>WNGH01006115.1_pt1 | contig 16964 bp, 11 predicted proteins | sample 5400631 | NCBI WGS metagenome assembly WNGH01 (sample SAMN13153373, study PRJNA577476) | soil metagenome | isolation source: 115 cm soil or saprolite under Garry oak tree replicate 1 | place: USA:California | collected 2016-06-15
ACGCTGGCGCCGACGCGGTCGAGCACGAAGGATTCCCTCGCCGAGGGCTTGGGCAGCCGGCTGCGATCGCCGATGATGCGGATGCGGCAGGTGGAGCAGCGCCCCTTGCCGCCGCACACGCTGGCATGGGGCACCTTGTAGCGAAAGCTCGCCTCCAGCACGCTCAAGCCCCGCGGCACGCGAATCGTGCGGTCCGGATAGGTCAGGCGGATCAGGCCGCCGCGGCGTTCCCGCCACGCGCGCGCGCCGCGCGCCGCGAACACCAGGCCGATCGCGCCGGCGTAAGCGAACAGGAAATAGTCTCGCAATTGCACAAGATTGGCCCGCTGGGCGGCCGTGCCGGTCCGGGCCGGAGTAAGTACCTGAGCGCGCCACTCCGGCTGCTGGGCCAGTTGCCGGATCGTCCGTCCCTGCTGATAGAAACCAAGCAGCGCGAGCACCGGCAGCAGAACGGCCGCCCCGAGCAGGACGGGGGCCACGCGCGGAAAAAATCGCTTCATGCGAAGCCAGAGGTAGAGCCCGATGCAGCCGTGAATCCAGGCAACGGTCAGCACCGTCACCTGCAACACGCCGAATTCCGGCCGTGCTACCCATAAATTGTACAAGGTTTGCGCATAGCTCCTCTGAAGCCCATACAAAGTGACCCCCAGACGCTGGGCGATGAGGTGCCCGCACAGCAAGGCGGGAATGCTCAGGCCGAACGCCAGCTGGACGATCTCGATCGCTTTCCAGCGAAAGTGCCGGCGTTGATAGAGCGCCCACAATCCGAGCGAGGCGTGCACGGCAAGCGCCGGGTAGAGCAGCAGCGTTCCGAGCGGGCTTTGCCACCACGTCATGTGGAACCAGAGCCCGTATTCCATGGCGTCGAGCGAAATGTTGCCCAGGGAGTGATTGATGAAATGACTGAGCAGATACGAGAACAGCACGAAGCCGCAGGCGAGGCGCACCTGCCGCACGCCGATGCCGCGCAGGAACTTGCGCGGGCTGAAGCCGGTCTTGGCGTCGATCAAGCTGTATTCCCTCGCTGATTCCGCACCATAGCCGCGTTTGCGCAACGGGGCCAGCATGGGGTGTTGAAGAGGCAGCTGCCGCGCCGGCGTGCCGCCATCGCTGCTTGTCGTCGCGCGCAACCGGCCGTTCGGGCCGCGGGGTTGCGGTCCCGAGCCGGATCAGGAGACGCGATCAGCTCTTTTTGACGCGGTAGTGCTCGTGGCAGCCATCGCAAGTCCGGTTTACATTCCGATACGCGGCCGTGAAGCTTTCGCGATCCTTGACCGTTTCCAGCGCTGCCTTGGAATCCGCGGCCAGCTTCGCGAATCGAGCCTTGAAGTCGTCCATATTCGCCCAGATCTCCGGGGCTGCGCTGGTATCGCCGCCGGTCTTCGAGTTCTCCGGAAACAGGTTGGGCATCTTGTTCGCGGCGTCGATGAAGGACAAAAAGATCGCCTTTGCGTTGTCGAGATTGAACGGGACCTTGCCCCGGATCATGTCGCTGCCGAGCTTCGCCTGCTTGCCGTTGGTTTTCATCAGCGCCTGGCGGGCGGCGATCGGGTCGGATTGGGCGGTCACCGCCGCGACGCCGAACGCCATCGCGACGATCACTGCGGCGGTAGGGATCATGCTCCCCCGGGTGTTTGTACTCATGTTGCCAATCTAGACCGCCGTCGCCGCGTTATTCCTAGCCGCACCCTAGCGCTTCCTCGCCTTGAATGTGATTGCCTGCATCGGCATTCGAGCCGGATCGGCGCCAAATTCGCGGCGAAGGGCATCGGCCAAGGTTTCGACAATGCGATCAGGCTCCACGCCGCTACGTTCCCGGATCTGATCGATCACCGGGCTACCATAGACCAGCCCGCGTGCGAAGGAAGCAACGTCCGGGATGTTCTTCTCAACGCCGAGCACGGCAACTTCGATATCGGTAAACTCCGCGTCCATCAGGGAGTCCTTGATCGGGTCGATCAGGTGGTAGCCGAACGGAACCTGGTAAAATTGCGGCGGATCGGCGGGAAAGAAGCCGCCGATGATTTCGTGCGCGAGTCGGCCAAACGGATTATGGCGGTGTGAGTCCCAAACGCTGAAGAAGTAATGGCCGCGCGGAACAAGCACGCGGTGCACCTCGCGGTAGGATTTTTCCTTGTCGGGGAAGAACATCACGCCGAATTGGCACAGGACGGCATCGAAAACCGCATCTGGAAACGGCAAAGCGGTGGCGTCGGCGGGTCGAAAATCGATCTGCTCGCCGGGTCGGAAGTTCGTGCGCGCTACTTCGAGCATCGGCGGGTTTAGGTCGGTGGCCGTCAGACGCGCGTCGGTCGGCAACAGATCCCGCAGCTGGCGGGTTACGATGCCGGTCCCCGCGGCGATCTCCAGCACGCGCATCGCACCGGACGCAGCCACGCGACGTGCGATGTCGGCGCCGAAATCGACGAAGATCACCGGACCCAAGCCCCGGTCATACTCGTCCGGGACAGTGCCCATGAAGCTCGTTGCCTGAGCGGTCATCACGTGCCTTCCGCACCGCGGCTGCGGGCGCGCGCCAGTCTACTTACGATGTTCTCCTCCGGCTATGAAGCAAGACAGCAAACGCTCGAGCTGCGCCTAGAGCGTATGGACCCGCCTGCCCTCCTCGATCGCGGCCCAGATGCGTTCGGGGGTCGCGGGCATGTCGACATGGCGGATGCGGAACGCACGCCAGAGCGCGTCCGCGATTGCGTTCATCACCGCCGGGCACGATCCGATCGCGCCGGCTTCGCCGGCGCCCTTGACTCCGAGCGGGTTGGTCCGGCACCGCACGTTGCGCGTCTCGAACCGGAACGCCGGCACATCGCCCGCCCGCGGCAAAGCGTAGTCCATCAGGCTCGCGGTGATGAGCTGACCGGATTCGGCATCGTAGACCGTGCGCTCCATCAGCGCCTGGCCGATGCCCTGCGCCGAGCCGCCGTGCACCTGGCCGGCCAGCAGCAGCGGGTTGAGCGTCATGCCGAAGTCGTCGACCACGACATAACTGATGATATCGACGGCCCCGGTGTCGGGATCGATCTCCACTTCCGCCACGTGCGTGCCGTTCGGGAACGTCTCCTGCGGCGGCACGAATACGTCCTGTGCGGTGAGCAGCTCGGCATCCGCGCCGGGCAGCTTGGCGATTGCCGCAAACGCGATGCTGCGATCGGTCCCGGCGATGCGCACCTCGCCGCCGGCGATCTCGAGATCCGCCGGGCTCGCCTCGAGCGCATCCGCCGCGAGCGTCTTCAGGTTGGCGGCGAGCTTTCGCGCGGCCCCCGCGACCGACGCTCCCCCGCACGGGATCGAACTCGATCCGCCGGTGCCGCCGCCGGTTGCGATGAGATCGGTATCGCCCTGCACGACCCGCACCCGTTGCGGCGGAAGGTCGAGATGGTCGGCGACGAGCTGGGCATAGGCGGTGTGATGGCCCTGCCCGGTCGATTGCGTGCCGATCAGCAGTTCGACGCCGCCGTCCGGTTCGAGCCGGAGCTTGGCATTCTCCGGGCCGTTGCCGCCGCACGCCTCGATATAGGTCGCAAGCCCGATGCCGCGCAGCCTGCCGGCTTTCTTCGCGCGCGCCAGACGTTTGTTGAAGCCCTTCCAATCGGCGCTGGCTTGGGCCTGTGCCATGTGCGCGGAAAATTCGCCGGAATCGTAGCGCTTGCCCGTCGCGGTCCGGTACGGCATGGCGCGCGGGCGGATGAAGTTACGCTTGCGCAGGCGATCGGGGGCGATGCCGAGATCGCGCGCCGCGGCGTCGACCAGGCGCTCGATCACGTAGGCCGCCTCCGGCCGCCCGGCGCCCCGGTAGGCGTCGACCGGCAGCGTATTGGTATAGGCGGCGCGGACGCGAACGTGGCAGACCGGAATGTCGTAGACGCCCGGCAGCATTCCGGCGCCCAGATACGGGATCAAGGGCGCATAGCACGACAGATAGGCGCCGAGATTGGCGATGGTGTCGACACGAAGCGCGAGGAAACGCGCTTCTTCGTCGAGCGCCAGCTCCGCCAGTGTGACATTGTCGCGGCCGTGCGCATCGCCCAAAAAATGCTCGGTGCGTCCCGCCACCCATTTGACCGGGCGCCGCAGCCGTTTTGCCGCAACCGCCGCGAGCGCGTATTCCCGATAGGGGAACAGCTTGGTGCCGAAACCGCCGCCGACGTCTGGCGTGATCACCCGCATCCGCTCGGCAGGGATTTTCAAGACGGGCTCGCACAGCATGTCGCGGACGGCGTGGCCGCCCTGGCTGGATAGCGTGAGCGTGATGCGATCGCGCGCCGGATCGTATTCGCCGATGACGCCGCGGGTATCGAGATAATTGGCGACGAGCCGCTGGTTCACCAGGTTGAGCGAGACGCGATGGCGAGCCGCCGCGAACGCGCTGCGCGTGGCTTGCGCGTCGCCGATGCTGGTTTCGTAGGCGAGATTGCCGGCCCGACCGGTCGCGACCCGAGGCGCTCCGTCCGCAAGCGCGGCGCGGCCATCGACCACGCACGGCAGCGCTTCCCAATCGAGCGCGATCGCCTCGACCGCGTCCTGCGCCTGAAACAGCGTGTCGGCGACCACGAACGCCAGGCAATCGCCGACGTGCAGCGCCTCGCCGTTCGCCACAATGGGATAGGGCGGCACCGCGATTGTTTGGTCCGGCACGCTCGCCGTGCAGGGCAGGAAGCCGAGCTCGGCGACATCCGCGGCGGTGAGCACCAGGCGCACGCCCGGCATCCCCCGGGCAGCGGCGGCGTTTTCGATGCGAAAGCGCGCGTGCGCATGCGGCGAGCGCAGCACCGCCGCGTGGCAGAGACCCTGCGGGGCGAAATCGGCCACGTAGCGGCCGCTGCCGCGCAAAAAGGCCTCGTCCTCCTTGCGGCGAACCGGCTGCCCGAAACCGAACTTGGCCGGCCGCATGCAATCATTCCGCCGGCTGGGCTGCCCGCTTGACATCGCCGCGACGCCGCGACGCCAAACCCGCGATCCAACTGCAGACCACGTAGAACACCGGCGTGAAAATCAGCCCGAATACCGTGACTCCGATCATGCCGAAGAATACCGCGGTGCCGAGCGTTTGCCGCAGCTCGGCGCCGGCGCCGGTCGCCCACACCAGCGGCGCGACGCCGAAGATGAACGCCAGCGAAGTCATCAGGATCGGGCGCAACCGCAGTCGTGCGGCTTCGGCCGCCGCCGCGAAGCGATCGCGATCGGGGCTCTCCAGTTGTTTGGCGAACTCGACGATGAGGATCGCGTTCTTGGCGGCGAGGCCGATCAGCACCACGAACCCGACCTGGGTCAGGATGTTGTTGTCCTGGCCGCGCAGGATGACGCCGCTGATCGCCGCAACCAGGCACATCGGCACGATCAGGATGACGGCCAGCGGCAGCGTCAAACTCTCGAACTGCGCCGCCAGCACCAGAAACACGAATACCACGGCCAGCACGAAGGCAAATGTCGCGGTATTGCCGGCCCGGATCTGCTGGAAGGCGAGCGTCGTCCATTCGTAGCCGAAGCCGTCCGGCAGCACCTCGGCGGCGAGCCGCTGCATGATCTGGATGGCCTGGCCCTGCGAATAGCCGGGCGCGGCCGCGCCGTCGAGCTCGGCCGCCGGATAGATATTGTAGCGCGGCACGCGGTACGGCCCCGAGATCGTCCGCACGGTGGTGAACGAGCCGAGCGGCACGGTATCGCCGCTGGAATTGCGCACCCGGATCTTCAGGATGTCGCTCGGTTCCCGGCGGTCGGCGCTGTCCGCCTGGGCGACGACCCGGAACGTGCGTCCGAACAGATTGAAGTCGTTGACGTAGGACGAGCCGAGATAGACCTGCAGCGCGTTGAACACGTCGGGCACGGGGACGCCGAGCAGCTGCGCCTTGGTGCGGTCGATATCGAGGTAGAGCTGCGGGGTCGAGGTTTCGAACAGCGAGTACACCTGGGTGACGCCGGGTGTTTTCGCCGCCTGCCCCATCATCGCATAGACCGCGCCCTGCAGCGCCTGCGGTCCGCGCCCGGCGCGGTCCTCGACCATCATGCGGAAGCCGCCGGCATTGCCGATGCCGGCCACCGGCGGCGGCGCGACCACGATGACGAGACCCTCGTGGATCGGAGAGAGCCGCTTGAACAGCTCGCCTTGGATGACCGTCGCGGACTTGCGCGGGTCCGAGGCCCGGTCGGCGAACGGCTCGAGCGTGACGAAGATGGCGCCGGCATTCGGCGCGGTGGTGAACGTAGCGCCGGAAAATCCGACGATGTTCACCGCGTGGGCGACGCCCGGCACCCCGAGCGCGATGTCCGCCGCCCTGCGGTTGACGGCGTCGGTGCGGCCGAGCGAAGCCCCCGGCGGAAGCTGCGTCACGATGATCAAATACCCGCGGTCGAGCTGCGGGATGAATCCGATCGGCGTCTTGCGGAACTCGTTGAGCCCGAAGGCGAGGATGCCTGCGTAGACGACCAGCATGATCACCGCGAACCGCAGGACATAGGTGATGATTCGGCCGTATCCGCCGGCCACGGCCGTAAACCCGCGATTGAACAGGTTGAAGAAGCCGCGGATCGGCAGCTCCCAGAAGCGCGGCGGACGGCGCTCGCGCCGCTTGAGCAGCAGCGCGCACAAAGCCGGCGACAGCGTCAAGGAGACGATGAGCGAGATGACGGTGGCGGCGGCAATGGTCAGCGCGAACTGCCGATAGAACTGGCCGGATATGCCGGTGATGAACGCGGAAGGAACGAACACCGCGCACAGCACCAGCGCGATGGCGATCAGCGCGCCTCCGACTTCGTTCATGCTGCGCACGGCCGCATCGTGCGGGGTGAGCCCGGATTCGATCCCGCGCTCGACGTTCTCGACCACGACGATGGCGTCGTCCACCACGATGCCGATGGCGAGCACCAGGCCGAACAGCGACAGATTGTTCAGGGTGAAGCCGAACATCGCCATGAAGAAGAAGGTGCCGATCAGCGATACCGGAATGGCGACGAGCGGGATGATGGCCGCGCGCCAGGTCTGCAGGAACACCACCACGACCAGCACGACCAGCAGCACCGCTTTCACGATCGTGTCCTGGACCGCGTTGACGGATTCCTGGATGAACTGCGTCGGGTTGTAGACGATGTCGTATTTCAGGCCCGGCGGGAACCGTTGCGACAGCCGCGCCACCGTCGCTTGGATGGCATTGGCGGTCGCCAGCGCGTTGGAGCCGGGACGCTGAAAGATAGCGAGCCCGACGGCCGGATTGCGGTCGAGATAGGAGTTGGAGCTGTAGTCCTGGGCCGCGAGCTCGACCTGGGCCACGTCCTTGAGGCGCACCACCGCGCCGGGCACGGTCTTGACGACGACGTTGGAAAATTCGCCGGGATTGTCGAGGCGGCCGAGCGTCTGCACCGCGATCTGGAACGCGCCCGGCTGGTCCATCGGCGGCTGATTGAGCGCGCCGGAGGCCACCTGCACGTTCTGGCCCTGCAGCGCGGTGACGACGTCGCTCGCGGTCAAACCCACCGACTGCAGGCGGTCCGGATCGAGCCACACCCGCATCGAATAGGCGCGGCTGCCGAACACCGTGATGGAGCCCACGCCGTCGACGCGGGTGACTTCGTCGACGATCTCGAGCGTCGCGTAATTGGAGATGAACAGCGTGTCGCGCGACTGGTCGGGAGAATACAGGTGCACGACCAGCATGATGTCGGGCGAGGCCTTGTTGACCGTCACGCCGATGTTGCGCACGTCCTGCGGCAGCCGGGGCTGGGCGATCGCCACCCGATTCTGCACCTGCACCTGCGCGATATCGAGATTGGTGCCGAGCTCGAAGCTGACCGCGATCGAGAACGTGCCGTCGGCGTTGGAGTTCGAGTACATGTAGATCATGTTCTCGACGCCGTTGATCTGCTCCTCGATCGGGGTGACCACGGTCTGGGCCACCACGTCGGAGCTCGCCCCGGGATATTGGCCGGTGACGTTGATCGTGGGCGGGGCGATCTCGGGATATTGCGCGATCGGCAGGCGCGAGAACGACACGCCGCCGACGATCACGAACACGATCGACACCACCGCGGCAAAGATCGGCCGGTCGATGAAGAAATGTGAGATGCGCATCGTCCGGGCCCCGGCGCCCTATTCGGCCTTGGACACGGGCGTGCGCGGCGGCGGCGCTTCCTGGGGCGCCACCTTGGTTCCGGGCCGCACCATGGTCAGCCCGTTGACGATGACCCGGTCCTCGGCCGCGAGCCCGTCCTTGATGACGCGCAATCCGTCTTGGATCTGCCCGAGCGTGACGTATTTCTGCCGGGCGATATCCTCCGCGTCGACCGCGTAGACGAACTTGCGCGCCTGCTCGGTCCCGATCGCCACGTCGGGTATCAGCAACGCCTGGTAGGGCAGCGAGCCCGGGACCTGGACGCGGCCGAACATGCCGGGCGTGAACAAGGCGGCATGATTTTCGAACACCGCGCGCCCACGGATCGTGCCGGAGGACTGGCTGATCGCATTGTCGATGAAGTCGATCTGGCCGGCGTGATCGAACCCCCGCTCGCCGATGAGCCTCAGCCTGACCGGGGTCGCCACGACCGGCGCGGCGGCGTCGTTACCGGCCTTGGCGAAGCGCTCGTAGCGCAGGTACGACGCCTCGTCGAACGTGAACTCGAATCGGATCGGATCGATCGACATGATGGTCGCGAGCAGCGTGGTGTTGCCGCCGGTCCCGCCGGTGACCAGGTTGCCGGGGGAAACGCGCCGGTCGCCGATGCGGCCGTCGACCGGCGCGCGCAGCTCGGTGAAGGAGAAATCGAGCTCGGCCTGGCGCACCATCGCTTCGTTGGCGGCGACGGAGGCTTCGGCGACGCGCTTGCTTTGCGTCCTTTGATCGAAGGTCTGCTGGGTGATGGTCTTGTCACGGACGAGCTGCTGCGCTCGGGCGAGATCGGCTTCGGTGAAGGCCAGGTTGGCGCGAGCCTGGGCGAGATTGGCGCGGATCTGGTCGAGCGTGGTCTGATACGGCCGCCGGTCGATGGTGAACAACAGGTCGCCCTTCTTCACCGTCTGGCCGTCGGTGAAGTGCACGGATTCGAGATAGCCGGAGACCCGGGCCCGGATCTCCACGGCATCGACGGCGAGGAAACGTCCGACGTATTCGTCCTGGTCGACGATGGTGCGCGCGACCGGCTTGGCGACCGTCACGCTCGGCGGCGGCGGGGCCGCCCTGGTCGGCTGCGGGCTCTCGCCGCAGCCCGCCAGCAGCGAGGCGAGCAACGACGCCGCGGCAAGTCGCGCCACCGTTACGGACATGCGAACTCCATCCCCATTGCGGCCGGCAGCATATAGGCGATTTCGCCAAAACTTCGCAGCCCAGTCGCGCCAACGTGATCCGTCAGCCGGCCCGCCCGTCCGCTCTTTCCCGGCAAGGAACGGCTCCCCATATGAGGAAACCGGGCCCAAGTCCATCGTTTCAATCCATCCGGTCCGGCCCGCCACACGCCAGCCATGTTGCAATACGAGCCATCTTTCGTGTTCGACGACGAGCCCCACACCGGGCCGGACTCGCAGCCGCAAGAACCGGTTACGCGCCTCGACGACGGGGCGCTGCTCGACGCCTATTCCCGCGCCGTCACCGAGGTGGTGGATCGGCTGGGCCCGACCGTGGTGCGCGTCGACGTGTGGAAGCGCGGCAAACCGGACCGCGCCGGATCCGGATCGGGCGTGATCGTGGCGCCGGACGGTTTTGTGCTGACCAACAGCCACGTGGTCGGCGGCGCGTCCCGGGTCGAGCTGACGACGGTCGACGGCCGCAGCCTCGGCGCCCGCCTGGTGGGCGACGACCCCGATACCGATCTGGCGCTGGTGCGCGTCGACGCCGCGACCACGCTGCCGGCGGCTTCGCTCGGCGATTCGAAACGCCTCAAGCGCGGGCAGCTGGTGGTCGCCATCGGCAATCCGCTCGGGTTCGAGTCGACGGTCACGACCGGCGTCGTCTCCGCGCTCGGACGCTCGCTGCGCGCGCAGTCCGGCCGCCTGATCGAAGACGTGATCCAGACCGATGCCGCGCTCAACCCCGGCAATTCCGGCGGCCCGCTGGTGTCCTCGCGCGGCGAGGTCGTCGGCATCAATACCGCGGTCATCCTCGGCGCGCAGGGCATCTGCTTCGCGGTCGCGTCGAACACCGCGAGCTTCGTGCTGGGCGAGCTCGTCCGCCACGGCCGGGTGCGGCGGGCCTACATCGGCATCTCCGCGCAGCAGACCCCGATCCCGCGCCGGCTGCAGCTCGCGGCGGGGCTCGAACAGGCCTCGGCCGCCATGGTGGGCGCGGTCGAGAAGGCAAGCCCGGCCGCAGGTGCCGGCCTGATGAGCGGCGACCTGATCGTGGCGCTCGACGGCGCGCCGATCACCGGCGCCGACGACCTCATCCGCGCGCTCACCGGCGAGCGCATCGGCCGCGCGGTCGAGATCGAAGTGCTGCGGACGGGCAAGCGCCGGCGCTTCACCCTGATGCCGGGGGAGCGCGAGGCCAGGAGTCGGGAATCAGAAATCAGAAAACCCTGATCGGGGGCGGTGCTCGCCGATTTGGTCTCCTGATTACTGATCGCCGACTTCCGTTTCCTGTTTCGTCCATCGGGTCCGGATTTCCGAACCGAACAACGCCATCAGCGCCGCGCCGTAGACGAGCGCGCCGATCGCCGCGAGCGCTGCGAGCGCGGCGGGTGAACCGAAGACGGGCCATGCCCCGAACGCCCGGAGCACCGGCGCTTTGGCGAGCCACAGCGCGGCGGCGAGCGCGATGCCGGCGGCGGCGAGTTTCAGCGTCGATCGCAGCAGCCGGGCATCGAACCCGATGAGTCCGCGGCGCGATGCGAAGAAAATCACCAGGCCGAAATTGATCCAGGCCCCGATCGTGGTCGCGAGCGCCAGGCCGACTTGCGCCAGCGGTCCGGTCAGCACCAGCTTGAAGGCGATGTTGACCGCGGCGGCGATCAGCGCGGCCTTGAGCGGCGTCGCGGTATCGCCGCGGGCCAGAAACGTGGCGATCACGCTGCGGATCAGCACGAACGGCAACAGCCCGATCGCGTAAGCGGCGAGCGTCGCGCCGGCGGCCGCGGCATCGGCCGCCGTGAACGCCCCGCGCACGAACAGCGCGCGCATGATGAGATCGGGGACGATGAGGAACGCCGCCACGCAGGGGATCGAAAGCAGCAATGCGAGCTCGATGGCGCGGCTCTGCGCGTGCCGGGCGCCGGCATCGTCCCCGGCCGCGATGCGGCGCGACATCTCCGGCAGCAGCACGGTGCCGACCGCGATGCCGATGACGCCGATCGGCAGCTGGTTGAGCCGGTCGGCGTAATAGAGCGCCGAGAGCGCCCCCGCCGGCAGGAAGCTGGCGATGATCGTGTCGGCGAACAGCGCGAGCTGCACGCCGGCCGAGCCGATGACCGCCGGGCCGAGCGCGACGAAGAAGCGCTTGACGTCAAGAACACGGCGAGCGCCAGCGTCGTCATCATCGTGAGATTGAGCAGGATGGGGGCGGCCGCCGCCGCGGCGAACCGGTTGAGCGCGTTGAGGATGCCGCCGTAGAGCGTCACCAGCGTCATCAGCAGCAGATACGGAAAGGTGATGCGGGTGAGCTCGACCGCGAGCGTGAAGCGGCCCGGATCCTTCTCGAACCCCGGCGCGAGCAGTCGGATGACCTCGGGCGTGAAGATGAGCGCCAAAGCGAGGAAGATCAGCTGGCTCGCGAACAGCAGCGTGAAGATGCGGTCGGCGAATTTTCGCGCGGCTTCCGCCCCGCCCTGCTCGCGGATGCGGGCGTAGGCCGGCACGAAGGCGGCGTTGAAGGCGCCTTCGGCGAAAATGGCGCGGAAATGGTTCGGCAGCCGGAACGCGACCAGGAACGCGTCCGCGATCGGGCCGGCGCCGAGCACGGCGGCCATCAAAATATCGCGGAAGAAGCCGGTGAGCCGGGAGACGAGCGTGAAGCCCCCGACCGTGAGGATGCGCTCGATCATCCCGCGGCCCGGGATCGGCCTCGAATGCTCGGCGCCTGCGCGCATGTCGTCGGACATCGACTGCTTCGGGCTTGGACCGGATGCGCCGCGATCCGTCACGATCACGCTTGCGCCGTCAATCGCAAAGGATCGCTAGCCCGCGACCGCGCGCCGGACGGCATCGATGATGCGATCCTGCGTCGGCTCGTCCAGATAGGCGTGCATGGGCAGGCTCAGGACTTCCGCGGCGAGCCGGTCGGTCACCGGAAGACCGTTGCCGGCGACCGGATACTGCCGGAACGCCTCCTGGCGGTGCAGCGGCTTGGGATAATACATCGCGGTCGGCACCCCGTCGGCATGCAGACGAGCGGCGACCTCGGCGCGGCGTCCGGCCGGCAGGCGGACGGTATATTGCGCCCAGACCGAGGAGAGGCCGTCGGCAACTCGAGGCACCATCGCGACGTCGCCGAGCCCGTCGTGATAGCGGCAGGCGACGCGGTCCCGCGCCACGATTTCCTCGGGGAAGATTCTCAGCTTCTCGATCAGAACCGCGGCCTGGATGCTGTCGAGCCGCCCGGTGATGCCGATGCGCACGTTATCGTACTTGTCGGAACCCTGGCCGTGAACGCGCAGGCTGCGGAGAACCCCGGCCATTGCGTCGTCGTCGGTGAAGATCGCACCGCCGTCGCCATAGCAGCCGAGCGGCTTTGCGGGGAAAAAGCTCGTCGTCGTCACCGGCGCCAGCGTTCCGATCGACCGGCCCCGGTAGGTCGCGCCGAACGACTGCGCCGCGTCGGCGATGACGAACAGCCCTTCGGCCGACGCCACGGGCGCGATGGCGTCGTAATCGGCGCTCTGGCCGAACAGGTCGACCGCGATCACGGCCTTCGGCCGGAGCCCGCGTTGCTTCGCGGTCGCAACCGCGCGTTCGAGGCTCACGGGATCGAGGTTGAAGCTCGCCTCCTCGACGTCGACGAACACCGGCGTGGCGTTGATGAGCGCCACCGGCTCGGCCGTCGCCGCGAAGGTGAAAGCCGGACAGAACACGGCGTCGCCCGGGCCGATGCCTTTGGCGAGCAGCGCGAGCAGCAGCGCGTCGGTTCCGCTCGCGACTGCGATCGCGTGGCGCGCGCCGCAGAACGCGGCGAGCTCGGCCTCGAGCGCGGGAACTTCCGGGCCCATCACGAACCGGCAATGCGCGAGCACCCGCGCGATCGCCTCATCGATGCGGCGGCCGAGCCGGCGGCGCTGGGCGGCGACGTCGATGAAGGCAATCGCAGGGTGCTCGATTCGCGCGTGCTGGTTCATGCGGCGGCCATACGGGCGCCAGAGGATGCGGCCGTCACCCGGCGGCCCGCCGGGCGAGCTTGCGCGCCGCGGCGGGCGCGATCTCGCCGCGGCCGCCGAGGCACCGCATGGCGATATCGAGACTGGCGACGCCTTCTTCCCCGGTGACGGCCGGCACCGAGTCCTCGCGGATCGCAGTCAGGAATGCGGAGAGCTCGGCGCGCAGCGGCTCCGCGTGCCCGACCGACAAGTGCCGCATCGAATAACTGCCGTCCGGCTGGAAGCCGAAGCATTCGGTGACCTGCCGGGTCAGGAGATCGCCCATCACGTATTTCTTGCGCGTGGCGACGTGCACATTGCGCGCCTTGAACGGGGTCAGCCAGTTGGTGTTGATGTGGGCCAGCACGCCCGAAGCGGTCCGGAACTGCAACAGCGCGATGTCCTCGCGCTCCGCCATGGCGCTGGAAAGCTGCGGCTGCACCTCGACGATATCCGAATCGGTGAACCAGCGAATGAGATCGATGTCGTGCACCGCGAGATCGATCACCACCCCGACGTTGGACATGCGCGGCGGGAACGGACCGACCCGGGTGATGGCGATGGAGAGAATGTCCTCGCCGTGAATGGCTTCCTTGATGGCCGCGACCGCGGGATTGAAGCGTTCGACGTGGCCGACCATCAGGATCACATTGGCGCGGCGCGCCGCCGCGATGATGCTGCGGCCCTCCTCGGCGCTCGACGCGATCGGCTTCTCCACCATCACGTGGATGCCGCGCCGGATGCAGGCGAGCGCCAGATCGTGATGCAGATGCGTCGGTGCCGCGATGGTGGCCGCGTCGATGCCGAGCTCGATCAGCGCGTCGAGATCGCCGACCGCCGCGCAGCCGAGCGTCTCCGCCACGAAATTCGCCTGCGGCCGGTCGGGATCCGCAACCCCGACGAACTCCACGCCCGGAAGCTCGGCGATCACCCGGGCATGATTGCTGCCCATCACGCCGACGCCGACGACACCCAAGCGCAGCAAGGATTCCGCGCTTCCCCTCGCGGCTGCCATTCTGACGAATCCCCCTGTTCCGCTCTCCCGATTCCCACCTAGCATGAGGCCGCCCTGCTGGCGACCATGCGGCGCCGAATGGCCCGGACACATTTTACGTCAATTGGTTACAACCCGAAACTGCGGCCCGACCGGCGCTCCGGTGATACGAAATTTGCCGCGTCAGTGCAATTCGCCTTCCCGGTGGCCGCGATACCATGCCACGAAGCGGCGGACCCCCTCCGCGATCGGCGTGTTCGGACGGAAGCCGAACTCGCGCTCCAGATCCGCGACGTCGGCGCAGGTTTCCGCGACATCGCCGGGCTGCATCGGCATGAGCTCGGTGACCGCGGTGCGTCCCGCCGCCTCTTCGATCAGCCGCAACACCTCGTCGACCTCGACCGGGCGGCCGTTGCCGATGTTGTAGAGCCGCCACGGCGCGCGGCTCCCGGCCGGGTCCGGATGCTCGCCCGACCATCGCGGGTCGCCCTGCGGCGCGCGGTCGAGGATGCGCAGCACGGCTTCCGCCGCGTCGTCGATATAGGTGAAATCCCGCCGCATCCGGCCGTGGTTGAACAGCTGGACCGGGCGTCCTTCGAGCACGGCGGCGGTGAACCGCCACATCGCCATGTCGGGCCGCCCCCAGGGTCCGTAGACCGTGAAGAAACGCAGGCCGGTCGCGGGAATCGCGAACAGATGCGCATAGGCATGCGCCATCAGCTCGTTCGCCCTCTTGGTCGCGCCATAAAGACTGAGCGGATGGTCCGCGGGGCGCGAGGTGCCGAACGGAGTTTCGGTGTTCGCGCCGTAGACCGAGGAAGACGATGCATAGACCAGATGCCGGCAATTCTGCCGCCGGCAACCTTCCAGCACGTTGAGGAAGCCGGCGACATTCGCGTCGACATAGGCGTGCGGATCGACGAGCGAGTGCCGCACTCCCGCCTGCGCGGCAAGATGCACCACCATGGGAAACCGGCGAGCGGAGAAGAATGCCGCCGTTCCCGCCCGGTCGGCGATATCGAGCCGTTCGAAGCCGAAGGCGGAAAAGCCGGCAAGCTGCTTGAGCCGCGCCTGCTTGAGCCGCACGTCGTAATAAGGATCGAGATTGTCGAGGCCGATGACGGACCGCCCGCGTTCGAGCAGACGGCGCGTCACGTGGAAGCCGATGAACCCGGCGGCCCCGGTCAGCAGGATCGGCTCGGCGTCCGTCATTCGGCCGGGCCGCGGCGATAGACGTCGTCGAGCCGGATGATGTCGTCTTCGCCGAAATAGCTGCCGGTCTGCACCTCGATCAGCTCGAGCGCGATCTTTCCCGGATTGGACAGCCGGTGGACGGCACCCATCGGGATGTACGCCGATTCGTTCTCGTGCACGGTCTTTTTGATCTCACCGATCGTCACCTCCGCGGTCCCGCGCACCACGACCCAATGCTCGGAGCGATGCAGATGTTTCTGCAGCGACAGCGTGCCGCCCGGCGCCACGACCAGGCGCTTCACCTGGAACCGCTCGCCGACGTCGACCGCATCGTAATATCCCCACGGCCGATGGCAGCGCCGATGGTTGGTCGCCTCGGGGCGGGCGGCCTGCTTGAGCAGCGACACCAGCCCTTTCACCTCTTCGGCGCGCTCGCGCGGCACCACCAGCACCGCGTCGGGCGTGGTCACCACGATGAGATCGCGGACGCCGAGCACGGCGGTGAGCCTTTCCTCGGCATGGACCAGGCAATTCCGACTGTCCACGGCGACGACCGGACCCGTGGCGAAATTGTTGTCGGCATCGCGTTTGGAGATTTCGAAGATCGCGTCCCAGCTGCCGATGTCGGACCAGCGGAACTTACCCTCGACCACGACGGCGCGGTCGGTCTTCTCCATCACCGCGTAGTCGAACGAGAGCTGCGGCGCACGCCCATAGCTCTCGGCGTCGAGCCGCAGGAAGCCGAGATCCTCGCGCGCGCGTTCGACCGAGGCAGCCACCGCCGCGGCGATTTGCGGCGCATGTCGCTCGAGCTCGCTCACCAGCACGTCGGCGCGGAACATGAAATTCCCGGAGTTCCAGACATAGCCCTCGTCGAGATAGCGCAGCGCATTTGCCGCGTCCGGCTTCTCGACGAAACGCTCGACCCGGCGGATGCCGTCGCCGAGCGAGGCGCCGCAACGGATGTAGCCGTAGCTGGTCCTCGGCTCGCTCGGGGCGATGCCGAACGTGGCGATGTGGCCGGCGTCCGCCGCCTTGCGCGCGGAAATGCAGGCCGCGTGAAACAGCTCCGGATCCAGGATCACGTGATCGGCCGCGAGCGCGAGCACGATGGCTTCGGGATCGCGCTGCCGCGCGATCATGGCTCCGGCGGCGATGGCCGGCGCGGAATCCCGGCGCTCGGGCTCGAGCACCATGGTTGCTTCCTGGCCGAGTTCCTCCGCCTGGCGGCGGGCAAAGAACCGGAAATCGCCGACCGTCATGACGATCGCGGGCGCGAACAATTTTGGATCGGCGAGTTTTGCTGCCCGCGACACCCCGCGAGCGGTTCGCCTGGCCTGTTCGCCGCTGCCCTAGCAGTTCTGGGCACACCCGTCCAAGGTGGGTTTGGCGCTTGCGGGCGCGGGAATCCGCATGGGAGTTTTGGAAAATAATCAGTCAGGTCAATCGTTTAAACCCATTCAATTCGTCAAAACACGCCTTCTAGATGTGACAA
>WNGH01009503.1_pt1 | contig 16959 bp, 17 predicted proteins | sample 5400631 | NCBI WGS metagenome assembly WNGH01 (sample SAMN13153373, study PRJNA577476) | soil metagenome | isolation source: 115 cm soil or saprolite under Garry oak tree replicate 1 | place: USA:California | collected 2016-06-15
CAGGAGCTGGTTCAGCGTCTGCTCGCGCTCGTCGTGGCCGCCGACGAAGCCGGAGGCGCCCGCGCGCGACTTGCCGATCGCGTCGAGCTCGTCGATGAAGATGATGCAGGGCGCCTTGTCCTTGGCCTGCTCGAACAGGTCACGGACGCGCGCGGCGCCCACGCCGACGAACATCTCGACGAACTCGGACCCCGAGAGGGTGAAGAACGGCACGTCCGCCTCGCCCGCGACCGCGCGCGCGAGCAGCGTCTTGCCCGTGCCCGGCGGACCGATGAGGAGCACGCCCTTGGGGAGCCGCCCCCCGAGGCGCTGGTACTTCCGGGGGTTCTTGAGGAAGTCGATGATCTCGACGAGCTCGGCCTTCGCCTCGTCCACGCCGGCGACGTCGGCGAAGCTCGTCTTGAGCTCCTTGCGGTCGAGGATCTTGTGCTTGGAGCGGCCGAACGACAGCGCCTGCGTCGGGCCGCCGCCGACGCGCCGCATCAGCAGCATCCAGATGCCGACCATGATGCCGAGCGGGATGATCCAGCCGAAGAGGAGATCCCGCCAGAAGGTCGTCTCGATCCTGCCCGCGAACTCGACGTGGCGCTTCTCGAGCTCGACGACGAGCGCCGCCTCGTCGACGCCCGGGATGCGCGTGGTGACGAACACCCGTGTCTCCTCGTCGGAGCCGAGGAAACGGCGCAGTCGCTCGCCCGCCGTGTTCGTCGGCGCCGGGAGCGCGCCCGGGTGGGCCACGCCGCGGATCTCGCGCTCGCTCAGGTTCACCCGTTGAATCTTGTCCTGACGGAGCAGCTCGAGGAACTTGGACATCGGAATCTCGACGATGCGCGGCGCCAGCAGCCACGACTGGAGAATCGACAGGACGAGGGCCGCCACGAGCACGTAGGCGAGCGAGAACTGGATGCGCTGGGACAGACGCGGCTTCATCAGACCCCCTGGCAAGTCATGCTAGCGTCCGGGGTGGGGAGAGTCAAACGCGCCGCGGTTCTTTTCCCTTGACAGTCCAGCAACTTCCCCCTAAAACTTGGCCCGGAACGCTCATGTGACTTTCGGAACAAGCAGGTCCGCTGCGAGGAAACTCTGAGGATGTCCCGGAGCGATGAAGCGACGAGGCGTGCGACCGTGGCGTGCTGGTGCGCCGCCGCCGCCCTCCTCGTCTTCGGACTCCTCCTCCTCGCCTCGGCGCTCCCCGCCGAGGCCCAGGACGCCGCCAGGGAGCCCGCCTACCGCCAGTTCCCGCTCATCGGCTCGCGCCTCGCCGTGTGGGCCGTCGCCCAGCTCCACCTCAACTTCGCCGCCTTCATCCTCGGCGTGCCGATCTTCGCGGTCATCATCGAGATCATCGGCTGGCGGACCGGGGAGGAGCGATACGACTGGCTCTCGCACGAGTTCGTCAAGCTGACCTTCGCCGCGTTCTCGACGACGGCGCTGCTGGGTGCGCTGCTGCTCTTCCTCTTCGTCGGTTACTACCCCCGGTTCTGGGCCTACATGACGTCCATTTTCTTTCCGACGTACTGGGTCTACGCGCTCCTGTTCTTCGCCGAGACCTTCACCGTCTACCTTTGGTACTACGGCTGGGACTGGCTCTCGGGGTCGCGCAAGTGGATCCACGTGGGGCTCGGCGTCCTGTCGAACGTCTTCGGCACGGCGATCCTCCTCGTCGCCAACTCGTGGGTGACGTTCATGATCTCGCCGGCGGGCGTGGACGAGTCGGGGGCGCTGAAGGGATCGGTCTGGGCCGCGATCAACAACTTCACCTGGATGCCGATCAACATCCACCGCCTCATCGCCAACATCGTCTTCGGCGGCACCATCGCGGGCGCCTACGCGGCGTTCCGCTTCCTCGGAGCCGAGACCGACGAGGAGCGGGCGCGCTACGACTGGATGGGCTACGTCGGCAACTTCGTCGCGCTCTCGGCGTTCATCGTGCTGCCGTTCGCCGGCTATTACCTCGGGCGTGAGATCTACGCGTTCAACCAGACGATGGGCATCACGATGATGGGCGGCTTCATGTCGTGGCTGTGGATCGTCCAGGCGATCCTCATCGGCATCCTCTTCCTCGGCTCCAACTACTACCTGTGGCTCGGCATGGAGCGCATCCCCGGGTCGGAGCGGTACCGCAAGTACGTGCCGCCGATGCTGCTGATCCTCACGCTCGGCTTCCTGATCTGGGCGACGCCGCGCTCGCTCGTCGTGACGCTGGACGAGGCGCGCGCGATGGGCGGCACGCACCATCCGTTCCTGGGCTTCTTCGGCGTGATGTCCGCGAAGAACACGGTCGTGAACCTCATGATCCTCACGACGTTTCTCTCCTACATCCTCTACCGCCGCGCCAACAAGATCCCGATCCGCGCATGGGCGGCCAAGGGGATGGCCGTGCAGTGGGCCGCGTTCGTGATCGCGGCCGGGGTCGTCGTCTTCTACGGCGTGTACGGCTACTTCGTCGAGTCGATCGTCCGCATCGGCTTCTCCGTCTATCAGGTGCTCGCCGTGCTCGGCGCGATCGTGCTCGTCATGGCGCTCGACGTCCCGATGTTCAAGGGCGCCCGCTCGACCGGGCAGATCCGCTGGGGCACGATCGCGCCGCGCTCGCAGTACGTGCTGATCCTCCTCGCGGTGACATTCACCTGGCTCATGGGGCTCATGGGCTTCGCGCGCTCCGGGATCCGCCAGCACTGGCACGTCTTCGGCGTGATGCAGGACAAGTCGGTGGACGCGGCGACGCCGGCGCTCGGCTATGCCGCGAACGTCATCACGATCGTGACGATCGTCTTCTTCGCGCTCGTCACGTTCATCTTCTGGCTCGGCGGCCTGGGCGAGAAGGGGAAGGCGGGCGGGCACGCGCAGGCGCCGGTCATCGCGGGCGGCAGCGACAGGACGCGCGACTGATGCGCGTCCCCGTCTCCGTCAAGGTCGGCGCATTCAGCCTGTTGGTGATGGGCTCCTATTCCTACTTCGCCAACTCGATTCCGCAGATCGAGTCGAAGCCCCCTCAAGAGTTGTCGCTCGAGGGCGGGAACGTGACGCCCGCCCAGCTCGTCAAGGCGGGCGAGGAGATCTTTCACACGAAGGGCACGTGCGAAATCTGCCACCGCATCGGCCAGAAGGGAACGCGCGCGCCCGATCTCGCCGGCGTCGGCGGCCGCGCCGCGAAGACGAAGCCGGGCATGAGCGCCAAGGCGTATCTCATCGAGTCGCTGCTCCAACCGGCGGCGTTCGTCGTCGAGGGCTACCCACCGATCATGCCGGCCGTCGACAAGCCGCCGATCAACCTGAACCGCTCCGAGCTCTGGGCGCTCACCGCGTTTCTCGAGTCCCTGGGCGGCACCGTGGACGTGACGCTCGACGACATTCCGAAGACCGCCGGCGCCGCCGCGGGCGCCGGCTCGGCGCCGGCCGAGATCAAGCTGCCGGGCGACGCTCAGGCGGGCGCGCTCGTCTTCCAGGGCAAGGGCACCTGCATCGCCTGCCACAAGGCGGGCAGGATCGGCGCCTCGCCCGTCGGGCCCGACCTGTCGCAGCTCGCCAGGATCCAGACGCCCGACTACATCATGAGGAAGATCCTCGACCCCGGCGGCATGGGCACGGTGTCCGGCTTTCCGCCCAACGTGATGCCGAAGGACTTCGGCACGCGTCTCTCGTCGAAGGAATACATGGACCTCGTCGCGTTCTTGCTGACGCTCAAATGAGCTGGCTCCGCTCGCGCTTCGTCCAGGCGCTCGTGATCCTCGTGCTGTCCTTCGTGCTCCTGCGCTTCGGCATCCGGCCGCCCGCCCCGTGGTCCGTCATCCAGATCTACATGACGGTGGTCCTGCTCGCTGTGCTCATCTACGTGTCGAGCGACTCGGACTCGTGGCGCCAGTTCGTGCGCCCCATCCGCTCGACGCTCTTGGACCCCGGGCGACGCCGCCTGCGCAGCGCGTTCCTCGTCGCGGTCCCGCTCGTGCTCGGCTACTACGCCTACACCCAAGCGGCCGCCAAGCCGCAGGCGCCGCCGGAGCTGCGCGCGGTCCACCCGGCGCCGCCGGATACGATCCAGGTCCGCGGCAAGGCGCTCAACATCTCGGGCGCCGAGAACCCGCTACGCAAGGACCAGGCGGACTTCGGAAAGCACGTCGCCGCGGGCGCGGAGATCTACATCCGTAACTGCATGTACTGCCACGGCGACAACCTCGACGGCAAGGGCCACTTCGCGCACGGTTTCAATCCGCCGCCCGCGAACTTCCAGGACCCGGGCACGATCGCGATGCTGCAGGAGGCTTACCTCTTCTGGCGCATCGCCAAGGGCGGCCCGGGACTGCCGAAGGAGTCGACGCCCTGGAATTCGGTGATGCCGTCGTGGGAGGACCGGCTGACGGAGGAGCAGATCTGGCAGGTCATCATGTACCTGTACGAGGCCACGGGGCAGCAGCCGCGTCGCTGGGAGACGAGCCACTGATGGTGCATCCGCTGCTCATCGCGCTCGTCCTCGCCGCCGCGACGCCGGCGATCGCGTACGGTCAGGCGGGTGACGCGACGGCGGGGAAGAAGGTCTACGACCTGAAGTGCTCGGGCTGTCACGGCGACAAGGGGGACGGCAAGGGGCCCGCCGCCGAGCTCCTGATCCCGCGGCCGCGCGACTTCACCTCCGGGATCTACAAGATCCGGACCGTCGCGAGCAAGATGCCGACGGATCAGGACCTGTTCCGGATCATCTCCGACGGCATGCCCGGGACCTCGATGCCTCCCTGGAGAGTTCTCCCGGAGAAGGACCGCCGGAACGTCGTGGCGTACATCAAGACGTTCGCGGCGGAGAAGTTCAAGGAGGCGCCGAAGAAGCTCGAGCTGCCCAAGGAGGTCGCCTCGTCGGCGGAGTCGATCAAGCGCGGCAAGGCGATGTACGAGGCCATCGAGTGCCACAAGTGCCACGGCACGGAGGGGCGTGCCGACGGCCCCTCGCGCCCGGAGCTCAAGGACGAGTGGGGGCAGCCGATCGCGCCCGCGAACCTGACCAAGCGGTGGACCTTCCGCGGCGGCGCCGGGCGCGCGGAGATCGCGACGCGTCTCGGCGCCGGCGTCCTCGGCACCCCGATGCCGACCTTCATCGACAGCGTCGAGAAGCCGGAGGACATCTGGCACCTCGCGAACTACATCGCGTCCCTCGGTCCGGAGCGGCCCACCTACGCCTCGCTCGTCACGGTCACCGCGGTCGGCGGGGCCATCCCCGACGACCCGAACGCGGACTTCTGGAAGAAGCTCGCGCCGGCCAGCATCCCGCTCATGGGGCAGGTGATCGTCGATCCACGCAACTTCAATCCGTCGATCGACCTCGTCACCGTGCGCGCGGCCTACAACGACAAGGAGATCGCGTTCCACCTGGCGTGGGACGACCCGACCGAGTCGAAGGCCGACGGCAAGCAGGTTTTCGCCGACGCAATCGCGCTCCAGTTCCCGCCCAAGCTCGGGACCGGTCCGGAGCGGCCGTACTTCCTGATGGGCGACGCCTCGGACGCCGTCTACCAGCTGCGGTGGGAGCAGGGGAAGGGCTTCTGGGAGGCGACCGCGAGCGGGCCCGGCAAGGTGACGCCGCTCCAGGGCGGTGAGCTCGCGGGCAAGGCCGTCTGGGCGGCCGGTCAGTACCGGCTCGTCGTCAAGCGTCCGCTCGGGACGAAGGACAAGGGGGACGCCGGTCGCGGCACGTTCCAGCCCGACGTGTTCATGCCCATCGCTTTCGAGGCGTGGGACGGCGGCGCGGGCGAGACCGGCACGAAGATGTCCCTGACGTCGTGGTACTATCTGCGGCTGGAGGAGCCGCAGTCGGGCCGTCGTTTCGTCATTCCTCCGGTCGTGGCACTCATCTCGCTGGCAGCGATGCTGCTCATCGTGCGTGCGGCGCGGGCTCAGTGGAAATGAAGTCCAGGGAGGACGATTGGCATGCGTAAGGTCTTTGCAGCAGTGTGCGCCATCGCGCTCATCGGATCCGTGGCGTTCCTCGTCGGCGGGCCCGTGCCCGCGGGCGCCCAGGGCGGCGGCACGATCGAGGTCGAGGTCAAGTACAACGGCGCTCCCGTCGTCGAGAAGATCAAGGTGAACAAGGACACCGAGAAGTGCGGCACCGAGGCGGTCATCGAGAAGGTCGTCGTCGGCGGCAACAAAGGTCTCGCGAACGCGGTCGTCTCGGCCCCGGGCGCGAAGGGCGGCAAGGTCGCCAAGGGCGTCGTGGACCAGCACGGCTGCAAGTTCGTGCCCCGCGTCTCCGTGATGTCGCCGGGCGAGCTCGAGATCAAGAACTCGGACGACATCCTGCACAACATCCACACCTACTCGACCGCGAACGCGGCCATCAACAAGGCCCAGCCGAAGTTCAAGAAGACGATGACCGAGAAGTTCGACAAGCCGGAGATCATCAAGCTCACCTGCGACGTGCACAGCTGGATGCTCGGCTGGCTCGCGGTGACGCCCGGCGTGGCGGCGGTCACCGACGCGAACGGCGTCGCGAAGCTCGAGGGCGTGCCCGCCGGCAAGCAGAAGGTCGAGGTGTGGCACGAGACGCTCGGCAAGATGGAGAAAGAGGTCGAGGTGAAGGCGGGAGCGACGGCCAAGGTCAGCTTCGAGATGAAGGGCAAATAGCATGCTCGAATGGTGGCTGCCGGAAAACGTCTCGACGTATGGTCGGGACATCGACCGGCTCTTCCACATCATCTACTGGATCACCGGCGTCACGTTCGTCCTGGTCGCGGTGGCGATGATCGCGTTCCTGATCGTCTACCGCGACCGGCCCGGGCGCCGCGCGCGCTACACCCACGGCTCGACGCCGCTCGAGATCGTGTGGACCATCGTGCCCGCGATCATCCTCGTGATCCTCACCGCGCTCTCGGCGCCGGCGTGGTCGCGGATCAAGATGTCGATGCCGCCGAGCGATCTCGTCATCGAGGTGACGGCGAAGCAGTTCAACTGGCAGGTGGCCTACGCGGGGCCCGACGGCAAGTTCGGCACCGAGGACGACAAGAAGTTCCTCGACGAGATGCACGTGCCGGTGAACAAGGTCGTCCACGTCGTGCTCAAGTCGCAGGACGTGATCCACAGCTTCTTCGTGCCCCAGTTCCGCATGAAGCAGGACGCGGTCCCCGGCCGTGAGATCCGCCAGTGGTTCGAGGTCACCAAGCCGGGCAAGTACGAGCTGCCCTGCGCGGAGCTGTGCGGGTTCGGGCACTCGGGCATGCGCGGCTGGATCTACGCCCATACGCCCGAGGACTACGCGAAGTGGGCGGCCGAGAACCTGTCCGCCGGCGCGCCGGCCGCGCCCACCGGCGAGAAGACGGAGGCGAAGAAGCCGGTCGCCGTCAAGGGAGGGAAGGCAAAGCAATGAGCGCCCACGCCGCCACGGCTCACGCGACGCACGAGCACCACGAGCTCGGCTTCGTCCGTACGTATATCTTCTCGACCGACCACAAGATGATCTCCCGCCAGTTCCTGTTCCTCGGGCTGTTCATGATGATCCTCGGCGGCCTGCTGGCGCTCGTCGTGCGCTGGCAGCTCGCGTGGCCCGAGACGGCCGTGCCGGGCCTCGGCGGGATCCTCACGGAGACCGGCGGCATCCTCGAGCCCGCGCAGTACAACATGGCGTTCACGATGCACGCCACGATCATGATCTTTTTCGTGGTCATGCCGATCCTGGCGGGCTCGTTCGGCAACTTCTGCATCCCGCTGATGATCGGGGCGCGCGACATGGCGTTCCCCTTCCTCAACATGCTGTCGTACTGGGTGACGGCGACCGCGGGCGTCATCATGCTCTCGGGCTTCTTCGTGCCGGGCGGCCACGCGGCCGCGGGCTGGACCTCCTACGCCCCGCTCTCCGCGGTGCCGCAGTACACGGGCGTCAACTGGGGCCAGAACCTCTGGTGCATCAGCCTGTTCATCATGGGCATCGGATCGATGATGGGATCCGCGGTGGCGATGCTGCTCTTCGACCGGACGCTCGGCACGAGCTGGTTCCGGCCGTCGGGCGGCGGCGAGCCGCTGCTCTGGCAGCACCTCTTCTGGTACTTCGGCCATCCCGAGGTGTACATCCTCATCCTGCCGGCGATGGGCATCGCGTCGGAGATCCTGCCGGTCTTTTCGCGCAAGCCGATCTTCGGCTATCACGCGATGGCCTACTCGATGATCGCGATCGCGTTCCTGTCGTGGGTCGTCTACGGCCACCATATGTTCGTGAGCGGCATGAGCCCCGCGCTCGGCATGGCCTTCACGGTCACGACCATGGTCATCGCCGTGCCGTCGGCCATCAAGACGTTCAACTGGCTCGGCACGCTCTGGGGCGGGAGGATCCAGTTCACCGTGCCGATGCTCAACGCGCTCGCGTTCGTGTCGATGTTCGTCATCGGCGGGCTCAGCGGCATCTTCATGGCCTCGACGCCGGTGGACATCTACATCCAGGACACGTACTTCATCGTCGCCCACATCCACTACGTCGTCTTCGGCGGCTCGATCTTCGGCGCCTTCGCCGGCATCTACTTCTGGTTCCCGAAGATGTTCGGGCGGATGACCAACTCGTTCCTGGGGCACCTGCACTTCTGGGGAACGTTCATCTTCTTCAACTGCGTGTTCTTCCCCATGCACATCATCGGCGTCGGGGGTCAGATGCGGCGGATCTACAATCCGATGCAGTACGAGTTCCTCCAGCACCAGCAGCACTGGAACGTGTTCATCACGTACTCGGCACTCCTGCTGGGTCTCTTCCAGATCCCGTTCGTCATCAACTTCTTCTGGTCGCTCTTCGCCGGCCGGAAGGCCCCGCTGAACCCGTGGAACTCGAACACGCTCGAGTGGACGGCGCCGTCGCCGCCGCCGCACCTCAACTGGGGACCGACCCTGCCCACGGTGCACCGCGGCCCGTACGAGTACAGCGACCCGGAAGCGAAGGACGACTTCCTGCCGCAGACGGCGCCGCCGCTGGCCCGGACCGGGGCGCGGCGCCACTGAGGCGGCGAGCCTGAAATGGCCGTGCGAAGCCGCAGGCCCGCAGTAGAAGCCGCAGCCGTAGGCGAGGCGACGCTGTGGGAAGGCGGCCGAGGCGAGCCTGAGATGGCTGTCACCGCGGCGCACCGACTAGCGCTCCTGACCGCGGGCGCGACGCTCGTGCTGATCGTCTTCGGCGGGCTCGTGACGAACTCGGGCGCGGCGCTCGCGGTCCCCGACTGGCCCACGACCTTCGGCCACAACATGTTCCTGTTCCCGTGGTCGCAGATGGTCGGCGGAGTCTTCTACGAGCACAGCCACCGCCTGGTCGGCGCGGCCGTGGGGCTGCTCACGCTGGCACTCTCCGTCGCCGTCTGGGGCCTCGGCGGGCGCCTCCGGGCGCTCGGGCTGATCGCGCTGGCCGCCGTGCTCGTGCAGGGCACGCTGGGCGGCCTGCGCGTCGTGTTGCTGAAGGATCAGCTGGCGATCGTCCACGGTGCGCTCGCCCAGGCCTTCTTCGCCCTCGTGGTCACGCTGGCCCTGCTCACGTCATCGCGGATGCGCGCCGCCGTGCCGCCGGGCACCGTCGCGGCGGGTCCGCTGGCGGCGCTCGCCGCCGCGGTGGTGTACGCGCAGATCGTGCTGGGCGCGCTGCTCACGCACGAAGGGTGGCTGATGCCGCACCTCGCCGTCGCCGTCGCGGTCTTCGGGCTCGTGCCCGCCGCGACCGCGCGCCTTCGGCGCGGCGGCGATCCCGTCGCGGTGCCCGTCGCGCGCGCGCTGCTGATGCTGCTCGGCGTCCAGCTCGCGCTCGGTGTCGGCAGCTACCTCGCGCGCTTCTCGCCCGTTTGGATCCCCGGCGGTCAGGGGACGCTGCTGGCACTGCCCGTCGCGCACCGGCTCGTCGCGAGCCTGATGCTCGGGGCCGCGATGATTCTCGCGGTGCGGACGGCGGGCGTCGGGGCCCCGGCGCCGTCGGGCGCGCGGGCGTCCGGCGCCGTCGCGCAGGAGGCCCGGTCGTGACGCCGCCGACCGAAGTGATCGTCGCGACCCTCGCGCGCGACCGCCGGCGCGTCCTCGCGGATCTCGTCGCGCTCGCCAAGCCCCGCGTTGTCGTCATGGTGCTGCTCACGACCGCGGTCGGCTATTACGCGGGGCTCACCGGCGCCCCGGAGTGGCCCCGGCTCGCGCACCTCGTCCTCGGCACGCTGCTCGCCGCCGGGGGCACGCTCGCGCTCAACCAGTACTGGGAGCGCGATGTGGACGCGCGCATGGAGCGGACGCGGACGCGTCCGCTGCCCGACGGACGGCTCATGCCGCTCGAGGCGCTCCTCTTCGGCGGCGGACTGACGCTGACGGGTGTCTTCTACCTGGCCGCCGGGGTGAACGCGCTCGCGGCCGCCGTCACGGCCGCGATCGTCGTCCTCTACCTCTTCGCGTACACACCGCTGAAGCTCCGCACCCCGCTCTGCACGCTCGTCGGCGCCGTACCGGGCGCGCTGCCGCCGGTTACCGGCTGGGTCGCGGCACGGGACGACTTCGGCGCCGGCGCGTGGGTCCTCTTCGGGATCCTGTTCCTGTGGCAGCTGCCGCACACGCTGGCGATCGCGCGCCTGTACCAGAGCGACTACGCGCGCGCGGGTGTGCGGCTCCTGCCCGTGATCGACGGGGACGGCCGCTCCACCGAGCGCCAGATCGTGACGGGCTGCCTCGCCCTCCTGGCCGTGAGCCTGCTGCCCACACTCCTCGGCCTGGCGGGCGCCGTGTACTTCGCCGGCGCGCTGCTGCTGGGGCTCGGCTTCGTCTCGCTGGGAGCGTGGCACGCGTGGGCGCCCTCGACGGCCGGCGCGCGCCGGGTGCTCTTCGCCTCGCTCCTCTACCTGCCCGCGCTGCTGGCGCTTCTCGCCTTGGACAAGGCGTGAGCGCGGCCGGCGGCGAGCTCCGCGCGCGCAACCGCGCCGTGCTCCGGACGCTCCTCTGGATCGCCGCCGCGCTCGCCCTGGCGACCCTGCTTCGAGGGATCCGCTGGTGAGCGTGCTCGATCCCGTCGTCGAGGCGCCGCGCGAGCGGCCGGAAGTCCTCCGGATCGGGGGGCCCGCATTACCGCCGCCGCCCGACGACTCCGACGGGGACGGGTGGGGGCGTGAGCCATCGCGCGAGCCCCGCGGCTTCGACAATCTGCGCCTCGGCGTGCTCGTCTTCATCGGCGCCGAGTCGATGTTCTTCGCCACGCTGATCTCCGCGCTCTTCGTCCTTCGCCTCGGCATCGCCGCCTGGCCGCCGCCGCTCGAGCCGCGGCTGCCCGTCGTGCTGACCGGGATCAACACCCTGGTTTTGCTCGCCTCGAGCGCGGCGGTGGCGGCGGCCATGCGGGCGCTGCGGCGGGGAGAGCGCCGGCCGCTCGTCCGGCGGCTCGGGATCGCGGCCGTGCTCGGCACGCTGTTCCTCGCCGTGCAGGGCTCGGAGTGGATCCGTCTCGTCGGCTTCGGCCTCACGATCGCGTCCGGGGTGTACGGGCTCACGTTCTACACGCTCATCGGCTTCCACGCGCTCCACGTCTTCGGCGCGCTCGTCTGGCTCTCGACGACGGCCGCGCTCGTCGCGAACGGCCGGCTCGGCGCGCGTCGGGCGGCGCCCGTGAAGGCCTGCGCGATGTACTGGCACTTCGTCGTCGGCCTCTGGCCGATCCTGTACGTCGCGGTCTATCTGCTATGAAGACGCTGGCGTGCGCCTGGTGCATCTCGGCGGCCTTCGGCGACCGCACGTTCAACTGGCCGTACCTGAGCCTCATCCTCGCGCCGTTCCTCGTGGTCGCGGCGATCGCGGCGGCGCTGGCATGGCAGGCGGGAATCCGCCCGCGCACGATCGTTCACCGGCTCACACGCCGTCACCAACCTCTGCCCCACAAGGAGACGACATGAGTCAGGCTGCCGCGACGCACCCCGCCGTCGAGCCGGCCGAGTCCGCGCTCACACCGGAGAGCTGGGGGAAGCTCGGGATGTGGATCTTTCTCGCCGGCGACGCCGTCGGGTTCGGGACGCTGCTGGCCGGCTACGGCGCGATGCGCGCCACGAGCGGCGACTGGCCGAATCCGTTCGCCGTGCTCGGCATCAACCTCACGGCGGCCATGACCTTCCTGCTCATCTGCTCGAGCGTGACGATGGTCAAAGCCCTCGAGTGGCTGAGCAAGGGCGACCGCGCGAAGGCCAGAGTGTTCCTCGCCTGCACGGCGCTCGGCGGCGCGATTTTCGTCGGCTGCCAGGCATACGAATGGACGCACCTCATCCACCGGGGCCTGCACATCAACGGCAACCCCTGGGGCGCCTCGCTCTTCGGGACGTCCTTCTTCATCGTCACGGGCTTCCACGGCCTGCACGTGACGGCGGGGGTCATCTATCTCCTCGCCACCATCGGTGTCGTCTCGCGTCGGCCCGACCCCATGGCGTCCTACAACTTCGTCGAGATCACGGGGCTGTACTGGCACTTCGTCGACCTGGTCTGGATCATGGTGTTCACCTTCATGTACCTCCTCTAGGAGACACGGCCATGGCGGGCACCGGGCACAAGCACCCCAACTACATGGCGATCTTCTGGTATCTGGCGATTCTCACCGTCGTCGAGATCGCCGTCATCTTCATGCCCATCGGCAAGCTCACGATCGGCGTGCTGCTGTGCGCCCTCGCGGTCACGAAGGCGGCGCTGGTGGCGATGTACTTCATGCATCTGCGCTTCGAGACGCGCACCCTCGGCATGATCGCGGTCACGCCGCTGGCGATCGCGACGCTGCTGGTCTTCGTGCTCCTGCCCGACGGCTTCGCGGTGGTGAAGAAGACCGACGAGTCGAAGAAGCCCGCCGCGGCCGAATCGGCCAAGCACTGAGCGACCCCCGGGCATGGGGACGGCGCGGTGACACATGACGGCCGGCACGACGCCGCAGCGGCTCGCCCGGGCGCTCGCCCGGGCGACGCGCCTCGTGTGCCCGCGGTGCGGCAAGGCGCCGCTGTTCCGCTCGCATTTCCGCATGAACACGGTCTGCGCCGTCTGCGATCTCACCTTCGAGCGCGCCCAGGGCTACTGGGTGGGCGCGATCTACGTGAGCTACGCGGTCACGTCGCTGATCGCGATCGCCGGCTGGCTGGCGCTGTGGCTCACGACCGAGCTGTCGGCCGCCTGGCAGCTGGGCGTCTGGATCCCGTTCGTCGCGATCTTCCCCCTGTGGTTCTTCCCCTACAGCCGGAGCCTCTGGCTGGCGGTCGAGTCGGCCCTCAATCCGGAGCCCTGACGCGGCTCGGGCTCGCCGTCGCGCTCGGCCTGCTCCTCGTGGGGCCGGCGCACGCGTACGAGGTGGCGACCGTCGCCGACGGCGGGACGATCTCCGGCGTCGTGCGCTTCGCGGGCACGGCGCCCAAGCTCGAGCCGCTGCCGGTGAACAAGAACCGGGACGTCTGCGGGGAGCAGAAGGTCTCCGAGGCGCTCGTGGTCAGCGCCGACCAGAGGGTCAAGGGCGCGGTGGTGCTGGTCGAGAGGGTCGCGCGCGGCAAGAAGCCGAACGGCGACGTCCTCGTGGACAATCACAAGTGCCTCTTCGTCTCTCACGTGACGGTCGTCACACCCGGAGAGCGGACCCGCGTCAAGAACTCCGATCCGATCCTGCACAACACGCACGGGTACCTCGGCCGCACGACGGTCTTCAACCTCGCCCTGCCCAACCAGGGGCAGATGATCGACATCACCAAGCGGCTGACGAAGCCCGGAGTCGTCCGGGTGCTGTGCGACGCCCACCCGCACATGTTCGCGTGGCTGATCGTCCACGACAACCCGTACTACGCCGTGACGGACGAGCACGGCGCGTTCAGGATCGACGGCGTGCCGGCGGGCACGTGGAAGGTCACGATGTGGCATCAGGGATTCCGACCGCGCGGCGGCGACAAGAACGGCCGGCCGCTCTACGACGAGGCGCACACGCTCACGAAGGAGATCACGGTCGCCCCGCGAGGGACCGCGAGCGTGGACTTCGAGCTCAAGTAAACGGGGGACGCGAATGTACAAGCACATCTACGTTCCGGTGGACAACTCGGACCACTCCAACCGCGCCATCGACCTCGCGGTGGAGCTCGGGCGCGCATTCGGCGCTCGGCTCACGGGGTGCCACGTGTACGCCGCGCGGCTGCACGACTACCGGTTCAAGCAGATGGAGTACACGCTGCCGGAGGAGTACAAGGACGAGCACGAGCTCGAGCGCCAGCGGAAGATCCACGACTCGCTGATCGCCATGGGCCTCCAGCTCATCTCCGACTCGTACCTCGACGTCATGGCGAAGCGGGCGGAGGGCGCCGGGCTCGCGTTCGAGCGGAAGATGATGGACGGCAAGCACTACAAGGCGCTCATCGACGACTGCCTCGCGTCCGACTACGACCTCGTCATCATGGGCGCGCTCGGCATGGGCGCCGTGAAGGACAGCCAGCTCGGCTCGGTGACCGAGCGGTTCGTCCGGCGGGTGACGCGTGACACCCTCGTCGTGCGCAACCAGGACGGCCTCTCGGACGCGCAGGGCGCCGTCGTCGTGGGGCTCGACGGCTCGCCGCAGTCGTTCCACGCTCTCCGGATCGGCCTCGCGCTCGCCCGGGCGGTGGGGCGGCCGCTCCAGGCGATCGCCGTCTACGATCCATACCTGCACTACGCGATGTTCAACGGCATCGTCGGGGTGCTGAACGAGAAGGCGTCGAAGGTGTTCAGGTTCAAGGAGCAGGAGCAGCTGCACGAGGAGATCATCGACACGGGGCTGGCCAAGATCTATCAGTCGCACCTGGAGATCGCCCGCAAGCTGGCGCGCGACGAGGGCGTGAATCTTGAGATCACGCTGCTCGACGGCAAGTGCTTCGAGAAGATTCTCACCTTCGCGCGCAAGGAGCAGCCGTGGCTCCTGATCCTCGGCCGGATCGGCGTGCACTCCGAGGAAGGCGAGGCCGATCTCGGCTCGAACACCGAGAACCTCCTGCGCCTGGCGCCGTGCAACGTGCTCCTCACCGGTGGCAAGTTCTACCCCCCGCTCGACGTCAAGGCGGAGGAGATCATCTCCTGGACCGAGGAGGCGGAGGCGCGAATGGAGCGCGTGCCCATCCAGGTGAAGGGCGTGGCGCGCACCGCGCTGCTGCGCTACGCGATCGAGCAGGGCCACACGGTGATCACGAACAAGGTCATCGATGAGGCGATGGCGATTTTCATGCCGACGCGGATGGCCGAGAAGATGCAGATCCTCGCCGAGGACGTCGCGGTGGCGCGGCTCCGGCAGGAGACGCAGGCCGTGACCGCGATCTGCTCCGTGTGCGGCTACACGGTCAAGGGTCCGAACCCCGTCGTGACGTGTCCGGTGTGCAAGGCGGCGTCGGACAAATTCCAGGTGATCTCGCGCGACGTGGTCGAGGCGATCGCGACGCAGGAGGGCGGCATCGAGGAGGAGGAGTCCCTGCCGGGCGTCGCGGTGAAGTGGTCCGCCGACGCGCGCGATGCGCTCCGCGAGGTGACCGACGCCTACCTCCGCCGCCGCGCCAAGGCGCGTGTCGAGAAGTACGCGCGCTCGAAGAAGATCCCGGTGATCACGACATCGCTGGCGCTGCCGATGATCGAGGAGACGGTGGGACGCGACAAGCTCGGCGCCGGCTGGGACACGCTCCTCGCGAAGACGACATTCGAGCCGGCGGTGGCCCCGGCCGGGACACCGGCGTCCGCGTCGGCCTTCGCGTGGACTCCGGAGGCGGTGGCGCGCCTGGACCGGGTGCCCGCCGGCTTCATGCGCGACATGACGCGCGAGGAGGTCGAGAAGGTCGCCGCCGTCAAGGGCGTGACCACCATCGATCTCGTCCTCTGCGAGGAAGGCATCGGGCACGCGCGCGAGACGATGAACGAGGTCATCGCGGGGTACGTGTCGCAGAAGAAGCCTCGGTAGGGGTCGCGGGGATGGGGAGGTCCTTGGGAATCCGACTGCTCTCCCCGCGCTCCGGTGATACTTCACGCATGTGCCGCGAGCAGCGCTGCCTACGACGGATTCCCAAGGACCTCCCCATCGCCCCGGCCACCACGCGATGACTCCGTCCGCCACGCCCGCTCCGGCTCCCGCGGCGACGCCGTACACGGCGTACAGCGTGTCGTGGAATCTCACGCAGCGGTGCAACCTGGAGTGCGCCCACTGCTACATGTCCGCGCACGCGGGGGCCGGGACGCGCGGTGAGCTCACGACGGACGAATGCCGGCGCGTCATGGACGAGATCGCGCTCGTCAACCCGAACGTCTTCCTGATCCTCACGGGCGGCGAGCCGCTGCTCCGGAAGGACCTCTGGGATCTGGCCGCCTACGCCGCGGAGAAACGCTTCACGACGGTCCTCGGCACCAACGGCGTGCTGCTCCGGGAGCGCGAAGCGGCCTACATGCGCGAGCATCGGGTCCTCGGCGCCTCGATCAGCCTGGATTCAACCGCCCGCGCCCGACACGACGCCTTTCGCCACCTGCCCGGGGCGTGGGACGGCGCCGTTCGCGCCACGCGCGTGCTCACCGACGCCGGCCTCGACTTTTCGCTCCACATGTCGGTGACCGACTGGAACGTGGGCGAGGTGCCCGCGATGATCGACCTCGCGAACGAGCTGGGGGCGAAGGTCCTCAACTTCTTCTTCCTGGTGCGCACCGGGCGTGGGCGCGACCTCACGGACATCGACGCCGCCGCCTACGAGCGCATCCTCACGTACCTCGCCGGCAACAGCGCCCCCCGTCCCACCCCTTCCCGCGCGGCGTTCGAGGATCCGTGGTCGACGCCGGTCGGCAAGGCCGGGGGCTTGCTGATCCGGGCGAAGTGCGCGCCGCACTTCCGGCGCATCCTCTGGCAACAGAACCCGTCGTCGCCGCTCCTCCAGAACTACGCCCACGGCTCGTGTCCGGCGGGCAAGTACTATTGTCGGATCACGCCCGAGGGCGACGTCACGCCGTGCCCCTACATGCCCGTCGCCGCCGGGAACGTCCGGGCGACGT
>WNGH01012541.1_pt1 | contig 16955 bp, 12 predicted proteins | sample 5400631 | NCBI WGS metagenome assembly WNGH01 (sample SAMN13153373, study PRJNA577476) | soil metagenome | isolation source: 115 cm soil or saprolite under Garry oak tree replicate 1 | place: USA:California | collected 2016-06-15
ATCGGCTCCATCAAAATCAAGCTCCATCGAGAGATCAAGGGAACCATCAAAACCTGTACTATTAAACGTGAGGGTGATGCTTGGTTTGTGGTCTTTGCCTCTGAAGTGGCACTGGAACCCTTAGAAGCCAGTGATGAAGCCGTAGGCATTGACCTGGGCTTGCTGCACTTTGCCACTCTCTCAGATGGCAGCACGATAGAGAACCCGCGTTACTACCGCAAGGCCGAGAAGAAACTGGAACGCTTGCAGCAAGCCGTCTCACGCAAGAAACGCGGATCGCTACGGCGGAGGAAGGCTGTCAAGCAGGTAGCTAAAGCCTATCGTAAGGTGAGAAACCAGCGTCAGGACTTCCTTCACAAAGAGTCAAGAAAGCTGGTGAATGCCTATGGAACGATTGTTTTTGAAGAGTTGCAGCCTGCCAACATGAGCAAACGACCCAAGCCAAAGCAGGATGAAACCGGCAAGTACCTTCCTAATGGGGCGGCAGCAAAAAGCGGATTAAACAAAAGTATTGTCGATGCTAGTTGGGGCATGTTCCAACAGTTCTGTACCTACAAGGCTGCAAGTGCCGGTAGAGAGGTGCTGTTCGTCAACCCCAAGTACACTAGCCAGGCGTGCAGTGGATGCGGTCAAGTTCGCAAGAAAGAGCTATCTGAACGCTGGCATAGTTGCGACTGTGGTACCGAACTGGATCGTGATCACAATGCCGCTCTTAACATCCTTGCCCTCGGACGGAGGGTTCAGGTGGCGCAAGCTTCCTGAGAAGCCCCGAGCTTTAGCCGTGGGGAGTCGTCACCTTCACTCTGTGTCAAGCTCCTGGCTGCTTGTATGTATAATAAGCAAAAGTCCAGTTCCCAGTGATATCTCAGCCTGTTCTTGCGTGAGCATGTTGCTCACGCCTCGTGGCTTGCCAAAATAGAGGGTTTCATTATGCAAGGGATAGTAGAGGTGTCTTGTTTGAACTCCCGTGGCATCGGCGGTCAGTGGAAATAAGGAGAGCAGATCACCAACCTGACCGGAGAGAAGAGAGCGTCCTGCTCCACGGAGCAGCCAGCAGGTTGAGGGCCCATCAATAATACGTATGGGTACGGTCTCGAAGCCTGCCAGTAGCAGAATGTTGGCCATGCTGTGATCAAAACGTGAACCCCCTAATGCACCAAGCAATGTAATAGCTGTTGCGCCCCGCTCTAAAGCTACCTGTATAGCTAGCTCGGTGTCGGTCTCGTTCTTTTCGACGGGAGCCTGTATGAGTTGGCTTCCCTGCTGTTGAAGTTGCTGTAACGCAGGAGGGTTGAGGGAGTCGAAATCGCCGACAATGATGGCGGGAACATAGCCGTATTGCCGTGCGGTGGTAGCACCGCTATCGGCTGCAATCATCAGGTCGGCTGTGGTAAGGGCTACTTGCAAGGCCTTTCCTGGACGCACTGTGCCTCCTGTAAAAATGACAACATGCATCTGTTCTCATGCCCTTCGCTTGTTTAGGATAAACATTCTTTCATTTTTAATTGTACCAGGGAGCCTTCCTGGTAACGAAGCATGATGACCGCCCCCGCCCATGATGACCGCCCCCGCCCAGATGACCGCCCCCGCCCATGATGACCGCAAGGGTCATCACTACTATATACGGGTGAATCGGCTTGAGAAGCCGGTGTATAGTAGTGATGACCCTTGCGGTCATCATGGGCGGGAGCACTCATCATGCTCACTGCGCTACGCATTCACTGCAAAAATCGCACGCCCACCCAACGGAATGCAAGGGCTTGCGATTGAGTTGATGGCTCCTGTATAATCAGAATACTTCACCCTACGCTTGATGTTGAGGATATGCCTTCTCTGAAGGAGCTTCTCAGAGGCATGTGAGAAGGAATGGGAAAGTAACTACGAGGAAGGAGCTTTACTATGTCCGATGATTCCGTATCGAGTGAGAACACATATATTTTAGATGCTGAAAGCAGTGCAGAAATGGCTCGCCTGATGCAGCAAGACCGCATGATTACCGAGGGTATGGGCGGATTATTTCCAGAACGTGACGATGTCTCAACTATGCACGATATTCTGGATGTGGCCTGTGGCCCTGGCGGATGGGTTCTTGATGTAGCCTATGCCTATCCTCAGGCCAGGGTGGTGGGCATAGATATTAGCCGCACTATGATCGATTATGCCCTGGCACGTGCGCAGTCACAAGACCTGGGCAATGCTCATTTTCATTTAATGGATGCACTCAAGCCTCTGGACTTTCCCGATGCCTCCTTTGATCTCGTGAATGCTCGCTTTCTGGTCGGATTTCTGCATGAAGTCATGTGGCCGAAACTCCTCCAGGAATATGTGCGTATCACGCGCCCTGGCGGCGTCATCCGTCTGACCGAGTTTGATGAACCAGGTACAACCAATAGCCCTGCCTTCGAGTACTGGATGGCTCTGACCTTTCGGGCGACGCAGCTGGCAGGACTGCCAGCATCTCCTGATGGACGGCATTTTGGTATTATGGCTCGCTTGAGTAGTTTCTTACGAGATGCAGGTTGCCAGGATATCCGGACCAGAGCGCATATGATTGATTTCTCGTCATGGACTCCTGCTCATGAAAGTATGTATCAGAATTGCCTGGTTGCCTTTAAACTCCTTCAACCATTTCTGTTGAAAATGGGTGTCACGACGCCCGAAGAAGCTGACCGGCGGTACCGGCAGATGCTTATAGAGATGCTGTCGGAGGATTTTGCTGCTCTCTGGTCCTACATTACAGCATGGGGACAGAAAGCTCGGTAGGCAAGGTTCAAAGAGGGCCATCTTGCTTGACAGTGTTTGCCTCGTGTGAGCAGAGAAGTGTCAAGCAAGATGGCCCTCTTTGAACCTTGCCTTCTGCCTGACAATCTTTTCATACTCATCACAAGATCACTATGATTGACTCAACTAGTACCGTGTCATTTCGCCGATACCTTCTTAGCTGGATACGGTAACTGTCCCAGCATCCCCATCGACCGCGATACGCTGCCCACTGCTCAGATATTCGGTTGCCACCCCGGTTCCCAGAACTGCCGGAATATGATACTCGCGGGCTACGATGGAACTGTGACTGAGGGGACCGCCCACATCGGTAACGACCCCGGCCGCAAGAGTAAAGAGTGGCGTCCAGGCGGGCGTCGTGATTCTTGCCACCAGGATATCGCCTGGCCGCATCTGGTCGAACTCGTCGGGACCGTGAATGACCCGCGCCGGGCCAGTGACATGGCCAGGGCTGGTAGCAATCCCCTTCAGCACATCGCCCTTGGGCTGGTCGATGCGAGCCGGCATCGTATTGCTGAAGTTTATCCCCAGGAAGCGTGCCCCACCTTTGAGCGGCAAGGCCACCGGTGGCGTGACGGCGCGGTCGCTCTCCCAGGTTGCGCGTCGCTCAGCGACGAGCGCATGATAATTCGCTGGCGCTTGTCCCGCGTCTAGTGCGGTTGTGGCCTTCTGCAATTCATCCTGGGTCAGCCAGAACACGTCGTCCGGGGTGTCGATCACGTTGCTAGTGACCAGGCGCTGTCCTATCTCATGCAGCATTCGGCGTAACACTGGCCAGCCCAGGCCCACATCAGCGAGTGCATCCTCGCGTAATGGGGTGAAGCTCTGAGCCCACCTCACGAGGCGCTGGAACAGTGCCTGGCGACGGCCATGAAGCTGTGAGAGCATCGTCTGCACAGCTTGCTCGCGTGCCACCGAGGTCTTCTCCTGACGTTTATAGGGATCTGGTGCTTGATCGCTCAAGAAGAACTTGAGGGTTTCTAAGGCTGGCGCCGGGTCATCAGCGAGCACGGCCTTGGCAAAATCAAGGTCATAGATGGTATGTCCGAAACGCGCCAGATGATCAGCCAGCCGTCGCCAGAATTCGGGCCACACTCCTTCTGCTATCGCTGCTCGGGCTGCCCACTCATGATATGCTGTCGTGAACTGCTTGCTCGACATGTTTGCCAAAGCAGCAGCCAGTTCCGGCTGTTCGCGTACCCATTGTGCCAGGTCATACAGCGATTTCTCGGTCTGTATGGGTGTGCTATCAAAGCCCAACACAAACGTCAGAGCAGTAGGAGCATTGCGTCTCTTGAGGAACCGGTTATACACCAGGGTAAAGAACAACTCGCTCATATATGCTGCTGGCAGGATGCCAGTCTGTATAGAGAGGTAGTACTGAGCAGCTTCAGTAGCAATATCGCGTACTCCATTGAGCAGGTCTTCGGCTGATGTGGTAGCCAGGTCTGTTGTTTGCCAGCGGTTGACGACCTCGGCGTACCTGGAACGGGACTCCTGCCAGTGTGATTGCGCGTTGCGCAACAGGCGTGGTAAAGTGACGGCTATGATGCGTGGCAGGGCGAGCATCATCTTTGCCGTCTGCCCAGGTGTGAAGGTAAGATCGTAGTAACCATATTCGTTGATCGTGACCAGTAGCTTACCAGAGAACAGTCCTTCCAGCCCTGCGATCTTTATGATTGCCCATGTAGCTCTATCCAATGCAGGGAGTCCGAGCGTGGCGAACAGGGGTGAAAGCGGATCAGGCAGCAGTTCAAACACACTTTTACGCATGTAGCGTCCTTTGGGGTTGGGAAGTTTCCACTCTACTGCTCGTGTCCCTTGAGACCTGATGGTAGGTTCTGGCAAGGAAGTGATCGGGCGTGCCTGCACGACGGAGACGCGGCCATCGTGCAGAACCCACTCGATATCCATTGGCTGACCATAGAGATCCTCGATCTGCACACCGAGGCGGGCAAGCTCAACAGCTTGCGCCGTATTGAGCACCGCCTGAGTACGCTTATCGATAGGCACCGATTCCTCGCGCGTGCCTTCGAGGGTGCGCACGGTCATCACATCCTTCTCGCTGATCTGCTGTTCAGTGATCGTCTTGCTTGTCTTGTCAACGACAACGGTATCGGGTGTGACCTGCCCACTGACGATAGCTTCTCCCAATCCCCAAGCAGCGTTGATCATTACCTGATTGCGGTTCCCGGTCAATGGATTAGCTGTGAAGAGGATTCCGGAGGCGTCGGCAAAGACGAGTTGTTGCACGACGACGGCAAGGCTTACGTCCTGCGGTGCGATATTGTTGCGTGCGCGGTAGCCAATCGCCCGCGCGGTCCAGAGCGAGGCCCAGCAGCGTTTGACGGCATCGAGGACCATCGCTTCGCCGTACATGTTGAGATACGTCTCCTGCTGACCGGCAAACGACATCTCTGGCAGGTCTTCAGCGGTGGCAGAGGAACGCACCGCGACGGGCAAATCCTCCCCACCAAGTTCAGCATACGCCTGGCGAATCGCCTCAGCAATAGCATCTGGCATCTCACTCTTGGCGAAAAGCTTTGCTATCCGTCTTGATGCCTCTTCGAGCGTTGCGGGCTGATCGGCAGTGACCGCCGAGACTGACGCCAGAATCTGCTCTTGCAGCCCATGCTCGGTCACAAAGAGGCGATAAGCTGCCGTCGTGATGTGAAAACCAGGGGGCACAGGCAAGCCAGCTGAGGCCAGACGCGCCAACGAAGCCCCTTTCCCTCCCACCTGCTCCAGGGTGGCAGAGGCATCATCTAGTGCTAAAACGAGAGGGACACACGGTTCATTGCTCATTTCGAATTCTCTTCTTTCCTCAAAGATTATGCTTCTTCCTAGATAGTGCGCAGCCCAATGCCGTTCTCGCGGCTAGCTTCGCTCAGGTGTGTGCATCGGAAGTCCTTCTTGCTGCAACTGTTCTTGTGCACGTGCCATCGCACGATCCAGGTACTGTATAAAGGTATGGGAGGCGGCTTGTAATGCATCGGATGGGACAGCGCGACCAGGCTCAAAGGTGCAATGCACCGTCTCGGCCATCAGCTCGGCAAGCTCCTCGTCAGAAAGCGTAAATTCATCTGGCATCAATGGTGCCACGAGGAAAAATCCTGTAAAAATGGCGGAGAACATATACACCTGCGCTCGCAGGCTCAGATCAGTACGCACCAGGTCCTGTTCGCGCAGCAATTCGAGGTAGGTGGTGAAGCCCGTCAGTTGCTCTGCGTAGGTAGCACTGCTCTGTTCGCGGTGTGCCAACTTCCCAAGCACCTCCATGTCACGCAGGAGGACCGCTTTCAGCAATGGGCGTTTCATCAGCGCAAGCGCTGAGTGTTTGAGGACCCCTCGCAGTGTTGCACTTGTGGGATCCCCAGTGATTCGCTGCTTGATCTCCGCTGCCATCTCCAGCTTTTCCCGTTTGATGAGTGCTATGAACAGCTCTTCTCGTGTTTTCCAGTGCAGATACAAGGTGGCTTTCGCGACTCCTGCCTGCTTGGCGATATCGTCGAGGGTGGTCTTTTGGTAGCCCCAGCGCAGGATCAATGCAGAGGCCGCATCCAGAATGCGTTGCGCTCGAGCTGCGCGCCTGGATACTTCGTGCTGTCGTATACTCGCTCCCTGGCTCTGCTGTGCCAAATGCCTTTCTCCTTTATAAGAAGATAAATGACTATTTAAAGTTATTTAGTCATATAACTATCTAGCAGAACTATACAGTAGAGAGGGCGAAAAGTCAAGGGCGTGGTTGGCGAGTTGGCGAGTTGGCGAGCGGCGCTTGCCTGAAGGGGGTCAGGCTCTTCCATCTGTCCATTTTGCAAAAAAATGAAACGTACCCGCCTACCTACAGCCAATCCATCCCAAATCGACAATTCAGCATGAAGCCAGTTCCTTGCGCAACTCCCATTTGAGCAGATTGCCTTCTGGTTCGAGGCGGCGCATCCCTACTTTTTCGAGCACTCTGATGGAGCCAATGTTGTCATTGAGACACTCGGCCGTGATCACCTTGATCCCTGTGTTTGAAAGGCCCAGGTGATGAGACGATGCGCCATCAATTGAGAAATGTACCTACAATCATAGATAGAGTATACTTGTTTCAACAAGACGGAAAGCATTTGCTTGATGTCGATTTCCTCGAAAGAGTGATTGCGCGAGAGCATGCCTTCAAACGCCAGGGCGGGAAAAGAACGGGACGCGAGCTGGCATGTGAACAGCAAGGAAAGAAAAGACAGGATGGGACGAGCTGAGCTATGCGTGAACCACCGAGTATTCCAGAGGAACACCTTCGAGCCTGTTTCCAGCAACACTATGACCTGATCCCCGTCACGCTTGAGTTTCTTCCCCTGGGACTGGATTACAACGCTGGGGTGTATCGTGTGGTGAGCGAGCAGGGAACTGCCTATTTGCTCAAAGTCACGTCTAGACCTCTCTACGAACCACGGTGTCTGGTTCCTCGCTATCTCAACGATCAGGGGATCACATCAGTCGTGGCTCCCGTTCCCATTCACCAGGTCATGCTGCCGCCAGAGGGCTTTGAGTCACTGCGAAAGGAGACCTTTGATCCGACCGAGTACACTCGTTGGGTACGTGCCTTTGAGACCCAACACCTGCATTCGCGACGCGGTGGAAGTGGATCTTCGCGTGCTCTTCGCGCCGACTGGCGGGCGCATCAGTCCACGATTCACACGGCAGTGGACTCCCTGGAAAAGCTGGCAGAGGTGCTCCAGTCGCGAACATTGCCATACGTCATCTCTCACGCGGATCTGCATCCAGCCAATCTGCTCCGTGACCATGCTGGTCATGTGTGTGTGATCGATTGGGATGAGGTGATGCTGGCTCCCAAAGAGCGCGATTTCATCTTTGTCCGGGAACCACAAGCCGATGCATTTTTTCAAGGATACGGACAGAGGGAGATTGATTGGATGGCACTGACCTATTACCTCTGGGAACGGGTTGTTCAAGATCTGATCGAGGATGCTAGAGACGTGTGTTTCAGGGACGATTGGGCAGAAGAAACCAGGGCTGATGCCGCCCGGTTGTTTCATGAGCTCTTGACTGAAGGGAGCGACATCGATGCCGCCTCTGCAGCAGCGGCCCATCTCCCCTCAGACCTCACTGCTCACACCAGGAAGAGCTCTTGACGAGTAAATTGGGTCAAATTTTCCTCTTTCTTTCTCGATAGGTTCGATACGAGTGTCTAATCTTCTCATCTCCAAGTATAGACCACTTGTTCTATGAAAGCAAGAAACAGACTGCATTTCATGACTTTTGTCGCATGGCGTGCCTACCTGCCTTTTCACCATTTCCCTTGAAACGTCAAGGGGACAACTTTCCCACAGAAAGGGTGATAAATAGCTAAACAAAGTATTAACTTTTGAGAGCGTTTATGCTATTCTATCAGCATGAGATGAAGTCAGTATGCCAAACAGATGGGTGTCCACTACAAAACGGTTTTTCGCTGGAGACGATTTCATAGCCGTCATAACGAGCATGGCAAGCCGTATCTCTGGACGCCGAACCTCGAAAAGACGGGTAGAGAGGATTCAACGCTGCGTTCTCGAGGTGATGAAAGAAGAGGACGAGCAGGAGCATGAAAGTGGTACGGGGCTACAAAACTGAGCTTGACCTGAATAACGAACAGCGCACGGCCTGTCTCAAGCATGCAGGTGCTGCCAGATTTGCTTACAACTGGGGCTTGTCTCGTTCGCAAGAAATCTACCGTGCTAGGGGCAAACGTCCTTCTGCTGTTGACTTGCATAAGCAACTGAATGCTCTTAAACCAACAGAGTTCCCTTGGGCCTATGAGGTCTCAAAATGTGCCATGCAGGAAGCCTTGCGCGACCTCGATAACGCTTTTAAGCACTTCTTTCGCAGGCTTGCGCTTAAGAAGCAAGGCAAGCTGAAAGGGAAAGTGGGCTATCCCAAGCTGAAAAAGAAAAGCAAGGCTATCGGCTCATTTCGCCTGACAGGTGCGATCCACGTTTTTGAGAATGCTGTGCAACTTCCCCGCTTAGGTCGCTTGCGTCTTCATGAGCATGGCTACATTCCAACTGATGCGAAGGTGCTTAGTGCGACGGTCTCTGAGCAAGCGGGGAGATGGTTTGTCAGTGTGCAGGTAGAGAGAGAGCAAGAGAAACCTGTACCCGTTACCACTACATCCATCGGGGTAGACCTAGGCATTAAGGTGCTAGCTACCTGTTCGGATGGGATGACATTTGAGAACCCGCGTGCTTTGAAACATGCTCAAAAGAAACTCAAGAGGCTAGAACGTGCCAAGTCGAGACGCAAGAAAGGCAGTCAGAACCGTCTCAAGGCACGCAAGGCCATAGCAAAGCTCCATGCTCGTATCGCCAATATCCGCAAAGATGCTAGCCATAAACTCACAAGCTACCTCAGCAAAAACCACGCACTGGTAGCGATTGAAGATTTACACGTGGCTGGAATGCTGAAAAACCACAAGCTTGCTCAGGCCGTCAGTGACAGCAACCTTGGAGAGATACGACGCCAGCTTGAGTACAAGGCGGCATGGCATGGGACACACGTCGTCACCATAGACCGCTTCTACCCCTCATCGAAGACCTGCTCAGGATGTGACTATATCAAGCCTGAACTGTCTTTGAGAGAACGAACGTTTGTGTGTGAGCAGTGTGGGATGGTGCTCGATCGTGATTTGAATGCAGCTAAGAACATTGTAGCAGAAGCTTTAAGAAGTACCGCCAGTTCGGTGGGAACTTACGCCTGTGGAGTAGACAGCTCTGGCTTGCGCAATGGTGCAAGTGAAACTGTCTACGTGGAAGCAGGAACTCAAGGCGATGTTTGGGCTCTGTCCCAAATGTCCATGTTTGAGAGAACGGGATAGGTATGCTTACCGACAAGCACTTCTTTCAAAAGTCTCTCGGAATCCGCAGCACTGGACTCTTCATCTCAACCGTTCTGCCTGTGATGGTGATGCTGATGATTGTGCAACCGGTCTTGCTAGCCGACGCGACAAACACTCAAACGGCACGGCACTCTGCCATCCTGTCCTCTGGGTGCATTTCGCCCAGTGACTGTGTCTCGAAAATGACCCTGCCTGAAAAAGAGGGACAGATGACCCAGGTGGAGAAAAATGCCTTCACCATGGCTGGCAACTCGATCACGGATATTACGACCTATTTCATCGGCTCGGTGTTGAGTGGTGGTGGTGGCGGTCCCAATGGCACGGGCGGCACCGCTACCCAGTGGGCGGATATGGTGGACAACTTCCAGAACTACGCGCTCCAGACCCGTTTAGGCATCCCACTTATCTACGGTGCTGATGCGGTCCACGGACACAACAATGTGTATGGAGCAACCCTCTTTCCGCATAACATCGGATTGGGAGCTATGCATGATTCTGCGCTGATCACCCAAGCCGAGCAGGTGACCCGTGACGAGGTGCTGGGAACCGGTGTCCGCTGGACGTTTGCCCCCTGTGTATGTACGCCACAGGATATTCGCTGGGGACGCACCTACGAGGGGTATAGCGAAGTTCCCTCTGACAATGCAACCGATGGTGCGGCTGCCATCGTCGGGTTCCAGGGGCCGAATGGCACACTGGGACCAACCAATATTCTGGCAACCGCCAAACACTTTATCGGCGACGGTCACACTGCCTGGGGTACCGGCTCACCGTACCTCAACGAGGGAGATGACCAGATTTCCGAGCAGCAGTTGGATGCCATTGACCTCCCGCCATATCAGTCGGCTGTCTCAAACAAGGTTGGTTCGGTCATGATCTCCTACAGTAGTTGGAATGGGCTCAAAGATCACGCCAACCAGTATTTAATCACGACCAAACTAAAAGGTACGGGCACAGACAGCTCCGGCACCCCCAATCTGGGGTTCCAGGGCTTCGTGGTCTCGGATTGGCAAGCCATCGACCAGATCTCTTCGGACTACCACTATGATGTCCGCACAGCCATTAACGCTGGCATAGATATGATTATGGTCCCCGATAACTACAAGACCTTCATCAGTACCCTCGATGCCGAAATCAAGGCGGGGAACATTCCGATGTCCCGTATCGACGATGCGGTCACGCGTATCTTGACGGCCAAGTTCGCATTAGGCTTGTTTACGCAGCCCTACACCGATCGCAGCTATACCCCCAACGTGGGCTCGGCGGCACATCGTGCGGTAGCGCGTCAGGCTGAGCGAGAGTCGCTCGTGTTGTTGAAGAACAACAGCGTGCTGCCCTTGTCGAAGACTGGGAGCTATACCCTGGTAGTCGGGGGCGATCACGCGAATAATCTGGGCTATCAGTTGGGTGGTTGGTCAATCAGTTGGCAGGGGGGGAGCGGGACCACCACTATTGGAACAACACTCTGGCAGGCTATTCAGCAAGCAGGACTGTCATCCTCGGTAAAACTCAACTTCGTCGGTACCCACACGAAGGGAAATTACAGAGGGGATGTCGGGATCGTCGCCGTTGGAGAAACACCTTATGCCGAAGGCAATGGTGATACCAATACTTTGGCACTCAGCAGCACCGACGCGACAGAGGTCTCGGACATTTGCAGTCGGGTAACGAAATGTGTCGTGTTGTTGTTCTCTGGGCGTCCGATAATCATCAACACCCAGTTGAAGCAATCCTCTGCGTTCGTTGCCACGTGGATAGGCTCAACTGAAGGCGAAGGCATCACCGACGTGTTGTTTGGTGATTATGGCTTTCGGGGCAAACTGACCTTTACCTGGCCAAACGCGGTGACGCAGGAACCCTGCAATCAGAATAACGGCTGCACTGGTGCCCTCTTTCCTTATGGGTATGGTATCACCCCCTTCTAGCCGATAAGCTCAAACCAGGTAATGAAACGAGGATCAACCATGCTAAACTCTAGAACCGGACGCACCGGTGCCAGTTCCGTAGGGCTTTTTGAGACCGAGGCATTCAGCACTTTAAGACAGGCCTGGGATAATGCCATCCGCATTGACAGTCTGAGAAAAAACCATTAAAGTAGTACTGCCACCTTCTATGTATCTTGAAAGGGCCATCTTTGATGGTTCAGATCAACATCCAGCTTCAGATACATCTCCCTGAAGTAGCTGTACTAGCTCTTTTGAAACAAAGCATGATGACCGCAAGGGTCATCACTACTATACACGCTGGCTCCACAGGTCGGCTCAGGCGTGTATAGTAGTGATGACCCTTGCGGTCATCATGGGGGGAGGCATTCTGCACAAAAATGAAACGCACCCAGTCATACTCATGCTGTTGAGCGATACCTCTATTTATGATAGACTTCCTGGGGATGAAGAAAAGAAGACTCTGTTCGTGATGATACTCAGGAGAATCCAAGATGAGATCATTTTGAAGCTCATCAGAGGAGAAGCGTGATGGCAGATTATAGGGCATACGCGGTTGCGTGTATTGAGGCTCTCCAGGCTTGGTATAACACAGAGAATGGGCTCTGGAAGAGTATGGGCTGGTGGAATGCGGCCAATGCTATTGAGGCATTGGTAGACCATTCTCTTCTGACGGGCACGAATTTCTTTTCCAGCGTTATTACTCATACCTATGAGAAAAACGTGAAGAACAAATTTTTTAGCAATTACTATGACGATGAAGGTTGGTGGGCGCTGGCCTGGATCAAGACATATGATTTGACTCAAGACGAGCGTTATTTAGTCTCGGCTGAGACGCTCTTTGAGGATATGTGCAAGGGGTGGGACGAGGTATGTGGAGGAGGATTGTGGTGGAAAAAGAATCGAACGTATAAAGCTGCCATTCAGAACGAGCTCTTTTTGACCGTTGCAGCTCGCTTGTTTGAACGGGTGGCTGATGCATCCTACCTTGAGTGGGCGTACAAGGAGTGGGACTGGTTCCACAAAAGCGGTATGCTCAATGCTCAGAGCCTCGTGAATAATGGCCTGAATGATGCTTGTCAAAACGATGGTCAACCTCCATGGACGTACAATCAAGGCGTTATTCTGAGTGCGCTCGTGGAAATGTACAGGATAAAGCAGAGCAGCGGTGCAACTTATTTTCTGCAACAAGCCCAGGCGATTGCGGATGCGGCGATAACAACGCTTGTGAATGAAAACGGCATTTTGACTGAGCCTTGTGAAGCAAATAATGGATGTGATGGCAACGGAACGCAATTTAAAGGGATCTTTATGCGTCATCTGGGGTATCTCTGTCGCACCCTGAGAGAAGAAAACAAGGACTCATCTTCTTATGAACGGTACCAACAGTTTATCGTCAAAAACGTTGATTCAATTTGGGCAAACAATCGCAATAGCCAAAATCAGTTTGGGTTGAAATGGGCCGGGCCTGTTGATGCAACCGATGCTTCCAGGCAATCGTCTGCATTGGATGCTTTTAATGCGGCCATTCCTTTTATCGCCCTCCCTTAGAAAGATATCGAGGTAAGCTGAGCTGAAAAGTTGCCAACATCAAAAGACTTGCATACTCTCCCTCGCCTCATGCGCCACTGCCCGATCAGCAGGCCCCGGCACCAACCGCGTCCTATACGCCTCTTGACAATAGGACTGACTTCTTTCATCGTGATCTTCCTCTCACCTCTTGGCCTCTTGCCGAACACGTCTCACTCGGGCAAAATTGGAGCAGCATGTTCATCGGCTCTGTCTCTTTTGCTTTCATAGACAGAGCATGCCGATGTTCCCCGCTTTTTCGCCACTTACTGGGATTCTACCAGCTGTCTATGACTTCGTACATAGATGTTTCTTGAGCATGCTATCTTTTTGAAGATGACATTTTGAGGGATGCGTTTTCGCATTTCATCGGTGAACATACTATAATAAGAAATGCAATCTTGTCGTAAGTGATTTGAAAACTCTTCTAGTTCAGAAGAAGCTCGTCTGAGTAGCTTGAGAAAGCGAGGTGAGGTGCAGAAACGAAATTGGAGCACGCATTGTTTTCTTCATGTCAAGCGTTGATCTTGCAGCTTCACGATTGGAGGATATCATGCAGCAAGAATTCACTGGTACGATGCGCAAACGTCCACTCGGTATCACTATCATCGCTATCCTACTATTCATCTCAGCCGTCATTGAGATTCTTGGCGGCCTCTCTAGCGTGATCGGGACCACACCGACGGGGACTCTAAGCGATGTTCTCTTGGGATGGTTTCCCCTGGCTATGGGTGTGATCGAACTCGTTCTGGCCTGGGGATTGTGGACGCTCAAGCCCTGGGCGTACTGGGGCACCTTGCTGGTGGAGATTGTCAATATTCTGATTCACTTTTTTGGCTTCCTTGGCCTCCCACGAACCCATTCCGCACTTGCCGTTATCAGTGGCGGGATTGTTTCCATCATCATTGTGATCTACCTGCTGGTGGATCGCCATGTCCGTAGAGCCTTCCAAACTGGCTTTTAGAGGCTATACAGCAGGGAGACAAAGCAAAAGGAGCAGCGATATGGTCTATCGTTGCTCCAATTTTTTCTCTCGCTCCTCTCAGCCTGCTCGTAAGGTGCGAATGGGCAGCTTGAGCGATAAAGTAGTAGTCACCGCTCACCGTGGTCGTGTCTGCACCAAGCAGCCAACTGAGATCAGGCTTGATATCGAACTCGATCATTGGTACCTTTGCCCCTGCAAAGGTCGGAGATTCTCCTCGTCCAAACCCATAGGGGTCTCTGCTCATGGGTGTCTTGCGGGGTTTCCGCATAACGTCCATCGAGAGCTTAACCATATCGAGTCCTTCTCGACTGGTATCGTTATGCACGAACAACCATAGGGTATCGTCAGACTGCGTGAGCAGTTCCAGTAGGTAGGAGCCAGGATAGCCCGACACCTCATAGAGGTTTACCCCCATAGACAGAGCATGCCGATGTTCCCTGCTTTTTCGCCACTTACTGGGATTCTACCAGCTGTCTATGACTGCGTACATAGATGTTTCTTGAGCATGCTATCTTTTTGAAGATGACATTTTGAGGGCTATTAGATCTACTTGGGTGCCGACGATTATCCTCTCTTACTTACTCGATCACCAAAAGCTAATTGCCTGGCAAAAGCAGCTCGTGCTCTGTCGTTGATTATCTTATCCCCAGCAGAGAGCAATTCATCCAGGGAGAGCAAATTGACAGGACGCAGGATGACCTGAGCGATGCGTGATTGGTGAAGCGGATCACGTATGACAATTCTCGCTTCTTTCGCATCATCTTGTACTGTTGGATAGAGGATAGCAGCATCAACGCCGCCAGGCTGGCTGAGGGCATAGATCGCCAGCTGGTACAACATATGTGGGGGCAAGGAAAGCAAGGCTTGAAAGAAGAGGTTCATATCAAAGAGGAAACCTGAAAGTTGGATTCTAGGGAGGCTTTCATCCAACGATATCCCTTCAGATGCCAGGAGTATCTCTATAATCGTGATCGCAGGTATATATGCGCTGTTCAAGCGCTCCATTTCCCGGTGCAACTGTTTGAGCGCGTTGTGATCCAGTCTGATTGAGGAAACGCTATCTTGAAACAAATTGGCCAATCGATACAGTCTTATACGTAGGGTACTATCGTTGGTGAGTCTTGCTGCAAGGTGGAGTCCTTGCAGGAGCACTTGATTGATCAAACAATCTTCTAACCTGGGATGATAGGTACAGGGCAATGTTACTTGGATGCTCCCTCCTTGCCTGGCTATCTTCTGTACGTCTATTCTGCCTCTGGGGCTTCCCAACTCGTGGTCGGTCCGCACATATCTACGATGCAACCCTCGTGCCACCAGCTCGTTGACTTCAGCCACGAGTTGATGAAGCAGTAACTCCTGAAATGCCAGCTCTTCGCTACTGTACTCAGCTTCGTCGAAGATTTCAAGATTGCGCAAACCATAGGCATAACGCAACAGGCGCAGTAAGGGCATGCCAGTGATTTTCGGATGGATGGTAATCTGAATATCCCCAAGCGTAATCCTTCCAACATACGATGATGCCTCTATGGATAATCCCTCGCGTAGTTCCGAAACACGAAGCTTCCCTGATGTTGATAGTGCTCGAGCGGTGTGCTTTACCTCAGCATCACCTGTGAGGAACACTCCTGCGAGTTGTGTGCCACGTCCCTCGGGAGCGATGCATTCCCATTCCTTCAATTGAATAGCAAGGCGCGGTGTAGTCATGCATTATCACCCCTGCGCATCAAGGCTGTTCTCTTCCTCTTCCTCTTCAGCAGCTTCTACCTCCGAAGATACAGCTTGCGTTGATGCAATGATATCAGGACATGGCGCTAACAGAGCTTGAACCAGCTGATCACGGTTGGATGCATCAAACAGTTCCTGGCGAAATTGCTGCTTCTGTCTATCTACCAGGCTCGGTCCCAAGATCTTCTCCAACCTCGTATAGTCCTCATAGCAATACTCCTCCAGCAGCGGCAAGATATCGTCCTGCATCACTTTCACAAAGGTTGAAAAATCTCCAATAGGACGCCCATCTTCCAGCAAATAGGAATGGCCGATCTGTAAATTGCGTGCGTCACGTCCAATATAATCACAAATACGCTCATTGAGAGCATGGAGCCAGGGACCAAGGGGAATACTTCCTACAACGGTATCACCTAAGACGCTGCTATCTGGCATCAGTTCGATAAAACCAAACCGCCGCCGCAGTGCGGTATCCAGGAGGGCAATTGAGCGATCGGCAGTATTCATGGTTCCGATCACGTACACATTATCTGGAACGTGGAATGCCTTCCCCGTTAGTGGCAACAGAATCGCTTTCCCACGTTTGTTCTTTTCAAGTACACTCAGAAGTTCTCCAAAGATGCGTGGGATATCTCCTCGATTAATTTCATCGATGATCAGGTAGAACCTCCAATCTGGCCTCAACTGGGCATCTTTGCACAGAGTCTTAAAGACACCATCTCTCAGGGTGAAATGCATTTGCCCATTCACTGCTTCAGGCCGAAAGCCCTCTAAGAAATCTTCATATCCATACGCCGGGTGAAAACTGCACATCCGGATCACGCCATGAGTATTGTCGTCACCTCCAAGTATTTCGGCTTTTTGCTCGTTGGTCAGTTGCTCGAACGACGTTCCGAAGCAGGAACGCGCCGCTAGCTCACGAGCAGAGACTTCAGCCCAATAGGTTTTACCAGTTCCAGGTGGGCCATACAGAATCACCTGTCCTTTGCGTTCAAGTATTGCCTGTATACGTGCTGGGATACCAGTCAAACGGGAAAGAGCGGGCGGTGGGTGTGAAGTTGGAGGTGTAACTGTA
>WNGH01010644.1_pt1 | contig 16947 bp, 16 predicted proteins | sample 5400631 | NCBI WGS metagenome assembly WNGH01 (sample SAMN13153373, study PRJNA577476) | soil metagenome | isolation source: 115 cm soil or saprolite under Garry oak tree replicate 1 | place: USA:California | collected 2016-06-15
CGCGACTTGTCGCCCTCCGGCGTGACCGCGAGGACCTGGGTGTAGGCCTTTTCGGCGTCCGGATACTGGGCCAGCTCGAACGAGCCGTGCGCCACGACGATCCACGCGGAGCGCCGGACCGGCCCCTCGGCGGCCGCATAGGTATCGATGACGCGCCGCGCGGTCGCCACGGCGGTGCCATAGTCCTTCATCTCATACAGGTCGTCCGCGGCTGCTCCCAGGACCACCGCCGCCTTCTCGTGCTGTGGGAACGTGTCGGCGAATTTGATCGAGCTCGCGACCATCTCGCGCGCGACGCCGTCGCGCTGCTTTGTGTCCGCGACCTTCAGCTGCTCGCGGTAGGCGTACACCGCGGCGTAGCCCGCGGCCGCCGACTGCGCGTGCGGCGGGTATTCGTAGGCCGTGCGCTCGTACTGCTTGGCGGCGTCGGCGAAATCCTTGTGCTCGAGGAGAAGGTCCGCGAGACGGTAATTGATGGGCGGCGCGTCGGCGTCCGTGGGGAACGACTGGAGGTATTCACCGTACCAGCGGAGGGCCTCGCGATAATTCGCGGTCTTCTCGTCCTCTTTCTCCGTGCTCTGATATTGGGCGTGATAGTGCGTCGCGAGATCCTTCAGGTTCGCCTTCAGGTAGGCCAGCACGTCCGGCGTCTCTTCCGGCTTGAAATGCCTCCAGTATTCGGCCTGCAGGCCGTACGTGGACGCGAACTCCCGCTTCGCCTCCAGCACCAGTTTGGGGAATCCGCCCTGAGTGAAGGTCTCGATGACGCGCATGCTGAAATGCGGCGCGGCGCGGTGGAACGGATAGAGCGTGACGAAAGCCTTGAACGTCTTCGCCGCGTCGTCGTACCGCAGCTTGGACAGGTAGTGCTCCCCGAGGTTGCTGTAGACGCGGTCCTCGTAGGTGCGGCTCCCGAGGGTGGAGAAGAACTCCCGAAGGGCCGACGGCCCGCCGAGGTTGCTGAAGCTCAGGCTGATGACTCGAAAGGTATCGGCGACGCGACGCTCGTCGTCCTCTTCGTGCGCCTGATCGAAGTCGTAACCGATCGATATCTTGTAGTCGAGCAGCGCCACGTACTTCTGCAGGGCCTCCTCGTAAAGATCCTGCTTGTAGAACGTCCACCCGAGCTTGTAGAGAGCGAGCTCGTAATACTCGGAGTGGGCGCCCAGGCCGGTGACCGCCGAATAGGCAGTCTCGGCATCGCGATATTTTCTGCGGGTGAAGAAGTACTCGCCCCGCCTGAACTGCACTTCGGCGGAATGCTCGGATTGTGGATTCGCCCGGATCAGGCGCTCCATGGTCGCCATGGCCTCTTCGGTCCGGCCCAGCTCCTCGTACGCCCGCGCCATCTGATAGAGGACCTTGTCGCTGTTCTCGTAACTCGGATATTCCTTGAGCAGCCGTTCATAGAGGGCGATCGCCTCGAGCGGACCCTTAGGATCCATGTCAACGCGCTCCGCGCCGGCCGGCGAGGCGCCCGCGTTGCCGCCTGCCAGCATCCCGCTCTCCGCTGTCGCGCGCTGCTCGAAATCCTGATCGGATTCTCGCGGGGCGGCGCCGGCGGGTGGCGCGGCCGGATGGGGCGTGCCGGCCTGCCCGCCTGCGGGTTTCTCTGCGAGCAGTGGGGCGGCCAGTTGCCGCGGCCTGCCGTCGCCCGCGCGGATGCCGAACTGCTTCTCGATTTGCAGGTCCGCGAGACGACGCATCGCCTCCGGAGTCATCGCCATCTCCGGTGTCTCTTGGAGGAAGCGCCGGTAGCCCTGCATGGCCTGATCGAGGCCCTGCTCGATGGTCACATCCTGCACGTCCGGGCGCACCTTGCGTAGATCCGCCAGCGTCCCCTGCGTCGCTGGATGGTGCACGGCGCAGCCGACGACGAAAGCCGGCGCGAGCAGCATCGGAGTGGTGAGGCGGCGCATCAGTGCCCCTCCGCGGGCTCGGCGCGCGCGGCCCGATCGTAGCTATCGGCGACGCCGTAGCGTGCCTGGGCCTGCTGGTCCACCAGGCGTTCCCGTCGGGCCTTCAGCTGGTTGATGGCGACGCTCTCGATCATGTTCCCCTGCTGGGCCATCAAGCTGTTGACGCGCTGCAGCGCATCGCCGACGCTCCCGTGGAGCCGCTCGATCTGGGCGCCGTAGCCGACATAGCTGTGGGTCGCCGCCTGCCTCGTCCTGACGAAGGCGTCGTACTGCCGGGTCAGAGCGTCGACGTGCGCATTCAATTCCTTCAGGTGTGCATGGGCCGCGGTCAGCCGGTCGGGGTACTCGGTTTCCAGCCGCCACGTGAGCACGCCTCGCAGACGGGCCGCGCGCTGCCGAAGCGCGAGCGATTCGGGACTCCCGGAGTTGCCGAGCTGCTTTTCGATGAGCGCGATGCGCTCGCCGGCCATCCGCTCCTCCGCGGTCGCCAGGTCGTCCGGCCGCGGCGCGGTCAGCATCGCCTGCAGGCGCTCGCCGAGGTGTTTGCGCTGCTCGAGACGCAGGCGCATCCGCGAATCCAGCTCCCGGAACTGCGCGTCGGCCTCCGGCAGCAGCGGCTCGTAATTCTGCCGGCGCAGCCGGATGATGTCGTCGAAAGCGTCGAGGCTGGTCTTCCAGGCCATGAGTCTCGCTTTGAGATCCTCGAGGTCGAGGTAGTTGTGCAGCGCGGTCTGAAAGTCGTGAGAGGCCACCAACTCCATCAGATAGTAGGTTTCCGGCGCGTCCTGCAGGCTGCGCAGCCGGATGACCCAGGTCTCGTCCTCACGGCTCTCCTCGCGGATCAGCGCCTTGAGAAACCGCCCTTCCAGGATGCTGGCGATGGATGCGTCCACTTTTTCGATCTGTTTGCTGAACAGCTCGAGCGCCCGCCCGTACAGGATCGCGGCGCGGCCGTGCAGGTTCAGGCTGGCGTACGCATGCGGTGCCGCGAGCATGGCTTCCTGGACCGCGGCATCCGTCGGCTCGCGATCCATCAGGAGGTTCCACGGAACCAGCGCGCGGTCGTACTGCTGCACCGAGGCCTCGGCCCAGCCCGCCCGCAGCAGAGCCTGGTTCGAAAACGGCCCCTCGAGGCGGACGCGGTCCAGCGAACGCTTCGCCCGCTCGAAGTCGCCCGATTCGAACAGCATGCTGCCAAGCACCAGGTTGGACTTGTCGCGGACCGCGAGACTGGCGGGATCGCCGGCCGCCAGCGACCCGGCCTTGTCCAGCTGCTCGATCGCGTCCTGCGATCGACCGTCCTGCAGCAGCGCGATACCGAGGTTGTAGGCGACGAACCCGGCCAGGCCCGCGTCGTTCCTCAGTGGCTTGAGCACCTCGACGGCCTTGCCCGGCTGGCCCGTGGCCATGTCGATGTTCGCGCGCAGGAACTCGACGTCGTCCGCGATCGACTGGGGCACCTTTCCCTGGATCCGCGCCAGCGTCTGCAGCGCGTCGTCGAGCTGATCCTTCTGAAACTGGATGCGGGCGAGCCTGTAAGCGGCTTCGTTTCGTACGGACTCGTCGACAGCGCCTTCGAGCACCGCCTTGACCGCGCGTCCGGCGCGCTGGTGCATGCGGTAGTCGAGCTCGAAGTCGCCGACCGAGAATTCGGCGTCATTGATGTGGTAGTGAAGCGTATCGAGCCTCGGCTCATCCAGGCCGTGGTACTGGGCAAGCTCGGTGTCAAGCCGCTGGAGTGCATCGAAATACTGTCCCTGGTAGGCGTGATAGAGCGCCTCGCCGAAATAGAGGTCCCTCAGGTCGGCGCCCACGGCCGGACGGACAGCCAGTCCCAGGGCCAGGCCGAGTCCGATGAGCAGGTGTGGCGCTCGTATCATGGCTCACCATTCCCCAAGCGTGACCGGAGTCTTGCCCGCATCGGGTCCGGCCAGCGTCAGCTCCACCAGCTTTGGCTTCACTTCTTTGCGGAAGGCAACCCGTTCCGTGCGGCTGAAGTCCGCGCCGCTCTCGAGCTTGCCGTCGACAAGCACCTCGAGCTGGTGATCCCCGGTCGCCACGTTGCCGACGTAGATCCGTTGCACGCCGCCTTTGCGCAGGGCCTCGAGCTCCTTGAAGCTGTAGATGTAGTGCGCGACGAGCTGGCCGTCGATCTGGAGCCGCACGGCGTCGAGGCGCATCTTGTCGCCCTTGGCCATCGCGACGAAGATCGCCACCTGCGTCCCCGACGGGTACAGCAGCTTCTCCTCCAGCTGGTTCAGCTCGGCGGCGATACGGAGGATGTCTGATTTGACCTCCTGGATCTGCTCGTCCAGACCCCTCATCTGCTGTTGGTCCTTTTGCGGCGTCTCCTGTTGGCCCTTTGGACGCGCCGGGGGCTGGCCTCTTTGCTGCGCCCAGCCGTGGGCAATGCCCAGGCAGAGCAGGATGGCAAGGACGAAGACGCGCGCTGCCGCCGGAATTGTCTCGCAACGCGCGCGCGCCCAACTCTCGGACGGCAGGTGGGAGAATCTCCGACCGGGCTCGATGACGAGCTTGTTCGTGATCCGGTTGAGTCGGACCATGGCGCCCCCCCAAATAGACTTCCGGGTCGCTCACCAGAGCGTCCCGCAGCGATCCCCTTCTCATACATTGATTAGATGCCTTTCTGAAGCAAGCCGATCACAAACTTGTTTGCTTCCTTGGCGAGTTCTGCCTCGAACCCCCACACAAACCCGGTTCGATCCCGTCAAACTTATGTCGTAGCCGGGGGCTGGGCGCGTCAGCGGGCTGCCCCGCTCGATTCCCGGTGGAACGCCCTGAGCCAAGGGGAGCAGGCCGCGAGAATCAGAGAGGGCCTACGGGAGGTGGAGGCGAGGTTCGGCACTTCCCGGACGAGCCTTGGGTCCATCCCAATCTTCCGGTCCAGCATGGCCCTCAGGGCGGCCCTCACCATCGCGACGATTCCTTCCCCGATGGCGTGGGCTGGTCCTTCCCGAGCTTCGACACGTCGTGGTCCAGCAGAGGCGGCATCATGTCCGTGAACGGAGAGCCGCTCATCGTGTATGCTGACGCACACGCACGGCATCCACGCGCTGAGGACGACGACGTGGCCGATCCGCTCACCCCTGCCGAAGACGAGGCGTTTCCGGCGCTGACCGCGCGCCAGATCGAACGCATCGCCCCGCTGGCGCGCGAGCGCGACCTCGCCGACGGCGAGAGCCTGTGGGCGGCGGGAGACTGCGATCGGCCGCCGAGGATGACCACGTCGTTCGCGCCCGCATTGCGCATGGCCTGCAGGAGCGAGGCCATGTCGGCGACGTTGCAGGCGTTGCCCGCCACCGCGTTGCCGGTGAGGCGGGATTTGACGCAAAATAGGTGCGAGAGTTGGAGCTGGACATGAAAAGGCCCGTCCCGGTGGAATCTGCCTCTGCATTCATCGACGAGAAGATCAAGGAACTTGGGGACTGGCGCGGGAAGACGCTCGCGAAAGTGCGCGAAATCATACACGGCGCGCCATCGACATCCACGAAGGCGACAAGGTCGATGAGGCGGTCGTGGAGGCGGCGCGCTGCCCCACCGATCGGCAGAAGGACCGCCTGGAGGCAATCGTGCGCGAGTTCACCGGCGAGTGCTCGGAGTGTGTCCGAAAAAACCGAACAAACAAGAATCCTCCGGAGCGGAGGATGAGTGGTTCCGGACCTTTGGCCGGTCGTATTCCCTGGAGGGGAGGCAACACATGGTCGGCGCCATTTATTCCGTTTCGTATGTCCCGCGCTGGCAAAGTCCAAGGAAGAGAGGATGAGCGAGGCTTCTGAATCCAGGGAAGGGCTTGGCCTCTCGCCCCCGCGCGGAACCGGCCGCAGGAGCGTCTTATGGGTCTTGTTCTGCGTCGCTCTTCTCATGCGTCTTTCGGTATTCTCGGTGAATATTCTGAGGGACGAACCTCGCTTCCAGCAGCCGGACTCCACCAGTTACATCAAGACCGCGAGGAGTCTCTTGGAGCACGGCGCCATTCAGGATGATGCGGGAAAGCCGATCGAGGGTCGCGTCCCCGGCTACCCTTTGGTTCTGGCCTTCATTTTCGCGACAGGTATCGCATCTCCTCTTCGGCTGCCGGGAGCAATCCTCGTGCATTGCCTTCTGGGAGCCTCTCTGGTCGTTATCGCCGCGCGATCGTCTCGTGCGCTCCCGGGGTACCTTGGTGTCATGCCCATGGGGCTTCTGCTGGCGATGGAGCCTTCTGCCATCGCCTACTCGAATGTGATCCTGTCGGAGATGCCGTACTCCCTGGTCCTTCTCCTGGCGCTCCTGGCCTGGGAACGTGATCTGAGACTCCGGGCTACCGGTACCGTGCTGTGGCTGGGAGCCGCCCTCGGGGTCTTACCCCTGATTCGTCCGATCGGTCAATTTTTTCCACTGGCAGTCCTGCCGATTCTCGTGTGGGCCCGCTGGGGCAGGGCGGGGATGCTCCGCGGAATCGGCATCTTTGTGCTGGTTGCATTGTCGCCGACAGTCGCTTGGTCTTTGCGCAACTATGTTGACCTGGGGTTCTTCGGATTGCAATCGACAGGCGCCTTGGCTCAGGCCATATTGGCCCAGGACGTCGAGAGGCGCATCGGTCGGAACGACCACTCCCCGACCGACAGTTTTGTCAAACCATGGGAAGTCGATTTCGGCAGGGACCAAGGCCTCACCCCGCAGGAAACCTCCGCGGTTCGCACCGGGTACTTTCGCAGGACCGTCGCCGCCCATCCGTGGGCGGCTGCCCGACAGTGGCTGACCAACGGCGTATTGCTGATGGGTGTGCCGGACTCTCTGCTGGCCACGATCCTTCTGGAGCATCCGCCGAGTGCCCCGGAGGGCAGTGTTCGCGGCAGAATCTCGTGGCTCGGTGAGCTGGGGCTGCTGACCGTGCCGGTGACCCTGGGTATGATGATTTCACTGGGTGGGGTGGCGGCGATCCCCTGGCTCCTGGTGCATTGGAATCGGTGGACTCCTCATATGCAGAAAGTCCTGGGTTTCGTCGTGATCACGGTCCTCTATCACTGGGGCATCTCTTCGTTCGTGGGTCATCAGGCCGAGCGCCTTCGCGTCCCCATCATACCTTTCCTGGCTCTTCTGCTCGCCTCAGGCGTGGGGCACCTTATTCACGGAACTCGCCCCTCGCGGACAGCATGACAGTTCATGATTCTTCTTGGACCGTCTTCCCCAGCGGAACCCTACTACCCCAGTCGACGGCAGCTGCCCGCCGCGCTCTCGGCGCTCACCGAAGCCCTGCGATTGAGGTAACGGAGTCACCTCCGCCATGCGCAAGGCGTACACACTTCCCCATGGAGACGGCGGGGACGGTTCCCGCGTCCAAGATGTCGCCCTTTGTTTTCAGTAGGTTAAGTGGTGGAGGCGGCGGGAGTCGAACCCGCGCCACCCAAAAGCGCTAACTGGCTGATGGCGCGCGACTTTCGTCGGTAGTTGTTGGAAATTCGTTGCCTTGTTTTCAATTCGTTGTGCTCTGGAGTGCTCTGCTGTGCTCTGAAGTGCTCCCCAGTCTTGGAGACATGTTGGAGACTGCAAGGACTCTCCAGCGACGGATGCTCGGAGACCTCATAACGTCAGTAGCTGACCACGCACGCAGCGCGAGCTCGAGCAATCGACCCGTAGAGCAATCGAGTTGCTTTCAGCATTAGACCTGGGGGGTTGTCGGCACGGGCCGGGGAGGACCTCCTCTTCGAGCCCGGGCACGAAGACTACTTTCGCTGAAAGACCCTTGGCGCCATGCATAGTCAACACTCGCACTCGATCCGAGAGAAGTCCGGCAGCAGGGATCGGCCGACCGAGCCGGTCGTATATGGCCCGCAGAAGGGCGTCGTGCTGCTCATCTGTGTCGGCCCACAGAAAGTCACGAAGCTCTACTAGTCCGGACGGCAGTCGCTGATAAAACATGACCCACCCGGGTCCCTCGCCCCGTTCCACAACACGCCGCAGAGGCGAAGTTGACGGACCAGGCATGACCAGCCCCGCAGGCGCAGCTTGAACCTCCTATGCGCTACGACCGCGATGTGGTGATCGTCAACACGCTGCGCGTCAAGCGGCTTTTCGTTATCGACGAGGGACGTCAGGTTATTTGTTTACCGGGCAGCAATCCTTCAAGGCTTGAAAGACTCGGCTTGCTCTGATCACTCATCCGTACACTTTGCCGCAACGCTCCCGCGCACTTGATACCGCTTCAGGATCTCCCTTGAGGCGGTCATGCGGCTTTTTAGAACGCTATGGAAACGGATTGCACATTTGGAAATCACGGTACAAGAGGAGTAAGAAGGGACGCAGGATCAGACCGCCTGCCTCGTTCCATGAAGCCGAGTGTGTATGTTGTGGCGATTGGCAAAAGCAATTCGCCAGCTCGGCTCGCTGCGCGTCGCCACATGGTGACTACGTCTCAAGCAGTGTATCGAGCGCCGCGGGCCACCGAGACTCGAAGTCGCCGTCACTTTGGAGTCCGCGCTTTAATAGAGCTTGGATTCGCTGTTGCGTTTCAGTCCATGTCAGGGCTGTCTGAAAGGAGTTGAGGGCGTCGAGGAGCCGGTCGGCGGATGGCAACGAGACCTGGTTATCTCGCCGTCGAAGTCGTTCGCGCCGAGAACGATTTCCAGCGCCCGGCCGCGACCGACGAGATGTGGGAGGCGTTCCGTACCCCCGCCGCCGGGATGCACTCCCACCCCCACTTCGGGTTGGCCCAGACGCGTGTTCTCGCGCGACGCAAAGCGCATGTCGCAGGCGAGGACGAACTCGCTGCTCACGCCCCGGACGCAGCCTCGGATCTTCGCGATGCTGACCACCGGGGACTTGGTGAGGCGGACGAACGTATCGACCAGGATCGGGAGGCCGGAAGGCCCGACCGCCGTGGTGATGTTCCCCGTCTTGCCGGTCAAATCAAAGTGGGCAAGATAGAACTCAGGATTGGCGCTCTCGAATACAACGACACGCAGGCTCGGGCTGGCCTCCATTCGGGCGAGCAGACCCTGGAGCCCTTCGAATATGGTGGCGTCTACAATGTTGAAAGGCGGGTTTTCGAAAAAAACCCTCCAGTACGCAGACGTTTCCTCGATGACCCGCACATGCGCCGTTGATTCAGACACGACTGGCGCTCCTTTGAACGGCCTCTGCGGCGGTCCTGATCACGTCGAGTACTTGTTTGGGGTGGGAGAGCATGGGGACGTGGCTGCTCTTCACCTCGACGGTCCTGGCATCCATGCGCTTCGCAGCAAAGCGTTCCAAGTCGGGATGGACCGTGCGATCCTCGGTGGCCACGATCGACCAGCTCGGCTTCGACCTCCAGGCGATGCCCTCATGCTTCTGGGTGAACAGATCCAGGGCCGGCGCGAAGTGCGTCGCATAGACGACCCCCTGCTCTTCGGGAGACAGGTCGCCGGCGAAGCACGCGACGCCGTCCGGACGCATCCAGACGCGACCGTCCGCGACTTCCACGTACTTGAAGACGTCCGTCTTGGGGAACTTGTCCTGTTGGCCCTGCGACGTCTCCGTCTCATCCGGACCCAGGGCCGCGATGTAGACCAGAGCAGCAACGCGGGGGTCTACACCGGCATGCGTGATGACGGTTCCGCCGTAGGAGTGGCCGACGAGGACGATGGGACCACTGACCCGCCTCAACGTGCGGATCGTCGCGTCGACGTCACCTTTCAGCATGTCCAGGCCGTACTGCGCAGCCATCACTTCATGGCCCTCTGCTCGCAGCGTCGGGATCAGTTTTTGGAAACATGAGCCATCGGCCCAGATACCGTGGGCGAACACGATGCCTGGTTTGCTCTGCATGGACGTTTTCATAATCGACTCCTCCTTTAAGGTGCTGACAGCCGTTCAGCGTTGATCCAAACGGCGCAGCTCGTCTTGGCAAAATCGCGCATTTTTGATTGTCTGTGCTTTAAAACCACTCAGTCGCCGGTCTCGGCTGCGCCGGGCAGACGGTGGAGACCGTATCTGATGAACGCATCCAGCGCATCACTTGAGGGATCACACTTTGTGCGCATCACCGCTCCTTGAAGGCTGTTCACCAGGAACCCCGCGAACTGATGTGCATCGAACGAGGATTCCATTTCACCCGCGCCTTGGCCCATTGCGAGGACTTCTCCCAGCTGACGGCTCCATGCATCGAGTCCCGTAGCGACTTGAATCCGAAGCGCCAATGGAAGTGCGGGGGCTTCAGCGGCGAGAGTGCCGATGAGGCGTAATGGCGACACCGACGCGTCCCGGTGCTGCCGCGCGACGGATTGAAGGTGCCGTCGCACGCTCTCTACGAACGAGCTGCTGTGCAGGTCCGCGACGCACGCAGGCAGAATCGCGAACTGCTGCTCGATCACCACGGAGGCGAGCTGCTCTTTGCTCTCGAAGTAGTTGTAGAACGTTCCCTTTGGAAGGTGCACCGCTCTTGTGATGTCGCGAATGCTGACTCGCGGATATCCACCCTCCTGAAACAGAGCTGCGGCCGCTTCGACCAGCTTGGCGCGCCCTTCGCGTGTTCTCACGCGCACGCGCCATGTGAGTGCGCGTTCATCTCTTCATCGTCGGGGCCCATGCGCGCGACCGTCTTGAAGAATCTGGCCAAAATTGATGATTTCGACCTCTCGTCGATCCGGAAGGCGAGCGAGACTCTGAACCGAACGTGCTCAGGCCCGCCGGGGTCGACGCACCCAGGAGACCGTTGTCGAGAATTGACAGGGGACCCATCGAGGGCCTATGATGCGAGCCGACCGGTCGTCTCATCGGGGTTGTGACCATCGGTATGTCAGGGAGCGGTCGCGTGAACTCCCATCCTCGATCCGATCACAGGCGCTCGCGACCTATGGGGTCGATTGTCGACGCCGGTCTCGTCAGTCACCTTCATGTGAACGATGCCTCATCGATTCCCTCGGTGTGGCGAGCCCCAGCATCGTTCTCCGTTCTCCGCCTCGAGTCGGAGTGCGGCATGGCCGATCGCATCACGAAGCTCGCGAGTGCACCAGCGCTCCTCGTATCGGTTTCAGTCAGATCGCTGTCGATCGCCAACTACCAATTGTGGGTGGATGACAAGCTCGTGCCCACGCCGTTCATTCCTGCATTTCGTTCGAATGTCGTCGATCTCGATGCCAAACCGCGGTGCTGGGCGGGTAGCGCGTTCGACTATGTCCACTACCACGTTCCGCGCAAGGCACTGGACGACATCGCAGCGGATTTCGCCGTCGGCTCAGTGGAGGGCTACAGGCTGGCGGTCGTGGAAGAGGATCTCGTCTTGTCGCAATTGACGAAGAGCATTCTTCCGTACATAGGGCGCGAAGGCTCGCCGAGTCTGTTGGCATTGGACTACCTGCAACTGGTCCTTGGTGCGCATCTGCTTCAGCGGTATGGCCGGTTGCAAGGATCTGTGCGGATGGCCACTGCGGGATTGGGACCCCTGCAAAAGCGCCGCGTCATCGAATTCCTCAACGAGAATCTTGCCGGCCGGATTCGGCTCTCCGACTTGGCGCACGAATGCCGTCTCTCGATCAGCCACTTTGCTCGCTCCTTCAAGGCAAGCTTCGGGATGTCAGCCCACAGGTGGCTCGTTCACCGTCGCGTTGAACGATCGAAAGAGCTCATGGCACATAGTCCCGAATCATTAGCCGAGATCGCGGACGAGGCGGGCTTTGCAGATCAGGCCGCGTTCACGCGAGCGTTTCACCAGATCGTCGGCGTCAGCCCAGGACGATGGAGGCGAGATCATTTCCGAGCTGACCGTCCAGGTCGGCGCTGAATCAACCGTCGCGTGGTGACTCCGGAAGGTCTACGTATGTCTTTTGGGGGACCAGCGAGCGCGCGAGTTTCGTCGTAACTGTCTGAAAATTCGTTGACTTGAGTTGCCAACGGTGCTATCACGCCATCCTCGCTCGAACGAGTGCCAGACATCCGCTGCAGCAAGGACGTTGAAATGCCCTATCGGTGGCCCACAGGCGCCGGCAAACCCGGGCGCTATCCGCGTGTTGACGATTCAACAAACTCCAGGAAGGCGCGTACCTTCGCGGACACAAGGGGGGCAGCATGTCGGTACGCATAGAGTGGATACGTCTCTTCAGCCCATTCAGGAAGCACCTGGATGAGCCGTCCGTCGGCCAGAAACTCGCGCGTGTAGAGCTCGAGTATCTGCGCCACGCCCTGCCCTGCGAGGCACGCGGCGAGCATCGGACCGACGCCGTTGACCATCAACTGCCCTGACGCGTTCACGGGAACGATCTTTTTACCCCGCACGAACTCCCAGCCGAAGTGGCTTCCGGTCGAAGGATCCCGCATCAACACGCACTGATGCTTCTCGAGGTCTGCGGGACGCCGCGGGATCCCGTGACGCGCGACGTACTCCGGTGACGCACATGTGAGGACGCGCGTGCGCATGAGCAGTCGAGCCTTCAGGGTTGACGGCTCCGGCAGCCCGAAGCGAACGGCGACATCGAAGCCTTCGCGAACCAGATCGCCCATGCGGTCGCGGACCGCAATCTCCACGAAGAGCTCGGGGTGTCGGGCGAGGAACGGCTGCAGCCGCGGTGTCAGTACGAATTGCCCAGTCCCCGGATCGACGTTCACCCTGAGACGGCCGCGCACCTTGGCCGAGGAGTCGGCGGCGTCGATGGTTGCCTCGTCGATCGCGCGAAGGTGCGGCGCGCTGGATTCATAGAATCGGCGTCTTTCGTCCGTCAGCGAGATCGATCGCGCGGTCCGCCGAAACATCCGTACGCCGACCCGATCCTCGAGGCGCGCGACGGCACGACTGACCGCAGATTGCGTCATGCCGAGCGCCTCCCCCGCGCCCACAAAGCTGCCAGCCTCCACAACCGCACCGAGGATGCCCAGGCCTTCCAACGAATGTCGGTCAAATCGACGAGACAGACTTTTTGTCATGCTCAGAATGCCGAGTATGCGCTTGCAAAGGCCTCGGCGCCGCCAGATTATATCTCCGTGAAAGGGAGGACACCATGATTGTCGTGACTGCGCCTACCAGTTCGATCGGCCGCCAGGTTCTCACGCATCTTCTAAACGCCGCTGAGCCCATTCGCGTGGTCGCGCGCGACCCGTCCCGGCTGGACGCGCAGATGCGCCCGCGCGTCGAGGTGATCCAGGGATCGCACGGCGACCTCGACGTCGTCGGCGAGGCCTTTAAAGACGCCGACGCCGTCTTCTGGCTCGCCCCGCCAGACCCGCACGCCGCGAGCGTCGAGGCAGCCTACCTGGATTTCACACGTCCCGCGTGTAAGGCGCTTGCGAGCCGCGGTGTTCGGCATGCGGTCGGGGTGTCGGTCCTCGGTCGTGGGACGGCGTTAGCCCGGCACGCCGGCCATGTCACGGCGTCGCTCGCAATGGACGACCTGATCGCCAGTACGGGCGTCAGCTATCGAGCGCTCACGATGCCGTCGTTCATGGACAACCTGATTCGCCAGGCAGGACTCATCAAGAGCCAAGGCGTATTCGTGTCGCCGATCTCCGGAGACCGCAAGCTTCCCACCTCCGCAACGCGCGACATCGCAGCCGTTGCCGCAAGGCTTCTTCTGGATCGCGCATGGCGCGGGCGGGCCGATATCGCGGTACTCGGCTCTGAGGACCAGTCGTTCAATGACATGGCCCAAATCATGTCCGGGGTATTGGGCAAGACGATTCGCTTTCAACAAATCTCGTTCGACGCCTACAAGTCCAGACTGATCAACGTCGGCATGTCGGAGGCGATGGCGCAGGGGATGACCGACATGGCAGCCGCGAAGAACAACGGCCTCGACAACGCCGTACAGCGCACGCCCGAAAACACAACGCCGACGAGTTTTCGACAGTGGTGCGAAGAACGCCTGAAACCGGCGGTCCTTTCCTGATCAACGGCATCACGAAGGGAGCAATAGGGAGGCTTTCAATGCGTCTAACAGGCAACACGATCCTCGTAACCGGCGGGACCAGCGGTATTGGGCGCGCACTCGCGGAAACTTTCCATCGGCGCGGCAATCAAGTCGTTATCGCCGGACGACGACAAGATCTCATCGAGACCATCACGACAGCCAACCCTGGTATGCATGGTCTGTCTCTGGATCTCACAGATGCGGACGCCCTTAATGCCTTTGCGATCCGCATTCGGCAGCAGTTTCCTGCGCTGAACGTTCTTGTCAACAACGCGGGAATCTCCGGGCATGAGGACCTCACGGCCGACGCCGTCGATGTCTCCTTCGCACGTTCGATCATCCAAACCAACGTCACCGGCGTCGTTCACTTGACGGCAGCACTGCTTCCAGCGCTCAAGCGACAGCCGAGCGCGACGATCATGGTTACGACCTCCGGCTTGGCGTTCGTCCCGCGGGCGAACTTCCCGACGTACTCCGCAAGCAAAGCCTTTCTGCATTCGTGGGTGCAGTCGCTCCGGTCGCAACTGAGGGACACATCCGTGGAAGTGCTCGAACTGGTGCCACCGTATGTGCAGACAGCGTTGAGTGGTCCACAGCAACTCACCGATCCGGAAGCCGTGCCGCTGACTGACTACATCGCCGAAGTCATGCAGAACCTGGCCAAGGAATCGGGGGCGCCCCGTGGTGAAATCCTCGTCGAGCGGGCGAAGGCCCTGCGCTGGGCTGAAACAAACGTTGTCTACGAGCGAACGCTCGCCGCGCTTAACCCTCAATAGCCGGGCCTGAGGCACGCCCGCTCGATCGTAATCGAGCGGGTGAGTTGAGCGGTGTTCGCGCTCATCGAGCACCCTGCGATTGAGGTAACGGAGTCACCTCCGCCATGCGCCAAGCGTACACACCTCCCCATGGAGACGCCGGGGATGGTTCCCGCGTCCAAGATCTCGTCTTGTGTGTTCAGTAGGATAGGTCGTGGAGGCGGCGGGAGTCGAACCCGCGCCACCCCAAGACGCTAACTGGTTGATGGCGCGATCGCGGACATCTCCCGAAGTGGCCACCGACACGCCGAGACGGACGATCCGCGTCACCTTGTCGAGCGATCCCAAATGCTGCCGCGCGACAGCGAGGGCGTTGAGCGCCGCGAGGTCAGCCGCTTTGCGCCCTGTTTCCACGTCGAGGTCCGCCCCGACGCGCCCAGCGAATTTCGCCCCGTGGCCTTCCGTGGGAAGCATCCCGGTCAGAAACAGCAGATTGCCCGTCTGCACCGCTTCCACATAGGTGCCGAACGGCTCCGGCGGCGCGGGGAGCTTGATGCCAAGTTCCTTTCAATTACCAGCGGCCGAAATGAGAGCCGCCATCGACGTACAGGATGTCACCTGTGACCGTCGCGGCGTCGGTCAGGTACATGACCGCATCCGTGATGTCCTTGACCGTCGAAGGCCGACCCATCGGTGACAGGCTCTCCATCACGTCCTTTGGAGTGTCCCGGTTAAGCGGCGTGTAGACGGCGCCGGGCGCCACGGCGTTCACGCGGATGCCGTCTTTCGCGTACTCCATTGCCAGGTGCTGGGTGATCGTCTCAAGGCCGCCCTTGGTGATCATCGGCACCGCCGCCGGGACGCCCCGGATCGGGTTGCGAGCAAGGGCCGCCGTGATCGTGACGATGCTCCCGCCGGTCTTCTGCGCCAACATTTGCTTGATGGCGAGTTGGGTGACGTACAGGAAGCCCTCGAGGTTCGTCGAGACGAGCGACTTGAAGTCCTCGGCCGTGTAGTCCGTAAACGGCTTGGTGAAGAAGATGCCGGCGTTATTGACCAGCACCTCGATCGACTTGAAGCGAGCCAACGCCGTCTCGACGATCTTGGCGGCAGTTGCCGGCGCGCCAATGTGGCCGTCCACCAGCGCGACGTGATCGGAAGCCGCGACCTCGGAGGATTGGGTCACCTTCCGGGAATTGGCAACGACGTTGAAACCCCGTTCGACAAACCCTTTCACGATTCCCGCGCCGATCCCCTGCGACGCTCCGGTCACGATCGCTGTCTTCCGTGTGCTCCTCATGATTGTTTACCTCGAAACCGACTTCAAGCCGGGTTCGGTGAACACGAACGGAGTCGCCAAGTAGTTCCACAGTGCGTAGGTCACGAAGTAGAGCTCGTGCACTTTATCCCAGGGTGTGGTCAGGACGTGCGAGGCGAACGAAGCCCGTGGCGTGGCACGCGCCTCAACGACGCCACTATTGGCATCCTCGACCCATACGCGGTCTGGCGTGAAGTGCCCGGTGCGTGCCTCGCCACCGAACGGCGTGATCGTGACACTCGGCCGGTGAGCCTGGATACGCAGTGTCACGTCGCGCAGGCCGTCCGGAAGCCCCTTGAGCCGCCACAGCCCGCCGCCAATGGACACCTTGAGCTGGAAGGCTTCAATCTCCCGCCGGCGCGACAGGCCGCCGTGCGCTCGCAGCCCCTGGTCGAGAAGCTCACCCATCTTTGCTCTCCTTTTTCCCTAGCGGATCCCGTCTCACGCAACATAGTGATTACAACTTCTAATTTTTGGTCCACCACCATTCCCAGCGCTCGGCTGGTTCGGGCTCGCGCAGGCTGAGTCCGCCGGCGGCGCCGGCTGGAACGTGCCCGACGAGATGCTCCTCTTCGTCGAGAAGATAGGACCCTCAAAGGGCGTATCCGCCCCGATCTCCTCCTGAGCCCGTCTGCCACGCCGCTCGTCGCTCCGTAACAACGGCCCAGAAGTCACAGCCAATGCGGTGACAGAAGCCAAGAAGGCAAGGGCGCCGACCACGCCAAGCGCGGGACGAAAACCGCTCAGGAAGGTGTCGGCCGCTCCCAAATTCCCGAATGCGCCGAAGACCGCTGAAGCGACCGCAACTGCAAAGACACTGCCGAAGCGCTGCAGGGTGCTGTTGACGCCCGATGCCTTGCCGATGTCGCCAGGCGGTACCGCGGAAAGCGCTGCCGTCGGCACGACCGGCAGTGCCATGGAGAGGCCGACGCCGCTCAAGATTAGCGGGGGCACCAGCGCCGAGTAATTCACGTGGTCAGAGGCGAGGATCGCCACCCACTCGATGCCCACGCCCTGGAGAAGAGTTCCAAGGGAAAGAATCAGGCGCCGACCGATGCGATCCGAGAGCTTTCCAG
>WNGH01010121.1_pt1 | contig 16937 bp, 15 predicted proteins | sample 5400631 | NCBI WGS metagenome assembly WNGH01 (sample SAMN13153373, study PRJNA577476) | soil metagenome | isolation source: 115 cm soil or saprolite under Garry oak tree replicate 1 | place: USA:California | collected 2016-06-15
AGAAACAGAGTTCTGAGGCTGTAGTAGATTAAACCCATCGTCACCGTTACGCCAATGATAGAGACGACCAGAATTGTAGGGTCCAAGGAACCATCTTCGACTAAAGCGATCTACTTTTACTTAGAGGCCTTGTAACTCCCAGCCTCGTTTACAGGTCTGGAACTCAGAGCCCAAACCATAAGGGTCAAACTGTTAAACTGGAACTGAGAAGATTAGGAACACCAACATCGTTTCCGGGAAATCCAATTGACAGCATCCGCTGATTTCAGTTTCCTATTTGACCTCGGGCTAGCGGTGTTCGCTGCTCTGGGCTTCAGCTACCTCTTTTCAAAACTCAAGCAGCCTGTTGTAGTTGGTCAGTTGGTCGCTGGGATAATCATTGGACCTTTCGGGCTCGGGCTCATTCAGAATCTCAACACGATAAACTTGCTCGCTTCTCTCGGAATAATTCTACTCCTATTCACAGTCGGCCTCGAACTTGACCCTCTAGAGATCAAGAAGATCGGACCGGACAGCTTCATACTTGCAGTCGTCGAGCTAACAGTTACTTTCACCACAGTTACGCTAGTCGGGCTAGCGGTCGGGCTAACACAGCTCGAAGCAGTTTTCGCAGCAGCAGTAGTCGCCACCACCAGTACAGCGATCATGACCAAAATTCTGCTTGAAACAAAGAGCCTGCGCGCCAAAGAGTCCCACACAGTGGTGACCGCATCCATAATCGAGGATTTTGCGACGGTATTCATGCTTCTATTGCTGCCCGGTCTCGCCGCGGCCAGCAACCAAGTCCCCCCAACCGAAATTGCCTTCCTCGTATTGAAGGGGGCGTTGCTCGTGGGAATCATCATCTTCTTCGGCTGGAGAATCGCGCCCTGGCTCATAGAAAGGATCAGCAAGGGAGACCAGGAATACAAGGAGACCGCGTTCCTGCTCGCCCTCTCCTTCGGCTTCGCCTTCGCCCTCCTCTCTTCCTACCTAGGTTTCTCACCTGCGGTTGGCGCGTTCCTCATGGGCTTAATGATCCGGGGACCACAGGCCCATTTCGTCAAAGAGAAGGTAGGCCCAATCAAAGACCTATTCATCGTCCTATTCTTCGTCTCTATGGGAACACTCATCAACATTGGAGCCCTCCTCACAGTCACGCTACCAATCATCGCGGTCCTTGCAATTGCTATCTTCGGAAAATTCGTCGGATGCTGGGCCGGCGCGAGACTGTCGGGTGCAAAAGATGAAGCTACCCTGGTGGGCCTCTCGATGCTGCCCCGTGGAGAATTCTCCTTCATCGTCGCCCAAGAAGGCACCGGTCTAGGAGTCGCAGCGCAGATCCTCTATCCCGTAGCAGGGCTCGCAACCCTGATCAGTTCGATTATGTCCTCAATCGGTCTTCGAGTCTTCAAACCCAAGACAACTCCCGACGCCCCGAAAATCAAGATTTCTCAACGCCTAAAACAACTGGGCCGCTCCCGAAACACAAATAGGGAAAAGAATTGAAAGTCCCTCCAGGAACTGGCCTCTTATTCGCGGGATCGGGCCTATACTGGGTCCTATCGGGTCCCCTCATCGGCTGGTTCAGCGTGCTAAATCCCACAGAAATACATCTATCACAAATGGGATTGACCCTAATCCTCATCACGGGTATCGCCTGTCTGGTCGTGGGACTCTGGATCATTCCAATAGATATCCAAGAGCTCTACAAGCTCCTCGCTAGAAATGATGGCTGGATGTTCACTATCCCAATAGTTCTGGTCGTTGCCGACATCTACCTTACTCTGATTGGTTTGTCAGCGGGCAACTGGGAATTGAACCCGTTCGTCGCATCTGCAGTCCAGATTGGACCATGGGCGGTAGTCCCTTTCGTTGTATCTTACATGGCCCTGTCGGAAGGATTGGCCCTAGGGATGTTGAGCGTTGGGAAATGGTTGTTTGGCGCCGCGCGATCGTCAAGATTCATGCCTTTCGCATTGATTTGTGGAGCTGCTTCCTTCGGACCCTTGAGCAATGCTGAGTTGCTGGCATTTTCTGGAGCAGGCTCAGGCGTCTCCATTGTTGGCGTAGTCGTCGGAGTAGTGACGTTGACAGTGGGCATATACACGCATTTTCGAAAGGTTGAGCCGAGGGGACTCTCTACGTCTTTGGCTTAGATCTCCGCCGCAGGAAGTAGACTCCCGCAGCGACAACTGCGACAGATGATGCAATCCCTACTCCTACGACGGCTAAGGTTGGCAGGGCTCCGGCGCCTGAAGAGGACCCTATAGTCAAAGCAAGAGTGGCTGAGTGAACCAATGATCCGCTTGTCCCTGTTATATTCACATTGTAGTTCCCCAGGGGCACTGGAGTGGAATAGGCTCCCGAGGAAACTGCCGACACACTTAGCGTTGAGGAAACAGGCCCCCCTGAAGACAACGTGACGGAATTAGGGCCGAAAGTTACTTGGGGTCCAGGGGACGTGAGTGTGGAGGTTAAGGACACGGTGCCAGAGAACCCGTTAAGGCTGGTCAATGTGACCTTCACACTCTCGGAGGAACCTGGAGCAACTGTCAATGAAGAAGAACTCAGAGCGATCTTGAAGTCTGGGATGACTACTGTAACCGAGACTGTCGCGGAGTGAGAGAAGGTCGTCGAGTTCTTCGCAGTGACAGCGATACTGTATGAGCCTGCGGAGGTACCAGCAGGTACTGAGATTGTAAAGTTTGATTTTGCGGTTCCACTCGGTGGAACCAAGACGGGATTCACGCTAAAGCTACTTGTTAGAAGACCAGGCGGCGATGATGGTGACGATGTTAGTGTGACCGAGCCAGCAAAGTTGTTGAGACTTGTTATCGAGACAGTCGAGTTTGCGCTTGCACCTTGAGGAATCGTGAGAGAGGACGGGTTGGATGAAACTGAATAGTCAGGGCCAGGAGGCGGTTGGACTATGAACTTTCCAAACATTGCCCCTTTGTGTATGTAGCACCAGTAGGTGTAGATTCCGGGGATTGTCGTCGCAGTGAATGTGTAAGGAATTGCCATTGAACCGAAATTACCGGATAAGGGCTCTCCCGGATCGGGAACTCCATTTCCATTGTAGTCTACCCCCCAATTGTGAGTGATGCCATCACCCGCAGTGAGGGACATGGTGACGGTCTCGCCTGGCAATACTATGAGGTCGGGCCCGGGAGACGTCACTGTGGTCATCGTGAACCCCCACCCTGCTGGAGAAAAAAATCTACCCAAGAGAGTGAAAGAGGCAGGGTTCGCCAGGGGAAGAGCGGGCAAAAGAACCAATCCAAACATTCCTGCAGTGATGAGAAGGAATGGAAGAGCGACTGGTTTGAGGAATCGGACTACAGCTGACATAAATAACCTCCTATGGCAATAGCATCTCCAAAATAGCCCATTTAACGTTTTGGCTTTCGGACCCTTCATAAATCTTGAAAGATAAATCCCCTCCGAGACTATGACCCCTATCGTGCCATGCAACCGGGCTCCGGAAAACGAACCAACAATCAAAATTTCGAAGGACATGAACCCGAAAGAGATTCAGACATTCCGATTCATTGTCCAGGAGCATCACGCGCGCCGGTTGCACTGGGATTTCCGGCTTGAGTTAGACGGCGTCCTCAAGAGTTGGGCCGTACCAAAGGGTCCACCAACGGAACTTGGGGTCAAGCGACTGGCCGTCCAGGTTGAGGATCATCCCTTGAGCTATTTTGGGTTCAAGGGGACTATTCCGGCGGGCGGGTATGGTGCCGGGGAGGTCAAGGTCTGGGACAAGGGGTTCTATGTCTTGGAGCTTAGGGAGCCAAGAAAGTACCACGTGCTGTTGAAAGGGCGGAAGTTGAAGGGTGACTATCGCTTGATCAACTTCAAGGACAAGAACTGGTTAATCTACAAAGTCGCGTGAGCGATCAAGGTTAGGTCTGTCTTTCTTTCCTTCGGCATTCCTCCAGCATCTCCACGGCATTCCGAAGGTGCGGTATGGCTATCGATCCACCAACTATCAGTCCTATGTTGAATGCTTCGAAAAACTCTTCATCGGAGACATCCTGCTCGACACACTGGATAATGTGATAGGTGACACAATCATCACAACGAAGAACGAGTGATGCGACAAGTCCCAGCAGCTCTTTGGTCTTTCGAGGAAGCGCGCCGTCGTTGTAGGCCTGGGTGTCTAGGTTGAAGAAGCGTTTGATCTGAAGGTTTCCCTTTTCCAGAATTTTCTCGTTCATTTTCTCCCGGTAGGCTTTGAATTCTTTGAGGGAGTGGCCGTGGCTCGCCATTTCTGAGCTCATCTGCAAGCAGGTCGAGTCCCGGTATTAGAATATGGGTCGAGAAAATTCAGGGGAGACTGAGAACACTAGGGTTCAGCAGCAACAGATAGTAGGCTACGACTAGGATCCCTACTATGATTATCAGATATCCAATCGCTTCTAACGCTTTTTTTACTGGAGCGAGGCCGAGCTCGGTAAGGGTTGACTGGAACCGGAATATCCCATGGTACAGGGATCCCGCAACGGTCACGAACAGGAACAGAGTTCCGATATGATGATGGTTCAGTATCGCACTCGTGGGATCTCCACCAGCTATAGGCCAAAGACCTAGCGGGTAAGCAATTCCCACCAAGTAGATCAATACTGGAAGCAGGAAGGCTGCGATGAAACCTCCTAAGGAGAAGACTCCCCAGAGAATTGCGTGCAGACGGGCAACTTTTGGCATCAGGCGCTACCTCAGAACAAGAATCCAAATTACCGCGTAGGAAATGATCAATAGCAAGACAATGTTGACTAGTAGAGCTTGCCAGGGCTTGCTCGTTGTTTTCCCCATCTTGATCGGCTGGACCTTGCCGATCAAATAGAACCAAGTGAAAGCGTGGTACAGCGTGAACACCAGAGCAAGTACGTTGAACGCGATTATCCCCGGATTCCTCATCAGGGCAAGAGCGCTGTCATTTGCTCCTGACGCGAAAAGCGATAGTTCATAGATATAGATCAAACTGAAGACTGCGACAAAGAAGCTAGTCCATTCTCGGATCATGTACTGGGTGAAGTGGCTGTTGTGGAGCCACCATCCGGGCCCGAGCTTTCTCCTGTATTCGGGAAACGGTTTCTGTTTGGACAATGCTATTTTCCACCTCGCGGCATCACGAGCGATTTCAGGGCGTTGGTAGCACCGAGGATCTTTGTTTTCTGAATCGCGAGCATGGGATCAACGCCCTTCGGGCATACGACACTGCATTCTCCCACCAAGGTGCATTCCCAGACTCCTTCGAGCTCGTGAACGATCGGAAACCGGACGTCCTTGCCCTGATCCCGTGAATCCTCGATGTACCGGTAGGCAAGAGCTGTAGCTGCTGGACCTAGGAACTTCTCGTTGAGCCCGTAGACTGGGCAGGCCGAGTAGCAGAGCATGCAGTTGATGCATGAAGAGAATTGATCGTAACGTTCTAGTTCCTCAGCGCTTTGGCGGTACTCGCCCTCTTCGGGCGGAGACTCTTTCTCCCGGATTATCCAGGGCTTGATCTCCACCAGCTTATGCATGAAGTCGTCCATATTGACGACCAAGTCTTTGATTACTGGAAAGTGGGTGAGGGGCTCCACCTTTATCGTTCGTCCTTTGAACTCGTGGAGGAAGCTCGCGCAGGTGAGCTTCGGGACCCCGTCCACATTCGCACCGCAGCTGCCGCAGACGCCCATTCTGCAGGACCAGCGATAGGTGAGAGTCCCGTCTAGGTTGGCTTTGATGTAGTTTAGCGCGTCGAGAACAACCATGTCCTTGCGGTAGGGTACCTTGTAGTCTTGGGAGTAGGGTTTCCCATCTTTCTCAGGACGATAACGCGTTACCCTTATCGTCGCGATGTCTTGGCTCATCAGTAGACGCGAGCCTCCGGTTTCCAACGAGTAATGCTTACTGGCATCGTGTCTATCCTAGGAACGGTTCCGGTCTCATAGACGACCAAGTGCTTGAGGAACTGAACATCGTCACGTTTCGGATAATCCGTTCGAAAATGCGCTCCCCTCGATTCATTCCGTGCTAGCGCAGCATAGGCGATGGTCTCTGCAACATCAAGCATGAAATCCAGTTCTAAGGCGGAAATCAAATCAGTGTTGTAGACCCGGTCCTTGTCGTCAACGACTACGTTCTTCATTCTCTGCTTCAGATCTCCAATAAGGCTGCAAGCCTGTTTGAGATTGCTCTTGTCACGGTAAATGCCAACATGCTCCTCCATGACCTTCTGCATCTCAGTCCGAATCGTCGAGATTCTTTCGCCCTTCTCATGCTTCAGAACCCTGTCATAGATTCTCTTCTCCTCCTCCATCGCAAGTCCTTGAACGGGGTTTCCGAAGCTCGGCGACTCCTGCCTGGTCGCGTACTGAGCCGCCCCGATTCCAGCCTCAGCCCCGAACACTAGGCACTCGGTCAACGAGTTGCTGCCTAGCCGGTTTGCGCCATTCATGCTGACGCAGGCCATTTCTCCCGCAGCATAGAGTCCCGGGAGGCCTGTGTAGCCGTGAATGTCAGTATGGACGCCGCCCATCATGTAGTGCTGACCTGGCCTTACAGGTATCATCTCATGGACAGGATCTATTCCCAGGTACCTCTCCGCCAGTTCTTTCACGAAGGGAAGCTTCGCCTCGATCGTTTCCGCGCCCAGATGTGTGAGGTCGAGGTTGACATAGCTCCCGTATGGGCCTTCGAATCCTCGGCCTTCCTTGATCTCGGTCATCTCGGCCCGCGACAAGATGTCTCTTGGCCCAAGCTCCATTTTGTTGGGAACGTACCTCTTCAGGAACCGTTCGCCATCCTTGTTCAGTAGATGACCTCCTTCTCCCCTCGCCGCTTCAGTGATCAGAATCCCGGTGTTCGGGAGCAATGTGGGATGGTACTGGACCATTTCCATATCTTTGAGCGGGACCCCTGCCCGGTAGGCCATGGCCATCCCATCACCTGTCTTGATCCATCCGTTAGTTGTGAACTGGTAGATTCTACCGCATCCGCCGGTCGCGATCACGACTGCTTTTGCTAAGATCGATGAGAGTTCCCCCGAACGTATGTCAATCGCAGTAACGCCGTCGACTCGGCCATTATCCACGAGAATCGACGTGGTGAACCACTCGTCGTACCTGTGAATATTCTCAAACTTCAGGCTCGTCTGGAAGAGAGTGTGCAGAAGATGGAATCCGATCTTGTCCGTAGCGAACAGTGTTCGTTTTACGCTCATTCCTCCGAAAGCGCGCACGCTGATGCGGCCGTCCGGGTCGCGGCTGAAAGGACAGCCCCAGTGCTCAAGACGTATCGATTCCTTTGGCGCTTCTCTTACGAAGAATTCTACAGCGTCCTGATCTGCTAGAAAATCGCTTCCCTTGATCGTGTCGTAGGCGTGCAGGTCGAAGTTGTCATAGTCCGTCCTCAGGACAGCGGCCATGCCGCCTTCAGCGGAGACCGTGTGGCTTCGCATTGGATAGACTTTGGACACGATGGCGATGTCCAGCTTGGGATTGAGCTCGGCTGCAGCGATGGCAGCTCGGAGTCCAGCGGCACCACCCCCAATGATCAAGACATCGTGACTGAGATGTTCCACTATGATTCAGCTTCCTGCCTTCGATGGGCGGCTGTTAACGAATCCGCCCGTATTTTAAATAGTGTCAATAATCGGTGGCAAAACCACCGGCGGACGGGTACGCTCTAACTGATCAGAACTCTGCCTTCACGACTCTGAGACCTTGGTTCTCCGTATCGTCAAGCCGCATCTGGACAGAAAACAACCCTCTCAGCGCGCCTAAGAATCGCTCCTCAGTTGTCTCCTTACTGACGAGAAATATTGCTGTGACTGTTGAGGGGTTCAACAATTCGATCAGCTGCTTGATACCGGAGTAGATTTGCTCCCACCTTTCACCTCGGATCAGCTCGGTGATACTGTCGAAGACGAAGCTCAGAGCAACAGACTTGTTGTTCTCAAACAGGTCCGTGACCAGCGAGGTGACAAGGCCCAGCTCTTTGTCCGGAATCTGGATCTCTCCATCAGGCAATTCGTCCGGGGCGGATACGAGAGAAGAGGCGGCGATTATCCTCACCATTCTCTTTCCCTTCAACGCCCTGTAGAGCTTGCTCGACTTAGATGTGAAGAGGGTGCACATCTCGGCATTGGCGATTCCCTCGTCGAAGAACTTTTTCACCAAGTCCTCAAAGCCCGAGTTCGAGGAGTACTCGAGAAGAATCTTTGAGCCCTCGATTAGCTCAACGTCCCCGTTCTTCTGGAGGAAATCAGCCACCTGAGGCCGAGGTGCCTGGCTAGACTCCAGCAGAAGCACCTCTGCTTCGGGTTCATTCCTCGAATCGCTCGCAATCGACACAACCGAGTCCAGGAGATCCTGCCGCTCCAGCTCTTTCACAAAAACGGTTGCTGTCTGACTCAGACCAAACTTGTCGGAGAGACCTTCTTTGGCGAACCTTTTGTCATCAGAATGGGCCGAAGTGACAAACTTTCCGTTCTCTGCCCACTCCTTGAATCGAGAATCGTTGCGTGACAGTCCCTCTACGAGCCATGTCGCGGGAGACCTAAGAACTACCTTAGCTCCGGCCTCGATTGTGCTTCGAAAGGCAGAGGATAGAAAGGATATTGATCGCATGCTGGTATCGTGTAGAACCAGGTATCGTTTTCCAAATTTTATCAGACTTTGAGGGAAAAGGCCGGTTTTCAAGAATCTAGTTGTTCCGGGAAGGGTCCGAATGGAAATCGCTAGCAGGCAATAGAGAGCGGAACTGAGAATCAAACCCAGCTCGTAAGAGAATGGAATCATCGGAGATAAGAGAAAGAAAACGACCAGTCCCACTGTGGGAAAACAAAGCCAACTGGACAACATCAGCAGGAGAGAGTTTCTCGTGTAAGAAGCCTGGGCACGGCGCAGAGATGAAAGAAGCAGCAAGGAAGGATACAAGACGACGGGAGCCGCAACTGCAACAGTAAGCGCAATGTACCATGTGGGAAAGGCAGGCAACACGTACGCCTCGTTCCCATACGTCGTTAGAGAAGAAGTGACTGGCTCAAAGGTGAGTGTAACCGCAAGCCATATGCCAAGAATTAGGAGAAATAAGGGGAATAACATGGTTCTCTTGAGAATAATCTTCATAGATTCTCCCCATGTTCTAGCATCTGGACATAACTCAACAACAGCTGCCGCGTGGCCAAAGTTCATCGCGACGAGGAAAAAGCCAACAAGCATCACGTAGGTGGCGATGCTGCTTTGGGCTATGATTCTACCTATATCGGCCGCCAGAATTAGGAAGAAGTAGATGTTTAGCCGAATTAGGTTACGTCGTGCAATCCCGACAAACGAAGGTTTCTGCCTGATAAGCAACCACAAAGAAAGGGCTGGAGCGACCATCGCAACTAGGTCTAGATAGACGGGAGTGGACATGTTTACCCTTAGTCCTGCGAGTGTTCGTGAGAGTGTGTTTGGCGGTTAGCGAAGGTTTCAAGATAACGTAACTGAGCGGCGTGGTCTATTGTTACTCGACTTGTGACGCGCACGGGCTCCTCTCTTGAGATTCGAAATCGCGGCTTCGACCTTTCCCGTTAGCACTTCGTATCCTTCCGCGTTCAACCGCTTTCGACGCCGATTGCCAGCCCAGATGGGGCGTCCCCACATTGGGTCAGACACGTATCTAGGGACCAGGTGCCAGTGAAGATGCGGCATCGAATTTCCCAGCAGCTCATAATTCATCTTGTCAGGCTTGAACGCCCTCGACAACGCACTTGCTACAAGTGACATATCCTCGAGGAACTGCTTGCGATCCTTGTCAGCCAGTCGGTATAGTTCCTCCTCGTGCCACTTTAGTGTCAGGAAAGTGTATCCTTCAAACGCCTGATCTGGATTCAGCTTCGCAACTGACACCCGAGACTGGTAAAAGACGAGATTCTTGGGTTCGTAGATTCCTTGGCACATCCAGCAGTCGGGCTGCAGACGCGACAAGATAGACGATACTGAATCGGAATCCGATTGTTTTTAAGATGACGATGGAGAGGGACGCGTCGAGGTCAGAGACCTTCGATTCCACGAGGACGACTGGTTTGGGTGTCAAATGTTGACTCCTGGAACGGTGGGAAAACTCGCCAGAGAATACACCCCTCACCAGACCGAGCAGGACACGCTCACCTGGTGGAGCACTAACCGGACGTATCAAAAGACAAAGAAGAGACTCCTCAAACATCCAAAGTTCTACTTCCTAGACGGTCCACCGTACGTAACAAACGCTCCCCATGTCGGGCTTGCATGGAACAAGACGCTGAAAGACATCGTGATTCGATACTACAGGATGAAAGGCTTCAACGTCCACGATCAGCCAGGCTATGACTGCCACGGCCTTCCGGTCGAAGTGCTGATCGAAAAGTCGTTGAAGCTAACCTCGAAAAAGGACATAGAGAATATTGTCGGAGTAGACCGGTTCATCGCTGATTGCAAGAAATTCGCAGAGGAAAACGTCCAAGCTCAGACCATGGTTCTGAAAGACCTCGGGATCTGGATGGACTGGGATAATCCCTACCTGACATACAAGGACAGCTACATCGAATCTGTCTGGTGGACGATCAAGCAAGCCCAGCAGAAACGTCTTCTCTACAAGGCTCTGAAGGTGGTACACTGGTGTCCCCGCTGCGAGACAGCCCTCGCGGGATACGAGGTCACAGACGAGTACAGAACCGTTCAAGACTTCTCGATCTACGTGAAGCTTCCTCTTGTTGGCAAGCCAGGAGAGGCCATACTCATCTGGACCACAACGCCCTGGACGCTACCAGCAAACCTGGGCGTGATGGTTCACCCTGACAAGCCCTACGTCCTGGTGGAGGTGGACGGAGACAAACTCATACTCGCAAAGGAGAGGCTTGAACAAATCCTCGGAGGACGAAGCTACAAGATCTTGGAGGAGTATCAAGGACGAGAACTGGAGGGCGAGCAATATCGCCCACCTCTCCAAGAGGAGACCCATGCCCATACCGGGGCGGACCGACATCGAGTTCTGCTCAGCGCTGAATACGTTTCAATGTCTGAAGGCACAGGAGCCGTACACACGGCCCCAGGGCATGGAGAAGAAGACTTTGAGGTCGGCACGAAATACGGACTGCCAGCGTTCTCGCCAGTAGATCCGTCAGGTCGCTTCACCAGTGAAGCTGGAAAATACGCTGGACTGTCGGTTAGGGACGCGAATAGAATCATCATCGATGATCTCAAAGCGAAGAATCTTCTTTGGAAAGAGGAGACAATCGAGCACTCGTATCCTCACTGCTGGAGATGCAAAACAGCCCTCATCCTTCGGGCGACAGACCAATGGTTTGTCAAAGTCACCTCGATCAAGAAAAAAATGTTGAGTGAGAACGCGAACGTCCGATGGGTGCCAGAATGGGCGGGGACCAAGAGGTTCCGCGACTGGCTGGAAGGCGCTAGAGATTGGGTAATATCTCGCCAACGCTACTGGGGCGTGCCGCTGCCAGTGTGGACCTGCGAGAAGTGCGGGGAACATACCGTGATCGGCTCGAAGGCAGAACTTGTCAAACTCGCTCTGCACACGCCCAAAGAGTTTGAACTCCACAGAAATGGCGTCGACAAAATACGGATCAAATGCAAATGCGGGGGAAACGCAAGGAGAGAACCTGACATTCTGGACGTCTGGATGGACTCTGGCACCGCGTCTTGGGCCAGCCTCGGCTATCCAAAGAAACTTGTCGAAATGAAAAGGTGGTGGCCCGCGGATCTTATCCTCGAAGCGCATGATCAGACAAGAGGCTGGTTCTACAACCAGCTCGTTCCAAGCGTCGTTGCCTTCAACCGAAGCCCGTACCGAAGGGTGCTGATGCATGGACATACCCTGGATGAGCTGGGAGAAAAGATGAGCAAGTCGAAAGGAAACTTCGTCAGCCCAGATGATGTTGTAGGCAAGTATAGCCGTGATGCACTTCGATTCTATACAGTTCAGTCGACCCTCTGGGAGGATTTCCAGTTTTCATGGAACGCGGTTGAAGTCGCCGCCAAGGACCTCCAGATTGCGTGGAACGTCTTCTCGTTCGCCACACTCTACATGAACCTCGACAAGTTCAAGCCGGACTCGTGGTCGGTTAAGAGAGTCTGGAACAACCTGAGGCCCGAAGACAAATGGCTTGTCTCTCGGAGCGAGAGCTTGCTGAAAGATGTGACCGGCAATATGGAAGGCCTCGAACTGCATCTTGCCCTGCGCAGACTGAGAGCGTTTGTAATAGAAGATTTGAGCCACTGGTACATCCGCCTAGTAAGAAGAAGATTCTGGCAAGAGAAACAAAACAAGGACAAACTAGCCTCATACGCAGCCCTCCACTACGCCCTGAAGACCTGGCTGATCCTCTCATCTCCATTCGTCCCACTCTTGACTGAGACAGTATACCAGCAGGCCTTTCGAAAGACCGTGAAGTCGGACCTCGAGAGCATCCACATGTCCTGTTGGCCAGAATCTAGACCACGATGGATTAACAAGAGGCTTGAGGAGAACATGGAGATAGTGCAACAGGTCTCGGCGGCATCGTCATCAGCTAGGCAATCGAAGAAGGTAAAATTACGCCAACCGGTCGCCAGAGTCCTTATCGTTACCAATAGCGACAAGGTAAAGCGAACAATCAAGAGCCTCCGGCCACTACTCCTACAGCAGACAAACTCGAAAGACATCCGACTCGTGGGGCTCGCGGAAGAAGAGCAGCTGAAGAAGCTGATAGTTGAACCGAACTTCAAAGGCCTCGGACCCGTTTTCAAGGGAGACGCCAACAAGGTAGCGGAAGCGCTACGGTCAACAGACGGACGCCTGGTCTTTCAAGCACTTCAGGCCGACAAGTCTTACACGTTAAAGGTGGATAACCGGGACTACAAGATTACCAGTCAGATGGTCTCATTCAAAGAAGAAATGCCAGAGAACTCCGCAATGGGAAGCTTCGACGATGGCCGCGTCTACATCGATCTGACCATTCCAAACGAGCTGGTGAGAGAAGGCTTCGTGCGAGAAATTGTCAGGCGGTTGCAGGAAATGAGGAAACGCCTAGACCTCCCAGTGGACGCTTTCGTAGAAGCGTACGTGACAGTTCCTGACGCTCAGAAGTTGGAATGGCTAGAAGACGAACGAGACTACCTCATGGGAGAAGTCAGGGTAGAAACACTTCATCTTCTACGTCCCGACCAAGAAAAACCGAAAGTAAAAGCGGAAGAGAACTGGGAGATAGAAGGCCGCACGTTTCAGATGGGGCTCTCGTCGAAAAACGCTCAACACTAAACCGATTGAGTCTGGACAATGTGAAGAGAGTAGGCTTCCTTGTCAACCCAATTGCTGGAATGGGGGGAGCAGTTGGTCTAAAGGGAACTGACGGAAAGAAAACACTGCGCGATGCCGTTCGAAAGGGCGCGAAGCCGATCTCTCTCGAACGAGCACTGAGATGCTTGAAAGAGATTCAGAAACGAAGCCAGGGCATCGAATTCTTGATCGCCCCGGGAAAAATGGGAACGACCATTGCTGACGAATTGAAACTTGATTATGATTCGGTTGGTCGAATTGGAAAAAATACCACCTCTGATGACACCATTAGAATCGCTCATCTAATGAGACGGAAGAGGGTGGACTTGATCATCTTTTGTGGCGGAGACGGAACAGCCCGAGATGTGTTGGAAGGAGTCGGCCAAGAGGCTACCGCGCTTGGTGTTCCGGCCGGAGTGAAGATCTACTCGTCAGTCTTCGCCATAAATCCAGCAGCGGCGGCGGAGTCGACCGTCGCGTTTCTTGGAGGTCAGATTCCCACAAGACTTGGGGAAGTTGTCGATGTAGATGAAATCGCGTTTAGGAAGAATCGCCTGTCAGTAAAGCTGTTCGGCTATCTCACAACTCCCGATTCGGGACCCCTTATGCAAGCATCAAAATCTGCTACGGGATTATCTGAAGATTCTGAACTTGACGCGATCGCCGAATATTTCATCGAAGAGATCGACCCGAGAATCACATACATTCTCGGTCCAGGATCAACGGTTGAGAGGATCGCGAAGCGCTTGGGAGTTAAGAAGTCGCTTCTCGGAGTGGATGTTGTGAAGGGAAATGGGACGACATTGCGGTTGGATATTGACGAGGCGACCTTGATGACCTTGATCAACACTTCACCGAAGAGTTCAACGAAAATCGTCATTTCTCCGATTGGTGGACAGGGCTTCTTATTCGGACGCGGAAACCAACAGATCAGCCCGCAGGTAATTCGCAGAGTGGGTGTCGAGAACATTACCGTGGTTGGATCGAGAAGTAAGATCGAAGCACTGCATCCCCGACGTCTTCTTACCGACTCCGGTAACGAAGAGATAGATCAACAGTTACGAGGCTACCTTCGGGTAATCACGGGATACCGGGAAGAAATGGTCGTCAAAGTGGAGTAGCGCAACTAAGCCTCTTAACAGACCCTCCGCCGTGCCCCCATACTGACGACCGACAGTAACACTACACTCTAAGTCAGACGGACCCCTAAGCCTGGCGATTGGTCATGCCTTCAACCCATGGAAGGGCCCGGAAGAGGACCAAATCCAAAACGGCCACAAGATCTCGTAAGTCTTCGCATCCGCGCAAATCAACTCTAAAGAACAGTTCTCACCCCAGGAGAAAGACTGTTGCGAAGAAAGAGGATGTAACCTACGTTTACGAATGCACTCGCCCAGGGTGCGGGTACAAGATCTGGCGAGACGACAAGGGCGAACCGGGACAATTACGTACCGACCTGAAATGCCCGAAGTGCCATCATGTAGAATTCCGATGCCTTGGCAAGGGCGACCTACCAGAGAGCTTCCAAGTTCCAATTCCCACGAACCCTGTCGACTTCGGGGCGGTTAAGGCCTCTGAGATGGGATCGAACTAGGAAACTGTCGTCCGATCAGAAAAAATTCAGCGTTCGCAATAGTGAAGTTTGTAGTGAAATTTGGCGGGGTAGTATGTCGGAGGTTTGCTGTTGGTGCGGGGGGTGGGATTCGAACCCACGAAGGCCTACGCCACAGGATCTCTCCTGAAGCCGGATCTTAAGTCAAGCACCACTCCCGATGGGAGTGGTCCTGCCCCTTTGACCTGAATCCCGCCCCTATAGGACAGGATCCCATAGTGGTCTCGGGAACCCCCGCTTTCGGGTTCACGAGGCCAAGTCCATTCTTAAGGCCAATCTAGTGGGAAGCGCCTGGATTCGGGCATAGGACATCCGGACGCCTCTGGACCGAGACCCCCTGTTCCAGGGTCTGAGATACAATCTCCACAAATCCCGCCTGTGTCCGCTTCCCTCTTGCAGAAAGGCCTGGCGCTAAGAAATGTCTCACAGTAGGACCGTTCAGAGGTCCGTTACGCCAGATTCTGTCAAAGCCCTAATGATTATCGAGGCGATTGTCATCGCCTTCTTCTCGTTTTGGCTTGCTAACGAGTACGTTTACAACGTATACTTCCGAATATACGTGAACAGCGTCTTCATAGAACACTTCACAACCTACACCATCGCACTGGGACTTGGAATTGGACTAGCGAGTACGGCCGCCGCAGCGACCCTCTACAAGAAGCTTAGAGAAGCCAGATTGAAACTAGAATTCGTTGCCCCGAAGATCAGAGGTTCTCTTGAGCAAATGCTGGCAAGTCTTCCCTCAATGGAACCGCAGGCGGTCATTCTACCGATTAGCAATGCTCCTGTCGTCACAACTCAACCTGCCCAGGCGGCTACGACAACCGTTAACCCCATTTCCCCTGCTCCTCCTCCGCCGCCTACGGAAGAGCAGAAGTAATTTCTTTTAGGGTTTCTCGCCTAGTTCCTTGGCGAACTCTGTCAAGAGTTCTCTCTGACGACGAGAGAGATCCCTCGGAATCTCAACGTCAATTCTTACAAGTTCATCTCCTCGCCCCCATCCTCCAACTCTTGGGAAGCCCTTGCCTTCTAGACGAAACACTGTTCCGGGTCTTGTCCCTGGTGGAATCTTTAGTTGTGCCTTACCATCGATTGAGGGCACTTGAAGCTCTCCGCCGAGGGCGGCTTTTGGAAAACTGACTTTGGTCTCGTAGAGAATGTTGTCGCCATCTCGTTTGAAGTCGGCGTGGGGCTTCAACCGTATCCGGACATACAGATCTCCACTTCGTCCTCCCTGTGCAGCATTCCCTTCTCCTCTAATGCGGAGGCTCTGACCTTCGTCAGCTCCAGGGGGAACTTTCACCTGAAGCTTGGTCCTTGAACGTGCAACGCCGCTTCCGCTGCAGTTCTTGCATGGCTTGTCGAGGATGCTTCCCTCCCCTCTACACTTTGGACAGGTGGTTATCTGGACGAGCTGGGCGAACCCGGCCCGACGGACAGTTTGGACCTGGCCTCGGCCATGACAGTTGCCACAGGTCCTCCTAGAGCTCCCTGGCTGGGCCCCGGTCCCGTTGCATTCCTTACACTCTGCGAGTCGGGGAACTTCTATCTCTCTTGTCGCTCCGTGTGCGACTTCGTCGAAGCTAATCTGCAAATCGTAAAGTAAGTCCTCGCCTCGGGAGGGTGCGCTTGGGGTTTCGAAGTTCTGGAAGCCTCCGAATCCGCCAAGGATCCGTTCTACGAAGCTGCTGAACCCGCCCCCGAATGCGCCGAATCCCATGTCTCGGAAGATCGAGTCGAAGTCCGCGCCTCGGAAAATGTCTTCAGTATTATATTTCTGATAGATTCCCTCTCGTCCGAACTGGTCGTATTGTTTCCGCTTCTCTTCATCGGACAATATCGCGTAGGCTTCTGAGATTTCCTTGAACTTCTCGGTGGCCTCAGGCGCTTTGTTCCTGTCCGGGTGATACTGTAAGGCGAGTTTACGATAGGAGCCCTTTATGTCGTCCTTGGACGCGTTTCGAGGAACCCCGAGCACGTCATAATAGTCTGGCTTCTCCATTCTTTCCTATTCATCTCGCTCTACCGGGAGCCTTCGTCCTTTACTTCT
>WNGH01002661.1_pt1 | contig 16934 bp, 15 predicted proteins | sample 5400631 | NCBI WGS metagenome assembly WNGH01 (sample SAMN13153373, study PRJNA577476) | soil metagenome | isolation source: 115 cm soil or saprolite under Garry oak tree replicate 1 | place: USA:California | collected 2016-06-15
ATAGTCGCCCTTGGGAGGAGTGAACTGCCGGTAGCGCCAATCTTCAGTGATTAGGGAAACCCAATAACCCGTGATGTCGATCCGGGCGGCGGCTCGAGGCGAGGCAGGAGGCGCCGGAGGTCCGCCTCGGCCCTGGGCCAGGACGGCTTTGATGGCCGACGGCGCCATCATTATTAATAAGGTGGTTACTAAAGTGATTCGTACGGTGATCAATTTTTTCATCCTTATTATATAGAGAGCAGGACGATGGGCGCGTTCTCGCAAGTGTCGATATTCTAGAACAGATGAGGGAATGACCACAAAAAGGGTACGGGTCCCAAAACTTGTCAAATGTCCGAATGTCTGTTGTGCGATGTCCGATGAACTTGTAAAACGACCCACTGACAAAATGACCTGATGACTAAATCGTTTTTCCACTAAGAATTCGGTCGTTTGGTCAGTAGGTCATCTGGTGCGTGGACAACTACATTGCCACATCGCACAACAGACATTCGACATTTGACAAGTTGTCCGAACTTTCCTTTACGGGACAAGCATGCGGATCACGCCGTCCTGCCGGGAGGTGATGAACAGCTCGCCGTCGCGGCTTCTGCTGATGTGCAGGTCCGCACGGGGGATTTTTGCGCCCATGGTCTTATCGATGAGCTCCTGCAGCGAAACGTCCACGCGTTTGCCGCTTTCGTCGCGCACGAAGAGCTGGATTTCTTCGATCGGTGCTACGGTCTGGGGAATACCGTCATCGGCTTTTTTCATCGCGGCCAGGTCGCATGCGAAGATGCGCCCCGAGTAGATGTCGCCGAATACGAATTTACCGCGAAGCTGCGGGATGCGGCCGTAGTAGGCGAACCCATCGGTTACCGATCGCCCCTCGTCGTGATCGTACATGGCAACCGGATAGATGAAGCCGTCCTTCACGCGGCCGTCCAAAATTTCCGGTGGCAGAGGGAACAACTGATCGAGCTCGCCGCCACGCACGCGGCCGTTCTCCCAGATGCCCTCGCGCTTCATCCATCCATAGTTCCCGCCATTGTGGACGATATTGATCTCCTCAACGTTGTTCATCCCGATATCGGAAGCGAACATCGTGCCGTCCATTGGGTCCCAGGACAGGCGGTGCGCGTTGCGGAAGCCGTACGCATAAATTTCGCCGAGTGTATTCGGGTCGCCGTCGGCGGCGAATTTGTTCGCCATCGGAATAGTGTAATCACCGAGGCCCTTCACGCCGTGCGTGACCGAGGGGCTGCGAGGATCGAAGCGCAGGATGGCGGTCATGATCGAATCCAGCCGCTGCGTCTGGCCCGGGTTGCTCGCGTTGGGCCCGCCGCCATTGCTGAATCCATGATCGCTGCCGCTCGTGTAGAGCAGACCGTAATCGGCGTCGCCGGGCTTGGCCGTTGGATTGAACTCGACTGCGCCCATCGGATGCGTCAGGTTGGCGACGACATGGGCCTCGCGCAGCAGTTCGCGCCTTGCACCCTGAAATGTATTGGCGGCGGGATTGGCCGCGTGCCATTCGGTAATGATGTTGTGATAGGTCACGTCCTTCAAGCCATAGCCGATCGGAATGAAGTCGGGTTTCTTTGGATTGCCGGGCCCGCGTTCAGCGTGCACGGTGTAGAAGAGGCCGTTCTTCGCAAATTCGGGATGAAAGACAAATCCGATGAAACCGCTTTCGAGCCGGTTGTACACGCCATTGGGAAAAGCTTCAGAGACATCGGCGTACACCTGGGGCCGGTTGTTCTGATCAATCAGGTACAGAAAGCCGCGGGAATCGTTGGCGAAGCGGCGGCCGTCGGGAAGTTCGCGCACATAGCTGACCCGCGCCCATCCCGCCGGCGACACGTCCTGGTCGGCAGGACGAATCCCCCGGGTGTCGGGAAGGCGCACAACATCCCTGATCTCGACCGCAAGTCCGCGTTTCTCGATCCGTCCCGGAATCGGGTTGCTGGTGATCTGGCCGTGAATTCGGGTGGCGGTCCAGAATGTCAGTGATAGAGCGATTGCTAGCGTTATGCGTGTGCGCATGAATCCTCCCCTGCTTTGATGTGGCAGGATCTTTATACCAGATCCCTTACCGCGCGAACAGTCAAACGGCGGAATCGTTCTTCTACGGCTTCAGCCTGAACTGAACTTCAACGTCGAGCTCGACGGGAACGGGAAGGTCTTTTAATTTTCCAGGTTCAAACCGCCACTGCGTGATGGCACGGACGGCACTGTCATCCAATGCCGGATTGATCCCTCTCAAAATGCGCGTGACGGTCATCGTTCCGTCTGTCTCGACCACGCTTTGCACCACGACGCTTCCTTCAATCCGATCCTTTCTTGCCGCCTCCGGATATTCCGGATCCACGCGCGTCAGCAACACCGGCCTCGTGAGGCCATCGCCGGCTCGAAACACAGGCTCCTGCGAACGGCTGCGCCGCTCACTCTCTGACGCCCGACCCACAGCGGCTTCGTCAACAAGGGGTTCTTGAATTCGCGGTTCGCCTATCATTGGAAAAGACATGAAAGCGAGGTGACACGCGAAAGCCAGAACAGCAAGGATTACAACATAGGACGACGTAAGCCGCAGCTTCGACACTCGGCGGCGGATCAGCAGAGAACGCAGACGGCGGATGAGTTGCCGTCGATGCAGGAACAACGGCACGGGCAGCAGCGCGCGATCCGGGTGCGCGCCGGCCAAAACGAGCAGGGCGTCGATGTATGGGTCCGGTGCTGCCGTCCGGTGAATCACTTCGGCATCCACAACTTGCTCGCGTGCAAGTTTCGTCTGGCCGAGCAGCCACCACACCGCTGGATGGAACCACAAGAATGCCGCTATCAATTCTTCAATGACGGTAACAATCCAATCGCGTCGCTTCACGTGCATAAGTTCGTGACAGAGGACAGCACACTGCGAATCGGGATCCAACGTGAGGAACGAAGGAGGCAGCAGCACGACAGGGCGGAAGAAACCGAAAGCCACCGGTCCGATATCGTTTGAGGAGAGGCAAACGAGTGCGCTTTGATCCGTCAGTTTGCACGCTTTTCGAATTATCGATGGAAAATATTGAAGCGGAGCCGCGTTGATCCTATATTGCCGGATTCGCCACACTCCGATTGTGAACCAGCAAAGTCTCGCAGCAATTCCCATCAATAGCGTCCATCCAACAACGCGCGAAACAACTGCTCGGGCCGCCGCGCCGTCGAAACCGGCGCTGTTCTCATTCGTAAACTCGCGAGGCGGCTGGGCCAGTTGGGCCGTAACGGCGGAGACAAGCGGATGCTGCGACGGTTGGACCAAAGGCAAGACGATGCACGTAACGAGCAGCGCATAACAGTAGGCAAGGTGCGAGCGCGGATGATCAATGCGAAATACCACAGGTAGAACAGCGCCAAGCAGAGCGAGAATCGAGACCTGCGCAGCCCACGAAAAGAAGTTCTGTAACGATATAACGGGCATTACGGCTTCCTCCGCAGCTTCTTGAGGAGTTCACTGATTTCGTCCAGTTCTTTCTGATTGATCTTTCGGTTTTGGGCAAGATGGACCAGCAGCGGTTTGGCAGAGCCATCGAAGACGCGCTTTACAAAATCGTGAACCATGCTGCCTACTACCTGGCCTTGCGACTCGGTCGGCGTGTACACATAAGCACGATCCCGCAGGGTTTTGGTCAAGCGCCCCTTTTGCTCGAGCGTTCCCATCATCGTCATCACCGTCGTATACGCAATTTTGCGGCTCTTGAGCAGTTGCTCATAGACGTCGCGCACGGTCGCTGAGCCAAGCTGCCAGATGACCTTCATGATCTCGAGCTCTTGAGCGGTGAGCACACGTTTCTTCTCTTTCAATGAAGCTCCTCTATCTAAGGTTGAAGTTAACCTCGATGTTCAAAGCGACGGGAACCGGTTTGCCGTTCCGGCGAGCCGGCCTGAACCGCCATTGAAGAACCGCGGCAATCGCTCTCTCTTCGAGGCCGAAGCCGATTCGACGGGCGATCTTAACGATCTGTACCGTTCCGTCTTCCAGCACGATCGTGTCGAGGACCACTGTTCCCTGAAATCGGGCTTTGCGCGCCTCTTCGGAGTACTCCGGAAGGATTTGCGTTACCAGGACGGGACTGGAAATACTGCCGCCGATGTGAAACACGTCGCGGCCAAAGCCGCCGTCCTCACCAGGACCAACGCCGGGTCCTTTTCCCGGGCCGTCACCGTGCCCGTCGCCTGGTCCGATACCGTAACCGTTACCGGAACCCGCCCAAGGCGGACCTGGAACACCGTCGGGATCGCCAATGTTCAGCAGGTTCAAATGCGGGAGTGATGCCAGCTGCGGAGCAATAACCGAGGGTTCCACGATCAGTGCCGGATCCGGATTTTTAGGGGGCTCTGGATCGGGAGGGACGAACTGCTTGCCGGCAGCTTTCGGAGGTCTTCCTAATGATGGTGGTGCTGGCTGATGCCTTCCGCCCCCGCCTCCTCCAGCCGGCGCATCTTCTGCCGGCAGCAGTAAAGGTCTGGGGAGGTACAAGGCGACATCGATGAATCCTTTTGGGATCCGCTTTGGCGGCGCCGCCGCAGGAATAAGCGCAACCGCGAGCATGGCCAGATGGAGCGCGACGGACGCGGCGCGCGGCAGAGCGGCTGTCTGTTTCGACCACAATTCCGGAACTTCGACCGGTAGCGCGGTAATGGCTACCGGTCTTGGACGTGCCTCCCGCCACTGTTCGATGAGCGAAAGAAACCAGCATTTAGATTCCGATATGGCCGTCACTGTTTCGAATAATCCCATTGCCCCTCCAAAACTCACTAGTACTATAAAACTAGTACTAGTGACAGGACGGAGTCAAGCAGAGTCGCCGGTGCCGGAGGGCGCAGGTGGAATCTATTTTGTTGACGGTGCCGAGAACCGCGCACCGCGGGCGCGATTTTCCCGTTCGGTCGCGCTGAGATCGAGGTCCGAAAGTGGAATCTTCGTTCGGTTTCTATCCTCCAGAACCCAAAGCGTCTGCCCGATGACCGCGTAATTCTGAATCTCCAGTCGGTGGCCGTCACGGAAGATGAGAACGACAGGAGTCGATGGTTCCGGGGCGGCCGGCTGCGCCGGGCGCTGAGCCTGCGCCGCTTGCTGCTGTCGCAGATCTTTGATCTCCTGCGACAGTCTTCCCACCTGATACGACAGATCCGCTTCAGTCTGGCTCACCGCCGAAGTTTGTGGAGGCACGACATATGCCGGCTGCGAATAAACCGGTTCACCAACGATCGGCGCGGGCCAGATATACGGAGAATAGTAGCCATAACCATAGCCGAACGCCGGCGCGAAGAATTCCGGACGTGGTCTGAAACCGCGACGTGAAGAGAAGGCAAATGGTGATGGTGTGGTGATGACGGGCGGCGTCACCGGGCGGCCCACAAATGGCGTCACGATACCGCCGGTAAATGGCGTTACGGGAGAGTTGACAAATGGCGCCACAGGCCGGCCCACGAACGCAGGTCCGGGCTGGGCAACAGGAGGCCGCGCGTTGAAGGTCGCGGTTGGGCCACCATGAAATCCTCCGCGATGCTGCGCCTGAAGGGATACGGGTACGGCCAGAAATACAAAGACAAACGCGAGCACGATAACGCCAAAAAAGCGGGACATATCAGTGCCCTCCTATTGAATTCATCATACCGCCTTCAGAGGAGAAAGTCGCACAGGCGTTACGGAAGCCACAACAAGCTTCCTGAGCACGCTGGCTTGACCGCCAGCCGAAGCTCGTTATAATTGCCTCACTCTTTCGATCATCGAATTCGGAGGTGCGTGTGAAACGTGGCCGATCAATTTATGGTGTCCTCCTTATGCTGGCGATGGCCGCCGGCTGCAGTCGTGGAACAAGCGAACAACCCGCGAGGGATATTCCTCCTCCTCCGCCGGGGCCCGCGGCGAACGCGCCCGGCGGATACGAAGTCGCAGAAGTGACGGATGGAGGGTCCATCACAGGAACGATTACCGTTTCCGGCCCGGTGACGAAGCTGCCCGCCCGGAAAATCGGTAAGGACCCGCAAGTGTGCGGCACGGCCCAGCGAGAATCGCAGAAACTCATCGTCAATCAAGCCGGCGCCCTGAGGAATGCGGTTGTCATCGTCGAAGGCGTGAAGCGTGGTAAGGCGATGCCCGCGGCCGCTCAAAATGCGGAAATCGATCAGAACAAGTGTGAGTATTCGCCCCATGTCCAAGTCATGGCGGTGAACACTGAGATCGCGCTGAAGAACAGTGATCCGATACTGCATAACATCCAATTTTTTGAAGGCGACAACAGCCTCTTCAACATCGCGCAGCCTGTTCAGGGCCAGGTCAACAAGAAGAAACTCGAGAAGGCAGGCACTATCTATGTTGAATGCGCTGTCCACGGATGGATGCAAGGTAACGTCGTTGTCGTGGACAATCCGTACTATGCCGTGACTGATGAGAACGGGAAGTTTTCGATACCGGATCTTCCTCCGGGAAAATATCAGGTAAAAATCTGGCACGAGTACCTTGGGGAATCGACCCGCGAGATTACCGTTGCTGCCAAAGCTGCAACCCCGCTGGACGCAGATCTCAAGGACCTGCTCGCTAAAAAGACAGCCCCGTCCAGTGGCGTGGCTCCAACTGCTGTGGCTGCCAATGATGCGAACGCGAAGGCCGCCAACGAGGTTACTGTACAAATGCATGAGCTGGCGGCGGGGACTATGTTCAGATTTGATCCTGAGAACCTGACGATCAAGGTCGGTACCACCGTCAAGTGGATCAACGTGTCCGGAGAGGAGGGGCCGCGGCACACGTCTACCGATGATCCGGAGTGGGAGACGCCCCAAACTCCAGCCGTGCTGCCCGCCGGTGCGCCGAAATGGAGGACTCCATTTTTGAAGAATGGTGAATCCGCAACGCACACGTTCACCGTGCCTGGAAAATATCAATATTTTTGCGAGACTCACGGTCCTTACGGAATGATTGGGACCATAACGGTGACACAGTAGTGGCATTCCCCTCCTCGCAGAGCCTTAAAGAGGAGGGTGGATGCGCCGAAGCGAAGCGAAGGCGCAGACGGGGTGGTCAAACCGGACAAACGTTCCGCCGAACTGACCACTCATTGAGGCTTCGCCCTATCGGGCTCGCGCTTCGCGCCCGGCGCGCCAGCTTCTATTAAGCTGTCGCGCCACCCCTCCTCTGCGAGCTCTGCGAGCTCTGGGAGGAGGGGAATACAGAAAGGGAGGAAGCCATGCGGCATCCATCAAGACAACGGTTGCTGATCATATTCGCAGGCATCTTGTTGACCTCGATCTTCTGGACAGGAGCAAACCCTCCGTCCCCAGCAGCGGCCGCTCAGCAAGCGGGCAAAACCGCCGGAAGAACCCCTATTGTTCTAAACACCAAGCCGGTTCGCGTCGTTGCCGATGCGGCGCCTGTCTTGAGCGGCATTGCGATTGACACCCAGCGTGATGAAGTGTTCATGACCAACGATAAGGAATCGGCCGAGCCCGGCATTATGGTCTATCCCACGCAGTTCCAGCCGACCGACAGAGTCATGGAACCGAAGCGCAGGCTGGCCGGGCCGAAAACCAATTTAGCGCTCCCCTGTGGTGTGGCCGTGTCTCCGGAATTTCAGGAAATGTTTGCGGTCAGCGGCGACGGGCAGGACATCAATATTTTCCCGATGGTGGCCGAAGGAAATTCGGCGCCATCCAGGGTCATCCACGTCCCGCACGCTTCCGGTGGAGTGTCCTTCGATATCAAGCACGATGAAATCTATATCACCACCGAACACGCCAACCGGATCAGCGTGTATTCCAGAAAAGCTCAGGGCGATGACGACCCGTTGCGCATTATTCAGGGCCCCAATACCTCGCTGGCGGATCCGCATGGAATTTATGTCGATGCAGATCGGAACGAGATCCTGGTCACCAATCACGGAAACTGGCGCAAGACCCGGACCGGCGAGGCGTTCGCGCTTCATGGCGATTCGAAATTCGCTTTTATGCGCGGCAGTTTCAGCCATCCCGGCCCTGTCGAGCCGCTCGGCCCTTCGAGCGGCAAATTCATGCCGCCGTCGATCATGGTTTTTTCAAGGACGGCGGACGGGGACGCCGGACCTCTGCGGACGATTCAAGGTCCGCGTACGCGGCTGAACATCGCGGTAGGCATCAGCCGCGATCCGGAGACCGGCGAAATTGTCGTTGCCAATAGCGGTGATAACTCGATTCTCTTTTTTGCTCCCAATGCCAACGGCGATGTGGCGCCGGTGCGCGTACTGGCAGGTCCGGCCACAAATCTGAAAGGCGCTACCGGGGTCGCTATCGACACCAAGCACAACGAACTGTGGGTCACGAGTTGGGAAAACCACATGGCGGCGGTGTTTCCCAGGAAGGCTCAAGGCAATATCGCACCGCTGCGAGTCATCCACAGCGCTCCACAAAACGCTCCGCTGGCGACCATGGGAAGACTGGGCGCTGTGGCGTTTGATCCCAAGCGGCAGGAGATCCTGGCGCCGAATTGAGTGAGCTATCCGAGGATCTCGGTATTCGCCGGTTCGGCGAATGGAACTGCCAGCCCCACCCGCGTGATTGAAGGTCAGGAAACACTGCAGGCCCGCACCAGCCACGATATATCCGTGGACTCTATGCATGACGAAATCGCGGTCCCTAACCCGTTCGCTCAAGCGATTCTGTTTTTCGCTGGCGGAGCCAAAGGCGCTGAAGCGCCGATTCGCATCATTCAGGGCCCGAAAACCATGTTGAATTATTCCGACAACGTGACGCTGGATCCGATCCACCGCGAAGCCTACGTCGCGCAATTGATGAATGATGCCATCCTGGTGTTTCGCAGCGACGCCGATGGCGATGTGGCGCCGGTCCGCGTCATCCACGGTCCGAAAACAAAATTGGATCGGCCCGTACGCGTGTCGGTCGATCCCGTGAATAACCTCCTGGCCGTTACCACAATCCAGGGCGTTTGGTTTTTCAACCGCACGGATAATGGAGATGTGGCCCCGCGCTCGATCATTTCGGGCCCCAAAACCGGTCTTGGTGTCGTGCGCGGCACGCGCAAAGTCATCTTTTCTCCTCAGGGAAAAAAGATCATTGCTACCGGACGACGGGGAGGAGAAGCGAGCGGGGAGCTCTTCATAGCGGACGCAAAGCCGTTCATCGGAATCTGGAACTATGGAGACAATGGCGATGTCCCTCCGTGGGCGATCATGCCGGATACCGCCGCCTACTCCATGGACCTGAATCCTGCGGCAAAGGAACTGATAACCGTCGATCGCGGGAAGCTCATCGTGTATCGAATGCCGGAATTGTTCCAGTGAAGGCGCATCTTGGTGCTAACATTTCGCTTCAAGAGATACGGAGGTACAAATGAAATTGCGGCGAGCACTGGTAGCGTGGTTATTGGCGCTGGCAGTCGTAATTCCGATGTCGAGCCTGGTCGGCTTTGCGCATCATAGCCGGGCGCATTACGGAACCGAGGAGTCGACGACGAAGGGAATCGTTGTGGAATATAAGTGGAGAAACCCTCACGTCTACGTCGTCTGGGCGGTGACGGATCAAAGTGGCAAAACGGCGCAGTGGGTTGGTGAAATGGCTTCACTAACTTCCATGATCGCGGATGGGATGACCAAGGACTCTCTGAAGATGGGCGATGAGATCACTGTTGTCTCGTTTCCGTCGAAGATCACAGGGTCCACCGAAGCGCTGATCAAAAAGATAACGAAAGCGGATGGAACCGTTGTCGTAGACAACTCGAGAGTGCCCAATCTCCGGCAACCGTAGATCTCGTCCTGGGAGTTCAATCATGCGAAATCGAATAATCTCTTCGCTGTTTGCCCTAACGTGTCTGGCTTTATCACCCGCAGCGTGGACTCAAGAGAGAGGCTTCGGGCTGGCGTCAACCGAGACTCAGCCGGACAAAGACGTTACACCGGGGCCCGGCTGGAAGACATGCCCCCGCTGCACGAACAACAAACAGCTGCAGGCTGCGTACAAAACCTATAACGTTGAAGGCCATGCCTTCGATCCGCATGACTTGTCCGGAGTGTGGGGCAACAACGGCATCGAGCTCGATGTGAAGACCGTCCCGCCGTTTACGCCTTTGGGCGAGCGGATGTTCGAAACCACACGTTCGGAAATTCCGACGACAAATTCTAAAGACGGGATGTTGATATGCGATCCTCTCGGCTTCCCGCGCTGGTTCGCATATAACTACGGATTTCAGTTCGTGATGTTACCCGACAGGGTCCTTCAGTTCTTTGAGTGGGGCCACACCTGGCGCGATATCTGGACCGACGGCAGGAAACTTCCCGATGATCCGCCGCAGCCTCGTTGGTTGGGATACGCGGTTGGACGATGGGAGGGAGATACATTCGTCGTGGAAGGATCGGGCTACGACGATCGGTCATGGATCTCCGAAGACCGAAGAAATCGCATCCGCGGCTTTCCTCATACCGATGAGATGCGGACTATCGAGCGGTACAGGCGCACCAGCTTTGGCACGCTCGAAGCCGAGTTGACAATTACCGATCCAAAGATCTTCACGCGTCCCTGGACAACTAAAGGCAAAGTGGAACTCCGCCCGAACGCTGAGCTGTGGGAATACTTCTGCGTACCCTCCGAGTCGGATGAGTACAACAAGCGCCTGATCGAGGCCGCCAGGCAGTCGAAATAGATAGACTGTAGCGGTGCTCTGTAAGCGCCAGCGGTTTCATAGGAGACAGCTGTGAAAAAATGAACGGAGTCTAGAACTTGTCAAATGTCGAATGTCTGTTGTGCGATGTCCAATGAACTTGTCCAAGAACCCAATGACCCAATGACCCAATGACCATATTGACGAAGTCGTTCTCCCACTAAGGATTTGGTCGTCTGGTCAGTAGGTCATCTGGTGCTTTGGCAACTACATTTCACATCGCACAACGGACATTGGACATTTGACAAGTTGGCCAATTGTTTCAGCATCTTGGTCTAACGAATGGCCCATTGCTCCCGATTTTATTTCTTGCGCCGCTGTGCGCTGAGTTAGATAATCCGCTACAAGGATAAGTGTTGTTGAAACTCCTACTGGCCGGACTGGAAACGGCTGTAGACACGAAGGATATCCGTTCTCGAACGAGCAACGCTCACGATTATCGAGGAGGAAGAGGATGAGACGCTGGAATTGGGTTTTAATCGCGACGGCGCTGTTCTTACTCTCGCTGGTTATTTCAGCACAAGGGCCTCAGACAAACCCGCCGCCATCGCCGCAAGTGAATCAGGATCGAATCGAAGCGGCGCACGGGAAATTGCTGTCGGGTGAGGATCGAGCGAAAGACGCCAGCCGGCTCACTGAAGCCGTAGCTCCCGTGCTTCCGGATTCAGCGTCTTCTACCGCGCCCGTCCCGCGAAGGAATTTCATCGACGAACACATCTTCGGCCGGATGGAGCGTGACAAAATTCCTCATGCGCCTCTGGCGGGGGATGAGGAGTTCTTGCGGAGGGCATACCTGGACGCAACCGGCCTGCTGCCGAGCCCCGATCAAGTCCGCTCATTTATCCGAGATATCGATCCCAATAAGCGCGACAAGCTGATCGATTCTCTCATCGGCACCGAGGAATTCACCGACCAGTGGGCATATCACTTTGGCGAACTGCTGCGGACGCGTGAAGCACAATTTCATCTCTGGACAAAGCAGTGGCTCAAGGTGGACCGCCCCTATAACGACGTCTTTGCGGACATCGTCACGCCGACGACGAAAAACGCAAAGGGGTTCCCGACGGCTCAAGGATTCTATGATCCGATCGGATACATCGCGACGCGCTGCGGGCTGTGGACGGACGCGGACGATTACAAAGGTCTCAACCGGCTGGATTGGGTCGACGAGATCACGTCGGATATCGGCCGCGTGTTTCTCGGGCTCAGCATGGACTGTTTCTCCTGTCACAATGGCGCCGGTCACGCCGACGGCTTCAATATGTTCCTAGGCAGCCGGAAGAGAACCGACTTTTGGCAACAGGCGGCGTTCTTCGGGAAAATGCGCAACATCGGATATAGCGACGGTAGTGCGCGCAATTTCTACGGTGGCAGCAGCCTCTTTGATGACCTGGCTCCTGGATATAACACCGGGAACGATGGTGTTTTCTATACGCCGGCCGAGGGCCGTTTTCCGCGCGATGGCAAGACTTACGAACCCGCATTTCTGCTGACCGGGGAGAAACCCAAGCCCGGCGAGGATCCGCGCAAAGCTTTGGCTCGGATCCTGCCGAACCACATCCAGTTTGCTCGCGCGACGGTCAACATCGTTTGGCAAAAGTTGATGGTCATTGGATTAGTCGAGCCCTACGATGGCTTCGATCTGATGCGGCTGGATCCCAAAAATCCTCCGCCGAAGCCGTGGACCATTCAACCTTCGAATCCCGAACTGCTCGAAGCGCTCGCCGAAGATTTCCGCTCGCACAACTACAGCATTCATCGCGTGATCAAGAACATCATGAAGTCGAATGCGTATCAACTCTCGGCCAGCTTCGCGGGTGAGTGGAAGGATGCCTACATCCCGTACCATGCCCGGCGCTTTGCTCGGGTTTTGACAGGACCGGAAGCGGTCGACATCGTCACGCAGTCCACCGCAACACCGTTCGATTGGAAACTGTACGGAGCGGACCGCCAGTATGTGAAAGAGCTGACGAGTCCTTTGAGTCTCAAAGGAGATGGCGGCGGAGGCGGTGGCGCTCTGAACGCCGGCCCTTCGCCGGAGAAGTCGCTGGTCTTCGCGTTCATGCAGGCCTATTACCAGGCCGAGCGCGCGCTGCCACCGGTGGATAAAAATATCGCCAGTCCCGTGCAGGCCATGATGATGATGACTTCGCCGGTCGTTACCAAGCGAGTGGGCGCGCAAGGAAACACACGCGTGGCGAACCTGGTGAAGGCCGGTAAATCGGATGACGAGATTCTTGAAGAATTGTTCCTGGCCAGTTTGACGCGCCGGCCTACAGCCGACGAAGTCGAGGTCGCCAAACGCGTAATCGCAAAGGACAGGAACAAAGGTATCGAAAACATCCAGTGGGCGTTACTGAACTCGGCCGAGTTCTTGGTCAATCATTGAGGAGAAAATCCATGCGCGAACAAATCGGTAATCTGAGCCGCCGCGAATTACTCAAATTATTCGGCATCAGCGTGGGCGCCAGTCTCGCTGGGGAAGCCGCATGGCCGCAGAAGATTCAAGCGCAAAGCCGGAAGGTGACGCCGCGCAAGACCGCGCGCAACGTGCTTTTTATCCAAAACTGCGGTGCCATGAGCCCGCCCGAGTGTCTGGACTTTAAGGAAACCAGATTCACGGCCAAAGACCTGGACATTCAGACGGTCAATTCGGATTTTCTGCTTTCCAAAACCATTTTTCCGAACTATGAAAAGTGGGCGCCACGCGCCAGCCTGGTGCGATCGTTTTACGAAAACTCGCTGGTTCACGCTTCCGCTCAGTACCATACCCAGGCGGGGCGTGCCTTGAATGCCGCAATTCTACGGGAAATTCCAGCCTTCGGCAGCGTCATCGCTTCCGAATTGGAATCCGAGCGTCGAAGCTCCGACACGTTCCCGACGTTTATAAGTGTCGATTTGTGGAACGCCAGGTGTCCTCAGATCGGATCCGGAATGTTGCATCCCCGGTTTGCCGGACTCGATCTCAACACCGCGAGTGTATTCGATGCCTTCGGTGCCGGTGAGGACGACAGCGCAGCGAAGAATGCCGCTCTGTCGGAACGCTGGGAAGTTCTCAACAGAATGTCGGAGGTTTCGCCTTCCGGCGGTATCGGTGGAAAAGCCAGTGACTACAAGGCTCACTACGAATACGCCTATAAGATTCTGACGGATTCTCGATTCAAGAAGGTCCTCAGCTTGAGCGATCAGGATAAGGCTCGCTATAGTGTGCCGAAGGATCGCGGGACGTGTAAGATCGGGCTCGCCATGCTCATCGCACGCAACCTGCTCGCCGCCGATGCGGGTGCACGATTCATATGGGTCGCCAACACGTACAACGGTGGAAACGGCCCGGCGGACAATCATGATCAGCTGTATGGCCGCGGCGCCTTGGCTCCAAAAGGCGCCCAGTTATCGATCTATGAGAGCGGTCCAAGGCTCGATGCCGCATTCGGCAGCCTCATCGAAGATCTTTCGAAGATGCCCGGCAAGGAATCTGGAAAAACGCTTCTCGATGAAACCATGGTTTGCATGATCCATGAATTCGGGCGCAACCCGGAAATGAACTCCAACTTCGGCCGTGATCATTGGGGGCCGTGCTTCGCAAATCTGTTTATGGGCGGAGGCGTCAAGCCCGGACGCGTGATCGGCAAGACGGATGGCTATAAAGTGACCGATGTGGGCTGGCAATTCAAGCAACAGCCCATGATGGATCACGTTGTTTCGACGATCTACTCTGTTCTGGGAATCGATTGGTCCAAGAAGATTGTCGATACGCCTTCTGGACGAGCCTACGAATATCAGCAAACCGCTCCTCTCGGCGGCCCGGCGTTCATTCCGCTGACCCCAATCGAAGAGCTGTTTGCGTAAGCTGTAGCGGCGTCTTTATGCGGAAACGGATGCTATTCGCCATTGTTCTTTTTGCTTGCGCCATGCTGCCCGCAGCGGCCCAAACCGCTGCGCCGGACGGTATGGTGTTGATTCCCGCCGGCAAGTTCTGGATGGGCCGCACATTTTCGATCTTTCTGGATTCCGGTGATCTTGTGCCGCGCGACAAGATGGACGACCGGCCTGCGAATTACATCTACGTCGATGCTTTCTATATCGACAAGTATGAAGTAACCAACGCAGACTACGCACGATTCGTCGAAGCAAAAGGCGTTCGGCCGCCATGGCACTGGCCTGAAGGCCAGATCCCAAAAGGCGAAGATAAATTTCCCGTAGCCAACGTCAACTGGTACGAAGCCACCGATTATTGCAAGTGGCTGGGCAAACGTCTTCCAACGGAAGCGGAATTCGAAAGAGCCGCTCGAGGCGGGCTCGACCGGGCTCATTATGCTTGGGGTGACGATACCATCGACAAGAACGACGAGTTGGCGCTTCTCGCGCCCCAGGTTGCTTTGCGCAATACTGCGACGCCCGTGCCCGCAACCCTGGGGCGTCCTGGTGCCAACGCAGTCGGAACTTTTGCGCCCAACGGTTACGGTCTATATGACATTATTGGAAACGTCATGGAGTGGACGAATGATTGGTACGACAGCAATTACTATCCGTTCATGCCCAAAGACAATCCACGGGGCCCGGAGAGCGGGAGATACAAAAGCGTCCGCGGCGCCGGTTATGCGGACCAGGGAGGGCACGGCATGGAGAAATTGGTGTCGTATCGCAACTTCAGTGACCCTGACACGCGCATGACCACGATAGGTTTCCGTTGCGCGAAGTAACGTTTGAATCGTCGCCGGTAGATCTAAAAAGGAGGAAAAAATGAATCGACAGTTCGTAGTTGCCCTCATCCTTGTCGCTGCGGTTTTCGCCGGGGCCACCGCCCTCGCGCAGCAACACAGGCCCTATAACCTGATTATGAAGGATGTCGGAGAAACATGGGCAAGCCTAAAGAAAAATCTGGATTCGAATGCCGGAGCCGCGGCTGCGGCAGACGCCGCCAAACTGCAAAGCCTGTTCGCAGAGACCGAAGCATTTTGGGCGCCTCTCAATACTTTCGATGCGGTTAATTTCGCTAAGCGCGTGCAAGAAGGCGCTGGGGTGATTGGCGCCGCAGCCAAAAGTAACGATATGAAGGCGGCGCTAACCTCATACGCGGCCACTCAGAAAAACTGCGGCAACTGTCACCTCGCTCACCGCGAAGATACAGGAAAGGGTGGTTTCCTCATCAGACCCTGACCAACTGGCTTGAGGGACTGCTCTTTATGCCTCGGTTTGTTTTTTCGATTTTGCTTGGCCTGCTGGCCGTCATTGAGGTTCAAGCTCAGGCTGCAGCCGACTCGCCGGAGCAAAAGCTCGCCGAGGAATGGATTCAGCGGCTCAATGCGCTCGACGAATGGTACTTGTCGGTGGATGGCAAGGAAGAGGGTGTTGAGCCGCGCGTCAACAGCATGATGGATCTGTACGCTCCAGAGGTGCTTGCGGAAGTACCGCCGTACGACAAAGATCAGATCGGGCCGGTAATGCTTCGAGGTAAGGATAACGTCCGGAAATGGGTCGAAAGGATCGCAAGATCCCAGGTTCGTCTGAACTATATTGTCAAACGCCAAACGGAAGGGCCGACTGGAGACTACGAAGGATGGCGGCTGGTTTACTCCGCGAAACTGCCCTGGGGAGGAAATGCGATCGCATTCCAGATCATCGGTGTCTGGTCATTGCGTGAAGATCGCCGAAGGTATATGGCCCCCGGGGCCGTCTTCATTCAGTACGGCCCCGATGGAAAGATCCGGCGCCTGCGCCTGCTCCTGGGCGAGATCGATCAGGTCGTGCCTCTATAGAGGCTAGTCACTGGTAGTCGTACAGCATCGGCGGTTCCTTGCCGAGGAGACGCAGATACGTATAAAGCTGGCCACGGTGATGCCAGTGTTCATCGTAGGCGAATTCAAGGTATCGCCAAACGGGATAGGTTCCAAAAGGCGACTCGACCGGACGAGTCAGTTCCAGCTCCGACATGCCTTTTATGCTGCTCTCTGCGCGCCGATGACATTTCTCCGCGTAATCGCGTAGCTTGTTCACACTGGAGAGGGCCTTCACTTCCGGCGCAACTGCCGGGTCTTCAGGATTCGAACGGCTGGCGATTTCTGCGTTGAACGTACCGGAGCGAACAGCCTCGATAAGGAGTTCCTGAGTGTAAATGTGAAAGATGATCTCTCTCGGCGTGCGCATATTGGGCTTTGGCCGGTAATCCAGTTCCTGATCACTGAACGCCCCGATTGCCCTCAGCGTCACCCCGTGCACCATGTTGAAGTATTCGAGCTTCGCCAGCACGTCCGATTTCGTCATC
>WNGH01004142.1_pt1 | contig 16931 bp, 14 predicted proteins | sample 5400631 | NCBI WGS metagenome assembly WNGH01 (sample SAMN13153373, study PRJNA577476) | soil metagenome | isolation source: 115 cm soil or saprolite under Garry oak tree replicate 1 | place: USA:California | collected 2016-06-15
CCATTGCGTGCGGGAACGCCGGGTGATTCCGGGGTACTCGTTGTTACTCGTGTGCGTTCTACCACTACCAAGTGCACACGAGGCCGCGGGTGCAACGGGCATCCGGCGTTCCCCACGCCCTCTATTGGGCGGAAGATTCATCAACGCCTCGGGCGCATTGCGTCGCGAGGGCGTGAACGTGTGTTTAGCCGTCCGTGTGTTTAGCCGTCATTGCGAGCGAAGCGAAGCAATCCATTCTTCCTTTACGCGGCGCGATGGATTGCTTCGCTGCGCTCGCAATGACGAATGGGGCAACAGATTCTCCGATAACGGCGATGTGACAATCGGTCCGCTACCGATCGATTGACAATGACTGACTGGTCAGTCATATATAACGAATGTCAAGCCCGCGAACGGCACCCGGACCCTCGAAGGCCGCCCCGTCGAAGTCGGCCAGTGGCCGACGCGGGGAGAAGCCGGCCATTGGCCGACAAGGCGAGAAGGCGGCTCCGGTCAAGGCGTCCAAGGCGTCCAAGGCGTCCAAGGCGTCCAAGGCGTCCAAGGCGCCAAAGTCCGCCTTGCCGAAGGCTCGGCCGCCAAAACCTCCATCGAACCGTGCGGAACGCACGGCGGAGCGGCGTGAGGCCATCATCGAGGCCGCGCTGGATGAATTCATCTCGCGCGGATTTACCGCGACGCGGATCGACGACGTCGCCAGGCGGGCCGGCGTCGCCAAGGGCACGATCTACCTGCACTTCAAGGACAAGGAGTCGATGTTCGAGGAACTGATACGGACGGCGCTGGTACCGCTGATCGGCCGGCTGCACGCGCCGCCGCCCATCGGCGGAACAGTGCGCGATGCCGTGGAGGCTTTCGCCCGGACTTTCATCCAGGAGGTCGCCGCCACCCGGCGCGGCGACATCGTGCGCCTGATCGTTGCGGAGGGCCCGAGGTTTCCCAGCATCGCCGATTTCTACTATCGCGAAGTGGTTTCGCGCGGCCTCGCCGGCATGCGCGCCTTGATCGAACTCGCAGTGTCGCGCGGCGAAATCCAGCAGAAGAATTTGGCCCGCTTCCCGCAGATCCTGGTGGCGCCCGCGATCATCGCGGTGATCTGGCAAAGCCTGTTCAGCAGACATGCGCCGCTGGATGCGATCGAGATGTTTCGCGTCCATCTCGATCTGATTTTTGGCGAACGGAGGACGACATGACCTCGTCGCGAATGAGTTTGCGAATTCTTGCAGCGCTTGCGCTGGCGGCGGTGCTGGCCGGCTGCAACGAGCGCAAGGATCCCGGCTACCAGGGCTGGGTCGAAGCCGACATGATCTTTGTCAGCCCCGACGAATCCGGGCGCGTGATCAAGCTCGATGTGCGCGAGGGTGACGAGGTCAAGCAAGGCGCGCCGCTTTATTCGGTCGATGACGATCTGCAGCAGGCCGATCTCAACCAGAACAACGCCACGCTCGCCAACGCGCAGCAAACCTATGACCGCGCGGCGTCGCTGAACAAGACCGGCTCCGGGACGCAGGCCAATCTCGACTCCGCGGTGTCAGCGCTGCGCGTGGCCGAGGCGCGGGTCAACACCTCGCAGACGCGACTGACCCGCCGCAGCGGCTTTGCGCCGGTCAGCGGCACCATTCAGCAGATCTATTTCCGCGAGGGCGAAATGGTGCCGGCGCAGCGGCCGGTGCTGTCGATCATGCCGCCTGGCAACATGAAGGTGCGGTTTTACGTGCCGGAGCCGGATTTGCCCAAGCTCGCGATCGGCGATGAGGTGCGTGTTACTTGCGACAACTGCGCCGGCGATCTCACCGCCAAGATCTATTTCATTGCCACATCGGCCGAGTACACCCCGCCGGTGATCTACAGCCTCGATGAGCGCAACAAGCTCGTATACCTGATCCAGGCGCGGCCCTCGAGACCCGACAGCTTACGTGTCGGCCAGCCGATCAGCGTGTTTCTGGGCGCCAAGACACCGGTAGCGGACAAGCGATGACCGCGGCGCCAGTGTCCACCTCCGACATCGCGATCGACGTTCACGGCCTGTCGAAGTCGTTCAATGGCCGAGAGGTCGTGCATGACCTGTCGATGCAGGTGAAGCGCGGCACCATCTACGGCTTCCTCGGCCCCAACGGCTCCGGCAAGACCACGACCATCCGCATGCTCTGCGGTCTGCTGACGCCCGACAGCGGCGAGGGCACCTGTCTCGGCTACGACATCCGCCGCGACGCCGACAAGATCAAGCGCCATGTCGGCTACATGACGCAGCGTTTTTCCCTGTACCAGGATTTGTCGGTGCGGGAGAATCTGGAATTCGTCGCAAGGCTCTATGGCGTGCGCGATGCACGAGGCATCGCGAGCGACATGATCAAGCGGCTCGGACTGAACGGCCGCGAAGAACAGCTCGCCGGCGAACTCTCCGGCGGCTGGAAACAGCGCCTGGCGCTCGGCGCCTGCACGCTGCCCAATCCGCAATTGCTGCTGCTGGACGAGCCGACCGCCGGCGTCGACCCAAAAGCGCGGCGCGATTTCTGGAACGAGATCCACGCGCTGGCGGCGGAAGGGCTGACCGTGCTGGTCTCCACCCATTACATGGACGAGGCCGAGCGCTGCCACGAGATCGCGTATATCGCCTACGGACATCTGCTGGTTCACGGAACCGTGGACGAGGTGATCGCGAAATCGGCGCTGTCGACCTACACGGTCACCGGCGACGACCTCCATAAGCTCGCGGACGAACTCACCGGCAAGCCCGGCATCGACATGGTGGCGCCGTTCGGAACCAGCCTGCACGCGTCCGGCCGCGACAAGGCGGCGCTCGAGGCCACCATCGCGCCCTATCGCGAGGCTCACGGCTGGCATTGGCAGCACGGCGAGCCGTCGCTCGAGGATGTGTTCATCGAGTTGATGACCCGCTCGAAGGATAATTTCCAATGAGCGTCGTCAATACACCCGACCACAGCCGCGACAGCAGGGAGCCGCCATTCGGCTTCTGGCGGCGCAGTTTTGCGATGGTGGTGAAGGAATTCATCCAGCTCAGGCGCGACCGGGTGTCGTTCGCGATGATCGTGATGATCCCGGTCATGCAGCTGATGCTGTTCGGCTTTGCCATCAACACCACGCCGCGCAACCTGCCGACCGCGGTGCTGCTGCAGGAGGACAGCGACCTTGCGCGCTCGATCCTCAAGGCGCTGGAAAATACCGCCTATTTTCATTTCACCCGGGAAGTGCACGACGTCGCGGAGTTCGACAATCTCCTGCTGTCGGGCAAGGTGCTGTTCGGCGTCGAAATTCCGCGCGGCTTCGAGCGGGCGGTGCGGCGCGGCGATCATCCGGCGCTGCTGGTCGCAGCCGACGCGACCGATCCGGTGGCAGCAGGCTCCGCGCTCGGTGCACTCGGTGTGGTGCTGCAGACCGCATTGGAGCACGATCTGCACACCGGAGATCCACCGTCGCTGCCATTCGAGATCCGCACCCACGCCCGTTACAACCCTGCAGCGTCGTCGCGGCTCAATATCGTGCCGGGCCTGGTCGGCACCATCCTGACCATGACCATGCTGATTTTTACGGCACTCTCGGTGACGCGCGAGATCGAACGCGGCACCATGGAGAGCCTGCTGTCGATGCCGATCACTCCGGTCGAGGTGATGCTCGGCAAGATCGTTCCATACGTGCTGGTGGGCTTCACCCAGGCCATACTGATCATCGGCATCGGGGTGCTGCTGTTCGGCGTGCCCGTGAACGGTAGTCTTACCCTGCTGGCGCTGCTCTCGACCCTGTTCATCACCACAAATCTGGCGATCGGCTACACCTTCTCGACCATCGCGCGGAACCAGCTGCAGGCGATGCAGATGTCGCTGATGTTTTTCCTGCCGAGCATTCTGCTGTCGGGCTTCATGTTTCCATTCGCCGGCATGCCGGTATGGGCGCAATATATCGGCGAAGGCCTGCCGCTGACGCATTACGTGCGGATCGTCCGCGCCATCATGCTGAAGGGTGCGACCCTGCCGAATCTGCAATACGATGCGATTGCGCTGATGGCATTGATGCTGATGGCCATGACCATCGCGGTGATGCGCTTCCGCCGCACGCTCGATTGATGCAGAATGGGTCCCGGAGTGGGTGCGATGCGGGGTCCATGGCGGGGCAATAAAGGCGAGCCGCGGCCGGCGATGTCGGCCGATTTCGACCGGGCGTTGACCCGCGAAATCCTGCTGACCGAACTGCTGCGGGTCAAGGTGATACTTTTCACCCTCTCGCTGCTGCTGGCGATCTTGACCGTGGCCTATGCGATCTCGCCTGACGGCATCGAGCGGATCTGGCATGGCCATCTCCCGGTCCTGCCGCTGTATTCGGCCTTTCTTCTGTTCGCGGTCTTTGAGCTGTTGGTACTTCGGCTGCTCGGCCAGCGGCTGGCGCAGGGTCGCGACGTGCCGTATGCGCGTCGCTATCTCGGTGCCTTGATCGAAACCAGCCTGCCCACCGTTGCGTTGTATCTGCAAATGAGGGCGATGGGGCCGACGCAAGCCTTGGCCTTCGTAGCGCCGCTGGTCTATTTCATTTTCATCATTCTTTCGACGCTGCGGCTTGATTTTTGGCTCTCGACCTTCACCGGCTTGGTCGCGGCGGCCGAACTGTTCGCGATGGCGATATTCTATCGTCCTGCGCAATTCGCCGGCGACCCGGCGCCTGACGTCGCATTTCACTTCGTCCGTGGCCTCGTCATTCTGGTGTGCGGCATGCTGGCCGGCGCAGTGGGAATGCAACTGCGCCGGCAGTTCGAGGCCAGCATTCTGGCTGCGACCGCGCGCGACCGCATCACCAATCTGTTCGGCCAGCACGTTTCGCCGCAGGTGGTGGAGCGGCTGATGGCCGAGGGCGTCAGCACGGCCAGCGATATCAGGCGTGTCGCCGTCATGTTCGTCGATTTCCGAAGTTTCACCGCGGCCGCGCGTTCACGTTCACCGCAGGACGTCGTCGACCGCCTGGACGGCGCGTTCGCGGTGCTGGTGGAGATACTCGACCGCCATGGCGGCATCGTGAACAAGTTCCTGGGCGATGGATTTCTGGCGCTGTTCGGCGCCCCGTTCGAAGCTGCAGACGCCGCGCACCGCGCGGTCGATGCCGCGCGCGAAATGCTTGACGCGATGAACAGCATCAACGCGGCCTCCGGCTGGCCGCTGCGGATCGGCATCGGCATTCATTTCGGCGAAGTGGTTGCCGGCAATATCGGTTCTCCCCGGCGCAAGGAGTACACCGTGATCGGCGACACCGTGAACTTTGCCGCCCGGCTTGAATCGCTCAACAAGGAATTCAATTCCCAATTGCTGATTTCGGCCGCCGTTCGTGACGCGCTGGACGAGGCCGGCAGTGATGCGGTGTCGCTTGGGGAAGTCGCGATCAGGGGTTATGACCGGCCGATGACGGTGTGGCAGCTGGGATAGAAACGCAGGCTTTCGCCGCGCTTGACGAACCCGCCCGCGTCATGTTCTGGCTGAGGCGAAACCGGAGAGCTCAAATGCAACGGCGCTATATCACCGTCGACGTTTTCACCGACCGCGCCTTCGGCGGCAATCCGCTGGCGGTGATCCTGGATGCCGGCGGGCTGTCGACCGCCCAGATGCAGGCCATTGCGTCCGAGTTCAATTATTCCGAGACGACCTTCGTGCTGCCGCCGCAAGGCCGGGCGCACGACGCGCAGGTTCGCATCTTTACGGTACGCTCCGAACTCCCGTTCGCGGGCCATCCCAATGTCGGTACCGCCTTCGTGCTGGCAACGCAGGCCGCCAAGCCGCCGGCGCGGCTGGTGTTTGAGGAAAAAGCAGGCCTCGTGCCGGTCGAAATCCTGATCGAGGGCGGCAAGGTGGTCGGTGCCGAGCTCACCGCGCCGCAGGGCCTCGAGAAGCTCACACAACTCGCCGCGGAGCAGGCCGCCGCCTGCGCTGCGCTATCGGCGGCGGATATCAGAACCGACCGGCATCCCCCGCAAATCGTCTCGGTCGGGCTGCCGTTTCTGGTGGCGGAGGTAGCCTCGCGCGACGCGCTCCGGCGGGCGAGGCCGGACGCGGACGCATTCGCCCGCACGCTTCCCTGCGACGGCAGCAAGGCGGTCTATCTTTACACCCGCGATGTCCCCACAGCCGAGGCCTGCGACCTGCAGGCGCGGATGTTTCACCCGGGATCGAGCGGCCTTTCCGAAGACCCCGCCACCGGCAGCGCCACGGTGGCAGCCGCCGCACTATTCGCCGACTTGTCGGGCGAGCGGGATGGCGAATTCAAGCTGCGCATCGGGCAGGGCGTCGATATGAACAGGCCGAGCCTGCTGCTGACCCGCGTCCGCAAAGCGAACGGCGTTGTCATGTCCGCGCATGTCGGCGGGGCTTGCGTGCAGATGATGGAAGGAACGTTTCGGCTGGCCGGGGAGGAGTGAGAGCCGGGTTCGCGGGATTTCGTCCGTCATTCCGGGATGGTGCGTTAGCACCAGACCCGGAATCTCGAGATTCCAGGTTCGACGCTTCGCGTCGCCCCGGAATGACAATCACACCTGCGGCGCGACCAGATTCTCGACCTTCACGCCGTCGCGGTCTTCGATGATCTCGGCGATCCATTGCCGGTGGCAGTGCAGGTGATCGCGCTCGTAACAGAGAATGCAGACCGGTCCGGATTTTTTGACCAGCGCCGACAGCTCGTCGAGTTCTTCCCTCGCTTGCGGCGTCTTCAGGTGCTTCGCATAGATCTTGTGTAACGCATCGAATTGGCCGCTGCGTGCGGCGTCGCGGCCGTCCTTTGGCGTGCCAAGCCCGCGCAGATGCAAGTATGAAATGCCGCGCTCGTCGAGCCCGGCGGCGAGCTGGTTCTTGGAAAAGCCGGGCCGGCGCGAGGCGGCGACGGCGCGCACGTCCACCAGCAGCTTTACTCCCGTGCGCTCGAGTTCGTCGAGCACGGCCTTGGCGGGGGTCTGTTCATAGCCGATGGTGAAGAGCTTTCTGCGTGCCATATCAGCGTCCAGGCATTGGGGATGTCATCCGCTCAAGGCTACGTCAGTCCTGGAATGATTTCCATAACCGCTCGGATTATGGCTACACGTTGCTGGTCGGCGGGCTCTAGGCCGGCATCAAGCTGGATTGAAACGCCTGTCTACTTCACGCGTTCGATCAGTTCCATGGCGCCGGCGGGCGCGCGCACCTTACCTTCGTGAATCACATAGGCGAAGACGTCGCGCGGCGCTTTGTTCGTCTTGGCCGGATCGACGCGCGTCAGATCGTCCGGCTCGCCGCCGCCGGCCCAGGTTTGAAAACGCTTGGCCCAGGCATCGAGCTGCTTCGGCGGATAGCAGGTCTTGAGCTCGTCGTTGCCCTTCTGCAGCCGTGCATAGACGAAGTCGCCGACAACGTCAGCGATCGCCGGATACTTGCCGTGCTCGGCGAACACCACGGGTGTTTCGAATTGGCGCAACAGCGCGATGAAGTCAGGCACGCAGAAACTGTCATGGCGCACCTCGACCACATGGCGCAGCGCGCGCCCGTCAAGCTTGCGCGGCAGCAGCTCGAGAAATTTGCCGAAGTCTGCCTCGTCGAATTTCTTGGTCGGCGCGAATTGCCACAGCACCGGACCCAATCGGTCGCCCAGTTCGAGCACGCCTGAATCATAAAACCGCTTCACGGAATCGCCGGCCTCCGCGAGCACCCGGCGGTTGGTGGCAAAGCGCGGTCCCTTCAGCGAGAACACAAAGCCGTCGGGCACCTCGCGCCCCCATTTGCGAAAACTCTCCGGCTTCTGCGAGCCGTAATAGGTGCCGTTGATCTCGATCGAGGTCAGCTTGGAGGCCGCGTATTCCAGCTCCTTCGCCTGCGTCAGCTTCTCGGGGTAGAACACCCCGCGCCACGGCGCGAAGGTCCAGCCGCCGATGCCGATGTAGATTTTTCCTGAAGTTTTTGACGCGGTCTGGGGGGGCTTGCTCACCGGCTGGTCTCGTCGCGGAAGGAACTTTGTCGGGCCGACCCTAATCAAATCGATCGCGATTGGCCAGTTCGCCGAAACGGCGCGCCCGCGCTTAACCAGTCCCTCATACCCAACCTGCACCGAAGCATGTTGGCAGCTTCGGCAAGCGCCGCCAGATTTAGCGCGTCGGCTGGCTCTTCTTGGCAACCAGGCTCTCGAAAGGCTTTAAGCTTTGCTTGGCAAGACCGCTGTAGAGTTCGCGAATCTTCTGCGACTCGGTGACGAAGGTCTCGTAAGCCTGCTTGGCGAATTCGGTCTGGATCTCAACGGCCTTCTCGAGCGACCGCACGCCCGAGAGCTTCTCCACAAAGGCCTTGGTGTCTTCAAAAGACTTCCTGGTGTAGTTGCCGTAGGCCGTCGCGAGCGTTTGAAAGTCGACCGAGGGGCAGTTCGCTGCCGCAAGCGCTGCGTCGACCTGCGGCTTCTGGCGCTGGAGCAACTCCGGCTGCTTGCTCTGCAGCGGCTCCGGCTGCTTGCTTTGCACCGGCTCCGGCAGCTTGCTCTGCGGCGGCTCCGGCTGCTTGCTCTGCACCGGCTCTGGCTGCTTACTCTGCAGCGGCTCCGGCTGCTGGCTCTGCAGCGGCTCCGGCTGTTTGCTCTGAAGCGGCTCTGGCTTCTGGCTCTGCACAGGCTCCGGCTTTTTGCTTTGCAGTAGCTCCGGCTTCGCGGTCAGGAGTTGCTCCGGCTTCACGTTCTGCGGTTGATCCGGCTTACGGCTTTTCTTGCCGTGCTTCTTTCCGCCCGGCTTGTTCTGGTTTGGGCCCGACATCTTTGGAATCTCCGTTGTTTCGCTACCTGGACGCGAGACTCCGCCCTAGCTGCGAAGAAATCGCGGCTCTGACTTGTTTCTTGCGTGGCGCTCATGTGATGGCATCAAGAATTCGGAACTCTCACCGCTGCGGTATTGATATGCCGCCAAAGGCTGGGCAATTCATCAAGAATAACACGACAATAGCCCGAGTGAGCCATATTCTGCACATTCGCGCCTAAGTATAATTGAGAGCACGAACCGATCAATCGGATGTTGAGGCAGCTCAAGCTTGACGATATGGACGCCGCGGCGCGGGTTGTTCGAACCGCGTTTGACCAGGCATTACCTTCGCTGGCCGGTCTCCATACGCCGGAGGAAGACCAATGGTTCTTCCGGGAGCGCGTGTTCGAAACCTGCGAGGTGTGGGGTGCTTTCGATGGCGCCGCGATGAGGGGAATCATCGCCTTCCGGGAGGGCTGGATCGACCAGTTGTACGTGCTGCCAACGGCGCAACGGCGCGGCGTGGGCAAAGACCTGCTCCAGGTCGCCCAAAACGCGTTCGATCGCCTGCAGCTTTGGACCTTCCAGCGCAACGCGCCGGCCCGGCGCTTTTACGAAGCAAGGGGTTTCGCGCTCATTCAGCAAACCGACGGCGCCAGAAATGAGGAGAAGGAGCCAGACGCGCTCTACCTCTGGACCCGCTGATGGCTTGACGGGCCGCCGCCGCGCACAAGGTCAACGATCAGGCAAGGAAAGGCAGCGCGTGTTTGATGTTGGCGATGGGATCGCCGACCAGCCCGAAGGCATGCAATATTTCAGCAAATGCAAGGCCGACGAAAGCGGCCCTGGTGGAAACGATCAGGCAAAATCGAATCGGGTTGGCGTAGATGGTGCAAGTCCAGCCGCGGCTCGTGGCCGTACCCGATCTGATGTTGTTGCGGATCGCACGGAGCGCGATCAGGCCCAGAATCCCGAATATGGTTGCTACGAAGGGCGGCGGCATGGGGAGGCCCAAATTGTCCTTCGATTTCAGCATAAGCTGATTAAAAAATTCTGCTGAACCGGTGTCCCTGCGCTCACTTGCTCGCTTGCCCCTTGCGAAACACCCAAATCATCCCTATCTTGCTTCTAACGGCGACGTCGATGCTTCATAGCTCCGGCGCTGGGACGACCACTGAATAGCTCGGCTGCGCCGGATGTACGCGCGCCTGTTGTTCGTGGTCGTTGGCATTTTGGGGCCTCTTTTGGCCCGTTTGACGGCCCTTCCCAAGTTTTGCCCCAAGTTCTGCCCCACGTCTTGCCCACTGGTGTTTTGGGCCCGCGCCTTGGCTTCCCCGGAGGCTGCGGATATACGCTGGCGGCATGAATGAAGCCATCAGACCGGGACCGAAGAACCCGCCGCAGGCTGCGGGTTTGCCTCAGCTTTCGGTCGTCGTCCCCACCTTCAACGAGCGCGACAATGTCGCCACGCTGTTTCGGCGGCTGCAGACCGCGCTGACGGGCGTCGCCTGGGAAGTCATCTTCGTCGACGACAACTCCCCCGACGGCACCTGGGATGTGGTGCGGGGCCTGGCGCGGGAAGATTCCCGCGTCCGCTGCATCCGGCGGATCGGGCGGCGCGGCCTGTCCGGCGCCTGCATCGAGGGCATTCTGGCATCGAGCGCGCCGTGCGCCGCCGTGATCGATGCCGACCTGCAGCACGACGAGACGCAACTGCCTGTCATGCTGGCGCTGCTGCAGGATGGCGAGGCTGATCTCGTGGTCGGCAGCCGCTATGTCGCAGGCGGCAGCGCCGACAGCTTCAACCGGCAGCGGGCAGGGGCCAGTCAGCTTGCCACCGAGGTTGCAAAGCGGGTGCTGCGCATCAAGATCGCCGATCCCATGAGCGGGTTTTTCATGATCCGCAGGGATCGCTTCGAGCAGCTTGCGCCCCAGCTCTCCACCCAGGGCTTCAAGATCCTGCTCGATGTCGTCGCCACCGCGCGCGGCGATCTGCGGGTGAAGGAAATTCCCTACGCTTTCGGCTCGCGGCTGCACGGCGAGAGCAAGCTCGATTCCATGGTGGCGCTGGATTTCCTGGGGCTGGTGCTGGCGAAGCTGACCCACGACGTGGTGTCGCTGCGGTTCCTGCTGTTTGCCATGGTCGGCTCGATCGGCCTGTTCGTGCATCTTTGCACGCTGTTCATCGCGCTTGATATGTTCAATGTGCCGTTTCCGGAGGCGCAGGCCGCGGGCGCGCTGGTCGCCATGACCAGTAATTTCATTCTGAACAATTTTCTCACCTATCGCGACCAGCGGCTGAAGGGTTTTGCGATCCTGCGCGGCCTCTTGCTGTTTTACCTCGTGTGCAGTGTCGGCCTGTTCGCCAATGTCGGCGTCGCGTTTTCGGTCTACGATCAGGAGCCGATCTGGTGGCTGGCCGGCGCGGCCGGCGCGCTGATGGGCGTGGTATGGAATTACGCGATGTCCGGACTGTTCGTCTGGCGCAAGCGATGAACCTGCCGGGCCTGGTGTCGGCAACGAGCCCGGCCGAGGTGCGGGTCGTCCGCAACACGGCTCTTGCGATATTGGGGCTGGTGGTGCTGCGGCTGGTCGCCGCCGCCTGGACGCCATTGACCTTCGACGAAGCCTATTACTGGATGTGGTCGAAGCATCTCGCCGGCGGTTATTACGATCATCCGCCCGGCGTTGCCGTGGTGATCCGGCTCGGAACCATGATCGCCGGCGACACCGAGCTCGGCGTGCGGCTGGTGTCGATATTGCTGGCGCTGCCGATGAGCTGGGCGGTGTATCGCACCGCCGCGATCCTGTTCGGCGGTAGGCGGGTGGCGGCGACCGCGACGATCCTGCTGAACGTCACGCTGATGGCAGCGGTCGGCACCCTGATCGTCACGCCGGATTCGCCGCTGCTGGTGGCCTCCAGCTTCGTTCTGTTTTTCCTGGCGAAGGTATTGGAGACCGGGCGTGGCGCGTGGTGGCTCGCGGTCGGCGCCGCCGTCGGCGCGGCGTTACTGTCGAAATACACGTCACTGTTTTTCGGGCCGGCGATTCTGGTCTGGCTGGTGAGCGTCCCCAAGCTGCGGCGCTGGCTGATCTCGCCGTGGCCCTATCTCGGCGGCCTCGTGGCGTTGGCGGTATTTTCGCCGGTCATTCTGTGGAATGCCGACCACCACTGGGTCTCCTTCATCAAGCAGATCGGCCGCGCCCGGATCGAGGATTTCAGGCCAGCCTTCATCGCCGAACTGATCCCGACCCAGATCGCGTTCGCAACGCCGCTGGTGTGGATTCTCGGTGCCATGGGGCTTTACGCGCTATTCAAGCGCGATGCCGGCGCGCTGGCAGCGCGCGCGCTGATCAGCGCGACGTTCTGGACCATCGTCGCGTATTTCATCTGGCATTCGCTGCACGCCCGCGTCGAGGCCAATTGGTTCGCGCCGGTCTATCCGGCCTTCGCGATCGCCGCCGCCGTCGCCGCCCACCTCGCGCGATGGGAGGGGCGCCCGCGGCGCATCGTCGATTTTTGCCAGCGCTGGGCGGCCCCCTCCGGCATCCTGCTGTTCGCGCTGTTGATCGTGCAGGCCAATACCGGCGCGCTGTCGGGCTATCGCCGCGACGCCACCGTGCGCAGCGTTGGCGTTGGCTGGCGCGAACTCGCCGGCGAGATCGAAGCGGTTCGAGCGCGCGTCGGCGCGGCTTGCGTATTGGCGCCGGATTACGGCACCACCGGTTGGCTCGCCTTCTATCTGCCGAAAGGCACCTGCGTGGTGCAGCCAACGCAGCGGATCCGCTGGGTTAACATGCCCGAGCCGGATCGGGCGCTGCTCGCCGGCAAGCTGTTGTCTGTCGACGAAGCGCGGCCCGGCGCACCACCGTATCTGAAGGACATGTTCGCGCGGATCGAGAGGGTGGCGGAGTTCACGCGCAAGCGCGGACCGCTGACGATCGAAACCTACGCGCTCGATCTGCTCGAAGGCGCCAAGGGCGAGGTGCTCGACCGTTCGCCGCCGCCGGAACTGGAGTAGCGGGCGGGTTCGCCGTCATACCCGGCGCACTTGGCCGGAAGATCCAATGACGGGGTGGAAGCGGCCCGAGGCCGCAAAAATAATCCTCGATCCCGTCGGATCGACGCCTGCCGGAACGTCTTACATTCGGGACCGTAAAATCCACCGAAGCGAGGTCATGCCATGGCTAGTTCCAATCCAAAACCCCTGAGCAGTTCCACCCTGAAACCCGCCGCCGAGCTCGCCCGCGCCAGTGGCGTTCGCTTTCCCAACGAGAGCGCCGAATATCGCCGCGCCCGTGAAGCGCTGCTGGCCGAGGAGATCGAGCTTCGCCGCCACATCGAGCGCGTGGCCGAGCAGCGCCGGGCGCTGCCGCCGGGCGGCGAGGTCAAAAAGAATTACGCTTTCGAGGGCGAAACAGGACCGGCGTCGTTCGCCGATCTGTTTGGCGACAAGGATACGCTCGTTGTCTACAACTACATGTTCGGCCCGCAGCGCGAACGGCCGTGTCCGATGTGCACGTCGCTGCTATCGGCCTGGGACGGCGAGGTGCCTGATGTCCAGCAGCGCGTCGCGCTTGCGGTGGTGGCGCGGTCACCGATCCAGCGGCTGGTAGCCTTCAAGAAGGAGCGCGGCTGGCATTATCTGCCGCTGTTTTCCGACATCTCGGGCGAATTCAGCCGCGACTATCATGCGCTGACCAAGGACGGCGGCGACGACGCGGCGTTCAACGTCTTCACCCGGCGCCAGGGGAAAATCAGGCATTTTTGGGGCGGCGAAATGAATGGCGCATCAGCCGATCCCGGACAGGATCCCCGTGGCGCGCCCGATCTGATGCCGCTCTGGACCATTCTCGACGTCACGCCGCAAGGGCGGGGGACGGATTGGTATCCGAAGCTGAATTACTGAAAACACTTGTATTTACGCGCTAGAATCGATCATTCTCGGAGGAGCGCCGCGCGCCGGGCGCTTCTCCGTATTTCGACGTGCCTCAGATCCGCCCACACTTAATTCGCATTTAACTAAAAACCGCCTTAATGACGCTCCGCTCCTCTGCGAAATGCGTTTTTGGGACTAATGATACCACGGGGTATTGCACGCAGGTTTGTGTGACTAATGATACCACGGGGTATTGCACGCAGGTTTGTGTTCGAACGCGCCGATGAGGTGCACACGATCGGATGCTGCCCGCAGGGGAACAAGGTGGAGTCATTCTGGATGCAAGGCGAATGAGTTACGGTACCGGCGCGCGTCAAGATTTCGGGGCACATTACCAAAGAAGTTCATCCCGGAGAGCCAACTCCTACACGATGGTCGGCGGCGCCTTCGTCGCCTGCCTGATGCTGGGTTGCGCCTGGACCGTCTATGCCAATGTTTTCGGAGCGAGTGTTTATCCGGCCGCGATTGTCGGCAACTTTGATGTCGCTGTCATCAAGCGGTCGCCGGCGCCAGCCGTCCAGAGCGCCGCACCGGCCTTCGACGAGGTTTTCGCTGCCCTGTCCGCGCCTGCGCCGCTGAGTTCCGCGCCGGTCAATTTAACGCTTGGCCCATCGCTGACCTTTAGCGATCGGTTTGCAGCCTCATCACCGCAAGGCGAAGCCCCGAGGCCGCAGCCGGTATCGCCGCCGGCGGACCGCCAGGTCGCCGCACTTGCGCCGCCGCCATCGCCGGATCGCCAGGTCGCCCAGATGGCGCGGCTGCCGGTGCCGCGTCCTGCCGACGCTGGACCGAAAAACGCCGGTGCTTCGGTCCGCGAGATGACGCAGAGCGCCAAAGCGGCCGTGCTGGCCGCCGTCGCGGAAAAGGAAAAACCCACGATCTTCGAGAAGCTGTTTGGCAAGTTGAAGTCGTCCGGATCGACGCTGGCCTACGCGTCCGCCGACGCCAGCGCTACCGGCAGTATTGGACCGACCCAAAACAGCGCGCTGGGCGGATCGGCACCCTACGATCGGTCGACCGCGATCTACGATATCTCCGCGCATATGGTTTATATGCCCGACGGCACCAAACTCGAGGCCCATTCGGGTCTCGGCTCCAAACTCGACGATCCCAAATTCGTCCACGTCAAGATGTCGGGCGCGACGCCGCCGCACGTCTACGACCTGGAGCCGCGGGAGGCGCTGTTCCATGGCGTGCCGGCGTTGCGGCTCACGCCCGTCGGCGGCGACGAAGCGATCTTCGGGCGGAGCGGTCTGCTCGCGCATACCTACATGCTCGGCCCCAACGGCGATTCCAACGGCTGCGTTTCGTTCAAGGACTACAACGCGTTCCTGAACGCCTACCGGAACGGCGAGGTCAAGCGCCTGGCCGTAGTTTCGCGGCTGGACTGAACGAGGCGACCTCACGATCGCGCTTTTGGCCGGCGCTCGCCGCCGCCGTTGATCGCGAAGCCATCGATCTCAACTTATCGTTCGTCATTCCGGGGCGGCGCGAAGCGCCGAGCCCGGAATCCATAACCCCTGTGCCCGCGATGGCCTTCTAGAGCATGATGCATTTGAGTTGGATCGATTCGCCGTGAGCGCGAAGCACTAACGATCTCGTGTCCCGGACGCAGCGCAGCGCCTCATAAGCGCGTTCACGCGCGTCTTCGACACGCTATGGGCGGTACACCGCGGAGCCCAGACACAAAATCGCGCGGGCACGAGAAGAAAAATGGTCCGTCGCCACGGCCCCAACCTAATCTCATCCCGCTCTAGGTCTATCTGCTTGCGAGCGGGGCTAACGAAGGTCGGGGTTATGGATTCCGGGCTCGCGCCAAGAAGCGCGCCCCGGAATGACGAATAATCTTGCGATCAACGCTCGCTCAAACAAAAACCCCGGCATCGCTGCCGGGGTTTTGCATTATTGAGCTTGCTTGAACGGCTGGATCAGAAATCCATGCCGCCCATGCCGCCGCCCGGGGGCATACCACCGCCGCCGCCGGCGTTCTTCTTCGGCAGTTCGGCCACCATGGCTTCGGTGGTGATCAGCAAAGCCGCAACCGAGGCTGCGTTCTGGATCGCCGCACGCACGACCTTGGTCGGGTCGATGATGCCCTTGGAGATCAGGTTGACGTATTCGCCCGACTGCGAGTCGAAGCCGTAGGAGTACTGATCCTTCTCGAGGATCTTGCCGACGATGACCGAGCCGTCCTCGCCCGCGTTGATCGCGATCTGGCGCGCCGGCCAGGAGAGCGCCTTGCGGACGATCTCGACGCCGGTCTTCTGGTCGTCGTTCGCGGTCTTGATGCGCTTGAGCTGCTCGGAGGCACGGAGCAGGGCGACGCCGCCGCCCGGCACGATGCCTTCTTCAACCGCCGCGCGGGTCGCATGCATCGCGTCATCAACGCGATCCTTGCGCTCCTTGACTTCGATCTCGGTCGCGCCGCCGACGCGGATCACCGCGACGCCGCCTGCGAGCTTGGCCAGACGCTCCTGCAGCTTCTCACGGTCGTAGTCCGAGGTGGTTTCCTCGATCTGCGCCTTGATCTGGCTGACGCGGGCTTCGATGTCGGCTTTCTTGCCGGCGCCGCTGATGATGGTGGTGTTCTCCTTGTCGATCATCACCTTTTTGGCGCGACCGAGCATGGCGAGCGTGACATTCTCCATCTTGATGCCGAGATCTTCCGAGATCGCCTGACCGCCGGTCAAAACTGCGATGTCCTGCAGCATCGCCTTGCGGCGATCGCCGAAGCCCGGAGCCTTCACAGCGGCAACCTTGAGGCCGCCACGCAGACGGTTGACGACGAGGGTGGCGAGAGCTTCGCCTTCGACGTCTTCCGCGATAATTACAAGCGGCTTGCCGCTCTGCACCACGGCTTCCAGCAGCGGAAGCAATTCATTCAACTGAGACAGCTTCTTTTCATTGATGAGGACGTAGGCATCTTCCATTTCAACGCGCATCTTGTCGGCGTTGGTGACGAAGTAGGGCGAGATGTATCCGCGGTCGAACTGCATGCCTTCGACGACCTCGAGTTCTGTCTCGAGCGACTTGGCTTCTTCAACCGTGATGACGCCCTCATTGCCGACCTTCTTCATGGCGTCGGCGAGGAACTTGCCGATTTCGACGTCGCCATTGGAGGAGATAGTGCCGACCTGGGCGATTTCCTCGTTCGAGGTGACCTTCTTGGAGTTCTTGACGAGGTCGGCGACTACGGCTTCCACAGCCAGATCGATACCGCGCTTCAGATCCATCGGGTTCATGCCGGCGGCAACCGACTT
>WNGH01002789.1_pt1 | contig 16924 bp, 15 predicted proteins | sample 5400631 | NCBI WGS metagenome assembly WNGH01 (sample SAMN13153373, study PRJNA577476) | soil metagenome | isolation source: 115 cm soil or saprolite under Garry oak tree replicate 1 | place: USA:California | collected 2016-06-15
AAAAACCAATTGCCGAAAACGCCGCTGGGCGCCGACTTGAACCTTGATGCCGGCTTGCTCAACGACGAGGCGACGGTTCGTCATCTGACTACCAACATCCGCCAGGGCGAATTGGCCGGCGGCAGCCTGGAGGTCGGCGGCAAATACAATCTCAAAACGAAACTCGGCCAGCTCGCGCTCAAGTTGACTGACCTTAACCAAAACGCGCTCCGGCCGCTCCTGGCTTCGGTGTTGGGTCCCCGAACGCTGGTTTCCGTTTCGATCAACGCGAACGCCACGGCCCAATACGATGCGGCGGGCGAATCGAGCGTCAAAACCGATTTCCAACTCGCCAACCTGGTGGTGAAAGATCCGGAGAAACAGTTTCCGGACACGCCGCTGGCGATCAAAGTTCAGCTCGATAGTTCGCTGAACAAGCAGGTGATCGATCTGCGCCAGCTTCAATTGGTGCTTACGCCCACGCCGCGCGCGAAAAACGAAGTGCAACTCTCCGCCAAGGTTGATTTGACGAACACCAACGCCATCCAGGGGGCCGGCAACCAGCCGGCGCCAAAACCCGGGACTCCAACCAAACCCGCTCCCGCCGCGCCTGGCAACGTTGAACCGGCGGCCATCCGCCTTCCCGTTCAGCAGTTTGGGCTGGATGTGAACTTGACGCGTTTGTTCCTGCGCGAGCTGGCCATCTCAAACTGGCTGGCGACGGTGAAAATCGAGGGCGGGCGCGTCAGATTGAATCCTTTTCGCCTCGTGCTCAATGGCGCGCCGGTGAACGCCAGCGCGGATTTGAATCTCGCGGTGCCGGGCTTTCAATACGACGTGACCTTCGCCGCCGACACAGTCCCGCTCGAACCGATCGCCAACACGTTCGCGCCCGACACGCGCGGCCAATACAAAGGCGACCTGATCGCCACCGCCCAAATCAAAGGGGCCGGGATTACCGGCGTCAATTTGCAGAAGAATTTGAGCGGTGAGCTGGCCTTCAACTTTACCAACGCGAACATCCGCATCGCCAGCCCGCGGCTGAAGGCCTTTCTGACGCCGATCGCCTTGCTGCTCACCGCGCCGGACCTGCTGGACTCGCCGTTGAACTGGGTCGGCGCCGGCGCCCGCGTCGGCAACGGTAAAATCAACGTTTCGCAGTTCAATCTGGTGAGCGAATCATTCACCGCGGACACGGGAGGAGACTTGCCGATCGCCGACGTGCTGATGGATTCGCCGATCAACAAATGGCCGATGCATTTTTACGCGCGCCGGGCCGTGGCGCAACGGATCCACCTGTTGCCCAAAGGCACGCCGCCGGACGCCAAATACGCGAAGCTGCCGGATTTTATCAAGGTGGCCGGCACGCTGGGCGAACCAAAAGCAGAACTAAACAAGCTGGCGCTGAGCGGCGCGCTGCTCGACAAAGCCGTGGACAAGGTGCCGGGCTTGAAAGAAAAACTCGGCGGCATCAATCCCTTAGACCTGTTCAAGGGCGCGCCTAAATAAGAATGTATCTCCTTACCATACCGAGAAATTTCGGGTCCAGGATCTTGCGGCCCCGGTGCTGTTCCGAATCCAAAACGATTCGCCCACGTTTGGGATTGGAACCGAGGGGAACCACACCGGCGGCGGCTGGACGTAGTAGGAATAAGTGTCGTAACTATTCATCACATTGTTAAATCGGAAGATAGTATCTCCATCGGAAGCGGGAAAAGCCAAAGCCGAATCGAGTGCTCCCAATTGTGGAACGATTGAACTGCGTATCGAATCTCCCGTCGGGAATTTGTTTAGCAGAATGCCATGCATTACCTCCCCGACGAAGGTGATATTAAACGAGGCCCCGCTGGTGTTATTGATAAAAACACCTTCCCCAGCCGATACACTGAAGTTGGGTCCGGACCAGATGTTATTTGCTTTGCTCGCGGCGTCATACAGCCCGGTATTCTCATTGTACTTGTAAACGGTGGTCCCATTTGGAATGTCCCTAAAGAGTACCCTGACGGTTTGATTCGACGCATTCAGCTGATTCGCAATCATTGATTGTCCCGTAGGAATAGTCAAGGTCATGAATCCATACGCATTGTGTGATCGAGGAAAACCGCTCGTAGGTTGCTTGACTCTGTAGAACCTATGGTAACTTCCAGTGAGGGTTGAGTCCTGAATTGTAGTTGCGTTCGCCCCGGACTGGTTGAAGGTCGTTAGCGTGGACCAATTCGCTAAGTCATCTGAATATTCGACCCGAAGCTGGAGCTGCGCAAACAAGGATTTCGAATAATTGACGTTGAATAGAAAAACATTCGCGGATGCGTTCGAAAAGCCGGAATCAAGTTCAATAAAAGTACGATCGCTCATGTGCCTGAAGTTCTGGCGATACATCGGCCATGCCCCACGGCCCTGAGGCACGTCCGCCAGGTATGAGCACAGCTTGCCGGCGGGCGTCCCAAGGTATAATCGGTTATGTGGTCCGTAAGGGCTTATGACGGGGGACGAATAAATTCCGCCCGCTAGATAAGTAGATGACTTCACCGACCCATCGACTGGATCGAGGGTGTAAATTTTCCCATCGTACGAGGCCATAAAGACAGTGCCATCCAAGCCGACCGCGGGAGATGACCAAACGTAAAAACCAGTAGCCCGCTCCCAAATCTCCGTACCGTTCAATGAGTTGAGGCAATAGCACTTATAATTCGATGAACCAACATAGATCCTCAGGCCGAAGGTTGCAGGGGAGGAGCGAACAACGTCGCCCGTGAAAAATTCCCATCGCTTGCTGCCGCTTGCCGGGCTGAGAGAGTAAACTTTTCCGTCGTATGAACCTATATAGATGTTACCATCGTCATCAATCGAAGGGGACGAGGCAATGGAATCTCCCGCAGTGAAAACCCATTTCTGAGTCCCGTCTGGATTCACCGCATATAAATTGCCATTCATTGATCCGACATAAACTGTTCCGTCCGTGGCGATGGCGGGCGCGGAATACACGTAGTTGCCGGTCGCAAAAACCCACTTCAGCGTGCCGTCCTGATTAAGAGCCGTCAGGCTTCTGGTGGTGTCCACTACCCCAACGTAAATCGACCCGTCCGCAGCAATGGCAGGAGAGGAGAAGACTTCTCCACCGGCATTGTATTGCCATTTGAGAGTCCCATCGCGACTGATGGCGTACACCTTATAATCCTTACATCCCACATAAATTGTTCCGTCGGTTCCTATGGCAGGAGACGAATCGAAAGAATTGCCGCCACTAAAGGTCCATTTTGCAGTTCCGTCCGGATTTACGGCGTGTAACCTGGCATCAGTTGAGCCGACGTAGATCGTCCCGTCCACACCGATTGCCGGCGAAGAGTAGATCGCATTGCCGGTTGTGTATGTCCAGAACAGCCCGTTCGCCGGCGGCAAATCAAACGCCTCTGCCACATTCGCAGTATAGTAACTTGGTGGTGAAACAGCGCTGTAACCTAAACCGCGTTTCGCAAATGCCGCCCAAAGTTCGTTTTGGTTGGCCCCGGCATGGTTGACTCGATCAGCTTGGAGGATTGCATCACGCGCTTCCAGGAAGTTGGGGTTGGCGGGCGAGAGATTCATGCCCTCCATGACCAGCCTCATGATGAGGTCGTTTCCTGTGCTGAACCCGTACTTAGCGATCAAACTCACTCGCGCTTCCCAAAGAGTTACACACCACACCTCACCGACGTTATGCGGCTCTCGCGCATCTGTGGAAATCACGGGTCCGACCAGAGGGCTGCGGGAAATGCCGGCGTGTGGATCCGCCTGGGCCGGATCAATGTCCTTGAAAGTAAGCGGGTTCTTCGTGGTGTCGGTTGTATAGGGATAGCGGCGAATGCCGTAGTAGTAGTTGTATGCGAACCCGGAGCTTGCAATTTGATATGAGGAATAACCTCCAGCCGCATAGTCTCCATTTGGGGCGTCCGTTGATTCACTAAGCAAGGCCAAACTGTAAAAGTCTGACCAGCCTTCCCCCATTCCAACGGTTTGCTGCGCTCCCGAATCGATCCCCACCCCGTTGCCTACCCGCCGATTGCTCAAACCATGGCAGTACTCGTGAATGAGCACTTCGGCGTCCAAATCTGGATCACGATTGGGCTGGGCCCCCGGTAGGATGGGCATCTCCATCCGAGGCGCCAGACCATCACAAGGCGGCGTGGTGAATCTTGGGCCAGGTCCAGAAACCCCGTCTTGTGCATCGGCGAGAACGGCATCACCTCCTACTCCGGAGGACGTAAAGTTGACGGCCTGGAAGTTCCCCGCTGCCTCAGTAAAGCCGAGGTCAAATAACCGATCATGGGCCCAGTTATTCCAATAAAATAGCTGCACAACTGCGGCATTGCCATAAGTAGCCGGAGCGGCGGTCAGGTCGAGCTGAAGATCGAAGACCCGAAAAGGGGATCCTTGGGGTCGAGGCAGGTCAGGCTGATCGTCTCCATTTACGTCCAGGTGAGCATCCACGTTGTTACCGACCGTCTGATTGTCAGCATCGTTTATCCAGCCATTGGGTGATGCCGCTTGGCTTAACGCAGCTATGGCCAGCAATGTGCGCTGTACTGTCGGCGGCTGGGCAGTCGAAGGTGTTGAATAGCCTGGTGAAAATGGGGACGGGCTGTCGCTCGTGTACACTCTATATGTGGCAGCCGTGTAATAGTCGGTGAGGCATCGGCGTATGACAACGTTTCCGGTAACAGCGTCGAGTAATAGCCGGTAGGTCTCCGCGTGAGCGTCACCCTTAACAATTGCATCCCAGCAGAGAGTAAGGCGGTCTCTGCCGAATGGCATCCAAACCAACCGTAGATCGGCCTCGCCTACCAACGCGCCGCCCGCAAATCGAATGTGCTTTTCGGTCCCGATGAACACCTCAGCCATTGCCATCTGCTGTTCCCCAAGAATGGTTACATCAACGAAGGCAGCAGCGATGCTCACGGCTTGCCGAGCCGAAATAGCCGGTGCGTTGACGATCGCCGCTGGGTCGATTCCCCCAAAGCTGGCAGCTCCAATTGGATTCGGCAGAAAATGACTCGCTAGGTTTACCAGTTCGCCGTTTTTGGTGACGTGAGCAATCATAATTCCCTCGAAGACAGGAATATCGTTAACCTGCTGCTCCCAAACAATTGTTCGCAGTCCATTGCGTTCGCCCACAAAGTCTGTCTTTTTGCGCGCTTGGTCCAGCGCATCGGCCCCATGTCCGAAGATGTTTGGATTGTCCGCAAGAAACTGCTTCACGCGGCGATCAGGGTCACTTTGCGCGACTGCAGGGGTTGGAGGCGCTGGCGCCACTCCAAGATACAGAATTTCGTCTTCGACGGTGGGACCGCTCAAGAACCCATTCTTCGACCAAATCCAGTTGGGCGCGCCAGTCAAGCTGTCAAAGTCAACTTGAATATCATCGATACGAGCGCGAATCTGTGCCGTGGCCTGCTGTTGGTCGGCGGTCGGAAAAATCTGGACGGCACCGGCCGTTTTGCGGTTGTCAAAGGACGGAAGTGGTTGCTCAGAAGGTTGCACAAAAGCCAGCAGCATAGCGGGAAATCCGGCGAAGAGAAGTAAAAGCAATAAAAGTGTTGACCTGTTATTGAGTCGCTTCATAATAGTTAAACCTCGATATCCTATTGTTGTTGTGCAGCATTTTAATTCTCCTGCAGCATTTTAATTCTCCTTCGGCTGCTTCGTTGCGGTGAACGATCCGGTACTAATCAAGTATGGAGGCCAGTCGCCCGTGTACCTCCAGTTCCCAGTGTAATTTGTGTAAAGCCAGGACCCATTGGTTTGGTATCCTCCGACAGGACCGTCTAGTAAGACATTATCTGTCCGCCCTGGTGGTGTTAGCGCGATGCCTAAGATGCCCGTGGATGTATCCAGGAAGCCGGTTAGTTGTCCTTGGCCAATCTGAGGCCCAATGTCATTAGTTGAGTTTCCAACACGTTGCAAGGCCCAGTTCCCAAGAACATGATCATCAAAATAGAATACAAGATCTAACCTGCCGGTGACGACCGTGATCCCTTGGCCATCAAATCCTTTGTAATTGAAGATGTTCGTCTCAGGTGGAGGATCCGTCCAGAGCCTGAAAAAGACGTGCGGATATTCTAGAAGATAATCATCGATTATCAGGGACGTTTGGTTGGTGACAAACTCGTAAACGTCCCAAGGCCCGGCCGGGTCCTGGGCGATCTCAAGAGCATAGCGCGCTTTGACGACAGGATACGAGTTCGTCCAAGTCAATTTGCCGTTGCGGTCGAACGAAGTGATGGTCAATTCTGCCCCGAGGGCAGTGAGTGCTCCTATGCAAAGCCCAATTGGTAATATCGAACTCTTCATGTTCCACTTTCATATTGGCTTCCGCCGCCCACCAAGGCTAAATCCATTTGCACAGCGTCATTTGACATAGTTCCATTCGCACCGCGCCACTGGCGTTTTTTGATCTGCTCCGGGTCCTCCCCACAATGCGAGCTTTCAATCTCAGGCTGGAGCGTGGGATCCAGCACAACCAAGAGGCATTTGGCCATCAAGGGTTGCTTGTGTCAATACCTTTCGGTGGAGAAGATTTATGAAAACCGACCGCACCCGGGCCAAGGAATATGTGCTCAAGTTCATTTATCTTATTGCGTTCCGCGAAGGGTTCGGTCCGGAATGGCACTTAGTTAAGCTGTATATTTCTCCGGGAAAGGCACCTGCAACCAGGAGTGGAAGTTCTTGTTCGCGACCACATTTGTGCGATTCTGCGCCGCCGGACCCACGAAAGCCTTGGTTTCGCACTGGATTGGCGACGCGGTCTTTGAGCACAAATCTCCAGGCCCACAACCGGCTGCGGCGCAATCAATTAGAAGAGGCCTTAACCAAGTGCCGTTCGAGGTCGACCCCGGTTGGGCGTCGGTTGACGAGGGAGGAGGCTGGCTGGCCCGCCAGACAAATATTCGCCAGATCTGCGCTCGTAACATATTGTGTATTAATAATTTAAGGCCACGGTCTGGCGCCAGTCGGCGCCGGACATTTTACCTGGACTAGAGAAAGAATGTTCGCGGCTTGAAGCGGTGTGCGGGACGGCACGTAGGGCGGGCTTCCAGCCTGCCGGTTCTTGGGGCATCCTGCCCCAATTCGGAATCACGAAATGATCGAGCCTTCAGGCCCGGCTGGAAGCCGTCCGAACCGGCAGGCGGGGACGCCGGCCCTAGTGCGCCGCTGGCACTTTGCTTCTTCGGGCCGGCCTTGCTACAAAGCGCCGATGCAAGCTGTCCTCGACTATCTGAAGCAAAATCAGCCCCGGTTCATCCAAGAACTCAGCGACTACGTTCGTTTTCCCAGCGTCTCCGCGAAAACGGAGCATAAGCAGGATCTGGCCGCGTGCGCGGAGTGGCTGTTGCAACAACACGCCCGGGCCGGACTGAGCGCGCGCCTTTTCCCCACGGCGGGCAATCCGATCCTCGTTTCGCAGACCCCAAGCCGCAACAGTTCCCCCCGGCCGCGATTTCTGATTTATGGACACTACGACGTGCAGCCGCCCGAACCACTCGAGCTTTGGAAATCGCCGCCGTTCGAGCCGCGACTGGCGGGGCGCTCGCTCTTTGCCCGCGGCGCGAGCGATAACAAAGGCCAGAACTTCGCGCACCTGAAAGCCGTCGAGGCTTATTTGAAAACGGGCACGGAGCTTCCGTGTGATCTGACGTTCCTGATCGAGGGCGAGGAGGAGGTCGGCTGCACGAACCTCGGAACATTCTTGCGCCAACACCGCCAGGAGCTGCGCTGCGACGCCGTCGTCATCTCGGACAGCGGCATGCCGGATTTGCGGCATCCGGCCCTCACTTACGGCCTGCGCGGCATCGCGGCGCTGGAAGTCACGGTCCATGGTCCGTCGCGCGACCTGCATTCGGGTCTTTACGGCGGCTCGATCGATAATCCGGCGATGGCCTTGAGCCAGATGCTGGCCAAACTGCGCGAGAGCACCGGGCGCATTGCCGTGCCCGGATTTTACGACGACGTGGCGCCGCTCTCCGCCTTCGAATGCAAACAACTGGCCCGCCTCCCGTTCAACCAAACGGCCTACCGCCAATTTGTCGGTGTGCCGCGGCTGTTCGGCGAACGGGGGTTCACGCCGGTCGAGCAACGCAGCGCGCGGCCCACCTTGGAGATCAACGGCCTGACCAGCGGCTATCAGGGAGAGGGGAGCAAAACCATCGTGCCGGCCTGGGCGCGCGCCAAGATCACAATGCGCCTGGTGCCCAACCAAAAGCCCGGGCGCATCACTCGATTACTCGCCAACCATCTCAAAAAGATTTGCCCGCCGACCGTGCGCTCGGAAATCAAGTCGGGCCACGGCGGCGAGCCGTATATGGTTTCACCGGCGAGCGCGGAGGCGCGGGCCGCGTTGCGCGCGCTCAAGGCCGCCTTTGGCCACGAGCCGGTGCTGCTGCGCGAGGGCGGTTCAATCCCGATTGTCAACGATTTCAAAAGAATCCTCGGCGCGGATACCCTGTTGCTCGGCCTGGCGCTGCCGGATGACAACCCGCATTCGCCGAACGAGAAATTTGACCTCGACTGTTTTGCCAAAGGCATGCTCATGAGCGCGCACTTGTGGCGCGAATTAGCCCGCGCGAATTAGTTCTAATTGGAAACGGCCCGCGACGAACTCTCCATTTTCTGCTTTGGGTGCGGTGGGTTCGCCGGCATGAGTGCGCTAGGATGATCCGATCAAGGCCCGGAACATCGTGGCTAAGGACCCGCCGCTCGCGAGCGGCTGAAAGCCAGGCTTTAAGGCCAGGCTTGAAACCTTCTTCGAAAGGAACTAAGACTGCGCAGCTATGAAATTCTCAATCACCGTTGACCGTGACGAAGATGGGATGTGGGTGGTCGAGTGCCCGTCCATTCCCGGTTGTGTTAGTCAGGGAAAGACCAAGCAGCAGGCGCTGAAAAACATCACCGAAGCCATCGAACTGTGCCTGGAAGTGCGCGCCGAGCTCGGTCTTCCGCTCACGGTGGAAACCCGGCAAGTCGAAGTGGCACTCTGATGCCGGCGATCCCGGTATTGAGTGGGCGCAAAGTCCGGTTAGTAGCTGGTGGCAAAGGATCCGGACGGATGATTGGAGTCGGGATTCAGGTTGGCAATAAGGATAAGCATTTTATGCGGATGGACTTTCACCTGCCTTCGCCATTCCACTGCCATCCTTCGGGAACGGGTATGCTACCCACGGGAGATGATGAACTTGCGGCTTGGGAAGATACACCTTTTCATTTTCATGTTTTGCAATATAATGGCGAGTCGAACCAGTAAGCTTATGTGTTCCACAATGCAGTTGATGACAAGTCTGCTCCAGTTTTTCGCACTGGATGCTGATGCGCAGCTTGATTACGCGAAAGGAATTCCGTCAATCCCAGAAGAAAAGACTTTTCCTTTTGGATTAGAGCATAGCCCGCTTGTTGAGATGGCCAATGGCACCTACAATATTGCCAGGGCTTTGGCTGTAGAACCTAATGTTTCTTCGGAGGCAGCTGAAGCGCTTGAGGATTTTGAAGCTGTAGTAGAACTGATAAGCACTCAGCGACTTGAGGAATGTTTGAACTGGACAGCGGATTCGCTGCGCAACTCTTTCAAATGGCGGCTTGTCAGAAAACTCAGCCGGGTGTGTCTCCAGAAACTGGGAATTCCACAGGAGCGCCCGGCAATTGCCTACGAGGAGCTAGTTCCTTTTGTTATGGACTAACACATAGGCTCACTCCTTTGCGGTCCGCGTGACGGTGACGGAGGCAAAGGATCAACTGGTGAACCCGAACGGTCGTCGGCAATTCCTCAAACAACTCGGCCTCGACGCACCCGCGCGACCGCTGCTCGTGGGCGTGCCCAGCCTCGGCTCGGCCAGACTTGGCGCTATGTTTGGCTTCCACCGTGGGCGGTGGCCGCGGCTGGCTCCATTTCCCACCGCGTCAATTCTTCGCGCAGCCGTTCGAGTGGCAAACCGACTACGTTGCTGAACGAGCCGGAAAGGTGCTTCACGATCTCGTCGCCTTCTTCCTGAATCGCGTAGCCGCCGGCCTTGTCCAGCGGATTGACTCGCGCGAGGTAGCGGCGGATTTGGCCGGCGTGCAGCGCGCGGAAGGTAACGGCGGTGGTGACGGCAAACGCCTTTTGGCGATGGGTCCGGAGTTGGATGAGACAAACGCCGGTAATCACTTCGTGGGTGCGGCCCTGGAGTTTGGCCAGGACTTCATGCGCCTCCTCAAGGCTGGCCGGTTTGCCGAAAATCGTGGCGCCGAGGCAAACAACCGTGTCGGCGCCCAACACGAGGGTGTCGGGATGTTTTTTAGCCACCAGGCGGGCTTTGCGGTAGGCATTGATCTGGCAGATCTCGCGCGGCGTGAGATGCTCCGGGGCGATTTCCTCGGCGCGCGCGGGCAGGACGAGGAATTCGACGGCTAATTGCCGCAGCAATTCGCATCGCCGCGGCGAGGCGGAAGCAAGAATCAGCGGCGGCAAATTCATGGCGAAGGACGAGCGACAGGGTTGTGCGGAACATTGTCGCTTCGAGACAGCCTCATCTTGAAGGCGAACTGAAATTAGCGGGGACCAGCGCCTCCAAGGCATCGTGGAAGCGCTCCAGCTTGCGCCCGAATGCTTCGTCGTTCAAAACCGGCCTGGTTCCCGTTGTATCGATCTCCCGCTCCAGTTCGATCCAGGATTTACAGCCGCCGTAACTCGGCCGCATCGGCAACTCGAGGCCCTCCGGCAACTGAAACACGCGCACCGCCAGGGCGAAGATATTTTTGCTTTTGCCCCAATCAAAACGGCGCGCGATCACCTCATCGCGCCAAAGGTGCTGTCCCCGCAAACATTGCGCGACTTCGAGCGAGTCGATGCGCTTCCAGGCAGCGACTTCGGCGCAGAACTCAAGCCGTAGCCGGTCCGGCCCCGGCCAGTGCGGCGCGATCGCATCGAAGCGGCGCTGGGCGGCCGGCAGCACCGACTCGCGTTGCTGATGGAAAAGAGTCGGGAAGAGCAGGAAATTCGGGTGATCGACCTGGAACCCTGCGGGGCCTTCGCGGATGCCGCCTTTGCGCAGAACGAGAATCTGCTCCCCCCGCCCCAGCGCATCGACAATGACCGCCCATTCTTTGAAGGCGATTCGCACGGAAACAAACTACCCGCACGCGTATAGAAAGTCGAGCGTCCGGCCGCACGATGGCGGCGCCGTTCCGCTCCGTTGGGGACGTTTCTCCGGGCTTGCCACCTCCACCGACCTCCTCTACTGTCGCCGACGAGCCGAACTTATGAACAAAGCAATCCGCTTCAAACTGTTCCTCATGATGGTGCTGGAAATCGCCATTTGGGGCGCATGGCAAGTCCAGATTTTCAACTACATGCCCATGCTCCATTTCCAGGGTTGGCAGCAAAACCTCGCGGGCAGCATGTTCGGGATCGCGTCGGTGTTCGGCATCTTTTTCAGCAATCAGTTCGCGGACCGGAACTTCGCGGCCCAGAAGTTTCTCGCCTTCAGCCACCTCATCGGCGGCCTGGCGCTGGTGGGAGCCGCGTTCTCGAAGGAGTTTGCCCCGTTCTTTCTTTGCTTCCTGCTTTACGGCCTCCTTTACGTGCCGACGATCTCGGTGACCAATTCGCTGGCTTTCGCCCACCTGAAGGACCCCGCCAAGGATTTCGGTTTTGTGCGCATGGGGGGCACGGTCGGCTGGATCGTGGTGTCGTGGCCCTTTATTTTTCTGCTGGGGGCGCAATCGACGATCGCCGAGATGCGCTGGATTTTTCTGGTCGCCGCGATCATCGCGTTCGCGCTCGCCGCGTTCAGCCTCACGTTGCCGCACACGCCCCCGCGCCGCGACGTGGAAGGCATCGACCGGCTGGCGTGGCTTAAGGCGGTAAAGTTGCTGGCGCTGCCCTACGTGCTCGTCCTGTTCCTCGTCACGCTGATCGACTCGACGATCCACAACGGTTACTTCGTCTTGATCGGCGGCTTCCTCAAGGACGCCATCAAGATGCCCGACAACTGGATCATGGCCGTGACCACCATCGGTCAGGTGGCGGAGATCGCGACGATGCTCATCCTCGGCGCCGTGCTCAAAAAAATCGGCTGGAAATGGACGATGATCCTCGGCATCCTCGGTCATGCGATGCGCTTCGCCGTCTTCGCGTTCTTCGACAAACCGGAATACCAGGCGCTCATCATCGCAGTCCAGGTCCTCCACGGCATCTGCTACGCCTTCTTCTTCGCGACCCTCTATATCTTCGTGGACGCGGTCTTTCCGCATGACATCCGCACCAGCGCACAAGGATTGTTCAATCTGCTGGTGCTCGGTATGGGGCTGGTGATCGCCAACTTTTGGTTTGGCTCGCTCAAAGCGCAGTGGACCGGCGCTACGGGCCTGGTGGACTACCACAAGCTTTTCCTCGTTCCCACCGGGCTGGCGGCCGTCGCGATGGCGCTGCTCCTGGTATTCTTCAAACCGCCCACTGAACGACCGCAAGAGACGGGCGGCCCCATCCCGGTCGCTGAAAAACCAGCGGCCCTGCGTGAACAAGATTCCCAGTCGCCGTACGCTTCTTGAACGCGCCGCGCATCGTGCAGTTGCGCAGATCCTCCGAGTGCCAGTGTCGTTGGGTTATTCGTTCCGCCCGCTGCTACGCGGGCGGGGACGGCGCGGCGCGCCATCCCTACCATCGCGGCAAACACATACAACCCCGCTGGGGCTGAACCAAGGTCGCGTTGCACCCCCAGTGAAAAAGCATGCAAGAAAGGGCTTGCATTACGCGGCGGGGCGGTGGAATATTCACTCGTCGATCGGATCGCGGGGTGGAGCAGCCTGGTAGCTCGTCAGGCTCATAACCTGAAGGCCGTGGGTTCAAATCCCACCCCCGCAACCACTTAAGCGACGCGTAGTTCCTTCCATGCGCCCCGCGATGACCCGCCGGAAAATGTTGCGGCGGCTCGCGGTCGGGCTGCCGGCGCTCGGCGCGCTCCCTCGATGGTCTGCCGCGGAAGCGGCCAGGCAACCGCGCCTGGGCATCGATATGAATTCGTACGGCATCCGTTGGAGCAACTCCACACCGCCGGAGACGAGGTTTAAGAACATCCTGGAGATGCTCGAACATTGCCGGCAACTCGGCGCCGGGGGCATTCAGGCGCGGATCGACGCCTGGGAAAGCGATTTCGCGGGAAAGGTTCGAGCGAAGCTCGAATCGTCACAGATGTATCTGGAGGGGCAGGTCGGGTTGCCGCGAGAACAGTCCGAGGTGGCGCGGTTCGAGTCGGTGGCGCGCTCGGCGAAAGCGGCGGGCGCCTCGATCTTGCGGACCGTTTCCCTGGGCGGACGCCGTTATGAAGCGCTCGACACCGCGGACGGGTGGCGCCAATTCCTGGAGCGTGCCTGGAAATCGCTCGTGCTCGCCGAACCGGTCGTGCGCAAGCACCGCCTGCGGCTGGCGATTGAGAACCACAAGGACTGGCGGGCGCCGGAGTTGCTCGAGGTCTTGAAACGGCTCGGCAGCGAGCAAGTCGGCGTCTGCGTCGATACGGGCAACAGCATCGCGCTGCTGGAGAATCCACTCGCGGTGGTGGAAGCCTACGCCCCGCACGCTTTCACGTCGCATTTCAAGGACATGGGCGTTCAGGAATACCAGGATGGCTTCCTGCTGTCGGAGGTCCCGCTGGGCGATGGGTTCCTCGACTTGCCGAAGATGATCGCGACGCTGCGCCGCGCCCAGCCGCAGATTCACTTTAACCTGGAAATGATCACGCGCGACCCGCTCAAGGTCCCGTGCCTGACGGAAAAGTATTGGGCGACAATGGCGGACACGCCGGCCGGGCGTCTGGCCGAAACCCTGGCGATGGTGCGGGCGAACGCCGCGAAGAAACCGTTGCCCTGGGTAACCGGCCTTTCGCAGGGCGAAAAAATCAAATTCGAGGAGGCGAACGTGAAGAAATCCTTCGGTTACGCGCGGGAGCGCCTGGAGTTGTAGCCCGCGCCGACGGTTCACACTTTTGCCCCGTCTGCAGGCGGCGGGCAAAGAAATTTCTAGCCGTGGCACCGTCCCTTCGCCAACATCCCGGCGAACCAAGTCGGGGGGCGACCCGTTTTGGCATGAAAGCAAAGATCATCATCACCCCAAAAAAGGCCGTGCTCGATCCGCAAGGCAAGACGGTGCAGAGCGCCCTCGAGCACCTGGGCTACCAAGGCATCGGCGCCGTGCGCGTGGGCAAATACCTGGAGGTTGAACTCGCCGCCGGCGACCGCGAGACCGCCCGCAAACAGATCGACGAGGCGTGCCACAAATTTCTCAGCAACCCGGTGATCGAGGATTACCGTTTCGAACTGGAATGAAACAGCCGGTACGCCTCGAAACCTCGGGCAGTCACGAAGCGACCGGCCAGCCCGGATCGCTCGAACGATGTTTCGCCAGCGACGAGCGAGGTTGCCGGCATTGCCTGCTGATATGAATTTTGCCGTTCTGCAATTTCCCGCTTCCAACTGCGATCAGGACGCCGTGCACGTGCTGCGCCACGTTCTGGGACACTCCTCGCGCCTGCTCTGGCACAAGGAAACCTCGCTCGGCGACGCCGACGCCGTGGTGATTCCGGGCGGCTTCAGCTACGGGGATTATTTGCGCACCGGCGCCATCGCGCGGTTCAGCCCGGTCATGCAGGCGGTCCAGACTTTTGCCGCCGATGGCGGGGCGGTGCTGGGCATCTGCAACGGGTTTCAAATTCTTTGCGAAGCGGGCCTGCTCCCGGGCGCCCTCATTCGCAATCGTTCGCTCCAATTCCGTTGCGAACACGTTTTTCTGAAGACGATCACGCGCGCTTCGCCCTTCACCGGACAAATCCCGCCGGACAAACTTTTGCGCGTGCCCATCGCCCACGGTGAGGGCTGCTACTTCGCAGACGCGGAAACCCTGGCGAAGCTCAACGCGAACGATCGAATCCTCTGGCGCTACGTCAACGCGCAAGGCGCGGCCACCGAGCTGGCCAACCCCAACGGCTCGCTCGAAAATATCGCCGGCATCTGCAATGAACGGCGCAACGTGGCCGGCCTGATGCCGCATCCGGAACGCGCGAGCGAACCATTGCTCGGCTCGGCGGACGGGCGGCTGATTTTTGAAAGCCTGGTTCATTGGCTGCAACACCAGCCTGCCGCCCAGGCGGCCTGAGCCATGCCGGTCGCCAGCCCTTCGCGCAAGGATGGAGGCCGCCGGGCGCTCGCGGCGGAGCCGAGCTGGCATTCGCGGGCTTGTCTGTGGTTGCTTTTCGGCACGCTCGTTTGGGGATTGAGCTTTCCCCTCCTCAAAGTCATTGCCCTCGCCCAACAACGCCTGGTGCCCAGCGCCTCCAGTTGGTTTCTGGCCTCGCTCACGGTCTGCGTGCGCTTTGCCGCCGCGGCGCTGGCGCTTTTCTGCTGGTGCCTGCCCACGCTTGGCCGGCTGACTCGCTCCGAAATTTGGCACGGCTTGGGTCTCGGAGTTTTCGGAGGCGCGGGCATGTTCCTGCAAGTGGATGGCCTGATGTCCACCGCCGCGTCCACCTCCGCGTTCTTGACGCAGATGACCTGCCTGCTGATTCCGCTCTGGGTGGCGTTGCGGCATCGCAGATTTCCTTCGTTGCTCGTGCTTGCCAGCGTCGGGATCGTGCTGGCCGGAGTGACCGTGCTGGCGCGCTTCGATTGGCGCCAAATGCGGATGGGACGCGGCGAAGCGGAGACAATTCTGGCGACGCTGTTCTTCACCGCGCAAATTCTCTGGCTCGAACGGCCCTGCTTCACCGGGAGCCGGACGAGTCATATTTCCCTGGTCATGTTCGGGGTGGTCGGGCTGATGTTTCTCCCGGTCACACTCGCCACGACTCCGAGCTGGCCAGCCCTGCTCACGGCCTATGATTCGGGGGCGGTGGTCGGCTGCACGCTGGTCATCATTTGGTGTTGCACGGTTGTGTCTTACGGCTTGATGAATCACTGGCAGCCGCGCATGACGGCCACCGAGGCCGGGTTGATCTACTGCGCCGAGCCGCTGTTTGCTTCGGTATTTGCCTTGTTTTTGCCGGGATGGCTGGCTGGCCCGGCACGAATCAACTATGCCAACGAAACCCTTACCCGAAATCTTCTGGTCGGCGGCGGCTTGATTACGCTAGCAAACGTCCTCATCCAAATCCCGGGCCGGCAAAACCGGGATTCAGAAAAGCAATGAACCGCGCGTTCCTCCGCGCCGGCCGGCCGCGAGGCTCCTCAAAGCGCCTCCGGCTGCCCGAGCAATCCGGCGACCCGCGCCAATAAGCGGCCGGCGGCGCCGCCATCCAGCACGCGGTGGTCGAAGCTGAGCGTCAGGTTGGCTTCGGTCACCGGCAGGAACTGGTTTTTCCGAGCGTCCCAACTGGGGACCAATCGCCCCGCGCCCATGCCCAGCACAAGCGTCTGTTCCGGCAGCGGAATCGGCGTGGCCCAGGTCAATCCAAAGGTCCCAAAATTCGTCACCGTGGCAATCGAACCGCCGGTCGCATCCGCCGGCAGCCGCCGTTGGCGCGCCAGTTCGACCAATTCATCATACCGGCTCACCAACTCCTTGAGCGGTTTTTTGTCAGCGCCCCGGACCACGGGAACCAACACGCCGTCTTCGGCCTCGACCGCGAAACCGACATCGATCGCCTGGGGATGCACGATGTGCTTGCCGACCAGACGGCCGGCGGGCGCGCTGTTCTCGGCCAGCGCCAGCGCCAGCGCGCGCAGCGCGTAAAGGGCGGGACCGGGTTTCGGATCACACGCTTTACGGTGCCTTAGCATTGCATCCAAATTCACTGGAATCGAGACCGTCGCCAGGGGCCGGGTCCAGCTCCGGCGCATGGCGTCGGCGACGGCGACGCGCATCGAGGAGGCCGGGCTGAGTTTGCTTTTTTCGAGGTTGGCGATGAAACTTTCGAAATCCTGGATCGTCACGCGCCCCGCGGCGCCGCTG
>WNGH01002668.1_pt1 | contig 16923 bp, 16 predicted proteins | sample 5400631 | NCBI WGS metagenome assembly WNGH01 (sample SAMN13153373, study PRJNA577476) | soil metagenome | isolation source: 115 cm soil or saprolite under Garry oak tree replicate 1 | place: USA:California | collected 2016-06-15
TCCTGGTTGACGCGAATGAACTCCTCGAATGTCCCCTGGAACCACGTCGCCATCATGACGCCTTCTTCGTGCCACACGGTGCGGAATCGCTCCCAGTCTCCGGAATCGCGCCACACGGCCCAGTTCTCCACAACTTCCTTGATTGCCAGGGTGTCGAGCATTCTTTCGTCCATGGATTTCCGCTCCGTCGGATGAGGTGACTGGTGATTAGTGACCCGTGGCCCGTGATCCGCGACCCGTGAAAGGCAACAGCACTCGTGCCTTACTTTATCGGTCATCGTTAACATATGCGGGCCGGCGAATCACGGATTCTGCGTCACGGATCACGAGTCACTGGCCACGGGTCACGATTGACGCCTTCGCATACGTCGCAAGAAACCGCAGTGACAAGTCCCACGCCTGCTTCGCCGCCGTTTCCTTGTAGCTCGCGCGAGCGTCGCAGAAGAATCCGTGGTCGGCATCCGAGAATTCGACGGTCACGTACGTTTTCTTTGCTTCCTTCATGGCCTCGATGACGGAACGAATTTGGTCCGCGGGGATGTGGCTGTCCAGGGCGCCCCAGAAAAAGAGCATCGGTGCATGAATTTGGGGCGCGCGGGGCAGAAGAGCGGGAGCAATTCCGCCGCCGTAAAACGAAATTGCCGCCTTCAAGGGAACCGCGGAATTTGCCAGGAATGAGACCCGCCCACCCATGCAGAAACCCACGCTGGCGGTGCAATTCGGCAACACGCGTGGACTCTTCTGCAGCCAGTCAAACGCCGCCTTCACATCCGAAATCAAGCCATCGGGGGTCAGCGCCTGCATGTGCGGCATGCACGCCGGAAAATTATTATAGGTTCCTTCGAAGCCAGGTCCCGAGCGGTGGAAGAGTTCGGGGGCGATGGCTACATAACCTTGCTTCGCGAAGCGCTGCGTAACATCTCGAATATGCGGATTCACGCCAAACGCTTCCTGAAATACGAGCAGGCCCGGTAGCCTTCCCCCCTCGGCAGGAGTAGCAACGAACGCGTTCATCGCGGTGCCATCCGCCACTTGCAGCGTTACGTTTTCCGTGCCCACCGTATCCATCGAAGCACCTCTCGTGTCTTTAGGGATGAAAGCCGAGACATCATAGCCATTGCGGATCAAAATTTCGATAGCAGAAGTTCAGAATTCCATTGGGGACACCGTCCCACAAATAGATGCAAATACTTAGTGGCAGTTCCAGGGGCTAAAGCCACTTTGCTTTCAGCCTATTTTGTCAGGGCTGAAGCCCTGACCCACAAGTCAGAATTGCGAGCTATTTCCGGGACAAAACACCACCTATTTGTAAAGAATTGTATTCGGGCATCTGGCAGCCAGCCCCTCTGATACAATTATCTGGGCTTGTGAGTCTGTGTGATAACCCGTGCGCGAAACGCTTTTGTAGCGTCGGCCTTCAGGCCGACACCGTAGATTCAAGCACATGCCCGTCCCGCACGCGGGACGGGCGCTACATAGATCAAATCCGAGTTCTCACACAGACTCTACAGGCCGAAACCTCCAGTGCGCCACAGGCGTCAAAATATTGAGATTACAGGCGGGGAAATCATACCCAAGATGAGAAAAGTCCGAGTTCAGGGTGCAGACTATCCAAGGTGGGGAGCTTTGCGTACCGTAGCCGCAGCGAGTTTGGGAGCGATCACCATTCTGGCAGGTGGCTGCGCGAAGCCGCAGGCAGACACAAACGCGGCAGGGCCTCCTCGCCGCGCCGTTCCCGTTGTAGTGGCCAAGGCAGCGGCAAAGACGGTCCCCGTACAGGTAGAAGCGATAGGGAATGTGGAAGCGTACAAGACAGTTTCCATCAAACCACAAGTTTCCGGTCCCTTGATGAAAGTGCATTTCCAGGAAGGCGACGACGTCCACAAGGGACAATTGTTGTTCACGATTGATCCCCGCCCATTCCAGGCGGCGCTTGCTCAGGCCGAGGCCGCTTTCGCCAAAGATTCAGCCGTTGCGGAGAATGACCGCGTGTCGGCCAAGCGCTACCTTGATCTCTTCCAGCAGGGAGTTGCCGCGCGGCAGCAGTCGGATGACTACGCATCGGCCGCCCAGGCTCAAGATGCCCAAGTGCGGGCCGATCAGGCGGCCATGGAGACGGCGAAGCTGAACCTCGAATACTGTTCCATTTACTCTCCCGTTGACGGCCGGACTGGCAGCCTCCAGGTGCACGAAGGCAATCTGGTGAAGGGGAACGATGTCCCCGTGCTCGTCGTCATCAATCAGATTCAGCCGATTTTCGTCAATTTCGCCATCCCCGAAGACCAGCTTGCTGACGTGAAAAAGTTTCATGCCGCCGGGCAATTGCGCGTCGAGTCCGTCATCCCAAACGATCCCGGAGGGCCCGAGCAGGGAACGCTGAGTTTCATCGATAACGCAGTGGACGCCGCGACGGGCACGATCCATTTGAAGGCAGTGTTCACGAATGCACGGCGCCGCCTCTGGCCGGGACAATTCGTCAACGTCATTTTGACGCTGGCATCTTCTCCAAACACGGTCGTGGTGCCCGCGCAGGCGGTCACCTCCGGGCAAAGTGGCAACTTTGTTTTCGTTGTGAAGAGTGACAACACCGTGGAATCAAGACCGGTCGTGACCGGGAGGACCATCAAGGGCGATACGGTCGTGCAAAAGGGACTACAACCGGGAGAAACTGTTGTCGTGGACGGCCAGGTCCGGCTGGCGCCGGGGGCGGCAATCACCGTAAAGCAGGCGCCCACATCGCCGAGTCGCCCGACAGCGGGTGCGGGCTCAACTCCCGGCACGTAAGAACGCCTCGAAGACAGGACGAAACAGCAGGGGCTCTCAACGATGAACGTAACAGAACTTTTCATCAAGCGGCCAATCGCCACATGCCTGGTGATGCTTGCCATTTTACTGTTTGGAGCGGCTGCCTACCGCTATCTGGCCGTCAGCGATCTTCCTAACGTCGATTTTCCAACGATTCAGGTGTCGGCATCGTTGCCGGGCGCCAGTCCGGAGACGATGGCTTCCTCGGTGGCCACGCCCCTTGAGCAGCAGTTCTCGACAATCGCCGGCCTCGATTCCATGACGTCGTCGAATACCCTGGGATCAACTTCCATTACCCTGCAGTTCAATCTGAGCCGGGATCTGGACGGAGCGGCGCTGGACGTTCAGTCGATGATCACCCAGGTGCAAGGGCGGCTTCCGCAAAATATGCCGAGCCCGCCTTCGTTCCGCAAGGTGAATCCCGCCGACCAGCCGGTCTTGTTTCTCGTCGCGCGTTCTTCCACATTACCCCTATCCACCGTCGATGATTTTGCCGAGACATTTATGTCCCAGCGAATCTCGATGATCAGTGGTGTTGCCCAAGTCCAGATTTTTGGCCCCCAGAAGTACGCCGTTCACGTGCAAGTGGACCCGAGGGCCCTGGCCACGCGTCAGATTGGAATCGACGAAGTTTCAGCGGCCGTTCAAAGCGCGAACGTGAACTTGCCGACCGGCACGCTCTGGGGCCACGACCAAGCAGTTACGGTGCAGTCGAACGGCCAATTGATGAACGCGGCTGCCTTCAACCCGCTGATCGTCGCCTATCGCAATGGCTCACCGGTCCGGCTTTCCGAGATCGGACGCGCTATCGATGGTGTGGAAAACGACAAAACCGCAAGCTGGTTTTCCGGCGAACGGTCGATCATCCTGGCGATTTTGCGTCAGCCGGGTACGAATACCGTTGAAGTCGTCGACCGGATCAAGTCGCTCCTGCCGTCTTTCCGCCAGCAAATTCCCCCCGCGATCGATCTGGAAATCATGTACGACCGCTCGGTCTCCATTCGAGGTTCCGTCGGCGATGTGAAATTCACGCTCGTCCTGGCCCTGTGCCTGGTCATCCTCGTCATTTTCCTGTTCCTCCGCAACGTGTCGGCGACGGTTATTCCCAGCCTGGCGTTGCCCATGTCGATCGTCGGCACATTTGCCGTGATGTATTTATTTAACTATTCCCTCGACAACTTATCGCTCATGGCGCTGACGCTTTCGGTGGGATTCGTGGTCGACGACGCCATCGTCATGCTCGAAAATATCGTGCGTCATATGGAGCTTGGCGAAGGCGCGTACGAAGCGGCCATCAATGGTTCGAGTGAAATCGGTTTCACGATTCTTTCGATGACGCTGTCGCTGGCCGCCGTTTTTATTCCGGTCCTTTTCATGGGCGGAATTCTGGGCCGGCTGCTCCACGAATTTTCCGTGACCATTATTTCCGCCATCCTCGTTTCCGGTTTTGTATCGCTCTCGCTCACTCCCATGCTGTGCAGCCGCTTCTTGCGCCCCCCGCAAGAGCAAAAACACGGAATGCTGTTTAACGCATTCGAGCGTGCTCAAAACTGGATGCAAACCTTGTACGAGCGCTCGCTGCAGCTTGTCCTGCGGCACAAGCTTGCCACCATGGGCGTTTCGATAATCATCCTGCTGGCCACCGTATATCTTTACGAAATAATGCCCAAGGGTTTCCTGCCCACGGTGGACACTGGCCAATTCTTCGCGTTCACCGAAGCCGCGCAGGGCATTTCGTTCGATGCCATGGCGGAGCACCAGCGGCAAGCCGCCGAGATCATGTGGAACGACCCCTATATCGACAACGGAATGTCCAGCATTGGCATGGGTGGTCCTGGCAATTCCAGCGGGAATCAAGGCCGCTTGTTTATGAACCTCAAGCCGCGCTCCGAGCGGCCCTCGATCGATGAGATCATTGCCGAGTTGCGTCCGAAACTTGCCGCCATCCCCGGAATGATGGTGTACATGCAGAACTTGCCCGCGATTCGCATCGGGGGCAACCTCAGCAAGAGCGCTTACCAGTTCACGCTCCAGAGTCCGAATATCGAAGAACTCTACAGTTCCTCCAACGATTTGCTCGATAGGATGCGGAAGCTCCCAGGCCTGCTCGATGTCACAAGCGACCTGCAGATCAAGAACCCGCAAATCAATGTTCTGGTCGATCGCGACAAAGCATCGGTCCTCGGCGTGACGCCCTCGCAGGTGGAGGACGCCTTATTTTCCGCGTACGGGACGCGTCAAATCTCCACGATCTACACGCCCACGAACCAGTACCGTGTCATTCTGGAGCTTGAACAGCAGTTCCAACGCGAACCAGGCCAGTTGCCGCTTCTCTATATTCGCTCTTCCCATGGCCAGCTGATCCCTCTAAGCGCCGTTTCGCGATTGGCTTCCGACGTTGGTCCGCTCGTGGTGACGCATCTCGGCCAGCTTCCCGCCGTTACGCTTTCTTTCAACCTGGCGCCGGGGATGGCTTTGGGGGATGCAATCACAGAGGTAAACGATCTGGCGCGCTCCACGATGCCGGGCACGATCTCGACGAGCTTTCAGGGTACGGCGCAAGCCTTCGAATCTTCCTCCACAGGCCTCGGGATGCTCCTTTTAATGGCCATCCTGGTCATCTACATCGTTTTGGGAATTCTCTATGAGAGCTTCATCCATCCGATCACAATTCTTTCGGGTCTTCCATCGGCCGGCTTTGGCGCCCTGGTGACGCTCCTATTCTTCCACTGGGCGACGGTAACCAAGCATTGGTTCAACCCGACCTTTGACATGCAGTTGGACCTGTACGCGTTCGTCGGCATCATCATGCTGATCGGGATCGTGAAGAAAAACGCGATCATGATGATCGACTTCGCGCTCGAATTGCAGCGTAAGGAAGGGAAGTCCTCTGAGGAGGCCATCTACCAGGGATGCATTGTCCGCTTCCGCCCGATCACGATGACCACCATGGCTGCGTTGATGGGCACTCTGCCGATCGCCATGGGGGTCGGTGCTGGCGCAGAGTCCCGGCGTCCGCTGGGCATGGCCGTGGTTGGCGGCCTGTTGTTTTCGCAATTGGTCACTCTGTTCCTTACTCCCGTTTTTTATATCTACATGGAGAGAATGAAAAATTGGAGCGCGCGGAGGTTTGGCAAAGGGGCCCGCACCACGAAATTGGGTTCCTTCGAGAGGCCCGCGCAGTCCCCGCAGCCGCTCGAAGCTCCTGTCGCCCGAATCGCTACAACATCACCACCTGTACTTCCGGACCCCAGGCACTGACCTTACGTACCATTGACCCTCGCCAAACAGCTCTTTAACATTATTGTTCGTAGGCTTGGAGTCGGCAGTCCAGTCGTCTCTTGGGCCGCTCCTGCCGTCTACTGAGGGGATAGGTTGAATAAATTCCAATCAAAAAGGCTACAGGCTCGTCCTGGTGTGACAAGTCGTCCCGCCGCCAAGAGCGGTTTGCTGTCCGGCCCGGAGAAGCGTCGTGGCGTGCGGCTCAATTCACGAGTTCCCATTGCGGTTGAATGGGATGCCGGAGGAGAAGTGCGTCGAGGAGAAGCGAAAACGCGCGTAATCGGGCCCTACGGCTGCCTGGCGGTGTGTTCGCAGGACCTTCAACTCGACCAGCGCGTCCAGGTCATTAATCTCGTAAGCAAACAAGCGAATCCCGCCGTGATTGTCTGGCGCGGGCATGAAGGTACGGAAGGCTGGGAATTAGGCATTGAGTTGATCAATCCGGTTATGGGCTTTTGGGGGATCGATCTATGACCACCAGCAAAGAACAGTCAGACCGAGGGCTAGCGCTCATGCCTGGGGAAGAACGGCGCCGAAGCCAGCGCGTCATTATCCGGATACCCGTAACCTTGGAGCTGACCAAGTCCGGCCAAGTCATCAAAATCCCTGCTCATACGGTGGCCGTCAATGTCCATGGCGCGATGGTGCTTTGTACCCGCTCTTTGGATTGCGGGGCCACAATCCAGATCGTCAATGAACGTACCAATGAGCGCGCTACAGCTCGGGTCACGCGCACACCACGCGACAGTGCCGAGGGTTTCCTGATTCCCCTGGAATTTGACAAGCCCTCCCCCATGTATTGGCAGATTTCCTTCCCGCCTTCGAACTGGAGGCCGACCGACGTTTAGAGTCTGTGTGACAACCTGTCCGCGAAACGCTTTTGTAGCGTCGGCCTTCAGGCCGACACAGTGGATTCAAGCACATGCCCGCCTGAAGGCGGGCGCTACATAGACCAAAACCAGATTCTCACACTGACTCTTCAGCCCGGCCGAAGCAAGCCTTTTTGAATTCGGCTTTAGCCGCTGAAGCTAAGTTGGGTACTGGCTCTACTTGGGACGCACCAGGAATTTGCTTGCGGCTCTGCGGCACTGTGTCAGGCCGGGCGGGATTCAGGCGCGGCGGGGCAATCGCCTTCCTTTGCGCCTCTCGCAAAAAAGCGCATAATTTGTGCATGACTCCGCGCGAATTGGCCGATCAAATTTGCGCCACGCTGCGACGCAGCGGGCATCAAGCCTACTTGGTGGGCGGATGCGTGCGCGATCTCCTTTTGGGCCGCGATCCATCGGATTACGATATTTCCACTGACGCGCGTCCCGAGCGCGTGCAGGAGCTTTTCCCGCGCAGCCTGGCCGTGGGCGCGAAGTTCGGTGTGATTCTGGTGGTGGAAGACGGCGCTGAAGTCGAAGTCGCCACGTTTCGCTCCGACATCGGCTACTCCGATGGCCGCCACCCGGACCACGTCGTGTACTCCGATACGCCGCAGGAAGACGTTCACCGGCGCGATTTCACAATCAACGGACTGCTGATGGATCCTGCCACCCGCGAGGTGCTCGATTTTGTCGATGGCCGCGCCGACCTGCGCGCGGGGATCGTGCGGGCCATCGGCGATCCACGCGAGCGTTTCGCCGAGGACAAACTACGCATGATGCGCGCCGTCCGGTTTGCCGCGCGGTTCGGATTCCAGATCGAACCTGAGACACTGGCGGCGGCCCAAGAACTGGCATTGAAAATCACGCAGGTTTCTCCCGAACGGATTCGCGAAGAGCTGACAAAATTGCTGACCGAGGGCGCCGCGCGGCGGGGATTCGAGTTGCTCGACGAAACGGGGATGCTCAAAATTGTGCTGCCTGACGTCGCGCGCATGAAGGGGGTGGAGCAACCACCTCAGTTTCATCCTGAGGGTGACGTGTGGGTCCACACGCGGATGATGCTGGAACGGCTTCTGCCAAATTGCTCCCCGACGCTGGCTTGGGGCGTCCTGCTGCACGATGTGGGCAAGCCTCCGACCTTCGTGCCAGCTACTGAGCCGGGTACACGCATACGGTTCGATGGGCACGTCGAGGTCGGAGCGCGGATGGCGGAAAGGATCTGCCGGGAACTCCGATTCTCTAACGACGACACCGAGCAGATTGAGACGCTGGTTGCGAATCATCTGCGCTTTAAGGACGTCCACCGGATGCGTCAGGCGACGCTCAAGCGGTTTGTGCGTCTGCCCAGATTCCATGAGCACCTGGAATTGCATCGCCTGGATTGCCTGGCAAGTCACGGGAATCTTGAGGCTTATGACTTCGTTCAGCAGTTCCTAAGGGAGACCCCTCCCGATCAGGTGCACCCCCCTAGGCTGGTAACGGGGGATGACCTTAAAAGCATGGGTATGTCGCCGGGCCCCAGGTTCAAGGAAATCCTGCTCGCTGTGGAAGAGGCGCAGCTTGATGGCCGGTTTTCTGACCGGGAAAGCGCCCTCCAATTCGCGCGCTCGATCTGCCAATCCTAAGGAGGCCTCCAGTCTGCGTCCAAGCCCTCGATATTCCTTTGCCCAGTCCTCCTAAACGCAAAACTCATGCCAAGAGCCATAAGTGCCGATAGAGACCTAAAGTACAGGTAAAGTACAGGGCACTGGTGCATGGTGGCTAGAGCGGCAATCTCATTGGAACCTTTTAAGGATATTATTTTCATAGCGTTAATCCTAATTGTAACTCGCCTTAGGGTCGCGTTGCTCTTTAGTCGCATATACTAAAGTTTCTTGCTAGTCGCTGTGTCTTTATTGTGATACCTTTCCCTTTGGTCCTGCATCCAATTGGTGTTCGGGTAAGCAGTCTGCTAGAGTAAGGAAAGGGGACCCAATGACTGAAAAGCCCATACCGATACCAAACGAACTCCCAATTCTCCCGGTCAGGGAGATTGTGCTATTTCCGGGGGGCGTACAACCGCTTACAGTCGGGCGCGAGGGCTCCCTTGCGCTGCTCAATTCTCTGCATGGTGACGAAAAACTTCTCGGAATCGTGGCGCAACACGATCCTCGTGTGGAAGAGCCGGCGGCGGCGGACCTGCACACAGTGGGGACCGCGGCGAAAATCCACAAATTGGTGAAGATGCCCAACGGCAATGTGGTTGTGTTTCTGGAAGGTCTGCAGCGAATCCGTCTGATTGAGCTCGTGAGCTTTCGGCCGTTCCTGAAAGCGCGCGTGGAGATTCAGCCGGATGTGGTGGGGCCGCAGGATGCCGAATTGATGGCGCTGGAACGGAATGCTCGCGAGCTGTTTCGCGACGTCGTGGCTCGTTCGCCGCAATTGTCCGACGACCTGCAAACCGCGGCGCTCAACATTGAGGATCCGGTGCGCCTGGCTGATTTCATCGCGGCAAATTTGCCGTCGCTTCCGACGCTGCTTCGGCAGGAGTTGCTGGAGACGGCTGACGTGCGACGCCGGCTCGAGATGCTGATCCGCGAACTCTCGAAGGAACTGGAAGTCCTGGAGCTGCGCAACAAGATCCAGGAGCAAGTGCAGGAACAAGTCAGCCAGAGCCAGCGTGAGTATCTGTTGCGCGAGCAACTCAAGGCCATCCACAAGGAGTTGGGCGAATCCGACGATGGCCAGGCGGAAATCGACGAACTTCGCGAGAAGCTCGAGAAGTCAGGGATGTCGCCGGAGGGCCTCAAGGAGTGCGAACGCGAGCTTAAGCGGCTGGCGAAAATGACTCCCGCTTCCGCCGAATATATGGTCGCGCGGACGTATCTCGAATGGATGATTTCCCTGCCGTGGAGCAAATCCTCCGGCACGGAAGAGATTGACATTGCAAAAGGGCAGGCCATTCTTGACGAGGATCACTACGACCTCGAAAAGGTGAAGGAACGCATTCTCGATTATCTGGCGGTGAAGAAACTCCAGCCCGGCATGAAGGGGCCGATCCTGTGCTTCCTTGGGCCGCCGGGAGTGGGGAAGACATCGCTGGGGAAATCGATTGCGCGGGCGCTTGGCCGCAAGTTTGTGCGCATCTCGATGGGCGGGATGCACGATGAGGCTGAAATTCGAGGACACCGCCGCACCTACATCGGCGCTCTGCCTGGACAGATCATCCAAGGCATTCGCCGGGCCGAAACCAACGATCCGGTGTTCATGCTGGACGAAGTGGACAAGCTCGGGCGCGACTTCCGCGGCGACCCTTCGGCGGCGCTGATGGAAGTGCTCGACCCGGAGCAGAACGCATCGTTCCGTGACCACTATCTGGACGTGCCATTCGATTTATCTAAGGTGTTATTTATCGCTACAGCTAACATGATCGATTCGGTCCCGGAGCCGTTGCGCGACCGCATGGAGATCATCGAGCTGGCCGGCTATACGGAGATCGAGAAGGTCCACATCGCCAACAAATACCTGGTGCCCAAGCAGGCCTCCGAACACGGGTTGAAGGTGGGCGAGCAAGTCGAGTTCACCGACGACGGCTTGCGTGAGATCATCCATAGCTACACGCGTGAAGCCGGGGTCCGGAACCTCGAACGGGAAATCGCCACTTTGATCCGCAAGCAGGCGCGGCGAATCGCCGAGGGCAAGTTGGACAAACTCGTCGTCACGCCCGAAATGGTGCACGAAGCGCTCGGCGTGCCAAAATTCCGCGCCGAACGCGAAGTCGAAGATCGCGTCAAGAAACCCGGCGTTTCGGTCGGGCTGGTCTGGACGCCCGCGGGCGGCGACATCGTCTTTATCGAGGCGAGCCGCATGCGGGGTGGCAAGCAGTTCACCATGACCGGGCATCTCGGCGAGGTTATGCAGGAGTCGATGACCGCAGCGCTCACCTGGGTGCGAGCCAATGCGGAACGCTACGACATCGATCCCGACTTCTTTCGGAAGCAGGACATTCATATCCACGTCCCGTCGGGCGCGGTGCCGAAGGACGGTCCGTCCGCTGGCGTCGCCATGGTGACCGCGCTGGTAAGCCTGCTCTCGGGACGGCCGATTCGCCCGCGAGTAGCCATGACCGGGGAGCTTTCGCTCACCGGCGTGGTGTTGCCCGTCGGCGGCATCAAGGAAAAGGTCCTGGGCGCAAAGCGCGCCGGGATCCGCGAAGTGATCTTGCCCGCGGAGAACGAGCCGAACGTGATGGAGGACCTGCAACCGCACGTGCTCGACGGTGTGGAGATCCATTTCGTCAGCACGGTCGATCAAGCGCTCGACTTCGCTCTCTCGAAAGCCGTGCCAGGCGCCGTGGGCCTAAAGAAAGAGCAATTGCCTCCGGTTGCGCCTGCGCCGGCAGGTCCGCCGCCGGTGCATTGATCCCGGCCCGGCCAATCACTAAATGCAAAAGGCCTGGTTTGTCCTCCATAACGGACGAACCAGGCCTTTTTTTTCGAGGGGCCGCACAGGGAATCATTTCCCGCCTTTAATGGCTATTAGAACGACAAGGCTCCCAATTACGATTGAGAATGGCGCATAGGCTAGAACACCCCGGTAATTCGTGTAGTCCAAGGTTCCATTTAGGATGTTCAGGACACCGCTCAACACGATCATTACTCCCACAATTCCCAAAACCAAGCGGTATGCGGGCCTGAGTTTCTTCGACTCTATTCGTAGTCTTCTCACGGCTGTCTTAAATTACAACAATTGGGCGTTTCAAGAACCCCATCTCGCAATTTTGTATTGTGCCGTGACGCGTACTCGGTTACTGATTACAATCTCTCCGTGGCACGCACGCGCAAACTATTCCCAGTATATGGAAGCGCGCTGGCGAACAACATGTTCTCGGCGCTCAGACGCGGCCGTGTGGTCGATGATTTTGTCGCCGCGTATGTCGCCGAATACGATCGCCGCGGAATCCTGGGCGGAGAGTCACGCGACCGTGAGTTGACCGAAACGATTGGCCGCGAGGCGATGCTGGCGATGATCCAGGAAGTGCCTCAGGCGCTGCCGCGATTCTTCGGAAAGATGAAGCATGCAGCTCTCAAGGACGACGAAAAGAAAGCCATGGACGCTTTTTTTCTCGAGCTGATGGCGGCCCTTGGGCGCGTGTGGAGATGGAACGGAGAAGACCGGCGCCAATTCGGGCGCGATCTCGACTTGTATTCCGAATTTGCGGCCCGGCCGGCCAAGCTGGCGAACCCGCGCAAGCGGGGAAAAGTCCGGGAGGAAGATCCGCCATTTGTCGGGCGCGTCGCGTTGCTTCTCGATCCCTCGATGCTCGACCAGGCGCGCCGTGCAGCGCGGAAATTTCATGTGGAAGTCAGACGCCTCGCACAAAAGCTACTCAGGCAAACGCTGCGTCCTGGAAGGTAACCCTTTCCTCGGTTCCGATTGTTGCAGTTGTAGGGGCACGACATGTCGTGCCCCTACACGAAGCGGTCTCGGGGGGAAATCACGTCATGAAATCCGCTCGACCACTACTGCTGTGCCGTAGGCCAGCACTTCGCTGACGCCCTGCATGACTTCCGTGGCGTCATAACGCATGGCTATGATGGCATTGGCGCCATGCTCGGCGGCGTGCTGCATCATCAGCTCGAATGCATCTTCGCGTGTCTTTTCGCAAAGCTGCGTGAAAAGCGTGATGTTTCCTCCGATGATCGTTTGGAGTCCCGCCCCGATCGATCCCAGGAGGCTGCGTGAGCGGACAATGATGCCGCGCACGATGCCGATGTTGCGCACGATGCGATAGCCGGGCAATTCCGTGGCGGTTGTCACCATCATGGTTTCTACGCGGACGGGCATGGGTCCTCTCCTCGTGTACGAATTGAATACGCCATGATTCTAATTCTGACTGCGCCGTGCCGTGCGGCCAATTTTATCTGGTATGCTCCGCCCTGCACGCGATGGCAAGGGGCCAGCCATGCTCACACTCTTCTACCTCCTGGTTGTTGAGCAGGTCCTGCAGGGATTGCACAACCTATGGGACGGGCTGCGCTGGCTTCATATGGCGCAGCGAAGGACTGGGAGCCACACCGGGTTCTACACGCCGCGCGTCGCCCTGATCTGTCCAATCAAGGGCGTCGAGCCGGGGCTCGAGCAAAATCTCGCGGCCCTCACATCGTTCGACTATCCCGACTACGAAATTTTCTTCGCGATGGCGAGTGGCGAGGACCCTGCACGCAAGATTCTCGAAAAGCTCGCGACGTCGAGCAAACCCCGGATTCACATCGTCATCGCCGGGCGTCCTGAGGGATGCGGCGAGAAGGTGAACAACCTTCGCGCGGCCGCACAACAAGCGAACGAGGGATACGACGTTTTTGTATTTGCCGATTCCGATGGCCGCCCGGGACGCCGCTGGCTGGCGCAACTGGTGGCGCCGCTGGCAGATGCAAAACTCGGAGCGGTCACGACGTTTCGCTGGTTCTTCCGGCAGGGACGCGGATTCTGGAGCGCGCTCGCCTCCGCTTGGAATGCTCCCGCGGCTACCTATCTCGGCGAGCACCACAACAACTTCTGCTGGGGCGGAGGCACAGCCATCCGTCGGGAACGATTCGAGCAGGCCAGCGTATATGAATTCTGGAACGGTTCGGTCAGCGACGATTTATCGCTCACGGCGGCATTGCGCCGCCTGGGGGCCCCCATCCTGTTTGCCCCGGAATGTTTAGTCCCCACCGTTCTTGATTGCGACGCCTCAGGGCTGCTCGAATTCACGAACCGGCAGATCATCATCGCGCGCGTTTACGAGTCCAGACTCTGGACACTGGGCGGCTTCGCGCACCTGTTGTACTGTGGCGCCGTGTTGACCGGCATAGGGCTGTATTTCGCTAATTTGTTTACGGGCGCGCCTGCGATCCACATCCTGCTGCTCGCGATGGTGCCTCCGGTTTTTTCCATGGCGCGAGGAATCCTCCGCCTCACGGCCGTGATGGAATTGCTGCCGGGTTGGAAATCGAAGTTGTTTGCCGACGGCTGGATTTGGACGCTCCTGGCCGCGGTTGTTCCATTCCTGGCGTTGTGGAATACAGGAGTCGCGTTGTTCACTCGGGAGATCCGATGGCGCGGCATCCGTTACCTGCTGCTCTCGCCTGGACAGACACGCATCCTCAACCGTTGAAGAGAGAATTCTCCGTGCGCTTTGCGCTCGCTGAGTTCTCTGTGGTTAATCTTTTTCCGGAGAAAGCTTTCAACACAGAGGGCACAGAGAGCACTGGGAACGCAAAGGGCAGCAAATCAAACTTGGAGAAGCGGCAACGCTCTATCCCCCGGAAAGGAACGGAAAGTGCGCCGAAGCAGCCATGAAAAACAGCATGGGAAAGCTCAGCCAAAAATTAATTTGCATCGTGAGCGTGGCCATTTGCGCGAGCTTCGCGGCCTCGGGTGGCATGAGGGTTCCTTGCGCAACGCAAGCGCGTGTCCATGCGATCAGCCGCTTCTGGCACCGCCAGGCGATGCCCCAGACATTAAAGAACAGTATGGTTCCCAGCCCGCCTCCGATGGCAATCGAGAGCGTGCGGTTGCTCACACCCGGCTGTGCCAATAGCGATACAACCAGCCATGAGGTCGCCGTCATCACAAAGAGCACCAGCGCGCCGATAACGAACTGGTTGCCCAGCGCACCTTCTCCGGCGCGAATCAAAACCATTTCAATGGCGAAGGCGGCCAGCCAGCAGGCGAACCAGATACCGATCCAGCCGCCCCACGCGTGAGGCCGTCCAGTGTTGACCGCGTCGGTCTTAGCCAGGATCATGAAATACCGAAAGCCGGCCAGCCAGCTCACCATGGCGCTCCAGCGGAGCCACCAGAGCCCCCGCGCGGCCAATTCGGGGAACACCTTCGCCCGGGTCGCCGGATCGAGCGATTTGAGCATCGGCCCCACAGCAAGGATGAAGAAACTCAGGAATCCGGCCCAAAGGATTCCCGCGACGATATGGACCCATCGCAGAACGATTTCCTCGATGCTGGCGGCGCCCACGGGGAACGCCACATCGAGCTCCAAGAGTGCGAAACAAACTGACCAGATCCAGGATGCCACCGAAAAAATCATGAATCCTCCCCCAACTCTCGGCGCGATAGCTTCGATCAGGCAGACTATGCCAGACGGCGAACATTTGGAGGGGATTCATCCGCATCCGGAGTGGAAATTTTCCTCGGAGAAGGCAATCTCTACCCTCGTTCAATGCCGAGGGCTGCTTGTATCGTCGTCAAACTCCTTGAGATTGTGCGCAGGAGATTGCTGTTGTTATGGCAACCCGTTTGCTCGTAGGAGACCTGGCGTGGTATTGAAGTCTGAGAGTGTGTTAAGCTTTTCCAATTTGAACTTACAAATTCCGACGTGTGCGTCGGGTGCGATACTTACCTCCCCGGAAGCAGTTCGGTATCCTGCTCACATGCCAAGGACGCCGCAGATGCTCACGCTTTTAAGACGGTCACTCTCGCTACAGAAAATATTCGAAAGTCAAAAAAATTGGTCCGTTGCATGCTTCGGACCGAAAACAGGGGGGTATATTTGATTCGCCAACGAAAGCAGTACCTGTCTGTGCGTGCCCAGAAAAAGGAAGTGTCTTTTCGACCCGAAACCTTTGTTTTTTGCGAGCGGTCCTCAGGCGCGGTGCGATTCCGCGTGCAAGCTGAACCCGATGGGGGGATGCCGGTCGAGCAGGTTGCAGGCTTACTGGCGATGCATTGCTTGGTGCGTGGCCAGGCGCCGGAAGACTTCGAAGTCATGGTGATTGCGCGGGAGTCACTTCTTCAAACTGTGGCCGAGCGAGCAGAGCAGCTGCTGGCTGCTGGACGGGCCATCGGGGCCGGAGTGAAGATCAGCCGCCGCGAGCAAGAAGTGCTGGACGGCATCCTCCAAAATCTTGCCAATAAGGAAATCGCCAGCAGGCTCAACGTGTCGGAGCGCACCGTAAAGTTCCACGTATCTTCTCTCCTGGCAAAGTTTGGCGTCACCGACCGAATCGCCTTAAGCCGGGAGGTATCTCTTGGCCGCTTGCCGACAGTCTTGTCGGGAGGTTTGCCAGAAAGGCAGCTTTCGATCCCCACTTTGTTTGGCTATCCGATTCGAGGTTGGGAAAGCAAGGTCCAGGACGCGCAGGGAGAGGACCCGTCTCCCCCCGCAGACGAAGTCCCACAGACACGCAATCGCGTCTACTCGATTTTTCCCCGCGAGCGTTACGCCACCTGAAATCAGCCGGCCATCCGCAAAATGAAAACGGCCCGTCCAGATATCGACATGGACGGGCCGTTATGTTTCGTTACATAGACCAAGCCCCGCGATTGCTTCCTCGCTGCAGCGCAGTGAATCCCGATTTCTTCCCATCTGCACAACCCTGCCAACTCGGCTGAATTACCCGAGTTGCGGCAACCCGCGGGCCCTCGAGACAGCATTGGCCAGTTCTCGAGAGCAAGACTAACCTTACTTGATCAGTTGCGAGCAATTTTCGGCGTTTTTGCCATAATGTTTGCGGTTAAGTCGCGCGTTTCCATCGCCGCGCTCGGAAAAAACGGTAGAGTGAAGACCAAGTGTCTTCCATTTGCCCATGGAGATCTGGCAGTCTGCAGTCAGCATGTTTCTGCGCAGCATCCATCGCAAAAAAGACGGCAAAGATCATCGCTACTTCAGCATCGTAGAAAACCATCGCATCGCTTCCCACAAGACGGTACAGCGAACCGTTCTCTATCTCGGCGAGATCAACGACCAACAACAAGCGGCCTGGCGCAAGTCACTTGCGGTGTTTGATGAACAGCAGCAAGAGTATGCGAACTTGAGTTTGTTTCCCGACGACCGCGAGATTCCCGCCGATGCGGTCGACAGCCTGCAAGTGAAACTGAGCGGTCTCGAACTACGACGGCCTCGTCTGTTCGGCAGCTGCTGGCTGGGATGTCAGTTGTGGCAGCAACTGGGCCTGGATGAGTTTTGGGATACTCGTCTTAGCGGATC
>WNGH01006075.1_pt1 | contig 16917 bp, 21 predicted proteins | sample 5400631 | NCBI WGS metagenome assembly WNGH01 (sample SAMN13153373, study PRJNA577476) | soil metagenome | isolation source: 115 cm soil or saprolite under Garry oak tree replicate 1 | place: USA:California | collected 2016-06-15
GCGCGGCCGAGCGCTTCGACTACCTCTATTCCGAGGACGAGCTACGCGAGTGGGTGCCGCGGCTGCAGGAGCTCGCAGGCGAGACGCAGACCGTCTACGCGATGTTCAACAACAACGGCCGCTCGGCGATGCCGTCGCCGCCGATGCCCGAGGCGATCGAGAACGAGAAGGACGGTTTCGTTGCCCAGGCGCCCACGAACGCCCAGATGCTGAAGCGGCTTTTGTAGCAGTAGCCAGGGCTATCATCGCTGGGGCAACGGGTCTCGAGGAAAGGGGGCGACATGCCAGAGCGGGTTCTGATGCGGCTCCCACAGGGCGTCGTCCTGGTCGATTCGGAGCTGCGGATCGACCATGCGAATCCGGCGGCCGAGCGGCTGCTCGGGGTGGGGTCACCGGGCGACCCACTGCCCGAGCCGTGGCCGGAGTTCTCGCTCCGAGACCTCGCGGCGAGGCTTTTCGGCCCCGATCCCCCGACTGGCGGCACGCTTGTCGAGACCGACCACCATTTCTTCTGGGTCGAAGGGGTTCCGGCGTCTACAGCCGAAACCGCGATCCTGATCGTCGACGACGTCACCGAACGCGAGCGCGCACGCCAGAGCGAGCGCGAGTTCGTCGAAAACGCCGCTCACGAGCTGCGCACGCCGCTGACGGCCATCGTCAGCGTCATGGACGTGCTGGAGGGCGGTGCCAAGGACATTCCCGAAACACGCGATCGCTTCCTCAAGCACATCCGCGTGCACAGTGAGCGGCTCTCGCGGCTCGCGACGTCGCTGCTCGTCCTCGCCCGGCTTCAGACCGGCGTGGAGCAACCACGGCTGATGGTCGTACCGGTTCGGCCGCTGCTGGAGGAGATCGCCGGCCGTCTCGACCCCCCCGGGGGCGTGGAGGTCTCGGTTCGCGCTCCGGAGCAGACCGGAGCGCTCGCGGACCGCGATCTCCTGCATCGGGCGATCGCGAATGTGGCCGAGAACTCGGCCAAGCACACGCGGACGGGCGAGATCGTCCTCGAGGCCCGCGGGAACGCCACGACGACCCAGATCGAGATCCGCGACACCGGCCCGGGAATGAGCGAGGAGGAGCGGGAGCGGGCATTCCACCGCTTCTACCGTTCTTCGAACGGCACCGACGGCTTCGGCCTGGGCCTCGCGATCGCTGAAGAAGCCGTTCGCGCGCTCGGCGGCACGATCGAGCTCGAGTCCGAGGCTGGTGCAGGAACGCGAGTTCTCGTCGTGGTGCCGAGCGCGAAGCTCCTCGGCTGATGCCGGAGCGGATCCTAATCGTCGAGGACGAGCCGGCGATCGCCGAGGCGGTCGAGTATGCCTTGAAGGCCGAAGGCTTCGAGGTCGAGGCGGTCGACGACGGAAACGACGCCCTCGAGCAGGCTCGCACGCGTCCATACGACCTGCTCGTCCTCGACCTGATGCTGCCCGGTCTCTCCGGGATCGAGGTCTGCCGGCGCCTGCGCGAGGAAAGCCCGGTCCCGATCCTGATGCTGACGGCGAAGGACGGCGAGGTCGACCGGGTGCTCGGGCTCGAGGTCGGGGCGGACGACTACGTGGCGAAGCCCTTCTCCATGCCCGAGCTCGTGGCCCGGGTGCGCGCGCTCCTCCGCAGGCGCAAGCTCGACAGCGGCGAGAGGACGACGAAGCTCCGCGTCGGCGAGCTCGAGCTGGATCTGGCGAAGCACGAAGCCCGTCTTGCCGACGAGCACGTCCCGCTGACCGCGTTCGAGCTGAAGCTGCTGGCACTCCTGGCTGCCGAGCCTGGGCACGTCTTCTCACGGCGGGAGATCATGGCCCACCTCTGGAACAGCTCCTACGTCGGCGACGAACGAGCCTGCGACCTCCACGTCTCGAACATCCGCCGCAAGATCGAGCGCGACCCGGCCCAGCCGGAAAGGCTCGTGACGGTGCGCGGCAGCGGCTACAAGCTGCAGCCTTTGTAGGCAAACGCTTACAAAAAACGGACGCGCGGCTCGCGGACCCCGCCGTACGCTCGCGCCGTGTACCTGGACGAGTTTCGGGCGGTGGTTGCCAGTCTCACGCGGGAGCTGGCGCTCGTGTCGGTGTCGGGTGAGCTTGACCTGCACACCGCCGGGTGCCTCCAAGCTCGGATCGAGGAAGCTGACACCGTGGGGGCGGGCACGGTCGTGGTCGACCTGTCCGAGATCAGCTTCATCGATTCCTCCGCGCTCGAAGTGCTGGTTCGGGAGACCAAGCGTCTGGAGGGCCGCGGCCACTCACTCGTCCTCGTGACGAACGATCCGCGCACACGACGGATCCTCGAGGTGACTGGTCTCGACCGGGTTCTTCGAGCCTACGCGACCCTCCAAGACGCCCTTGCCGACCTAACCCCAGAGCCGTCGCAGGTGACCGCGGCCGAGGCCTCGAGGGCTGGGCGATGATCGCATCCGCGAGCAAAGCCGTCACCGCGAAGCCGAGCCTGGTCTTCTTCCACTCCGCGTCTTCGGGGCGCTGCCGTCGCGTCGAGGGGTTCCTCGCACAGGTTCTCCAGCGGCGCGCCAATCACGACACTTTCGAGCTCGTTCGCGTCGATGCCGACGACAACGCCGAGCTGGTCGAGCAGTTCAAGATCGAGACGATCCCGACGCTCGTCGTCGTCGCCGACAAGCGAGCCCAGGGCCGGCTACCGAACCCGCAGGGCTGCCTCGACATCGAACGATTCCTCGCGCCCTGGCTTCGGTAGCCTCTGGGGCGTGCTGCCCTAGTCGATCGACTTCGCCGGCCGCCTCGAAGAGCACTCGTTCGACTGCGGCCTTCGCTAGCGATGCCGCCTGGAGGCCGTGGCGGCTTTGCAGCCGCGGCCGTCTAATCCCCATCTGACGGGCAGCCGCCATCTCGGTCTCCGCGCGTAGCTAGGCTCGCCGGCATGACACTTCCCTGGTCCGTGGATTTCGCCGGCCGCCTCGAGGAACACTCGTTTGAAAGCGAGGCGCTGAGAGGGAACGCGCTCGGCGACCCGCACGTGCGGCCGCTGTGGGTCTACGTGCCGCCCGCCTACGACGACGAGCCGGAGAACCGCTACCCCTCGATCTACCTGATCCAGGGCCTGACCGGACAGCTCGACATGTGGCGTAACCGCGCGGCGTTCCGCAAGAACCCGCCGGAGCTGATGGACGAGCTCTTCGCCTCCGGCGAGGCGCCGCCCGCCGTCTTGGTCTGGATCGACGCCTGGACGTCCCTCGGCGGCAGCCAGTTCCTCGACTCGCCGGGAACGGGCCGCTACCACACCTACCTCTGCGACGAGATCGTCCCCTGGGTGGACGAGCGCTACAGAACGCTCGCAGACGCCGGCCACCGCGGGATCGCCGGCAAATCGAGTGGCGGCTACGGGGCGATGGTGACGCCGATGCTCCGCCCCGATCTGTTCGGCGGCTTCGCCACGCACGCCGGCGACGCGCTCTTCGAGACCTGCTACCTGCCGGACTTCCGCACCTCGGCACGCGCGTTGCGCGACGAGTACGACGGCTCGTTCGACCGCTTCTGGGAGGACTTCCGCTCCCGCCCGCCGTTCTCGAAGAAGGCCGACCACGCCCTCCTGAACGACTGGTGCATGGCCGCGTGCTACTCGGCCGACGAGGACGGGACGATTCACCTCCCCTACGAGCCGCTCACCGGCGAGCTCATTCCCGAAATCTGGGAGCGCTGGCTCGCCTGGGACCCCGTGCGAATGGCACCTCGCTACGCGGACGCGCTGAGGTCGCAGCAGGCGATCTACATCGACGCCGGCAAGCGCGACGACGTCTACCTCGACCTCGGCGCCGAGGCGTTCCGACGTCGCCTCGACGAGCTCGGGATCGACGACTACTTCTTCGAGCTCTTCGACGGCACGCATGCCGGGATCGAGTACCGCTACCCGCTCGCCGTCAAGTATCTGGCCGAGAAGCTCGGCGCGTGATCGTCGCTTCGCCGCCGCCGCTCATCTGCATCGATCCAGGCCACGGCACGCCCCCGGCGATCGGCCGGCAGACCGAGCCGATCGGGCCCGGCTCGGGTGTCCTGAAGATCAAGGACGGCGGCGGCGCGGCCGGCGAGGCGGTCGTCAACCTCGCGATCGCGAAGAAGACGCGGACGCTGTTGGTTGCACGCGGCTACCGGGTCGCGATGACGCGCACGGGCCCGGTCTTCCGCTACGGCAATGGCGGGAACATCGCGCGCGCTCAGTTCTGCAACCGCCGGCATGCCGCGCTGATGCTGCGGATCCACGCCGACGGATCGACCAACACGTCGCTACACGGCTTCCAAACGCTCTACCCCGCCTGGCACAAGAGCTGGACGGACGACATCTACGCCCGCAGCCTGAAGGCCGCTCGGCTCGTCCAGGCCGCAGCCGTGCAGGCGACGGGCGCCGCCAGCCTCGGACTCGTCAAGCGGACCGACCTGACCGGTTTCAACTGGGCGGACGTCCCGTCGATTCTGGTCGAGTGCGGCTTCTTGTCGAACCCGCCCGAGCGGCGGTTGCTGCAGTCGAGCGCCTACGAGTGGAAGCTCGCGCGCGGCCTGACGGCCGGCGCGGCGGCTTTCACTCCTTTGCGCTGAGGCGCTCGCTCGCGACGCCGACCCGGAGGACGTCCGGGCTTCGCCCGGGCGTCCGTCTAATCGCGGGCGGCAACGCCGATCACGGTTCGTTCTTTTGAAAAGAATTCTTGGGCCCGCGCATTTGGCGGGCCGCCTCGTGGCCACGCTCGTGCACGGCTGCGCGCTTGCCCTCGAGCGTCGGGGGCTCGACCTCGTCGACCGGCGTCTCGCCCGACTCGAACTGCTCGCGCTCCTCGACGAGCTGCTTGGAGTCGTCGAGCTTCCGCCGGAGCTCGTCCGCCCGCGGGTCCGCGGCCGGAGTCGGCTGACGTCGCAACGCCCGGTAGGCCACTCCCGCGGCTCCGAGCGCCCCGGCGATCCAGGCGGCGCGGTTCCTCACGAGCTCGATGCTACTCTTCCGCAGCTTCCTGCCTCGCCGTCGCGCCGTCCGCCCCGAAGCGGCGCCCGCAGGCGAGGCCGACTCAGACCGTGGGAAGGAGTGATTCGGGACGATGATGATCGGCTACGAGATCCTGCTCATGCTCGACCCCGAGCTGCCGGATGACCGGCAGGAGGAGATTGTCACGCGCGTGCGTGAGGGCATCGAGGGCTCGGGCGGGAGCTGGATTGCTCACGACGTCTGGGGCCGCCGCAAGCTTGCCTACGAGATCGACCACAAGGCCGAGGGCGTCTACCACCTGCTCACCTTCGACGCGGAGCCGGAGGCGCTGGCCGAGGTCTCCCGCGTACTGAAGATCACGGACGGCGTCATGCGTCACCTGGCCGTCAAGCGTACGGCGGCGACAGGTCCGGCGCAGCCGCTAGAAACTAGCGTCGAGCACAGGCAGGATTCCGAAGACCAAGCAACACCCGTCGGGTGAGGAGGTTTTAGATGGCCGCCAACATCAACAGAGTCGTGCTCGTGGGCAATCTGACGAAGGATCCCGAGCTGCGCCACACGCCGAGCGGGACCGCGGTCTGCAGCCTGCGGCTCGCCGTCAACACGGACCGCGGTCTGCAGCCTGCGGCTCGCCGTCAACACACGTCGCAAGGACAGCGCGACCGGCGAGTGGACCGAGAAGCCGAACTACTTCGACATCACCGTCTGGGGTAACCAGGGCGAGAGCTGCGCCCAGTACCTCGCCAAAGGCCGCCCGGTCGCGGTCGACGGCCGGCTCGAGTGGCGTGAGTGGGACGCCCAGGACGGGACGAAGCGACAGGCGGTCGAGATCATCGCCGACAGCGTCCAGTTCCTCGGCAGCCGCGGCGACGGCGAGGGCGGCGGCCAGCCGCAGTTCGTCCCCGCAGGCGCGGCCGCGCAGACCGAGAACGCCGACTTCGCCGCCGGCGCGGACGACGACATTCCGTTCTGATGGCTCAGCAGAAGGACCGTCAGCAACAGCGCCGGCGCGGCGGGCCTTCAGCTGGCCCGATCCGGAAGAAGAACTGCTGGTTCTGCCGGAACAAGATCGTCGAGGTCGACTGGAAGGACGCGAACCAGCTCCGCCGCTACGTCTCCGAGAAGGGGAAGATCCGCTCGCGGCGGATCACCGGCGCCTGCCGGCGTCACCAGCGGCAGGTCGCGGTCGCGGTCAAGCGCGCACGCGAGATGGCGCTTTTGCCCTACGTCGCCGAGGGCCGCGAGGAGCGCCCCGACGGCCGGCGCGACCGCGGCGATCGCGGCGATCGCGACCGGGAGCGCTGATGCAGGTCATCCTGCGAGAGGACGTCGAGAAGGTAGGCCTCCGCGGCGAGGTCGTCGACGTCGCCGCGGGCTTCGCGCGCAACTACCTGCTGCCGCGACGGCTCGCCGAGCCCGCGGCGCGGGGCCGCGTGGCGGAGCTCGAGAAGCTCGCCGCGAGCCGCGCCCAGCACGAGGCGCAGAGCTTCGAGCACGCGCAGGAGCTCGTGCAGAAGCTCGAGGGTGCCGAGCTCCGCTTCGACGTCCAGGCCGGCGAGACCGGCACGCTCTTCGGCTCGGTCACGGCGACGGACATCGCCGACCGGGTCTGGGAGAGCCAGCGGGTCCGGATCGACCGGCGCAAGCTCGACCTCCCCGAGTCGATCAAGCGGATCGGCCGCTTCGAAGTTCCGGTCGAGCTCTTCGCCGACGTGACCGCGACCCTCCGCCTCGCGGTCGTGCCCGAGGGCGGCGAGCTGCCGCCGGAGGAAGAACTGGACGCGCTCGATCAGGTCGCAGCTCAGGAAGAAGCTGCGGCAGCGGCCGAGGCCGAGGAGGCCCGGGTCGCGGCAGAGGCCGCGACCGAGGCCGCCGTCGCCGAGGCGGAGGCCGAGGAGCAGCCTGCCGACGAGCCCTCGGCCGCGGAAGCCCCGAGCGAGCCGGCCGCCGAAGCCCAAGCCGAGACCGACGAGACCCAGACCTAGCTCCACGGCCGTTTCGGTTCGGCGGGTTGCGGGAAACCCGTCGCCATGCGCGTCCAGGTACTCGCGGTGGCGCTGATCGTCTCCCTCGGGGCCTCCGCAGCCGCGTTCTCGGCACCTGGCGGCGGCGTCCGCGCGAGGCCTGACCTCGTCGTCAGTTCGCTCGCGAATCCGCCCGCCATCGTCTTCGCGGGCGATGGATTCTCCGTCAGGGACCGCACGCGGAACATCGGCAAGGCAACCGCGCGCGCGACCGTCACCCGGTACTACTTGAGCGAAGGCGGGAAGCGGACGCAAGTCGCCAGGCGCTCGGTCGACCTGCTGAAGCCGGGCAGGTCATCGGCAGGCTCGGTCACGGCGAAGGTCCCGGAGACGCTCGATACCGGTGCCTACTCGTTGGTCGCGTGCGCCGACGCACCTGCTGCCGTCATGGAGTCGAACGAGCGAAACAACTGCCGCACCGCCGCGACGAGGATCGTCATCAAGAAACCGCCGCCGCGCGTCTAGCGAATCTTTCCCCAGCGGTTTCCACCGCCTGGGGATTGCCAAACGAACTTCCCGCAAGCAGCGAGGAATCTTCCCACAGATCTGTCCGGTCGTTTTGCGAACATATGTTCTATAGTGCCTGCAGATCAAGACAGCCTGTCTAGTAGGAAGGAGCCTGTTATGCACAGGCCTTCACTTCCGGCCACGTCCGCTGTTGACTACGCCGCTATGGCTCAGGTCGCCCAGCTCGCCCAGCCTGCGCAGGCCTCGCAGACCGCCCTAGTCCCGCCTCAAAATCTCGACGCCGAGGAGTCCGTCCTCGGCGCGATGATGCTCTCCCCCGGGGCGATTGGGGCGGTCAGCGAGGTCCTCGACGCCTCCGACTTCTATCGCGAGAGCCACGCGAAGATCTACCGCGCTGCCCTGTCTCTCTACGCCAAGGGCGAGCCAGTCGACGCGATCACGCTCGTCGACGCGCTCGAGGAGCGCGGCGATCTCGAAGACGTCGGCAGCAGGGTCCGCGTCCACGAGCTCGCCGCCCTCGTCCCCGCGAGCGCGAACGCAGGCCACTATGCGCGGATCGTGCGCGAGATGGCGACGTTGCGCGGCCTGATCAACGCGGGCAGCGAGATCTCGCGCCTCGGCTGGGAGCGTCCAGGCGAGGCCGGCGACCTGGTCGACAAGGCCGAGCAGGTCGTCTTCGATCTCTCGCAGGCGCGCGTCACAGGCGAGTTCACCCACATCGACGAGCTTCTGAAGGAGGGCTTCGAACGCATCACAGCCCTCTACGAGGCCGGCGCCGACATTACCGGTGTGCCCTCCGGGTTCCGCGATCTCGATCGGCTGACGTCGGGCTTCCAGCCCGGCAACCTGATCATCGCGGCAGCCCGCCCCTCCATGGGTAAGTCGGCGCTAGGCCTCTGTATGGCCGCGAACCTCGCGGTACGTCACGAGACGCCCGTCGCGGTCTTCACGCTCGAGATGTCGAAGTCCGAGGTGACGCAGCGGCTGATGTGCAGCGAGGCGAAGGTCGAGTCGAACCGGCTGCGGACGGGCAAGCTTGGCCCCGACGACTGGCCGCGGCTGACGGCGGCCTGCGACAAGCTCGCGAAGGCGCCGATCTACGTCGACGACACGGGCTCGATCACGATGATGGAGATCCGCTCGAAGGCCCGCCGCCTGAAGACACGTGAGCCGAACCTCGGCCTGATCGTCGTCGACTACCTGCAGCTGATGACCTCCGGCGCGTCGGCCGAGAACCGCGTGCAGGAGGTCTCGCAGATCTCACGGAACCTGAAGGTGCTCGCACGGGACCTCGACGTCCCGATTCTCGCGATGTCCCAGCTCTCGCGTGCGGTCGAGCAGCGCCACGACAAGCGGCCGATCCTTTCCGATTTGCGTGAAAGCGGTTCGATAGAGCAGGATGCCGACCTCGTCATGTTCATCTACCGCGACGAGTACTACAACGAGGAATCGGATCAACAGGGCCTGGCTGAGGTGATCCTGGCCAAGCACCGGAACGGGCCGACCGACGCGGTCAAGCTCTCGTTCCTCAAGCGGTACGCGAAGTTCGCGGACCTGGCAGCGGCGGCGTAACCGATCGGGAGGTGACTGAAGTTGTTCGAGCAGACGATCGTCCTCCTCGGCTCGACAACTGATTTCGCCGTCGTCTGCCAGGCCTGCGAGAGCCGCGGGCTCGGCTTCGGCGAGGAGCACTCTTCGCTCGTCCGCGGCAAGCTCGGCGTGGGCCACGACCTCGCCTGGACGGAGTGCGAGCGCGGACACCGCATCCGCGCCGTCCGCGCGGGGCGCGACGTGCAAGTCGAGATGACTTCGCCGCTCTGGTGAGCATCGCCCAGTAGCCGCCCGTTCGGGCAGACTTCTTCGACGTGCCGGCAACCGTGATCGTAGGCGCCCAGTGGGGAGACGAGGGCAAGGGCAAGATCGTCGACCTGCTCGCCGAGCACTCGGACCTTGTCTGCCGCTACAACGGCGGGCCGAACGCGGGGCACACGATCGTTGTCGGCGGCGAGACCTACAAGGTCCGCCACATCCCCTCCGGGATCCTCCGCGGCAAGGAGTGTGTGATCGGCGCGGGATGCGTCGTCGATCCCGAGGTCCTGGTCGAAGAGCTCGACGAGCTGGCCACGCGCGGAGTCCCGGTCGACCGCATCCACCTCTCGGCGAACGCGCACGTGATCATGCCCTGGCACGTCGCGATCGACCAGGGCGGGGAGCGGCGGCTCGGCAAGCTCAAGATCGGAACGACGAAGCGGGGGATCGGGCCGACCTACGCCGACAAGGCCTTCCGGCTCGGGATCCGCGTCCAGGATCTGCTCGACCCAAAGATCCTGCGCCAGAAGCTCGAGGTCGCGCTCGCCGAGAAGAACGTCTGGCTCGAGCGCGTTTACGGCGCCGCGCCGCTCGAGCTCGAGCAGCTCGCGGCACGCTTCGAGCAGCTTGCCCGGCGGCTGCGTCCGTTCATCACCGACACGTCGCTGCTCGTGGACCACGCTCTTCGCGACGGCAAGACGGTCCTGCTGGAGGGAGCGCACGCGACCCTGCTCGATCTCGACCACGGGACCTATCCCTTCGTCACCTCCTCGAGCACCGTCGCAGGGGGAGCGGCGCCGGGGATCGGGATCGGGCCGACGCGGATCGACGAAGTGATCGGCGTCGCCAAGGCGTACGTGACCCGCGTCGGCGAGGGGCCGTTCCCGACGGAGATCGAAGGGCCGGACCAAGAGCGCCTGCGCGAGCTGGGCGGTGAGTTCGGAACGGTCACCGGCCGCGAACGACGCTGCGGCTGGCTGGACCTCGTCGCGCTGCGCTACGCCGTGCGCCTGAACGGGATCACCTCGCTCGCGCTGACGAAGCTCGACGTGCTCTCGGCATTCGCCGAGCTGCCCGTCTGCGTCCGCTATCGCCTGCGGGACGGCAGCGAGACGGACGAGTTCCCCGCTTACCAGTCCGACTTCCACCACTGCGAGCCGGTTTACGAGACGTTGCCCGGCTGGGGGGAAACGCTCGACGAGATCGCCGAGGTCTCGGAGCTTCCCCAAGCTGCCGCGCGGTACATCGAGTTCGTCGAGCGACAGCTCGGCGTCGAGATCTCGCTGATCGGCACCGGCCGGGAGCGCGAGCGCGTGCTCGCCCAGCACGGGCCCGCCGCGCTCGCCGGCTAGAGGCGGGCGAGTTCTTCGGGCGCGTTGACGTTGACGAGCTGCGCCGGGTCGAGCTCGACCGTGACCGTGGCCAGCTCGGCGAGGGCGTCGCGGAGAGCGAGCTCACCTGCGGTGAGCCGGCGCTCCAGCACGCCGAGCGCCGAGCGCGCGTAGGCCCCGGGTAGCGGCCCGGTCTGGGGAACGGCGGCTCCCTCACAGGCCTCCCCCAGCGCCCGAACGAGCTGCGGGGTCGCGAAAGGCACGTCGACCGGGAGGAAGACGCAGACGTCGTTCCGTGACGCGCGGAGGCCGGCGACGATTCCGGCCAGCGGTGCCCGCAGGTCGGTGCCGTCGTCGTGGACGGGGAACGGCAAATCGAGCTCGTCGGCGACCTTGCCGAACGCGAGCCGTTCGTCGCAGGCCTCGCCGAGAGTCCCCCAGGCCTGCTCGGCGAGTGTCTTACCGTTGAGGCGGGCCAGCGCCTTAGGCGAGCCGAAACGGCGGCTTGCGCCGCCGACCAGCAGCACACCGGTCAGCTGACGACGCGCCATTCCTCGCTGTACACGTTCACTCGCCCGCCACGCACGAAACCGCAGAGCGTCACGCGGCGGTCGCGGGCCAGCTCAATGGCGAGACTCGACGGCGCGCCGACCGCGACCACGATCGGGCAGCCGGCGACGGCGGCCTTCTGGACGAGCTCGAAGGAGAGGCGCCCGCTCACGCAGAGGATCGCGTCGGCGAGCGGCAGCTGCTGCTCGCCGAAGGCCCACCCGATCACCTTGTCCATCGCGTTGTGCCGCCCGACGTCCTCGCGCAGGCAGAGCAGCTCGCCGGTTCCGTCGAAGAGGCCCGTCGCATGTAGGCCGCCGGTCTCGGCGAAAGCGGGCTGCCGATCGCGTAGGCGTTCGGGCAGCTCGGAGAGCAGTGCGGCCGGGGCCCGTAGCTCGCTTGCGACCTCCGGCGCCTCGACGGCAACCGCCTCGAGCGCGCCTTTCCCGCAGACGCCGCACGAGGACGAGGTGTAGAAGTGGCGCTCGAGTCCCGCCGGGTCGAACGCCTCGGCTTCGACTTCGATCGTGTTCGCGGCAAGGTCGCCGGGTGGCGCCGCGTGCTGCGGATTGATGCCTTCTGAGAGAAGAAAGCCGAGCGCGAGCTCCTCGTCGTGCCCAGGGGTGCGCATCGTCACCGCGACCGCCGAGCCGTTGACGCGGATCTCGAGCGGTTCCTCGACCGCGACCGAGTCTCGCTCCCGCCGTTCGCCCGGCAGCCGAAGAACGTCGACCCGAGCAGCCGAGTACGGCGGAGCCCTCATCGCATCAAGTCTAGGGAGCCGGTCCTGCGCCGATCGTCGCGACTTCCAATCTCAGGACGCGTTCGTTCGGGAAGCGCGTCGCGAGCTCCGCCTCACACGAGGCGGCTTCCGCGTTCTGGGCCCAAACGATCACAGCCGGCCCGGAGCCGGAGAGCGTCGCGCCCAGGGCTCCAGCTGGAAGGGCCTGCCGCACCGCGCCGAGCAGCGGCGCGCTCTCTGCCCGGTAGGGCTCGTGCAGGCGGTCGGTGAGCGCCTCCGCGAAGAGCTCCGTCGAGCCGCCGGCCAGTGCCGCACCGAGGAGGGTCGCGCGTCCGGCGGTGAAGGCAGCGTCGGCGTGCGTCACCGTCGCAGGAAGCGCCGCCCGGGAAGCAGACGTGGAGACCGTGGTCTCCGGGATGACGGCGATCGGGACGGCGGGCGGACGATCGGCGATCCGGACGAGCTGCGTCCCCCAGGTCAGGCAGACGCCGCCGAGGAGCGCAGCCCCGAAATTGTCGCCGTGGCCCTCGAGCTCGAGCCCTTCGGCGAAAAGCTCGGCGGGATCCGCGCGGCCGCGCTCGAGCAGCGCCGCGGCGACCAGCCCGAGCGCGATCACCGCGGCGCTCGAGCCGAGCCCGCGGGCCCGCGGGATCCGGCTCGTCCAGGTGAAGCGCCTCCCGTCAAGGCCGGCGAGACGGGCGAACGCGCGCACCCCGATGTGATCGAGGTCGGGCTCGTCCTCGCCGGAGCTCACCTCGAGCTCATTCCAGAGGTTGAGCGCGACAGCGGCGCAGTCGAAGCCCGGGCCGAGGTTCGCGGTCGTCGCGGGTGCGCGAAGGCGGAGCGCCTCAGTCAAGCAATCGCCGCGATCGCATCGGGATCGGGCTCGACCGCTACCGGCGGTGGCGTGAGGCGCTCCACGGCCTCGGGGTCCTTGAGCCCGTGCCCGGTGATGACGCAGACCACCCGCGTACCCGACGGGAGCTGTGCGTGCGCGAGGCCGGCCACCCCGGCTGCCGAGGCCGGCTCGCAGAAGATCCCCTCCTCCTGCGCGAGCGCGCGCCAGGCCTCGAGCAGCGCCTCGTCGGAGACCTTGGCAATCAGGCCGCCAGTGCGCTCCAACGCCTCTTCCACCTCGGGCGCATGGACGGGCGCGGAGATGCGAATGGCCAACGCCGCCGTCTCCGCTCGCAGCGAAGACTCGACCGCGACGACCCGAGGCAGGCCGGCGCCCGCTTCCTCGAAACCCATCACGTAGGCGCGGGTGTTTCCACCACCGCCGTAGGGAAGCGCAAGCACCGCCGGCGGCGCGCCCAGCTCTTCGAGGATCTCGAACGCGGCGGTCTTCTGGCCCTCGAGCCGGTAGGGGTTGAGCGAATTGACGAGCACGTGAGTGCCGCGCTCGGTGAGCTCGCGCGCGGCGGCGAGGGCCTGGTCGAACGAGCCGCGCACCTCGAGCACGCGTGCACCGAGGGCGCGCGCCTGGGCGAGCTTCCCGAGTGCCACTGCTCCCGCCGGCTGCAAGACGAGCGCCGGCAGGCCGGCACGCGCGGCGTAGGCGGCCGCCGAGGCGGCCGTGTTACCGGTCGAGGCGCAGACGACCGCGCGCCTGCCTTCCTCGAGCGCCTTCGAGAGCGCGACGGTCATCCCACGGTCCTTGAACGAGCCGGTGGGGTTCGCGCCCTCACACTTGAGCCAGATGTCGAGATCGAGGCGAGCGGAGAGACGCGGCGCAGGCAGCAGCGGCGTGCCGCCTTCGCCAAGCGTCACGATCGGCGTCTCCGGGCCGAGCGGTAGACGGTCGCGGAAGCGCTCTACTAAGGACGCGCGGCTAGACACCGCGCTCCGAGATCACCCGCATCAGCGTCGGCGTGCCGCGCACCTCGGGGAGCTCCGCGACCGTCGCGAGCGCGGCCTCCACCCGCCCGCTCGATGCCTCGTGCGTGACGAGGTCGAGCGAGGCACCGTCGTCGAGCTGGCGCTGCGCCAACCGGGCCACCGACACGCTCTGTGCCGCCAGCTGCTCGGCCACGTGCGCGAGCACACCCGGCCGGTCATCGACCTCGATGCGGACGTAGTAGCGCGAGCGCAGATCGCCGGCCGGGAGCCGCGGGAGCGTGCGCCAGGCGGCGTCGTTGTGGAGGAAGCCCGTCGCCGCCGTGCCGACGACGCTGACAATGTCGGCAACGACGGCTGAGGCAGTCTCGAGCCCGCCCGCGCCCGGCCCCTCGAGCGTGATCTCGCGGATCGCATCGGCCTGGAGCATGACCGCGTTGAACGCCCCCTCGACGGCCGCGAGCGGATGGTGCCGGTCCACGAACGCCGCCTGGACTCGCACGTCGAAGCCCCCGTCGACCAAGGTGGCAGCGCCGACGAGGCGGACGGTCATGTCGAGCTCGCGCGCCGCCTCGACGTGCTCCGGGCGCACGTGCTCGATGCCCTCGTAGAGCACGTCCTCGAGGCCAACGCGGACGCCGAAGGCAACGGTGGCCAGGATCGCCATCTTCGCCGCCGCATCCGCTCCCGAGACGTCGTCGCTCGGATCGGCCTCCGCGTAGCCGAGCTGCTGCGCCTCCGCCAAGGCCTGGGCGTAGTCCGCGCCGGCCTCCATGCGCGTGAGGATGAAGTTCGTCGTCCCGTTGACGATTCCGAGCACGCGATGGACGTTCGTCGCGACGAGCGACTCGCGGAGAACCTTGATCAGCGGGATCGCGGCGCAGACGCTGGCCTCGAAGCGAAGCTGGACGCCCTCCTCGGAGGCGACGCGGAAGATCTCCGGACCGCGGCGCGCGATCAGCTGCTTGTTCGCCGAGACGACCGGCTTGCGGGCGCGGAGGAGCCGGAGAACGTAGTCAGCCGCCGGCTCGACACCGCCCATCACCTCGGCGACGAGCGCGATCGAGGGGTCGTTGCAGATCGACTCGAAGTCGGTGGTCAGGAGATCGTTGCCGGCGGGGAAAGAGCGCTCGCGAGCCGGGTCGCGCACGAGCGCACGCACGACCCGGATGCGGTGCCCGGTCGCCCGCTCGATCTCGTCGCCGTTCTCGATCAGAAGACGGTTGACGGCCGCGCCGACCGTCCCGTAGCCGAGCAGCGCGACGGGAACGTCAACCGCGGCCATCGGCACGGTCCTGGCCGGGCGGGTGCGCCTCGAGCGAGAGAGCCTCCTCGGAGAGGTGGAAACGGTCGTGGAGCACGCGCGCGGCCCGCTCGACCTCCGACGCGCGCACGACGCAGGAGATCCTGATCGACGAAGTCGAGATGATCTCGATGTTGATGCCCGCCTCGGCGAGGGCGTCGAACATGTCGGCGGCGACGCCCGGGTCCGACTTCATACCGGCACCGACGAGGGAGATCTTCGCGACGTCGGCGTCGAGCGTCACGCCACTGCCGCCGACGTCCCGGGCCACCCGCTCCAGCGCCGGCTCGACTCGTCCGAGGTCCTCCTTCGGCAGCGTGAAGGAGACATCGGTGCGGCCTTCGGCGGAGACGTTCTGGACGATCATGTCGATGTTCGCTCCCTCCTCCGCGAGCGGGCGGAAGATGCGCGCGGCCACGCCGGGTTGATCGGGAACCGCGAGGATCGTCACCTTCGCCTGCGAGGCGTCATGTGCAATTCCCGAAACGATCGCCTGGTCCATCTGCTCGGCCTCCTTGCCGATCCACGTCCCCTCGTTGTCGGCGAACGAGGAGCGAACGTGTAGCGGAAGTCCGTGGTTGCGAGCGTATTCGACCGAGCGGAGCGCCAGCACCTTCGCACCTGAGGCAGCGAGCTCGAGCATCTCCTCATAGGAGACCCGGTGCAGCTTGCGCGCGCCGGGGACGACGCGCGGGTCGGCCGTGAAGACTCCCTCGACGTCGGTGTAGATCTCGCACGCCTCCGCTCTGAGTGCGGCCGCCAGTGCGACGGCCGTCGTGTCGGAGCCGCCGCGGCCGAGCGTCGTCGGCTCGAGCTCCGAGGAGACGCCCTGGAAGCCCGCCACGATCGCGACCTTGCCCTCCTCGAGGGCTTGGAGGACGCGGCTCGAACGGATGTCCAGGATTCGCGCCTTGCCGTGCGCCGCGTCGGTGACGATCCCGGCCTGCGAGGCGGTGAACGAAATCGCGTCGCGGCCGAGATCCATGATCGCCATCGAGAGGAGCGCGATCGAGATGCGCTCGCCGGCGGTCAGGAGCATGTCCAGCTCGCGCGGCGGCGGAAGTGGCGTGACCTCGGCGGCAAGCCCGAGCAGCTCGTCGGTCGTGTCGCCCATCGCCGACGCGACGACGCAGACGCGCCGACCCGCCGCGACATCGACCACGCGGGTTGCCACGGCCTTGATGTGCTCGGCGCTCCCGAGGGAGCTGCCGCCGTACTTCTGAACGATGAGGGTTACAGGATCCGCAGTCGTCTCATCATGCGTGACGAGAACCGGGCGGTCTAGGAGGGAGAGAGCAGGAACTCGTAGAGGTTGCGATAGCCCGTGATCGCAGCGCTGACGGCACTCGGGTCGTCCGTCTCCCCCGACTCGATCAGGCTCGTGAGCCGCCGCGCCTCTAAGAACTCGGCGACGAGCTTGGGGTCGGCGGAATCGCGAGCTTCCTCTTCGGTCGTCGGGTAACCGCGGGCGATCAGCAAGCGCTCGATCAGGCGATCCACCTCGGGCAGTGCTTCGGCAGGCGAATCGATGAGCAGAGGCTCGAGACCTCGCCACTCCGTCTCCCACTCCTGCTGATCGAGACCGGGTTCGGGCACGAAAATAGGATGCGCGCGACCGACCCCTTTGAAACACTGGACGCGTGAAGGTCCTGGTCGTGGGGTCGGGCGGGCGCGAGCACGCGCTTGCCTGGAAACTGGCCCAAAGCGAAGACTGCGAAGAGCTGCACGCGGCGCCGGGGAACCCGGGAATCGCCAAGATCGGCCACTGCCATCCCGTCCGGGCCGAGGACGGCGAGGGGCTGCTGGGGTTCTGCGGCGAGCACGAGATCGACCTCGTCGTCGTCGGGCCGGAGGCGCCGCTCGTGGCGGGTTTGGCAGACCAGCTGCGGCATGCGGGCGTCGCCGTCTTCGGCCCGA
>WNGH01002675.1_pt1 | contig 16891 bp, 13 predicted proteins | sample 5400631 | NCBI WGS metagenome assembly WNGH01 (sample SAMN13153373, study PRJNA577476) | soil metagenome | isolation source: 115 cm soil or saprolite under Garry oak tree replicate 1 | place: USA:California | collected 2016-06-15
CTATCTGGGCTACGGAATCGGCGTACACGCTCCTGGCCTGCGCGATCGTCAGGCGGCGATCGACGCGGCTCATCATCTCCTGTTGGGACATGGCCTGGCTGTGCCACGGATGCGTGCGCACCTGGCGACCGGCACTCAGGTGGGGATTACCCTTAACCTGAACCAGATCTATGGCGCCGACGAGCGGGTCGAGACGGCGCGCGATATGGAACTTGCCAGGGAGTTTAGCAATGGCTGGTTCCTTGATCCGATCTACCGCGGCGCCTATCCCGAGCGGTTCTTTGAGCACATGGGACTCAATCCGCCACCGATCCAGGAGGGCGACCTGGCGATTATCGCGGCCCCGTTGGATTTTCTGGGAGTGAATAACTATTCGCGTATCCTGATTCGCGGCGCGCAGACGCAGCCACTGGCGGATCGCTGTGAAAGTGTCTCGCCCATCCCCAATGCCTGCTATACCGACATGGGCTGGGAGATCTATCCGCGCGGCCTGCGCGATCTGCTGGTCAGTGTGGGGAGCAACTATCTGGTGGGCAAACTCTACGTAACCGAGAACGGCGCAGCCTTCCCCGATGACTGGGATGGCGGCGACACGGTCAGCGATCCCCAGCGCGTCTCCTATCTGCGCTCGTATATTACCGCCTGCGCTGAGGCCATTGAACAGGGGGTGCCCTTGCGCGGCTACTTTGTCTGGTCGCTGATGGACAATTTTGAGTGGGGCGAGGGCTACGCCAAGCGCTTCGGCATCATTTATGTGGACTATCCAACCCAGCGCCGTATCATTAAAGAGAGCGGCCGCTGGTATGCATCCTTTCTCGCGTCACAGAAAGGGGGCAAATCTTCATAGGTAGGTTAGTGCCAGTTGACAATACCACTTACGCTTCTGGCAATGTGAACTTGCGATCCTGCAAGCGCTTGATGAAAGCCGGACGGCGCAGGTGAGGCCGGACCCAGGCGCGGAAACGCTCTTGAAACTCCTGGGTCTCTTTGAATTGATCGGCGGCTTCACGCAGCTCAAGTAATAATCGAACAGCTTCGTCGTAGCCTGAGCCCGTACTGCGCGTTACTGCCTGGTCGACTTGACGCCAGTAATCATCCTGGTGATCGTGGATAACTTGCAGGTGACGCAGACGAGCCACTTGCTCCTGCTCGCGCTTCTCGCGTTCCAGTTGGGCTTTAATAGTCTTGCTTTCTGCACGCAGCGTGGCGTAAGTGACATGCTCACCTGTTGACGGCCTCACCCTGGTCTTATCCTGGCTCAGTTCGCGCAACTCCCTGACGAGGAGGCGGCTCAAGCCTGGCTCATTATGTGCTAACCGGACCAGATACTCGTGTTGGCGCTCTGGTGAGAGCAACTTGACCCATGCGGCAAAGTCATCGCCAGTCGATGACACGGCCGCCTTGCTATGTCTGGCTGTCGCGGTGAGCAGTTCTTGCGGCACCTGCAACAATTCTGCCAGCGCCTGCTGTGCCGCTGTCAGCGTGCCAAAACCGGGTGGAACCGGTGGCACACTGATTTCCCAGTCCTCTTCCTCGTCATCCTCTTCGTCATAGCCCTCCATCATGATCTGACCGGCCAACCAGACGATATACAACGCCCGCAGGTCGCCTTCCATCAATTCATCGCGCATGGCGATGAGCGATCCCAGTTCATAGTTAATCCATTCGTCGGGCGCTTCCATCTCGCCGAAGTGGATATCGAGGATATCATAATCCGCGTACTGGGTGAACGTGACGAAATCATCGAGATCGTAGTCATCGATGAGGTCGCCTGGCAAGATTCCATGCGGGAAGCGCAATGCCAGTTCGGGCGCGCCCCAGTTGGCCCAATAGAGGAAGCCATCGAAGAACTTGTGGAGCACGTCGATGGGATCGTGTTTGAAGTTACCCCAGTGATATTCAATGAGGGCGTGGGTGGAAGATGCTTCGATGTGACTGGAAAGGGCATTGACAGCATCGAGTTGCACCCGGGTCAGAGGTCGATCGCTGGTCATGAATTCGTAACGCTGGTATTCGCTCATCAGTACTGTCCTCCATGTGGTGTCAATGCTAGCAAATAATGTTGAGTGCAGTTTAGTCGCAGTTCTACTAAAGGCTAGTAATCAGCTTTCCTCAAAGGATACCACGCTTGACTGATGGAAACAAAGAGTAGGATTCCCCCTTGACACGATCTGCCTCCCGTGCTATTCTTTTCACGGGGAACTTAATGAACGTTTAGTAATTTGCTCACAAGCAGGAGTACCCGCGGAGCAGCCAATGAAGAAACATCTGGATGGCCCCTCTTCACACTTCGACCAGGAAACGTGGCGGCAGATCCTTACCGCCGCGAAGGAACTCTTTTTTGCGAAAGGCTATAAAGGCGTCTCCATGAAAGAGATCGCCGACGCGGTTCAGGTCACGCCCGCAGCCTTGTACTACCATTTCCCCAAGGGCAAGGAAGATCTCTTCACGAAGATGATCCAGACCTTGTTTGTTGAAGAAGGGGTAGCAGGTCTCGACCAGGTTCTTGAAACTACTCCTGATCTGCGTGAGCGTTTGAACCTGTTCACCGCCTTTCTGCTGATGATTCCCATTGATGAGCAATTGACGATGCTACTCCGAGATGCCAGGGAGCACATCAAAGACCCGGAAAGCCAGCGGATCATTTTGTCCCTGCGGGACCGGATCAAGCAGCAGGTCATGGGCCTCTTTCAAGCGGCACGAGATGCCGGAGAGATTCGAACGGATATTCCGGTCGAGGTGCTGGTCAGTCTCTACATGGGGATGCTGAGGGAGTCGAAGAGCCTCCAGGGGTCGCGTCAGGCGTCGCACGCGGTCACCGTGCTGCTTGACGGCATTGCGTCTCCCGCACAACGACACCAGCCCTGATTCTTTTCATGCATTGAGAAGAGGGAGAAAGGAAATGCTTCACGTGATGAAAAGATGTCTGTCATTCCTCCCATACAAGAGGCGTGCCCATGGAGGTGATCATGACCCCCTCCCCTGATACATCTCAGCCTGAGCAGGCGGTGGATGACGCGCCGAGCGGCACTCTGGCGATCGAAACCCATGGCTTGAGTAAGCACTTCGGGCAGCGCAAAGCGGTAGATGGCCTCACTATCAGCATCCCTGCCGGGACCATCGCTGGCTTTGTCGGCCCCAATGGTGCCGGGAAGACGACCACCATTCGCCTGCTGCTGGGACTGGTGCGACCAAGTGAAGGCCGCGCCACGATTCTTGGCAAACCGCTGACAGATCCCCGAAGCTACCTTCCGCGCGTTGGGGCGCTCATCGAAGCTCCTGCCTTCTATCCCAGCCTGAGCGGGCGGACGAATCTGGAGGTGCTCGCCCACCTTGGCGGTCACCCCCGCTCCCGCGTGAGCCAGCTGCTCGAAATGGTCGAGCTGAGCGACCGAGCGAAAGACCCCGTGAGAAAGTATTCGCAAGGGATGAAGCAACGGCTCGGGGTGGCCGTGGCGCTGCTCCCCGATCCCGAACTGCTGATCCTCGACGAACCGGCCAATGGCCTCGACCCACTTGGCATCATCCAGATGCGCGATCTGCTGCGGCGCCTGCGCGAGCAGAGCAAGACCATCTTCCTCAGTAGCCACCTGCTGGGGGAGTTGGAGCAGGTCACGGATTGGTTGGTGATGCTCAATCACGGGAAGGCCATCTTCAGCGGTCCCGCCCGCGACCTCCTTGACCGTCGCGGTGAACTGGTGGTCGAAGCCGAGGAGGCGACGCAGCTCGATCTGGTGGCCAGGATCGCGACTGCGGCGGGCTACACGGTCACGCCGGTGAACGGCTCCCTGCGGATTGCCTGTCCCCTGGACTGGGCCTCCGAACTGGACCGACGTGCCAGGGAGGCTGGTGCCACTCACATTACCATCCGTGCGAGGGAGGCCAGCCTCGAAGAGCGTTTCCTGGCGCTGTTGAAAGGAGATCACTAATGGTGCGTGCTTTTCGCAGCGAGTTGCTCAAGTTCCGCCGCTGGAGCGTCCTGGCTGGTGGGGGAGTGATGATCGTCGCCACCGCTTTTATCGCCTACTTGACCTTCCACCAGATCACGTCCGGGGCCACCGGACCGGAGCTCACCCCCCTCATTCAGGCTTTCCCGACGACACAGGGACTGATCACCGTCGTTGGCCAGGCGCGGTCACTGATCATTGCGATCGCGCTCATCATGGTCACCTCGAACCTCGCCGCGGAATGGTCCCAGGGAACTCTGCGCAACCTGCTGGTGCGCGAGCCGGGCCGGCTGCGCCTGCTTTCGGGCAAGATGCTCGCCCTCGTGCTCTTCGTGGCCATCTCCCTTGCGCTGACCCTGCTTATCAGTGCCGCGCTCATCATCGTCGCAGCTCAGTCTCAGGGGATCTCGACGGCTGCCTGGACCTCGTCTGAAGGGATGCGCGCCTTTCTGAGTTTCTCCGGCAATGAAGTACTCTGTCTCGTTGGCGTGAGCCTCCTGGGAATGCTTATCGCCGTGCTGACGCGCTCGACAGGCGCCGCCGTAGGGATCGCACTGGCATACGTCCTGGTCCCGGAAGGAGTGATTGCCATGGTGTGGCCGGAGGGGTCCAGGTGGTTCCCCGTTCGCGTCTTCAACTTCCTGCCGGGCTCGACCGTGCCCCCGGCTGTCGGTCCCACTCCTCCTCAGGGCTACATTGCTGCCTTGCTCGTGGCGCTGCTGTGGATGGCCGGCTTTGTCATGGTGAGCGCCGTAGTGTTCCGGCGTCAGGATGTCAACGCGTAGCCGAAGGAGGGAGATCCGTGAAATCGCTAAGGCCAGGTGACGACAGCCCTGTGCGCCCATCGGGACAGACCAGCACAGACGGAGGGAACGGTGACGAGCGGTCCGCAGTGGTCGGCAACGAACGGCTGACTGCGCTGGCCAGCGCGGTGCTCCTCGTGCTGATTGTGGTTGAGCTCGTGAGCTCGGCGAGCCTGCGCACGCTGCTTCCCATCCATATCTTTATCGGGGTGGGCCTTTCCGGCCCGCTCGTCGTCAAGATCGGCTCGACCGGCTACCGCTTCCTCCGCTATTACACCAGGTCGCCCGCTTTCGTGCGCAGAGGCCCGCCCCACCTGGCGCTGCGGGTGCTGGCCCCGCTGCTCCTCGTCACGACCCTCGTAGTGATCGGCAGTGGGATCGGACTCGTGGTGACTGGCCCGGAGCAGGCTGGCCCACTCCTCCCTATACACAACCTCAGTGTCCTGGTCTGGCTCTCGATGATCGCCATCCATGTCTTCGCCTACATCTGGCGTACCCCACGTCTGGTCGCGGACGACTGGAGAAAACAATCCGGCAGGAGCCTTGCCCCAGGACGCGGGCTCCGGCTTGGCGTGAACATTGGCGCGCTGCTGGTCGGCGCGGTCGCCGCCATCCTCCTGTTCCCCAGTGCCACACCGTGGCTCGTCTGGAGTCAGACGAGCCAGATGGTCTCCGCCGCCTTGATCGCCGGCCTGATTATCGCCACACTGGTGCTCCTGGTCACCAGACCGTTCAGGTGGAAGTAGACGGACGGTGAGGCACGGGCAAAGAGAGCTATCGTCCAACTAGTCCCAGGGGCTCTATTCCCACCTCTGCACTCAGCGCTTCCAGTTCAGCACGCGTGGTGGCATCTACAGGTATGCCTTCTCTCGTCCGCTTTGCGCGCAGCTCTGCACGCCGCTCGCCAGGGATGCGAATGTGCTGTCCAGTTGCGGTTTCTGTCTCGCGAATGGCAGCCAGCATGCCACCTAAACGCGAGGTGTATTCTTCTGTCGACATAAGCGGCCCGAGATGGATCGCCAGGCACCACAAGCCTGCGTCGGTTGGAGCTGTCCAGTCATCGTAGGGGGAACGCACATGCGGTCCCCAACTTGATCCCGGTATGATAGCTGAGAGAATCTCGATCATCAGTGCCAGCGCGTATCCCTTCGCACCAGCCATAGGTAGTACAGCTCCTGCCAGGGCTGCCTTGGGGTCCGTCGTGGGACGGCCTTCCGCGTCAATGGCCCACCCTTCTGGGATTGGTTTGTCCTGGCGCGCTGCCATGATAATGTTGCCGCGTGCCACAATACTCGTAGCCATGTCTACCACCACCGGCGGCTCATTGGGTGTCGGGCCCGGTGCCGAAAATGCCAACGGGTTGGTGCCGAAAAACGCGACTCGCCCTCCCCACGGTGGTATTCCAGGTGGCGTATTGCATACCATGAGCGCTATACAGCCTGCTGCAGCCGCCCGCTCGGTATAGGCCGAAAGCGCAGCCGCGTGATTGGTGTGCGCAACGGCAACCATTCCTACACCCTGCGACTTCGCCAGTCGTACAGCCTCATCCATAGCTGCGGTTGCAGCAACAGGGCCGAGAGCATTGTCTGCATCGAGCAAGGCAAGGGCTGGAGCTGGATGGGTCCAGCGGAATGCAGGGCGAGCGGCAGCCAACCCCGCGCGCACACGCCGCGCATAGATGGCCAGGCGCGAAACGCCGTGTGTGTCGATGCCTTCCAGATTTGCCTCGACAAGCGCCCATGCGACCGTCTGGGCATCGGCCCTGCTTAAGTCTACAGCCTGAAGAATAGTGGTGACAAAGTCCTTCAGGACCGGAGCTGCTATATACGTTTCCTTCTCAAAGTCATCCGACATAATGCTCTACACCTCCGTTTATACTGCTCCGATCGCCCGTTCTCCAGCCAGCACCCGCAGCACGTCGGTGATGACCAGGCGCAAGGTGCTAGCATCTCAGCGACCATGATCATCGGGCTCTCTATCATCTCAACATTGTCAATGAGACGTTGTAACGGGTAAACGAGCGACTACTACGTCACAGAATTGTACCAGTTTGCCGCCATAAAGCGATCACGTTTACAGACAATATCACAGGGCGTTAACACTTTCGCATGTTCTCCTTTACAGCGAACGATTCTTCAGGTATACTCCTGGATTAGAGCTGTCCAAGTGGACAGCGCGGTATACTAAAAAAAGAAGAGGGAATGGTCCAGTGCGCGGTGCTCCGTTCTCTGTTGCAACAGAAAAGCGGCAGGCTTGCATGCCTCCATTCCCTGCAACACGCATGGAAAGGATCGACAAAACGATGCCCACAGCAGATTCAAAGACTCCCAAAATCGTTGGCAAAGAGGAACTCGCCCATCTGATCGCAGTCAGGGCTCATGTGGATCTGAAACAGGCCGATGCGATGCTGGACGCCTTGACGGACACCGTCCGCGAAGAAGTCGCCAAGGGGCACCAGGTGCGCCTCATGGGCTTTGGGTCGTGGAAGTTGACCGCGGTCTCGGCACGGACCATCAAATCCATCCGTGGTGGGACACCCATTCACATTCCTGCCGGCAAACGGGTCAGCTTCAGCACTGGATCGCTGCTCGCAGAGGCTGCAAAAGCACCCGCTCCTGCGAAACAGGCCCCCGCGTCCAAGCCCACCGCTAAAAAAGGAGCCAGATAAGATCATCGTGCCCCCACAGGGCACGACGCTCGACAGCAGCAGACGCTACCCAGGTGGCTTCTGCTGCTTCTCTGCCTCCCATCATGTCCACGTTCGCTTCATCTGTATCCCCTGTCGTGTATTTGCCACCCTCAGTGGATGAGCAGTTGCATTCATGAGGCTTTGTGGTAGCGTCTTCTCTTGCCAAAGCAGGGCTCTTTTCCCTGTGTATTTGGGCTTTGGTGGAGCAAGAGAAGATGCCAGGTGACAAGGGAAATAGCCGAATAGTCCGCAGGCGGCGTATTCACGCGTTAAAAGAATACTGATGTGACGTGGACTATGCAGTTATAATGTCCCTCATCCATCCATGTGGTGGTACAATGCGGATACGACGTCAGTTGTTACCCACCGCAAAGTAGTAGGCAATTGAGGCAGGTAAGATATGAGAGGTGAAGTATGATAACACGTACTGCCAGAGCAACCTATTACATCGCCATTTGTGTTTTTCTCGTCTGCTTGGTGGTTCTTGTCGTAAAAATGACATTTTGGCCTGTCTGTGGCGGTGGGTCAACTTGTGACGGATGGACTGTTGCAGGCCTGGTTGCAGCAGTTCTAGGAGTGAGCACAGCATTTTTAGGCATTCTCGGAGCTATTGCTCTCGCCGCCTGGTGGACCAGCCTGGATAAACGTGTTGAGGATCACGTAACACACCTCTTTACAGCGCAGATTCAAACAGTGCAGGACGCTCTCAATCACCTGAAAGAACGGGCTGATGAACTTCGAGGTAAGGTGGATGCTCTTGAAACGATCATACCTGAGTTAGAGTTGCGCATAAGTGCAGCACAAGCGAGCGCAACAAGAGCATTTGAGGCAAATATGTCAGGGTATTATCAAACACTGGAAGACCAGCGCAAACAGAATGAAAGCAGAGATACTCGGCATACACTCGAATCAGCCCCGGATCGGAGCGAGGAGGAGCACCCATGACAAAGCGCCAGATCGCCCTTGGAGTCATCTGCTTTCTTGTAGGTATCCTGGTTGGCATGGAGATAGCTGGAAATAGTGAATTGCTCGTTCGCATGGTCATCATCGTGGTAATTCTGCTGCTGCTCGTGTATCTGGCGCTGCCCTACCTGCCGCGAGCGATATCATCGAGGCGAGGTCCTGTGCAACGTACGTCGCAGAGGCGTTCGGGACGGAAGCCGTAAAGAGGACTAATTAGCCAGACGCTGACCCGTGGACGAAGCGGTGCGTTCGCAACGTGCGCCGCTGCTCGCCGAGATCACTGGAATGGCCAGGAATAGGAGCAGGGAGAGCCCTCCTCTGCGCGCCTTCGCGCCGTGGCTCAGAAGCGGGTGCCACATTCGGTGGGCAGTCCTGCTCTGTCCGGCCTGGTTAGTGTTTGTCAGGCTGGTAGGTGAGTACCACGACGCCTGAACTGAAGGTCCTGGTCTCGACCAGTCTTAGCACCTTCTGCTCGCTCCCCTCAGGGAAGAGACGCTTGCCGCTGCCCAGCACAACAGGAAAGACCATGAGCCGATATTCGTCGATGAGGTCCCGCTCGTGAAGTGTGCGGACCAGTTCGCCACTGCCGAAAATCACCATGTCCTGACCGGCCTCCTGCTTGAGTCTGGACAGCTCTTCCGCCAGATCGCCCTTGATCAGAGTGGCATTCCAGGTCACCTCAGAGAGGGTCGTGGACACCACGTACTTGGGCAGGCTGTTCATGCGCTCCCCATACGCCCCTGTCCCAGGCATGTTCGGCCAGGCGGCAGCAAACCCTTCATAGGTCCGGCGGCCTAGCAGAAGCGCATCGCAGGCGAAGAGTTCCTCGAATTTATACTGCTGCTGATCTGCACCCCCAAATCCAAAGCTCCAACCGCCGTGTTTGAACCCTTCTGCGCCGCCAGGATCTTCCATGACGCCATCCAGCGTCACGTACTCGGAAACAATGATCTTTCTCATGCTGTTTTCCTTCTTTCTTTCGTCGATACAATGTTGCTTGCAATGTGCCAGTGCGCGATTTCCATCAGGGCCTCCCGACGAGAGAAACCGCACAACCATTGCTTTAGTGAGAGTATACCTGAGGGCGATCCAGAACACATCCCTTGAACAAGGTGTCATGGCTACGTATCTTTAGCAAGCAAAAGGCGAAAGAGGGCAAGGGGTTCTACGTAGAATCAGGTAGACGATGATCAGGCTGCATGGATGGTGCGGAGTGGCGGGTTAGCTCAGGTGCTGTTCGAGCGCATAGCGTGTGGCAGCGACTCTAGAGGAGACCTGGATTTTCCCATAGATCGCCTTCAGGTGGGTGTTGACCGTGCGTGGACTGATGATGAGCTGTGCGGCGATCTGGGCGTCAGTCAGTCCCTGAGCCAGCAGGCGCAACACCTCCACTTCGCGCCCCGTCAGCCCGTCAGGATAGGTGGGCGGCGATTTCGCTGGTGGAGTTGAAGGTGTCTCTCGTAGGGTCGTCACGGGTCCGCGAGCTGCAAGGGCTTGCTCCCAGGTCATGCCACATCCCTCGGCCCACGCAGCCGCAAAGGCTTTCTCACCCAGGTGGGCACGTGCGGCAGCGACGGAGCGCTCGTAGTCGGCACGGTAGACGGGTGGCAAGGGCGTGCCGAAGGAGTCGCGCAGGGCTGCCGCTGCTGCCCACAGCCGCACTGCCCATGTCGTCTCACCCTGCGCCACGGCCACGACGGCCAGACCTTCGAACGTGGGAGCAATATCCACGACGGCCAGACCTCGAAGCAGGCTCTCTTCATACACCGTGCGTGCTGCTGTATGGTCACCTCCAACGGCGAGGACCTTTCCGAGAAGAGAGCGCGTCGAGGCTAGCATTCCCTGATTCCCGACCTCCTGCCAAAGCATGTGGCTTTGTTCAATCAGCAGGCGCGCGGTCGTCGTCTCACCTTGAGCGAGGGCGATCTCCCCCTGGAGAGCGAGCGCAAGCGCTTCAGTACTCGTGATGCCCGTTTCCGAAGCCCTCGCGAGAGCCTCCTCTACCAGGGTCTGCGCTCTCACGAGATCACCTTGCCAAAACACCACCTGGGCCAGGGTCATGAGCGATATCGCCACCCCAGTGGTGTCGCCCAATTCCCTGAACATCTCTACCGCTTGCTCTGCGAGTGGGTGGACCCTGGCATACTCCCCCTGGTAGAGGATCACCAGAGCCAGAGCGTTGAGCGCCCAGGCAGTGAGGGTCTTGTCGCCGGCCTCCCTGAGGAACACCAGGCTCTCCTCGAACAGCGAGCGCGCCGCTGCCAGATCCCACCGCGCGAAAGCGACATGGGCCAGGTGAAAGGTGGCATCGCCCATCCCCTTTGTGTCTCCGATCCCTCGGAACAGCGCCAGACTTTCCTGACACAGCACTTCTCCCCGCTCGACGTGGCCCAGGGAGCCGGCCAGGCTCCCAGCAGCCCACAGTGCTCTGGCGCGCAGTGGCACCGCCACTCCCTCATGTCTTTCCAGTGCCCGCTCCAGCAAGTTCCACCCCTCATGCATGTGTTCGTGTGCGTACCAGAACCACCACAGGGCGGTCCCCAAGCGTAAGGCTCTCTCTGCTTCTCCCCGCTCAAGCAGCCAGTTCATGGACGCTCGCAGGTTGTCATGCTCCTGCTCCAGCCGCGCCATCCACACCGCCTGCTGCGGACTGTGCCACGCCAGTTCCGCTGCTTCTGCCAGCGCCAGGTAATAGGCCGCATGAGCCTGGTGCGTGACCTCCGCCTCCCCAGGTGCAGCGAGCGCCTCTCGCCCATATTCACGGATGGTCTCCAGCATCACGAAATGCGGCTCTGCTGCCTCTTGCTCGGTCTGCTGCAGCAAACTCTTGTCGATGAGGGACGCTGCGCCATCCAACACCGAGATTGCAGGAGTCTGGGTGTCCAGGGCAGCACAGACCGCCTCAATGGCCTGGAGGGTGCAGCCACCGACAAAGACGGAGAGCCGCCGGAAGAGCCGCTGCTCATCGGCGTCGAGCAACTGATAGCTCCAGTCGATGGTCTTGCGCAGCGTCTGCTGCCGCGCTGGTGCGTCGCGTCCACCGCTCGTCAACAGCGCCAATCGCTGGCCCAGCCGAGCGAGTAGCGCTGGTGGAGGCAGCAGTTTGATGCGGGCGGCGGCCAGTTCAATCGCCAGAGGCAAGCCATCCAGGCGGGCACAGATTTCGGCGACGGCCGGGGCAGTGGCATTGCTCACCTGGAAATCGGGCTTGAGCGCCTGGGACCGCGCGATGAAGAGCGCCACCGCCTCATACTGCGACAGCGTCACAAGGTCGGGCAGGTGTTTGAGATCGGGCAGCGAGAGCGGCGGGACGGCAAACTCGTGCTCAGCCGAGAGGTGGAGCACCGCACGGCTGGTCACCAACAGCTTGAGGTGTGAGCAGCGCGCCAGGAGGTCCGAGAGCCTGGGTGCGGCGCTCACCACCTGCTCGAAGTTGTCGAGCACCAACAGCAGCAGCTTCTCCTGCAGAAAGGCTTGCAGTTGTTCCACCATCGACCGCGTGGGGCTCTCTTTCACACCCAGCGTCTGGGCCACGGTAGGCACAACCAGTTCGGCATCGCTGATGGGAGCCAGGTTTACGAAATAGATGCCATCGGTGAAGTGGTCACTGAGTTCGGCGGCCACGTGCAGGCCCAGGCGCGTTTTGCCACTGCCGCCGGGTCCGGTCAGGGTCAGCAAACGCACATCTTCGCGCAGCAGGAGCTGCTGCACGGCGGCGACTTCCCGCTCGCGCCCAATGAGCGGTGTGGGCTGAACGGGCAGGTTGTGTGGGTGGATGTCGAGGGTCAAGAGGGGCGGAAAATCGTCGGGCAAGCCGGCGATGACGAGTTGGAAGAGATGGCTCTGCTGCTGTAAGTCCTTGAGGCGATGCTCCCCCAGGTCTCGCAAGCTCACTCCATCGGGCAGGGTGTGCTCCACCAGGTGCCGCGTGGTCTGCGAGAGCAGCACCTGGCCGCCGTGCCCCACACTCATCAGGCGCGCCGCCAGATGCACATCCAGGCCCACGTAACCGTCCGCCGTCCGCTGCGGCTCCCCGGTGTGCAGCCCCACGCGGACGCGCACCGCAGCTCCTTCGGGCCAGGCATGCGAGGCAAGGGCACGTTGGGCGGCCACGGCAGCCGAGACGGCATCGGTGGCACGCGCAAAGGCGAAGAGGCAGGCGTCTCCCTGGGTATCGACTTCGTGCCCGTGAGACTGCTGGAAAGCCGTGCGCAGCACCTGCCGGTACTGAGCCAGCACACGGCTATACTGCTCCCCTACGTGTTGCAGCAGGAGCGTCGACCCCTCGATATCGGTGAAGAGCAGCGTGATCGTTCCTGCCGGTACATCAAGCACGCGAGACTTCCTCCAACCAGGAAACCAAAAAAACCCAGCGGTACAGAGACCGCGAGTCACAAGGACGAACTCGATCATCTCTCCGCATTATACCTCGTCATCGAGAGAGCAGTGATCCAACTTTGAAATCGTCTCGCATACTTCCTCATTCTTATTATCACAAACAGGTCACTAAACAGCATGACATTTGTCATGTCCACAACACGAGAAATTTCACTTCTCACAGGCCGAAAGCCTCGGCTATACTTTCTCTATCATATCTACTACGAGACTGTTTCGTGCATTGAAGGGGGCCGGAAGTCGAGGTTTGCCATACGAGGTGGGTTCCAAAAGGATAAGTTTCATCTCACGCCTGCTGTGTGTCTCCGTGAGGGGATCACCCCAAGCCGCGCTCCGGCCTGCTGCTGGGACACGCAAGGGTGCTCGGGCCATGAGAAGCGTATGCATTCACACAAAGGAGAACATGTCATGAAAAGTTTTCGCCAGGAACCAGGGCCGAAACCGGAGCCAGCAGAAGATACCGTTTCCCTGGTGCTGCCGCTTTCCGCTCTTGATCGAAGTATGCTCCCCGAGGTTGGCGGCAAGGCGGCTAACCTCGGAGAACTGATTCGTGCGGGATTTTCGGTGCCAGCAGGGTTCTGCGTCACCACCGCTGCCTATGCACGCGTGTCATCTCGTGCTGGGCTTGACACCTATCTTTCGGGACTGGAGGCTGTTTCACGCGAGGAAAGCGCACGTCAAATCGAGCTGGCCACCGCCATTCGCACCGTCTTGTGTCAGACACCTCTCCTGCCAGAGGTCATTGAGGCCGTCACCTCAGCCTACCAGGTCCTCTCTTCAGGAGAGCCCATCCCGGTCTCCGTTCGTTCCTCGGCGACCGCCGAAGACCTGCCAGAGGCCTCCTTTGCCGGGCAGCAGGAGACCTTTCTCAATGTGATCGGCAGCGAGGCGGTACTCGCCGCCGTCCAGCGTTGTTTTGCCTCGCTGTGGACCGACCGCGCCACGCAGTATCGTACCAGCCTGGGCATTGCTCCTCGGAACGTGCGCCTGGCTGTCGTGGTGCAACGGATGGTGGAGGCAGAGGTGGCCGGCGTCCTCTTCACGGCCAATCCCCTCACCGGGAAACGTCGTCAAACGATAATCGATGCCAATCCCGGCCTGGGAGAGGCCGTCGTTTCCGGTGCGACCAACCCGGATCATTTTGTGGTGCAGACCACCACAGGCGAGATTGTCGAGCGCCGCCTGGGCGACAAGCAGGTGCTGATCCAGGCCGCGGCTGGAGGTGGCATCCAGAAGATCGAAGCAGGAGCATCCCCTACGAGCGCCTGTCTCTCTGATGAGCAGATCCGCGCGTTGGCAGCGCTTGGGGCGCGCGTCGAAGCGCTCTATGAGACCCCCCAGGACATCGAGTGGACCATCGATCCTTCCGGCCAGATGTTCCTGCTCCAGGCACGACCGATTACGACCCTGTTTCCCCTCCCGGCTGAGGCTCCATCCACTGATGAGAGTCTCCGCGTCTACCTGGCCTTTGGCGTCCAGCAAGGCACCTATCGCCCCTTCACGCCCATGGGCCTTTCTGCACTCCGACTCCTCGCGTCCGGGTTTCTGACGCTCATTGGCTTCCCGCTACGCGATCCTCTCGCTGGTCCTCGCTTCGTGACAGAAGCCGCCAGTCGGCCGTTCTTCGAGGTCACCGCCGCGTTGCGCAGCCCCTTTGGGCGTCGCTTCCTCCTGGAGGCCATGCGAGAGGCGGAGGTCCACGCGGCCACCAGCTTCGAGCACCTGGTGACGGATTCACGGCTCTCGCTCCGCGAAACGCCGCGGCGTGTGTTTGGGCGTGCGCTCGTGCTCCTGCTCGCGCGCACCCGTTTGCCCTGGTATCTGCTGCAGGCGTTCCTCGCGCCGAAAGCCGCCAGTCGGCGGGTGCAGCGCTTCGTGGAACAGCTACGCAACGCCCACCAGATCGATGCGTCAGCCGATGCGGCTGCCCATCTTGCCACCGCGGAGCGCCTCCTGCTGCACTGCCTGCGCCTGGCTTTTCGCGTCTCACCAGTCATGCTCGCGGGCATGCTGAGCTTTGCCTTGGCCCGGCGGATGCTCGGTGAGCTGGCCTCGGAGCGTGAGTGCCAGATCGTCCTGGGCGGCTCGCCCGCGAATCCCACGACCCAGATGAATCTAGCGCTCTGGAGGCTTTCCCAGGAGATCCGGGCGGATGCGACAAGCAGGCAACTGCTCCAGAGCCTGCCAGCCGCTCGATTGGCACAGGGCTATCAGCAAGGACGACTCCCCGCTCCCCTGCAACAGGGCCTGGCAAGCTTCCTCCAGGAGTACGGGCACCAGGGAGTCTGTGAACTTGACCTGGGCGTGCCACGCTGGTCGGAGGACACCACTTACGTGCTTGACCTCCTCACTGGCTACCTGGAGATGGCGGAGAGCGCACCCGCGCCGGATCTCCAACTCAAACGCGCCGGACGTGAAGCTGCCGCGATGATCGCGACGCTTGCGCAGCGCGCCAGGCACAAGCACTGGCTCCGCGGGCGACTGGCGCGCTTGTGCCTGCAACGTGCCCATGCCCTGGCAGGTTTCCGCGAGATGACGCGCTTTGTCGCAGGGCTGTTCCTGGCACAGGCACGCAAACTGCTCTGGCCGGTCGGAGAGGAGTTAAGCCAGGCCGGGAGGCTGAAAGAGGCCGCAGATATCTTCTTTCTCACCTTTCCCGAAGCACATGCAGCACTGACCGGAGCGGACCTGCGGGAGCACGTGAGCGAGCGACGAGCCGCCTTCGCACGGGAGCTCGGGCGCCGTCATGTGCCACTCGTCCTGCTCTCGGATGGCACCGAACCCACGGCTCAGCCACAGACAACCCAGAGCACCCGGTCAGAAGGAACGCTGCAGGGAACCCCCGCGTCCCCTGGGATGGTGACGGCGCCCGCGCGGGTGATCCTTGATCCTCACGATGCCCGCCTGAAACCCGGCGAGATCCTGGTGGCTCCCTCGACGGACCCCGGTTGGACACCACTGTTCCTCAAGGCGGCGGGACTGGTGATGGAAGTGGGGGGAGCAATGGCACACGGCGCGATTGTGGCGCGCGAGTATGGCATTCCTGCCGTCGTTGGCGTGGCGGGCGCAACCGAGCGGATTGCGACCGGCAGCCGCGTGACGCTGGATGGCACCGCCGGCACGGTCGTGATCGAAGGAAACAGCGTCGAGCAAGACCTGCCGTGATGAGGCGATGGTGCAATGAGGTCCCAAGAACCGTACGTGTTGCAGCAGGCAAACAGGAGGGATCAAGGGATGGTTATGAGAAGGCAAGGAGAGTACACCTTAGCAATCGCGGATCTTACACACTCTCGATGAGGCTCGCTTGCTTATCGGGATGTGACACTCGTATACAGAGACACAAATCATCATGTGGTTGAGATAGTGAGGGTCCTCTAGAACCACGCCCGACTCCTCATGAATTCGAGTTCAGGCGAGCCTCAGGCAAGGTCGGCTCAAACAGTTCGATGGGGTTCCCGGAAGGATCGTCGACGAGAATTTGCTTGCCGCCAATGCCGGTAACGATATCGTTACGAAAGTGGGCTCCCGCCTTGCGCAGCGCCTCAACGGTGGTGGCGAGATCGTCGACTTCAATCGAGAAGCGGTTCCAGCCTCCCGGCTCGGGCCTGGTCCCATCAGGCATTGACTGGCCGCCGCCACCCGCCGGATTCGGTGCGCTGAGGACAAGACGGAGATCGCCTCGTGAGAGCATGGCAAAGGCAGGAGCCGGATGCATCTCTTCATGGAAGCCCAGATGCTGGCAGTAGAACGCGATTGCAGAGTCGACATCATGGACGATGTAGCGGACCTGAACGGTGGCCATTGAGTGTTTCTCCTTTCCTCACTCCTGAAGCGAGGCTGCTAGAGTAGTTCCAGCAAATATGACTCTAGATGTCTCCACTTTTTTCTGCTGTCTACTCTTTGTATCTGTAATCATGAAACGCCTGTTCGTAAGATAACATAGGAGCTCCAGAACATCAAGCGCCTCCAGAAGATTACCAGGGCTTTCTCATTCTCTTTTTTCTACTCCGATTCTGCCCGTTGGAGTGGAGGCTGCTCAGATGAAGACCCACCTATGAGAAGTGGAGGTAGCCACTTGAGCATTGGGAAGCACT
>WNGH01008199.1_pt1 | contig 16890 bp, 15 predicted proteins | sample 5400631 | NCBI WGS metagenome assembly WNGH01 (sample SAMN13153373, study PRJNA577476) | soil metagenome | isolation source: 115 cm soil or saprolite under Garry oak tree replicate 1 | place: USA:California | collected 2016-06-15
CCGAACGTGTCCCGACTGTCTTGTGAAGCTGTTCACAAGTGCTTCCTGGAGGAGTCTAAACCGTTGCCCATGGCGCCGGGGATCCCGGCCCTGGCACCACCGGCCATCCGGGTGCGCTGTCCTCTGGGCGGCACTGGCCATGGTTACTCAGGGCGGAGTGCCGCATGCACGGTCACCACCCCGAGCGTCAAGTTCCGCCAGCGTATCGCCGACCATCCGGCGGCACCTATGCGCCCGGCCAGTTCCCGCGCCCGCGGCCATTGGATGATCGACTCCGCGAGGTAGGAGTAGGCGTCCCCGGACGGGGACAGCCGCCGGGCCACGGCCGGCAGTGCGGCGCTGAGGTAGCGGCCGTACCAGGCGTCCAGCCGGGCCGCGGGCAGGTGGCCGAACTCGCAGATCACCAGCCGGCCGCCCGGCCTGGTGACCCGGAGCATCTCGGCGAGGGCGGCATCGGGGTCGGCGACGTTGCGCAGGCCGAAGGAGATCGTCACCGCATCGAAGGCCCGGTCGCGGAACGGCAGGGCGAGCGCGTCCCCGGCCACGAAGCGCACGGGTCCCGGGGCCGGTCCGCCGGGCCGGCGCCGGCTGTCCGCCCTGCGCGCGCCCACCCGCAGCATGCCCAGGGAAAAATCACAAGCGATGCAGGACGATCCGGCCGTGGTGAACGTCCGCGACGAGGTGCCCGTGCCTGCCGCCAGGTCCAGAACGCGCTCGCCGGGGCGGGCCGCGACCGTCGCCGCGACGAACCGCCGCCAGAACCGGTCCTGGCCGAGCGACAGGACGTCGTTGAGCAGGTCGTAGCGCTCCGCGACCGCGTCAAACATGGCCCGGACGTCGCCCGGACGCTTATCCAGACTGGCCTTAGTCATCACGCTAACCCTGTACGGAGATCGTGCGATCACGGTTGCTCTGGGTACCCAGAGTTACCCCTTCTCAGCGATCATCCCAGCGCCGACCGTGGCCCCGGTCGCTTCGTCAATGAGGATCAGGCCACCCGTTTGCCGGTTACGGGTGTACGGGTCGCAGAACAGCGGATGGGTCAGCCGCAGCGTGACCCGGCCGATCTCGTTGAGGGACAGGTCGCTGACCCCCTCGTGCCGGTGCAGCGTGTTCACGTCCAGCCGGTAGTGCAGGTCGCGCACGATGGCCTTGGCGGTCCGGGTGGTGTGCTTGACGATCAGCCGGTCCCGCGCGGACAGCCTGCGGCTCTCCGACATCCAGCACACCATCGCGTCCACGTCCTGGGTGACCGACGGCTGGTTGTGCGGCCGGCAGATCATGTCGCCGCGGGAGATGTCGATGTCGTCGTCCAGCACCAGGGTCACCGACATCGGCTGGAACGCCTCGGGGACGGGGCCGCGGGCGGTGTCGATCCGCTTGACCGTGGTGGTGAAGCCGGACGGCAGGTGCATCACCTCGTCACCCGGCTTGATCACGCCGCCCGCCACCTGGCCGGCGTAGCCGCGGTAGTCGTGCAGCTGTGGATCGGTGGCCTGGTGCGGCCGGATCACGTACTGGACGGGGAACCGCACGTCGATCAGGTTCCGGTCGGAGGCGATGTGCACATGCTCCAGGTGGTGCAGCAGCGAGGGGCCGTCGTACCAGCCCATGTTGGCCGACCGCTGGACCACGTTGTCCCCGTGCAGCGCGGAGATCGGGATGAAGGTGAGGTCGGCGACCTCCAGCTTGGTGGCGAACGAGGAGAACTCCTCGGTGATCCGCTCGAACACGGCGGGGTCGTAGCCGACCAGGTCCATCTTGTTGACCGCGAGGATCAGGTGCGGCACCCGCAGCAGGGTGGCCAGGAAGGCGTGCCGCCGGCTCTGCTCGGTCAGCCCGTTGCGCGCGTCCACCAGGACGATGGCAAGGTCGGCGGTGGAGGCGCCGGTCACCATGTTGCGGGTGTACTGGATGTGACCGGGGGTGTCGGCGATGATGAACTTCCGCCGCGGCGTGGCGAAGTACCGGTAGGCCACGTCGATCGTGATGCCCTGTTCGCGTTCGGCCCGCAGCCCGTCGGTGAGCAGGGCGAGGTTGGTGTACTCCTCGCCGCGGGCCCGGCTGGTCCGCTCCACGGCCGCGAGCTGGTCCTCGAAGATGGCCTTCGAGTCGTATAGCAGCCGCCCGATGAGCGTGCTCTTCCCGTCATCCACCGACCCGGCGGTGGCGAACCGCAGGATGTCGGTGTGATGTGTCCAGGCGTTCACCACGGCTTCGGCGCTCTCCCCCGGCATTAGAAGTACCCCTCCCGCTTGCGGTCCTCCATGGCGGCCTCGCTGGTGCGGTCGTCCGCACGGGTCTGGCCGCGCTCGGTGATCCGGGTCGCCGCGATCTCCGCGATGACCGCCGAGATCGTGCCGGCCGTGGACTCCACGGCCCCGGTGCAGGTCATGTCGCCCACCGTCCGGTACCTGACCTTGGCCTCGTAGGGCTGCTCGTCGTCGGCGCGCCTGGTGTACGGGCTGTCGGCGAGCAGGATGCCGTCCCGCTCGAACACGCTGCGCGTGTGCGCGTAGTAGATGGACGGGATCTCCAGCTCTTCCCTGGCGATGTACTCCCACACGTCCAGCTCGGTCCAGTTGGATATCGGGAACACCCGGATGTGCTCGCCCCGGTGGATCCGGGTGTTGTAGAGGCCCCACAGCTCGGGCCGCTGGCTCTTCGGGTCCCACTGGCCGAACTCGTCACGGAAGGAGAACACCCGTTCCTTGGCACGGGCCTTTTCCTCGTCCCGCCGGGCACCGCCGAACACCGCGTCGAACTGGTGCTCGGTGATGGCGTCGAGCAGCGTGGTGGTCTGCAGCCGGTTACGGCTGGCCCACCGGCCGGTCTCCTCGGCCACCCGGCCCGCGTCGATGGACTCCTGGACGGAGGCCACGACGAGCTGCACGCCAATCTCGGCGACCCGGCGGTCCCGGAATTCCATCACCTCGGCAAAGTTGTGCCCGGTGTCGACGTGCATGACGGGGAACGGGATCCTGGCGGGCCAGAAGGCCTTCTCCGCCAGCGCCAGCATGACGATCGAGTCCTTGCCGCCGGAGAACAGCAGCACCGGGCGCTCGAACTCCGCGGCGACCTCACGGATGATGTGGATGGACTCGGCTTCCAGCGAATCGAGCTGGGACAGCGAATAGTCGTTACGCACTGGGGCCATCGAGTGGTCTCCGGAGTGTTGACAGGGCAATGGGTGGGGTGGCGGGGTCAGGGCTAGCACTGTGCACGACGCGCCAGAACCTCACTGGGGGCGGTGCGCCCCGGCGGCGCCGATCGCTTCCAGCAGTGACTCCGCGAGCACTACCGGACAAATCAGGATATCCGGCAGCACCGGATCTGGCTGGTTATATCGCAAGGCCGAGCCATCCAGCCGGGATGCGTGCAGGCCCGCGGCCAGCGCGACCGCCGCCGGGGCCGCGGAATCCCACTCGTACTGCCCGCCCGCGTGGATGTAGGCATCGGCCTCGCCGAGCATGACCGCGGCGGCCTTCGCCCCCGCCGAGCCCATCGGCACCAGCGTGACGTCCGTCTCCTCGCTGAGCCGCTCGAGGAACGCCGGCGGCCTGGTCCGGCTGACCACGATCCGCAGCTTCCCGGCCGCCCCCGGAGCGCCGTCGCCGGCCGGCGGCGGCGCGGTGGTGGACAGCACCTGGCCCTGGGCGGGCAGCGCCACCGCGCCGGCGGTCAGCTCGCCGCGTTCGCAGAGCGCGACGTGGACCGCCCAGTCGCTGCGGCCGGCCTCGCCGAACTCCCTGGTGCCGTCCAGCGGGTCCACGATCCAGACCCGGCCGGCCGACAGCCGCGCCCGGTCGTCGCGGCCCTCTTCCGACAGCACCGCGTCCCCCGGCCGGCGCGCGGCCAGCTCGGCGGTGAGGAACTCGTGGGAGAGCCGGTCTCCCGCCTTGCGCAGGACGGACGGATCGCCTCCCTCGGCGCGCAGCCCGAGCAGCAGCTTTCCGGCTTGCTCCGCGAGCTCGGCGGCGAGGTGGTGGTCATCCGGCGTCATAAGGGCTCCATCTGCAGGCCTGGCAGGGCCACACCAGGGTAGGGCATTTGCGGCGGCGACCCGACCGGCTGCCGGATCACCGGCGGGGATCACGGACCGGGATCACCGGGCGGCACACCGGCGTGGAAGGCGTTCTGGGCGGCGGCCAGGCCGTCGGCGAGCAGCATTTCTACCGCATCCGCGGCCCGTTCGAGCACCAGGGGCAGTTCCTTGCGCTCCGCGGCGGCGAAGTCCCGCAGCACGTACACGGCGGGGTCCATCCGGCCCGGCGGCCTGCCGATGCCGATCCTGGCCCGGTAGTAGTCCCGGGTGCCCAGCCGGGCGGTCACCGACCTGAGGCCGTTGTGCCCGTTGTCCCCGCCGCCGAGCTTGAGCCTGACCGAGCCGAACGGCAGGTCCAGCTCGTCGTGCACCACCACGAGCTGGCCCGCCGCGAGCCGGTAGAACCCGCTGATCCCGGTCACCGGGCCGCCGGACTCATTCATGAACGTGAGCGGCTTGACGATGGTCACGCTCCGGCCCGCGAGCCGCCCGTCGGCGGCCAGCGCGCGGAACTTTCCGGCCTTGAAGCGCGCCCCGGCCCGTGCGGCCAGTACGTCAGCGGTCAGGAAGCCCGCGTTGTGCCGGTTGCCCGCGTAGCCGGGGCCCGGGTTGCCGAGCCCCGCGATCAGCCACCTGTCACCGGTCATGCGCCGGGAGGTCAGTCAGATGAATCCTCGGCCTCGGCGGCGTCCGGCACCGCATCCGGCGCGGCCGGCACCTCCTCGGCGGCCGGGGCCTCGCCAAGCTCGGCCTCGATCTGCTCCGCGGTCGGCGCCGCGAGCACGTGCAGCACGAGCGCCTCCGCCTCGGCCGCGAGCGTGACGCCCGGGGGCAGGGTCAGGTCCCTCGCGTGCACCGCGGACCCGATCTCCATGCCCTCCACGTCGACCTCGATGGCCTGCGGGATCTGCGTGGCCTCCGCCTCGACGGCCAGCCGCACCATCTGCTGGTCGAGCAGGCCACCCGGCTCCACCTCGCCGGTGACCTGCACCGGGACCTCCACCGTGACCTTCTCGCCGCGGCGGACCAGGATCAGGTCCACATGCTCGATGAGCCCCCTGATCGGGTTCCGCTGCACCGCCTTGGGCAGGGTGAGCTGGGCGCGGCCGGACAGCCCCTCCACCTGGATGAGCACGTTCGGCGTCTTCAGCGCCATCAGCAGCTCGTGGCCGGGCAGCGTGATATGCCGGGTGTCGGTGCCGTGCCCGTAAAGGACAGCGGGCACCCGGCCCGCGCGCCGCGCGCGGCGGGCTGCCCCCTTGCCGAACTCGGTGCGCGGCTCGGCGACGATGCGGACCTCGGGCACGGCAGTACTCCTTCATAGGAACCCGGGCTTCAGTGGAGAAACCTCGGCTCACCGGCGCAGTACCCGGACCGCGATGCCAGGTGACCGGCTCACCTCGCGCGGGCGGGGCCCGCGGGCGCAGGTGAAAGCGCTACGAGTCTACCCGACGGGCCAGGCCGGCGCGGCACTAGCGGGCAGGGCCCCGGCCCGGCCCCACTGCCGTCACGGTGGCCGCACGGCGAGGCAAACACGCCATTGGTGCCGCCATGACCTCACAAAATCTCCCTAAATCAGCCGGTACGGCGAATCTCCGATGAATGCGAGCTCGTTCCCCAGATGTGACAGAATCGGTGCCTGGCTGGCGCCCACGGCAGGATGCGCCCGCCTTGCGGCCACGTCGTGAACCGGCCGCCCGGGGTCAGTTGACATCTGCCCGGCCCCCACGATCAGAAGGCGGGATGGAACAAGCACCCGGCACGACCATCGGCGCCGTCGCGCCGGATTCCGGTGGCACCACCGGGGCGCCGGCCCGGGCCGGGGGGAACGGCCGGGCAGCCCTTCCGCCAGCCGCCCCGCCGCGGCCCGCCGCGGCACGGTGGCGCGCCGCGGCCACGGCGCACCGGTGGCCCTTCCAGCTGATCCTGCTGCTGTGCTACCTCGCCGCCGGGGTGGCCGTGACCTGGCCACGGGCCAGCTACCTGACCGGGCGGCTGCCCGGCAACCTCGATCAGAGCAGCTACGTCTGGGACTTCTGGTGGATCGCGCACCAGGTGACCCACCTGGGCAACCCGTGGTTCACCGCACAGCTCGCCGCCCCGGCCGGGACGCAGCTCGGCTTCGACACCCTGATGCCGCTGCCGGGCCTGCTGATGACGCCGGTCACGCTCGCGTTCGGGCCGAGCGCGAGCTACAACCTGCTGGCGATCGTCATTCCCGGCCTGACCTGCTACCTGGCCTACCGGGCAGCCCGGCTGTGGCTGGCCACCGTCACCGGCGCGGTGACCGCCGGCGCCCTCTACGGCCTGGGCACCATGCTGCTCTGGCAGGACTGGTATCACCTCAACATCGCTATCGGGGCGCTGTTCTTCCCACTCACCCTGGAGACCGTGGTGCGGCTGCGCCGCCGCCCGGGACGCGGCCGCGCGGTGCTGCTCGGCGCGGTGCTCGGTGCCGCCTTCCTGGTCAACCAGGAAACGGCGATCATGGCGGCCGCACTCGCCGCGGTGGTGCTGGCGGGCTGGCTGGCCCGGGCCCGCTCGGCCACCGCGCTGCGCCAGTCCGCCCTCGCCGCCGGTGTCGCCGTCCTCGTGGCCAGCCCGCAGATCGTCGCCATGGCCCAGCAGGCGCTGGCCGGCGGAGCGAGCCTGCCCGCATGGCTACTGGCACACCAGGACACCAGGTACGGCGTGCCGCTGGACAGCATGTTCGCGCCCTCGCCCCGGACCAGCTTCTTCGGCCTGCGCGCCGTCGCGTCGGTCTTCCACTACCAGACCCACAAGGAAGGCATCCCGACCTTCGGCGCGATGCTGACGCTGCTCGCGCTGCTCGGCCTGGCGGTCGCCTGGCGGCGGCCGCCCGCCCGCCTGCTCGCCGTGGCATGGCTGGGCAGCGCGGTCATCGCGCTGGGCTCGGTGCTGCGGATCGGGCACGGGCGCTTCGTCCCGCTCGCGGTGGTCTCGCACCACGCCGCCATGTCCATGCTGATGCCGTACACCTGGCTGATTCACCTCCCCGGGCTGTCCGGCTTCCGTGAGCCGGACCGGTTCATGCTGATCGGCCTGCTGCCCGCCGCCCTGCTCGCGGGCGCGGCGGTGGAGTGGCTGTCGCGGCCCTGGCCCTGGCGGCGCTGGAGGCCGGCTTCACCGGCAGCCCGCAGATCAAGACCATGCCCACCGCGATCCCCCGGCTGGACGCACCGATCGCCGCCGACCATTCGGGCTCGATCGTCGTGGACGTCCCGTTCGGCCTGGACGGCGGGCTGGGCACCTACGGGGGCGAGGTGTCGCCGCACGCCCTGGTGCAGGCCACCGCGGACGGTCACCCGCGGGCCGTCTCGGAGATTTCCTGGGAGCCGGCCACCACGGTGCGCGACATCAAGGCGCACCCGTTCTACCGTTACCTCGTCGCCGTCGAGGAGCACGGGCAGGCCGGCCAGCTCACCGTGGCCCAGGTGCGGGCCGCCCGCCAGGACGCGCTCCGGATGCGGGCGGGCTGGGCGATCGTGTGGAAACCGGCGGCCGCGAGGCCGGCCATCCGGTATCTCCGCCTGGTCGGGTTCAGCTTCGTCCACGAGGTCAATCACGCCGCGTTGTTCCGGCTGGCCCCTGCCGCGGGCGGCCACACCGGGAGAGCCGGGTGAGCCAGCCGGACGCCCGGAGCCCGGCAGCGCCCGCCGGCTCCGGCCAGGCCGGTGCCACCGGCACCGCGGAACCCGATGCGATCATGGCGGCCGCCCCGGCGGCGGTGACCCAGGCCGGGCCGGCCGGCCAGCCCCCGCCCGGGGACCCCGCGGCACCCGCCGTGCCGCCGCCGGCGGCCCGCCCCGGGGGCCTGCGCCCCTGGCTGCTCGAGGTCCTGGTGCTGGCGGGCTTCGTCGCCGCCGGGATCGCCGCCACCTGGCCACGGGCCGCGTATCTCACCGGCAGGCTGCCGTTCGGGCAGGATCAGGCGGAGTACGTCTGGAACATGTGGTGGGTCGCCCACCAGGTGGTTCACCTCGGCAACCCGTGGTCCACCAGTTATCTCGCCGCGCCCGTCGGGATCCGGCTCGGGTTCGACACGCTCACCCCGCTGCCCGGGGTGCTGTTCACCCCGGTGACGCTGGCCTTCGGCCCGGCCGCCTCGTACAACCTGCTGGCCATCGTGATGCCCGGGCTGGCCGGGTACGCGATGTGGCGGGTGGCGCGGCTGTGGCTGCCGGGCCTGATCGGCCCGCTCGCCGCCGGGGCCTGCTACGGGCTGTCCGGGATGATCGCCTTCCAGGACTGGTATCACCTGCACACCGCGGCGGGCTGCGTGTTCCTGCCGATGACCCTGGAAACGGTGGTCCGGCTGCGCCGCGCCCCCACGATCGGCCGCGGCGTGATCTTCGGCGTGGTGCTCGGCGCGTCGATGCTGGTCGATCAGGAGTTCTCGGTGGTGGCGGTCATCCTCGCCGCCCTGGCGCTGATCCCGTGGCTGATCCGCCGCCCCGGCGCCGCCGCCTACCGCGCGGTGGCGGCCGGCGCCGTCACCAGCATCGTGGTGGCCGGCCCGCAGCTCGCCGTGATGGCCCAGGGGCTGACCCAGGGCCACGCCAACCCCGGCCCGGGCCAGTACGCCAAGTTCGCCGGCGGGCTGCCCGGCCTGTTCGCGCCGTCGCCCAGGCTCGCCCACGACGGGCTGACCGGCCTGGCCTCCCTCTACCAGGAGCACACGCCCACCGAGGCGCTCGCCACCTTCGGCGTGGTGCTCACCGTGCTCGCCGTGGCCGGCCTGGTGGTGAGCTGGCACCGCCGGTCCGCCCGGCTGCTCGCGCTGCTCTGGCTGGGCTCCGCCGCCCTGGCCCTGGGCCCCACGCTCTACCTGGCGGGCCGGCCGTACGTGCCGCTCGCCCAGTACTGGCACGGGCAGCAGGTGTCCCTGCTCATGCCGGACACCTGGCTGATCCGGCTGCCCGGGCTGTCCTCGTTCCGGGAACCGGACAGGTTCACGCTGCTCGGCCTGGTCGGCGCGGCCCTGCTGGCCGGTGCCGCCGCGGACTGGTTGCTGCGCCGCAGCCGGCTCCTGCTCGCCGGGGCGGCCCTGCTCGCCGCCCTGGAGGCGGGCTGGCCCGGGCCGCCGGCCGCGATGCCCACCGCGCTGCCCGCACTCGACCGGCCGATCGCGGCGGACCGTTCCGGCTCGATCGTGGTGGACGTGCCCTTCGGCATCAAGGGCATCCCCTGGTACGGCAAGAACATCTCGCCGTTCGCGCTCGTCCTCGCGACCGCCGACGGCCATCCCCGCGGCGACTCCTACACGTCGTGGGTGCCCCGTTCGACGCTCCACGGCATCCGCGGCCACGCCTTCTACGCCGGGCTCACCGTTGCCCGCCTCGGCCAGCGGATCCCCCCGGCCCGGCTCGCCGCCGCCCGCCAGGACCTGGCCCGGCTGCACATCGGCTGGGTGCTGGTGTGGGGGAGGCAGTGGATGGCACCGGGCCGGCCGCATGCCCGGCTGCACTACGCCGACATCGCCCGCTACCTGACCGCGACCGGATTCCGGCTCGGCTACCGCGCCGACGGGGTCGATGTGTACCGGCCCGGCCAGTAATGGATCGGCACGGGTGAGCCCTTCGCACCGCTCCGGCCTGGGCGAGGATGCACAATCCTCGCCCTTGGCCCTAAATCAGCGGATTACACTGCCGACTACCCAAGCCGGATCAAGCCTGCAGACCGGGGACAAAGGGTGAAGCTGTCGATCTTGATGCCCGCCTACAACGAGGCCGCGACCGTTGGCATCGCGGTCAAGCGGGTTCTCGACATTCACTACCCGTGCGATATCGAGGTCGTCGTGGTCAACGACGGCAGCGTGGACAACACCAGCGAGGTGCTTGGCACCATCGACGACCCTCGCGTGGTGGTCACCGGGCACGCGGCCAACCGCGGCAAGGGCTCGGCTGTGCGCACCGCGGCCTCCCTGGCCACCGGCGACTACCTGCTCGTCTTCGACGCCGACCTGGAGTACTCCGCCGACGACATCCTCGGCCTGCTCGCCCCGGTGTCGCGCGGCGACGCGGAGGTGGTGTACGGAGTCCGCAAGTTCGGCGCGTCGACCGCCCACTCGTTCTGGTTCGTCATCGGCAACCGGGTGAACACGTTCACCGCCAACGCCCTTTTCAACACCTGGATCAGCGATCTGCACACCTGCCTCAAGCTGCTTCCGGCGAGCCTGTTCCGGGAACTGCCGCTGTCGGAGAACCGGTTCGGCCTGGACACCGAGCTGACCGCGATGCTGCTGGCCCGCGGCGTGCGCCCGTATGAGGTGCCGATCACCTACAAGGCGCGCAGCCGCGAGGAGGGCAAGAAGCTCACCTGGGGCGATGGTGTCGTGGCGACGAAAATCCTGCTCCGGGTCAGGGTGGTCAAGGCGATCACCGACCGCCGGGCCCGGATGCGCGGGGCCCCGGCCCACCGCTAGCGGGCCGGTGGCGCCGGCCGCCGGATCGGTAGCGCGGGCCGCGGGCCGAGGCTGCCGGGGCCCGGCCTACGGCGTGGGTGGCGGGGGCGTGGGTGGCGGGCTGGGACCGCCGTGGTGGCCACCGCCACCGCCGCCCCCGCCGCCGTGGTGGTGGTGGTGCGGCGGGGTGGGGGACACGATCCCGCCGCCCATGGAGAACAGCGCGTTGCCCTGCGGCACCGGCACGAAGCTCAGCGGCGGCCCCAGGGGCGCGTGCAGGAACGTGAACTGCCACGTGTTCCCGGGCGCCTCGGAGCCGTACATGGCGCCCACGCAGTAGCCGACCGTCCGGTAACAGGACCCGGGCACGCCGAGCATCGGGTGGTTCTTCGGGGAGACCGGGTTGCCCACCCAGACCGCGCCCAGCAGGTTCGGGGTGTAGCCGACGAAGAACGCCGACATGTAGTTGTCCGCGGTGCCGGTCTTGGACGCGGCGGGCCGCGGGATGTTGTCCGCCGTCGCCGTGCCGAGGCCGTTCAGGTCACCCTGGAGGATGTAGTTGGCCGCGTCCGCGATCACCGCGGGCAGCACCCGGCGGCAGTTGGCCGATTCCACCGGCAGCCTCGCGCCGGTGTTCGTGACGATCTTGGTGATCGCGATGGGGCTGCAGAAGATGCCGCGGGCCGGCAGGGTCGCGTCGGCCGCGGCGACCCCCAGCGGGGTGACGTCATCGGCGCCGAGCGTGAACGACGGGTCGTTGTCCGCGCTCAGGGTGTGCCCCTCCTTGCGGTCGGGCTTGAGCAGCGACTTCCCGTCCGGCCAGGTCAGGCCCATCTGGTCGGCGGTCTTGACCACGTTGCACAGGCCGACCTTCTGCTCCAGGTAGGCGAAGAACACGTTGATCGAGGCGGTGGTGCCGGTGTAGAGCGAGTAGTGCCCGCCTTTCTCGCTCTCGTCGTTGTGCACCGCCCACCCGGTCTGGCCGTTGGGCATCGGGGTGCCCACCGTCTGGCCCTTGCAGTTGGTGTAGCCGGAGACATTGGCGGAGAAACCCACCGTCTTGGCGTACCCGAACGGTATGCCCTGCAGCAGCGCGGTCACCATGACGTAGACCTTGCCGGTGGAGCCGATCTGCACGCCGCCGGTGCCGTCGTACTGCGGGCCCACGGCGTAGTTGACCGGGTTGCGGTGCCCGCCGACCCCGTACGGCCGGTCGATGGCGATGGCCCGTATCTTGCCGGTCCCCGGCTGGATGAGCACCTCGGTGTCCGCGTTCCTCCCCGGGTTGGCCCGGTCCGGCGGCGGCGGCATCTCGTAGTTCACCGCGCGGTTGGCCGCGTGCTGCATCTTGGGATCGAGCGTGGTGGTGATGGTCAGCCCGCCGATGCCGTTGAGCCGGTTCCAGACCTGCTTGTAGGCGGTGTCATGACGGATGATCGCGACCACGTAGTCACACAGGTAGCCGGCGTACTTCGCCGACTTGCTGGTGCACCCGGACTGGGGCACCTGCGGGTTCAGCACGAGCTTTGCCTTCTCCGCCGCGGCGGCGGCGGCCGCGGTGATGTAGTGCAGCTGGGCCATCCGGGCGAGCACGGTGTTCCGCCGGTTCTGGGTGGCCAGGACCTCCGCCGCGGTGCCCAGCGGGTTGTACTGGCTGGGGTTCTCCACGATGCCCGCGAGCATGGCCGCCTGCGGCAGCGTGAGCTTGGCGGCCGGCGTGCTGAAGTAGCGCTGCGCGGCGGTCTCGATGCCATAGGACTGGTTGCCGAAGAACGCGGCGTTCAGGTACCCGGCGAGGATCTGGTCCTTGGACATCGTGTGCTCGGCCCGCACGGCCATCCGCAGTTCGCGGATCTTGCGGCCGACCGTGTCCGCGGTCGCGTTGGCGAACGCCTTCTCCGGGTCCGGCGAGGAGAGGATCTCCACGTTCTTCACGTACTGCTGGGCCAGCGTGGACCCGCCCTGGACCGACTTGTGCTCCAGGTTGTTGACCACGGCCCGCATGGTGCCGCGGAAGTCGATCGCGCCGTGCTGGTAGAACCGGGAGTCCTCGATCGCGACGATGGCCTGCCGCATGACCGGGGAGATCTGTGCGTACGCCACCGGGACCCGGTCGATGCCGCGCGGGTAGTAGTAGGCGAGCACCTTGCCGTGCCGGTCGAGTATCGCCGAGCGGACCGGAAGCTGGTGCAGTTCCGGGGTGCCCAGCGTGTTGAACTTGGTCGCCGAGTTGCGCACGATCGTGCCGATGGCGCCCACCGCGGGCAGGGAAATGCCGGCTACCAGGGCGCCGCCGACGACGGCGGCAACGACGAGCCGGACGACCACGCTGGCCTTGACCAGAAGCTTGCTTTCAGCCATGAAGCTCGGTAGTCGCACGGACTCAGGGTACGCCCGGCGGCTAATGGGAGTGGCTGCTGTCGCCGACTGGCCCCTAGCGCGGCCGCACAGCAGGCGGCTATCCTGCGGAAACTACTCGTCGTCCAGCGAAGGACTACTGACTGTGCGCGGCATGGCCCATGTGGGCTATCTGGGAAATGGACCGAACGGGGTCTAGCGCCTGACCCCGGACTTTGCGTAAGTTACGGTTTCGCAACAAGCAACAGGAGCCGGTGCTCCCCGCGGCCGGCCTGGATCGCTCGTGAAACGCCACCCGGCGTGACGACCCCCCGAGGGCGTGACGATCAGGAGGAGTTGGACCACATGTGGATCGCTGACTGGACCGCCCGCGCCGCGTGCAAGGAAACGGATCCTGACGAGCTCTTCGTTCAGGGGGCGGCGCAGAACCGGGCCAAGCTGATCTGCCGTGGCTGCGTCGTCCGCACCGAGTGCCTCGCCGACGCCCTGGACAACCGCATCGAGTTCGGGGTGTGGGGCGGCATGACCGAGCGCGAGCGCCGCGCCCTGCTCCGCCGCCGTCCCGACGTGACCTCGTGGCGCGAGCTGCTCGAGAACGCCAGGAACGCCTACGAGCGCACCGCCGACGAAGCCCAGCTCGTCGCGTCTTGAAGAAGGCACGAGCCGGCTAAGCATGCTCGCTGATCTTCGATCAGCTTCGCCGGAGGCCGCAGTATCTGCCCGGGGGCCGAGCCCCCCGGAGCCCCCGCGATTGCCGGTTGCGGTTCGCGGCGAAGCGCATAGCTCGCCGTAGCCTCCAGTGCTAGTCGTGGCTGAGGGCCTCGCCTATCACTTTGAGGGCCGCCAGGTCGTGCACGTCTTCCGGCTGGGCGGTCACCCGCGCCACCGGCACCCCCGGATGTGCCGCGCTGAAGCGCTGCGCCAGGCGGCGCTCCGCGGCGATGAGCTGCATCCGCTCGGCGTGCAGCCGGAGCGCGGCCACGGCGAGCGGGTACTTGGTCGCGTCGGCCGGGGCCGCGCCACCGCCGTTCGCCGGGTGCGAGTTCTCCCCGGCCGCGGGCAGCAGGGCCTCGGCGGCGGCCAGGCTCCGTGCCGCCGACAGCCGTGCCGCCGGGGAGCGGTGCACCCGGTTCAGGATCAGCCCCGCCAGCGGCATCCGGTCCTCCGACAGCCGTTCCACGAAGTAGGACGCCTCCCGGAGCGCGTCCGGTTCCGGGGTCGCCACCACCAGGAACGCCGTGCCCGGCGTCTGCAGCAGCCGGTAGGTGTCCTCGGCCCGCTCCCGGAACCCGCCGAACATCGTGTCGAAGGCCGACACGAAGGTCTGCACGTCGCGCAGCACCTGCGCGCCGAGGACCTTCGTGACGATGCCGGTGAGCATGCCGAACCCGACGTTGACCACCTTCAGGTAGGCCCGTCCCCCGGCCCTGGTGGGCGCCGTGAGCAGCTTGATCAGCCGGCCGTCCAGGAACCGGGACAGGCGCTGCGGGGCGTCGAGGAAGTCGAGCGCCGACCGGCTCGGCGGGGTGTCCACCACGATCAGGTCCCACTGGTCGGTCCGCCGCAACTGGCCCAGCTTCTCCATCGCCATGTACTCCTGCGTGCCGGCGAAGCTCGAGGACAGCGACTGGTAGAAGGGATTGGCCAGGATCTGCCCGGCCCGGTCCGGGTCGGCGTGCGCCTCGACGATCTCGTCGAACGTGCGCTTCATGTCCAGCATCATGGCGTGCAGCGTGCCGCTCCCGGCCGCGGCGTCCGGCAGCGGGACCGGCCGCGGCGTGTTGTCCAGGCTGGACAGGTCCATGGACTGGGCGAGCCGGCGCGCCGGGTCGACGGTGAGCACCACCACGTGCCGCCCGCGCTCAGCCGCCCGCAGGCCCAGCGCGGCCGCCGTCGTGGTCTTCCCCACCCCGCCGGAGCCGCAGCACACGATGATCCGGGTGCGCGGGTCATCGAGCAGCCTGTCGGTGTCCAGCCGCGGCGGCGCCTTGGTCCCCTCGCTACTCACGCCGCGCCCTGCTCCCGCAGGGCCGCCGCGAGCCGGTACAGCCCGGCCAGGTCCATGCCGTCGGTGACCAGCGGAAGGTCGTAGCAGGGCTGGCCGGCCTCGGCCAGCACGCGCCGGTGCTCCCGCTGGTTCAGCACCTGGGTCGCGTGCTCGCCGAGTTCCGCCGCGAGCGCGTCGGCCACGTCGTTGCGCCCCTCGGGCCCCAGGCTGCCCTCGAGGCCGGCCGCCTTCAGCCCCAGGACCAGCTCGTCCCGGTCCAGGCCGCCGCGCGCCGCCGCCGCGAGCTGGTCGTCGGTGAGCGCGGTGGGCCGCACCATATTGATCATGACGGCACCGAGCTGGAGGCCGCCCTTGGCCAGGCCGCGCAGTTCCGCGATCCCGTCCAGCGTCTCCTGCACCGGCATGTCCTCCAGCACCGTGACGAAGTGCACCGCGGTCTCCGGCGAGCGGATCACCCGCTGCACGGTGTCGGCGTGGCCCCGGATCGGCCCCACCTTGGCCAGCCCGGAGACCTCGGTCGCGATATTGAGAAAACGGCTGATCCGCCCGGTCGGCGGCGCGTCCATGACCACCGCGTCGTAGAGATGCTGGCCCTTCACCCGGCGCCGGGTGGCCTCGGCGGCCTTCCCGGTCAGCAGCACGTCGCGCAGCCCCGGCGCGATCGTGGTCGCGAAGTCGACGATGCCGAGCCTGGTGAGGGTCCGGCCGGCGGGGCGGAGGTTGTAGAACATCTCCAGGTACTCGATGAGCGCCGATTCGGCGTCGGCGGCCAGCGCGTAGACATCGCCCCCGGGTACCGCCGACGTGCCGGGCGCCACCGCCACCTTGCGCTCCCCGTAGGGCAGCGGCGGGCAGTCGAACAACTGGGCGATGCCCTGGCGGCCCTCCATCTCCATGAGCAGGACCCGGCCGCCCGACGACGCGAGCGCAAGAGCCAGCGCGCCGGCCACCGTCGTCTTGCCGGTGCCGCCCTTGCCGGTGACGACGTGCAGCCGCACGCCTTCCCAGTCGGTGTCGCGAGCCCTCACCGGCATCAGGCTATCCTCGCTCTCCTCCGCTCCGGCCCGCGGCGGGGCCCCGGGCCTGCCCGCGATACGCCCATCCGGGATTGTCACTAGGCTGGATCGCAACAGGCGGCCGCCTTGGCCGCGCGCAGCGGCAGAGAAGGGGTGTTCCCAATGCTCGCAGCGCTCCTTGTGGTTCTCATCATCATCGTGGTCGGCGGTCTGACCGTCGTGGGCCGCTCGCTGCGGGTGGTGCAGCAGTACGAGCGCGGGCTGATCTTCAGGTTCGGCAAGGTCCTCCCGGAGACCCGCGGCCCGGGGTTGACCATCATCCGGCCCGTCGGCGACAGGCTGCAGAAGGTCAACATGCAGATCATCGCCATGGCCGTGCCGGCCCAGGAGGGCATCACCAGGGACAACGTCAGCGTCCGGGTGGACGCGGTGGTGTATTTCCGCGTGGTCGACCCGATCAAGGCCGTCATCAACGTGCAGAACTACATGTTCGCGGTGTCCCAGCAAGCGCAGACCTCGCTCCGGTCGATCATCGGCCAGTCCGAGATGGACCAGTTGCTTGCCGAGCGCGAGACCGTCAACCGTGAGCTGCGGCGGATCATCGACGAGCCGACCGAGGGGCCCTGGGGCATCCGCGTCGAGCGCGTGGAGATCAAGGACGTGAACCTGCCCGAGGGCATGAAGCGGTCCATGTCCCGGCAGGCCGAGGCGGAGCGCGAGCGGCGGGCCAGGATCATCACCGCCGACGGTGAGTACCAGGCGTCCAAGCGGCTGGCCGCCGCCGCCAACGTCATGGCCAGGGACCCGGCCGCACTGCAGCTCCGGCTGCTGCAAACGGTGGTCGAGGTCGCCTCGGAGCGCAACAGCACCCTGGTCATGCCCGTCCCGGTCGAGTTGCTGCGGTTCTTCGAGAAGATGACGCCGACGGAGCGGGCGGTCGTCGGCCCGTCCCTCGCCGACACCGGCGATGCCGAGGTCGCCGCGGCGGAGGCGGAGATCTCCGGCGTCGAACCGCCACCGGAGATCGAGCCGCCGCCCG
>WNGH01004935.1_pt1 | contig 16889 bp, 18 predicted proteins | sample 5400631 | NCBI WGS metagenome assembly WNGH01 (sample SAMN13153373, study PRJNA577476) | soil metagenome | isolation source: 115 cm soil or saprolite under Garry oak tree replicate 1 | place: USA:California | collected 2016-06-15
GTGTCCAGCATCTCGGCGACCTCGGCTGCTCGCCAGCGCAGCACGTCGCGCAGGAGCAGAACGGCGCGTTGCCGCGGAGGCAGGTACTGCAAGGCGGCGACCAGCGCCAGCCGCATGCTCTGGCGTGACGTCACGGTCGCCGCGGGATCGGCCGCTTCGGGGACGAACATCGCGTCCGGAATGGGCTGCAACCAGGCGACCTCCGACGTCGGTCCGTCCGGTGGCGCGGCGGGGTCATCGCGCGGTCCGCCGAGGCCGGACGGCAGCGGACGGCGGCCGCGGTTCTCGAGCGCGCGCAGGCAGGCGTTGGTCGCGATCCGGTACAACCAGGTGCGCAGCGACGCCCGGCCCTCGAACTCCCCGTAGGACCGCCAGGCGCGCACGAGCGTTTCCTGCACCTGGTCCTCGGCATCGTGCACCGAGCCGAGCATGCGGTAGCAGTGAGCCAATAGCTCAGGCCGGAACGCGTCGCTGAGCCGCGCGAACTCCTCGCTGGTCGGCATCTGCCACTCCCTGTCGGTTTCCCGTGCTGCATCTCGCGCGCATGCCCTCACCTGTACAGATCCGATCCCGGCAAGAAACTCATCGGCCGGACGCGATGAGTTTTCGCGCACCCCCGGATCAGTACAGGTGAACGGCCCGATCATCACCGACAGATCCAGGAGCTTCCGGATGTCTACGCAAGAAGTATCGGCAACCACCGCAATCGTCACCGGCGCCAGCAGGGGTTTCGGCCGGGCCATCGCCATCGCGCTGTCGCAGGCCGGGGCGAACGTCGTCGGCGTCGCCCGCGACCGCGGCCGGCTCGAGGAGGTTCGTGCCCAGCTCGGCGACACCTTCACACCCGTCGTCGCGGACGCGGCCGATCCGGTCGTCGCCGGTCAGCTCATCGACGCCTACCAGCCACGCACGCTTGTGCTCAACGCCGGGGCGAGCCCGCTGCCACGGCCGATTCACCACCACAGCTGGCAGACGTTCAGCCGCAACTGGGAGGTCGACGTCCAGCATGTCTTCAACTGGACGCGCGAGGCGTTGCTGCGCCCGCTCGCCCCGGGCAGCGCCGTCATCGCGTTCTCCAGCGGAGCCGCGATTGGCGGTTCGCCCCTCAGCGGCGGCTATGCCGGCGCCAAGGCCGCCATCCGATTCGTCACGTCCTATGCCGCGGAGGAGTCCGAGCGAAACGTGCTCGGCATCAGGTTCGCCGCCGTGCTCCCTCAGCTGACTCCGGCGACCGACCTGGGCGCGACCGCAGTCGCTGCCTACGCGGCCAGGCAAGGCGTCGACGTCGCCACCGCCCTCGAACGCTCCGGCCCGAGCCTCGCCCCGGAGCAGGTCGGTAAGGCAATCGTCGACCTCGCCACCGACCCGGGCCTCGATCACCGGGCCTACCTGCTCACAGCGGCCGGCCTCAGCCCGGCCCCGTAACACGTCCAAGGAGATAGCTCATGTCCGCAGTCAACCGCTGGCGCGCGTTCGCGTTGCTAGCCGTCTCGTTCTTCATGACGATCGTCGACCTCACGATCGTCAACGTCGCGCTTCCGACGATCGGCCGGGAGCTGCACTTCTCCGAGTCGAACCTGCAGTGGGTCGTCACCGCGTACGGGATCACCTTCGGGGGCTTCCTGCTACTCGGCGGTCGTGCAGCGGATCTGCTCGGGCGCCGTCGCATCCTCATGATCGGGCTCGGCGTATTCACTGGCGCATCGCTGGCCGGCGCACTCGCAACCACCGACGGGTTCCTCATCGCGATGCGGGGCCTGCAGGGGCTCGGCGCCGCGCTCATCCTGCCGGCGGCGCTATCGATCGTCATGAACATGTTCGAGGAGGGTGCGGAGCGCAACAAAGCGCTGGGCCTCTGGGGCGGCATCGGAGCCGGCGGCGCGACATTCGGGCTGATCGCCGGAGGCCTGCTCACCCGCTACGCCGGCTGGGAGTACATCTTCTACCTCAACGTCCCGATCGGCGCGGCCATGATGATCCTGGCACCGCGGGTCGTGCCCGAGAGCCGACTCGAAACCGAGCGGCGGCGCTATGACCCCTTCGGCGCGAGCACGGTGACCGGTGGGCTCCTGTTGCTGGTCTACACGATCTCGAACGCGCCGCAGGTGGGCTGGGACTCCGGCCGGACGGTGACGCTCCTCGCGGTATCCGCCGCGCTGCTCATCGCGTTCCTCGTTATTGAAACCCGCGTCCAGGCCCCGCTGATGCCGCTACGCATCTTCGGCCTCAAGACGCTCGCGGGCGCGAATGCCGTCAGCTTCCTGCTGGGCGCAAGCTTCTTCGCGTTCATCTTCATCGGCACGCTGTACATGCAGCAGGTGCTCGGCTACTCGGCATTGCAGACCGGCGTCGCCTGGCTGGCCACGTCGGTCACGTCGATCGCCTTCGCAGGGCTCTCGCAGATGCTCGTGACGCGTGGCTCAGCCAAGCTCGTCATGGCGTTCGGGATGTCGCTGATCGGCGGTGGCATCCTCTGGGCCACCCAGGTACCGGTGCACGGCAACTTCTGGGCCGACCTCGCTGGGCCGTTCTTCATCACCGGAATCGGTACGGCGTTCGCGTTCATCCCGGTGTCGATCGCGGCCCTGGCTGGGGTCGGCGAACGCGACGCCGGGCTCGCGTCGGGATTGCTGAACACGTCCCAGCAGCTCGGCGGCGCGATCGGCGTTGCCGTCGCGTCGACCATCGCCGCCAGCCACGCCGAGACGCTGCTACGCCAAGGCAGCGCGCCATCGGCAGCTCTGACCGGCGGCTTCCAGTGGGCATTGCTGGTATGCGGCTTGATCGGCTTGTCCGCCGTCCCGGTGACGCTCCGCCTCGTCCGCAAGAGCGAACTCGCCAAGGTCGTCGCCGCCACGGCGATGCATCCGGCACACCTCGACCTGGCCACGGCAGAGAGCAGCTAGGGGACGCGAAGTCAGGCCCGACCGTCCAGGCCGGGCCTGACTTCGTGCGTCGCGCCCGAGCATCACGGCAGACTGGTGACATGTGTGGTCGCTACGTCAATGTCGCCTCGACGCAGGATATGACCGAGGAGTTCGACGTCGAGGACGTCGTCGGCGACGACCTCCCCCCGTCGTGGAACGTCGCCCCCACCGATCCAGTGCGCGTGATCGTCAAGAGGGTCCCGCGCGATCATGGCGAGGCCGCCGAGCCCGTCCGCCAGCTCCGGACGGTGCGGTGGGGCCTGGTGCCCAATTGGTCCAAGGACCGCAAGGGCGGCGCGAAGATGATCAACGCGCGGATCGAGACGGTGACCGAGAAACCCGCCTTCAAGACGGCGGCCGCCCGTCGCCGCTGCCTGTTGCCGGCGCTCGGGTACTACGAGTGGCAGAAGACCGACGAGGGCAAGGTGCCGTACTTCCTGCACGACCAGGGTGGCCGGATGCTCGCGATGGCCGGCCTTTACGAGCTGTGGCGAGATCCCGCCTTGGCCGACGACGACCCGAACCGGTGGCTGTGGACCTGCACGATCATCACCCAGCAGGCCACCGACCTGCTCGGCATCATCCACGATCGCAATCCCGTCATCGTCCCGTCGGCGCTGCACGAGCAGTGGCTGGACTGCTCGAGCGACGACGCGGCCACTGCGCGCCGGCTGCTGGATCAGATCCCCGAAGCCCGCCTCGACCCGTACGTCGTCTCGTCGGCCGTGGGCAGCGTCCACAACAACGGACCCGAGCTGATCGAGCCGGTTGACCCCGCCACGCTGCATCCACAGGAGCGCCTCGAGCTCTAGTACAGTCCCGGTCACGATGAGCCCTCGGCTGGCGCGCGGCTGGAACGCGGTGATCGCACTGCTCGTCGGGGCGGGGCTTGTCGTGCAGCTCTGGATCGCGATCCGGGTCAGCGCCACGCCCCGCGGTCATGCGGTCGGCACACTGGCCGGGACGCCGATGGGCAATCGCATTCTGCGCGTGCTGAGCTTCTTCACCATCCAGAGCAACATCCTGAGCGGCGTGACCGCAGCCCAGCTCGCGCGCAATCCGGACCGGGACGGGCCGGTCTGGCGCGCGGTGCGACTCGCGGCGCTGTTCGGCATCACGGTTACCGGCATCGTGTACTCGACCGTCCTGGCGAAGATCCACGAACCGCACGGCTGGCAGCAGACGAGCACCAACGACGTCTTCCACTACATCGTGCCGATCATGATGGTGCTCGGCTGGCTGGTGTTCGGTCCACGCCGTCGCATCGACGTCCGGACGATCACCCTGGCCACCTTGTGGCCGGTCGCCTGGGCTGCCTACATCCTGATCTACGGCGCGATCACGAAGTGGTACCCGTACCCGTTCGTCGACGTCACGACGCACGGGTACGGCCGAGTCGTCGTGAACGCCGTCGCCGTCGTGGCCGTCCTGCTCGTGGTGACCGGCCTGTACTGGCTCGGCGATCGACGCTTACCCGCAATCGAGGCACCGCACGATCGTCGGGTACGCAGCGGCGCGTAGCGAGCCGTGCGGCAGGCTGTACGCCATGGCGGCTGGCGAACGGGTGGTGTTGGTGACCGGTGCCTCGCGCGGGATCGGCCGCGCGATTGCGCAGCGGTTCGCAGAGCAGGACGCGAAAGTGGTCGTCCACTACGCATCCAACGATTCCGCAGCGAAGGCGACGCTCGCTGCGCTGGCGGGCCAAGGACACCGGGCAGTGGCGGCGGGTCTTGCGGATCCGGACGCCGTCGAGTCGCTGGTGCGGCAGGTCATCGCGGCCTATGGACGAATCGACGTGCTCGTCAACAACGCGGCCATCTACGAGGCGCACCCGGTGCTCTCGACCAGCTATGCGCAGTGGCGCGACAGTTGGCGACAGACGATCAACACGAACCTGATCGGTCCGGCGAACCTGATCCACGAGGTCGTGCCTCACATGGTCTCGAACGGGGGCGGCCGCATCGTGAACGTCTCGTCGCGCGGCGCATTCCGGGGCGAACCGGGGCACACCGCGTACGGAGCGAGCAAGGCCGGGCTCAACAGCCTCGGGCAGTCCCTGGCCCAGGAACTCGCGCCGCACGGCATCTACGTCACGACGGTGGCGCCCGGATTCGTCGAGACCGACATGGCCGCGGCGTTGCTGGACGGCCCGACCGGCGAGTCGATCCGCGCCCAGAGCCCGCTGCGGCGCGCGGCCACGCCGGACGAGGTTGCCCGGGTCGTCGTCTTCCTCGCGTCGCCGGGGTCGGAGTTCACGACAGGCACCATCGTCGACGTCAACGGCGCGTCCTACCTCAGGACGTAACCCGAAGCCTGCCTTGCGATCATCGGGCACACTGTGCACGTGACGTCCGGACTCGGGCACTGGCCAGCGCCGCGCGCGCGCAAACCCGTGCGCGCACGGGTCGAACTACCCGGGTCGAAGTCGCTGACCAACCGTGCGCTCATCCTCGCCGCCCTGTCCGACGGCCCGTCACGCATCGTGCGCCCGCTTCAGGCCCGCGACACCGAGCTGATGGCTGAGGCCCTGCGCACGCTCGGCATCGCCGTCGATGACGTGAACGGCGACTGGCAGGTGACGCCCGGGCCGATGCACGGCGGCGTCATCGACACGGGCCTGGCGGGCACGGTCATGCGCTTCGTGCCTCCGATGGCCGCGCTCGCGCGCGGGCCGGTCACCCTGGACGGCGACGAGCGTGCCCGAGAACGACCGATGTGGACGCTTATCGAAGCATTGCGCCAGGCCGGGGTGATCGTCGAGGACGCAGGTCGCGCTCGGCTGCCGTTCACGGTGCGTGGCACAGGATCGGTGCCGGGCGGCACGGTCGAGATCGACGCGTCCATCTCGTCGCAGTTCGTCTCGGGGCTGCTGCTCGCGGGGTCCCGTTACGACAAGGGAATCGAGGTCATTCACTCCGGCGGCGACGCCGCCGTCTCGCAGCCGCACATCGAGATGACCATCGACGCTCTGCGCCGCGCGGGCGTCGAGGTCGTCTCGCCGACCCCGACCTCCTGGCAGGTCGCGCCCGCGTCCATCCACGCGCACGACATCGTCATCGAACCGGACCTGTCCAACGCGGCGCCGTTCCTGGCGGCTGCGCTGGTGACGGGCGGCGAGGTCACCGTGCCGGGCTGGCCGGCGACCACGACACAGGCAGGGGACGAGCTGCGCGATCTGCTCGTCCGCATGGGCGCCGATGTTGCGCAGGACGAGTCCGAGCTGACCGTCCGCGGCACCGGGACGATCACCGGCATCGACGCCGACCTGCGCGACTTCCCGGAACTGGCGACCGTGATCGCCGCGCTCGCGGCGCTGGCCGATGTGCCGTCGCGGCTCACCGGCCTTGCGCACACGCGTGGCCACGAGACCGACCGGTTGACCGCGCTCAGCACCGAGATCAATCGCCTGGGCGGTGCTGCCACCGACTCAGCGGACGGGCTGCACATCACGCCGCAGCCGCTGCATGGCGGCCTCTGGCAGGCCTACGCCGACCACCGCATGGCTACGGCCGGCGCGGTCATCGGCCTTGCGGTCGACGGCGTGGAGATCGACGACATCGAGACGACCGGCAAGACGCTGCCCGATTTCGCGGGCATGTGGTCGCGGATGCTCGACTCGTAGGTCGCCAGTGGCACGGGATGTCAGCAGGCTCGACGAGGACGATGTCCGCGTTCGGCCCGGCAGGGGCACCCGTCCGCGCTCGAAGCAGCGCCCCGAGCATGTCGATGCAGCCGAAGGCATGGTGTACGCCGTCGACCGCGGCCGCTACGGCGTGCTCGTCGGCGACGTCGCGATCACCGCCATGCGAGCCCGCGAGCTCGGCCGCAAGGGCCTTGCCGTCGGCGATCGAGTCGATGTCGTCGGCGATCTGTCCGGTGGCCCGGACGCTCTCGGGCGCATCGTCCGGCTGCGCGACCGTGAGACCGTACTGCGGCGTACGGCCGACGACAACGATCCGCAGGAACGAGTTATCGTCGCCAACGCCGACCAGCTGGTGATCGTCACGTCACTCGACGACCCGCCGCCTCGGTACGGGCTGATCGACCGCTGCGTCGTGGCAGCTCTCGCGGCCGGCATGGAGCCGCTGCTGTGCCTGACGAAGTCCGACCTCGCCGGGCCCGACGACGTCCTCGCGCGGTACGACCAACTCGACCTCGCCGCGGTGGTGACGCACCGCGGCAGCGACCTCGCCGACCTGTTGGCACGGCTGACCGGGCAGATATCAGTGTTCGTCGGGCACTCCGGGGTGGGCAAGTCGACGCTGATCAACCGGCTCGTGCCGGACGCGCGCCGCGCGACGGGCGTGGTCAGCGCGGTGGGCATGGGGCGGCACACGTCGAGCTCTGCTGTCGCGCTGCGCCTGCCCGACGACGACGGCTGGGTGATCGACACCCCGGGCGTGCGGTCGTTCGGGCTCGCGCACGTCACGCCCGACGACCTGTTGTGGGCGTTCCCGGATCTGGAGGACGGCGCCAACCAGTGCCCGCCCGGGTGCGAGCACCTCTCGGCCGATGCCGGTTGCCGCCTCGACGACTGGGTGGCCACGGGGCACTCCACGCGCGAGCGCTTGGAGGCGTTCCGCCGGCTGATCAGCAGCCGGTCCGCGCCGGAGTGACGCTCTATCCTGGCCGGGTGGCGGTCACCCTCTCGGGCATCTATCGCTACCCGGTCAAGTCCTGCCGGCGCGAGGAGTTGCTGCACGCCGAGGTCGAGCCGTGGGGGCTCGCCGGCGATCGCCGGTGGATGGTCGTCGACGCGGGCGGCTCGTGCGTGACGGCTCGCGAATACGCCCAGCTCGTCCTGGTCGACGTCCGTCTCGACGGCAACGGCCTGCGGCTGCGCGCGCCCGGCGGCCCGGAGCTGGTCGTGAAGGCGCCCGACGCCGAGCTGGTCTCGGTCGACGTGCACGGCAACCAACTCGCCGCGACGCCGGCCGCGCCGGATGCACATGCGTGGTTCAGCGAGCTGCTCGGCACGCCCGCACGGCTCGTATACCTGGACGACGCGACCCGCCGTCGTCCGAGCCCGAACTTCAGCGCGCCGGACGACCGGGTCAGCTTCGCCGACGCGTACCCGCTGCTGATTACCTCGGTGGACTCGCTGGCCGCGCTCAATGTCGCCGTAGTCGCAGGTGCTCGCGCTGCTGAGGGCCCGCTGCCGATCACCCGGTTTCGGCCGAACCTCGTCGTCTCGGGCGCCCCCCCATGGGCCGAGGACGGCTGGCGCCGTCTGCGCATCGGCAGCGTGACGTTTCGCGCCGTCAAGGGCTGCGACCGGTGCGTCATGACGCTGATCGATCCCGAGACCGCGGCCAAGGGTAAGGAGCCGATTGCGACGCTGTCCAAGGTCCGGCGGTGGGACGGCGCGACCTGGTTCGGCATGCAGCTCATCCCGGACTCCCCGGCGCCGGGCAATACGGTTCGCGTCGGCGATCCCGTCGAGATCCTCGAAGCTGTCGAGTCCGACGGCCCACCCCGCTGAGGAGATGCCATGCGCAAGTTCGTGATCATGGGCATCCAGGGCAGCGGCAAGGGCACGCAGGCCAAGCTGCTCGCCGACGACCTCGACCTCGAGCACATCAGCGTCGGCGACATCTTCCGGTGGAACGTGCAGCATCACACCAAGCTCGGCGCCCAGGTACGCCGCACCGTTGCCGGAGGGCGGCTGGTCGGCGACGACGTCGTCGAGGCAGTCGTCCGGCAACGACTGCACGACCATGACTGGAACTACGGCTTCATCATCGACGGGTTCCCGCGCAGCGCCCGGCAGGCAGAGTTCTTCCTGGAGGGCTACGACATCGACGGGGTCATCAACCTCGACCTGCCCGACGAGGAGGTGCATCGTCGGGTACTCGCACGGCGGCTGTGCTCGCAGTGCGGCCTCGACTACAACCTGATCGCGCACCGTCCGCAGGTGCCCGACGTCTGCGACGTGTGCGGTGGCCGCCTCGCGACTCGTGACGACGACAACCCCGAGGCGCTCGCCGTCCGTCTCGCCGAGTACCACGAGCAGACCAAGCCGCTCATCGAGATCTTCCAGCGCAAGGAGTTCGTCGCCACCGTCGACGCCACTGCCCCGGTGAGGCAGGTGCAGCGGGCGATCCGCGAACACTTCGACCTGCCGGCGTATGAGGGCTGACGCGGCATCACGCTTCGTAGTCGTTCGGGCCATTAATCAAGAAGGCCTAAAGGCTCTTACCGCTGCGCGCGCTGCGGCGCAGTCTGGTAATCCGAGGCGGCGTCGGCCACTCGGACCGGGGGACGACAAGGAGAAATGGCACTACTTTTCCTGCTGCTTGGCTGCATCATCGTCGCCGACTACGCGATCAGGCTTCCCGCGCGGCGCGACGCAGTCGCGAAGGCTCGTAAGGCTCGTCAGGCCGCGACCGCCCTGGCGCGTAGCACGCTGCGCGCCCAAGTGGAGCTGTGGGCCGGCCTGGGCATCATCGTGATCAGCTTGCTAGTAGCACTTGGCCACTAGACCTTGCCAAGCCACTCCCCCAGCAGGTCCACGGCCTGGGCGATCTCGGCGGCGTCGCCGGCGAACGACAGGCGGATGTAGCGGCCACCGTCGACCGGGTCGAAGTCGATGCCCGGGGCCACCGCCACACCGGTCTCGGTCAGCAGCCGGGCCCCGAACGCCAGCGAGTCGTCCGTCCATTTCGACACGTCGGCGTAGATGTAGAACGCGCCGTCGGCCGGAGCCAGCCGGTCGAGCCCGACCTCCGGCAGCCGTGCCAGCAGGAACTCGCGGTTGGCCCGGTAGTGCTCGACGTTCGCGTCCAGTTCGGCGTAGGCGTCGAAGGCGGCGATGGCAGCGTGCTGCGGGAGCGTCGGCGGGCAAAGCGTGAAGTTGCTGGCCAGCCGGTCGACGGAGTCGAGCAGCTCGTCCGGAACGAGCAGCCAGCCCAGCCGCCAGCCGGTCATCGAGAAATACTTGGAGAAGGAGTTCACGACGATCGCCCGGCGACTGGTCTGCCAGGCGCAGGACGCCTCGCCGCTGAACGTGATCCCGTGGTAGATCTCGTCGCTGATCAGCCGGACGCCGTTCGCGTCGCACCAGGTCGTGATCGCGGCCAGCTCCGGTGGTGTGACCATCGTGCCGGTCGGGTTGGCCGGACTCGCCACGACCAGGCCAGCGGGCCGCACGTCGAGGGCGTCCAGGGCCACGACGCTCGGCTGGAATCGGGTGGCCGGGCCGCACGGCAGCTCGACCACCCGGCAGCCGAGCGCGGTCAGCATGTTGCGGTACGCCGGATAGCCAGGACGCGCCAGCACGACCACGTCGCCCGGCTCGAAGGCAGCGAGGAACGCCAGCAGGAACCCGCCGGACGACCCGGTCGTGGCTACGACCGCTGACCGCGCAACGTCCAAGCCGTAGGTGCGCCGGTAATGATTGGCTATTGCGTCGCGCAACTCGGGAATGCCGAGTGCGGACGTGTAGCCGATGCGATCGGTGTCGAGCACCTTGTGCGCCGCGGCCAGCACGGCGGACGGCGCGGGCGTGCCCGGCTGGCCGACGTTGAGCAGGTACACCGGCAGACCGGCCTGCTGGCGGGCCATCGCCGCGACGTACACCTGCATCGCGTAGAACGGCGGCACCTGCCCGCGCGCGGAAACCCGCGCGACGCGGCCGTTCACAGGACGTCCACCCAACCTCCGCTGCGCCAATACTCGCCCGCCTCGCGGCTGAGCAGTCCCTCGTCGACGAGATATCGCCGCAGCGCCGCGACGTCGTCGTGCCAGGCACGCAGCACAGCATTGACTCGCGCCTCGCTGTAGCGCACACCAGGCTCGAACGCGGCGGCGAGGTATTCGAGCACGATGCGCCGCTTGCGACCGGGCCTCGGGATGGACCGGAGCCGGTCGTCGACGACGAACGCGCGCAGCACCTTGTCGACGGCGGGATCGGGCGCGCTCACGCCCTGGACGTTATCCGATCCAGTACGCCGCGGATCGCGGCCACCGACCGGTCGACGTCGGCCTCGGTGGTCGACCAGTTGGACACCGAGATCCGAGCGGCCGCCACGCCGCGCCAGACGGTGCCGCCGAACCAGGACGTCCCGTCGGCCTGGGCGGCCGCGATGACCCGGCGCGTCGTGTCGTCGGAGTCGCCGAAGCGCACGACCACCTGGTTGAGCACCACGTCGTTCAGCACCTCCACGCCCGGTACCGCCGCCAGTTGCTCGGCGAAGCGCCGAGCGAGCGCGCAGCACCGGTCGACGAGGTCGGCAACGCCGGAGCGGCCGAGCGTGCGCAACGCCGCCCACACGGCGAGGCCGCGCGCCCGCCGCGAGCTCTCTGGTGCGTAGCCGTCGCCGTCGCGCAGCCCGGCCACCTCCTCGCCCAGGTAGCTCGCCGTCTTGCGCATGGCGGCGCGGTGCGCGTCAGGGTGCGCCACGAACACCAGCCCCGAGTCGTAGGGGACGTTGAGCCACTTGTGCGCGTCGGTGGCCCACGAGTCGGCCTGATCGATCCCGGTCACGAGCCCGCGCAGCGACGGGCTGGCCGCCGCCCAAAGCCCGAACGCGCCGTCCACATGTACCCACGCCCCATGCGCCTGCGCGAGCTCGCAGATCTCGGCGATCGGGTCAAAGCCGCCGCTGGTGACGTTGCCGGCTTGCGCGCACACGATCGTCGGCCCGTCGCAGTCGGTGAGCACACCGGCGAGCAGGTCAGCTCGCAGGCGGCCCTCCTCGTCAGCCGCTACGACGTGCGCAGTGCCGTGCCCCAGCCCGAGGTAGCGCAGCGACGCGTCGATCGTGGCGTGCCGCTCGGAGCCGACCACCACGTGCACGCGCGGCGCTCCCTGCAGGCCGTCCGCCTCGACGTCCCATCCGGCCTTCGCGAGCACGTGATGCCGGGCCGCGGCCAGTCCGGTGAAGTTCGCCATCATCGCGCCGGTGGTGAAGCCGGCCGAGGCGTCGCGCGGCAGGCCGAAGATGTCCCGAAGCCAGCCCGCGGCGACGTCTTCGACAACCGCCCCGACCGGGCTCATGACGTAGACGGCCACGTTCTGGTCGGCGCCGGTCGCCAGCCAATCCGCCGCCACGGTCGCCGGATATGCGCCACCGGTGACGAACCCGAAGTAGCGCGGCCCGATCGTCGCGACCGATCCGGCATCCACGGCGTCGGCGAGCTGTCGGACGGCTTCGGCGGGGTCGGTGGGCCCGTCCGGCAGCGGCCCGCCCACCATCGCCGTCAGCTCGTTCACGCCGGTCCTGGCGTTCACGGGGCGCTCGCCGGCGCCACGCTGGTACTCACTGACGCGGTTCGCGACGTACGCGAGCAGCGGATCGGTCATGTCATGCTCCCTGGGGTCAAGCCCAGTCTGCGGGCGATCGCTCCGCGGCGGCCAGACCAATCTCGCGGCCGTGGCCGGGCGTTCCGGCGTCCCGCCGCATCGGTAGCGTGCCGTTCGTGACGGAACCAGGCGCGTACGACGACGACCTCTCGCTGGCCATCTCGCTCGCCGACGCCGCCGACACGATCACGCTCGGGCGGTTCGGCGCGGTGGATCTCGTCGTCGAGACAAAGCCCGACCTCACGCCGGTCAGCGACGCCGACCGCGCCGTCGAGGAGGCGCTGCGGACCCGGATCGCCGACTCGCGCCCGTCCGACGCGGTGTGGGGTGAGGAATTCGGCCGCGACGGCGACGGCCCGCGCCGGTGGCTCGTCGACCCGATCGACGGAACGAAGAACTTCGTCCGCGGCGTCCCGGTGTGGGCAACGCTCATCGGCCTGCTCGTCGGCGACGACCCGGTGCTCGGTGTGGTCTCCGCGCCCGTACCGGTGTGGGCGACGCTCATCGGCCTGCTCGTCGGCGACGACCCGGTGCTCGGTGTGGTCTCCGCGCCGTCGCTCGGGCGCCGCTGGTGGGCGGCTCGTGACTCCGGTGCCTGGACGTCCGCGCTCGGCGGCGCACCGCGACGGCTGGGGGTGTCGCGAGTGGGCGCGCTGTCGGATGCCAGCCTGTCCTATGCCTCGATCGGCGCCTGGTCGGCGGTCGGCGCGCGCGATCGCTTCGTGGCGCTGACCGAACGCATGTGGCGTACGCGCGCGTATGGCGACTTCTGGTCCTACATGCTGGTCGCCGAGGGTGCCGTCGACGTCGCCGCGGAACCGGAGCTCTCGCTGTGGGACATGGCGGCCCTCGCGCCGATCGTCGTCGAGGCGGGCGGGCGCTTCACCGGCCTGGACGGGGTCGACGGGGTGATGCAGGGCAACGCCGCGGCCAGCAACGGCCTGCTGCACGATCAGCTGATCGCGGCCATCGGCACGTCCTGAACCAGCTCAGCGCAGGTCGATGCGCGTGTCGACCTCGCCGAACACGAAGCCGGTGCTGCCGTCGAGGAAGTCGTACGGGAAGCCGATGTCGATCGCGCTCGCCTCGTCGAGCCGGGCGAGTGCCGCCGCGGGCAGCACCAGATCGATCGCGGCCAGGTTGTCGGTGAGCTGCTCAAGGGTGCGCGCGCCGAGCAGCGGATGCACATGCGCGCGGTGCGCACGCGTCCACGCAATGGCAACCTGTGACGGCGTTGCCCCGAGTTCGGCGGCCACCTCCTGGACGGCGGCCGCGATCTCCAGCTCTCGCGGGGTGATCTCGCGCCCCGCCAGCCGGGCATCCGTCGCCGCCTTGCCGCGGTTGAACTTGCCCGACAGCAACCCGCCGACGAGCGGCGACCACGCGGCGACGCTGAGCCCGAGCGCGTCGGCCATCGGCAGCAGCTCACGCTCGATGTCACGTTGAGCCAGGCTGTAGCGCACCTGGATACCGGCGAACGGCGTCCAACCGCGCAACTCGGCGATCGTGCTGGCCCGGGCGACCGGCCAGGCCGGCATGTCGGAGACTCCGATGTGCAGCACCTTGCCGGCGCGCACCGGGTCGTCGAGCGCGCGCATCGTCTCCTCCAGCGGAGTGAGGCGGTCCCAGATGTGCACCCAGTACACGTCGACGTAGTCGGTGGCGAGCCGTCGCATGCTTGCCTCGAGCGCGGCCGTCAGGTTCTTGCGGTGGTTGCCCGAGGCGTTCGGGTCGGTCCCGTCGCGGGTGACCGTGTACTTCGTCGAGACGACCCACCGGTCGCGCTGCCCGGCCAGCAGCTCGCCGAGGATGCTCTCGCTCTGCCCGTCGGTGTACTTGTCCGCGGTGTCGAGCACGTTGCCGCCCGCCTCGGCGTACGCGTCGAACATCTTGCTGCATTCCGCCGGCGCCGCTCCCCATTTCCACTCGCGGCCGAACGTCATCGTGCCGAGCCGGCATCCGAGACGTGCCCGTGCAGGTTGCTCCGATCGTGAAAGCCCGTGCAAGTCGCGGCGTCGCCGGCGCGCACGCCGAGGTGGTAGCCGTGCGGCGCGACGCGCGACCGCCTGCGAAACGCACGCACCAGAGCCGTCTCGGAGACCTCAGCAACCTCGGCCAGCTCGGAGAGGCTGACGTTGCGCGACGCGTGCTCGCGCAGGTAGTCGCGAGCCCGGCGCACCGCGAGGTCGGACGCACCGGCGTGCCGCGCGCGGGCGCTCGGCGACCGAGCGGCGACGGCGTGCAGGACGTCCAGCACGGCGGTGTCGCGGGCGAGCGCGCTGCCCGTTCGGACCGACGCACAGTGCAGCCGGTAGAAGGCCGCGGCCAGGCGACGGTCCGCGGACCACCGGGTCGGGAAACTAGGGCGTCGTGCCGCGCCCCAGGATCGGCCCGACGAAGTACTCGCCCCTGGGCTCGACGGCGTAGGACGACTTCACGCCGCGACCGAACAGCAGGTCGGGCCGGCCCGCCGGGCGCCAGAAGGCCGGCGTCGTCACGCCGACTCGCGCCGCGGCAGTAGCAGACAGCTGTCGCCGAACTCGTGCCACAGGTATCGCTCGCGCACTGCGACACCGTAGGCGGCGCCGACGAGCTCCGCCCCGGCCACCGCTTCGAGTAGACGCAGGTGCGACGCGCCCGGCGCGTGCCATCCGGTGATCAACCCGTCGACGACGCGGGCGGGTCGGTCGGCGCCGAGCACCAGGTCCGTCCAGCCGGCCCCCGGGAAGACCCAGCCGTCGACCTGGGCGACGGACTCCAGCGCACGCGTCGCGGTCGTGCCGACCGCGACGACGCGGCCACCGGACGCTTTCGTGAGGTTGACGAGTCGCGCCGTGGCCTCGGGCACGCGGTACCGCTCGTCCAGTGGCGGCTCGCCTTCCTCCAGCGACGACACGCCGGTGTGCAGCGTGATCGGCGCGACCGCGATCCCCGAGCTGACCAGCGAGGTCACCAGATCGGCGGTGAACGGCCGGCCGGCGCTGGGCATCTCGGCGCTGCCCGGGTCCCGCGCGAACACCGTCTGGTACGCCGAGAGCGGCCACCGTCCGGTCACGTACGGGTAGGTGATCGCCCGGCCGTACCTGGCCAGGTAGTCGGGCACCGCGCCCTCGACGGCAATGTGCGCCCGCCACAGCCTCTCTCCCCCGTGCGCGTTCAGCAGGGTCAGTCGCACGCCGGCCGGCAGGCTCACCTGCTCGCCGGCGTAGGCGTCCGGCACCGGACCGGTCGGGTGCACTGGCGGGCGCAGCTCGACCAGCCACGCCCCGTCGTCCAGCGCCGTGGAGAAGTGCACTGCCACGTCGCGTCCGTCCGCGCGGTGCCCGTCGACCGCGGCAGCAAGCGTCGCGGACGTGTTCACCACGACGAGGTCGCCCGGCGCCAGAAACGCCGGCAGGTTGACGAAGCGAGCGTGCGCGATGCCGGACGGGGCGGCGACGAGCATGCGCACCTGGTCGCGGGTGACGCCTCGCTCCTCCGGTGGCTCGCTCGAGGCCAGCTCGTCGGGCAGGTCGAACATCATCGTGTGGACTCGGCTATAGCTACTTGGCTGGCCCGGTACCTGGCGCTCGACGGCCGCTCGTCCAGCAGGCGCAGTAGCGCGGGGACGACCGTCTCCGGTTCGGGACGGTCGGAGATGTCCTCTCCGGGGAATGCCGCCTGGTGCATGTCGGTCCGCATGTCGCCCGGGTCGAATGCGTAGACCGACAGCGCCGGGTGCTCGGCGGCGAGCACCGCGCTGAGCTGATCGAGGGCGGCTTTGGCCGAGCCGTAACCGCCCCAGCCCTCGTAGGCCTCGACCGCGGCGTCGGAGCTGATGTTGACGATCGCCGCATGCTCAGCCATCAGCGGCAGGACGTGCTGGACGAGCGCGAGCGGGGCGAGCACGTCGACGTGGTAGACGCGCTCGAGCTCGGTGAGCGGGTAGTCGGCGAGGGCCGGCTGCGGGCTCGGGCCGAGGTAGCTGGCGTTGTTGACGAGCAGATCGAGCTGTCCGGCCCGGCTGACCGCGGCTGCCAGCTGCTCGCGGTGCTGCGGGTCGGCGACATCGCCGGCGAGCACCACGGCGGACGGCAGCTCGCGCTGAACGACATCCAGTGCCTTCACGCCGCGAGCGTCGAGCACGAGTGACCAGTCTCGTTCGGCGAGCGCGCGAGCCAGAGCGCGGCCCAGGCCACGTGACGCGCCGGTGATCAATGCGAGAGGCATGACAGGGAACTCCTTGCGATAGCGACGTTGTCAAGCCATCCTGATAGTTGAAGTCAACTTCAAGTCAAGGAAGATCGATGCTCACCACGGATTTGCTCACGGTCGGCGAGGTGGCGCACCGCAGCGGCTTCGCTCCGTCAGCGCTTCGCTTCTACGAACGGCAGGGCCTCGTGCACGCGACGCGGACGTCCGGCGGCCAGCGTCGTTACGAACGCAACGTGCTGCGACGCCTCGCGTTCATCCGCGCGGCACGCAACGTCGGCCTGACCCTTGATGAGGTCGCGGCCGCCCTCGACACGTTGCCCGACAAGCGCACGCCGACAAAGGAAGACTGGTCGAGGCTGTCGCGGACGTGGCGGCAGCGGCTCACCGACGAGATAGCCGCACTGACCAGGCTCCGCGACGGACTCGAGTCATGCATCGGCTGCGGCTGCTTGTCGCTGCGCAGC
>WNGH01003655.1_pt1 | contig 16879 bp, 17 predicted proteins | sample 5400631 | NCBI WGS metagenome assembly WNGH01 (sample SAMN13153373, study PRJNA577476) | soil metagenome | isolation source: 115 cm soil or saprolite under Garry oak tree replicate 1 | place: USA:California | collected 2016-06-15
CGCTCCTGATCCGGGCCGGGTGGGCGGCCCCGGAGTTCCACGGTACCTGGAGTCACAGCCTGCCGTTCTGCGCAGCGGTCGGCGCGCTGGCCAGCGTCGTGTTCGGTCCGTGGCTCGGCGTGCTCACGCTCGCGAGCATCGTCCTGCACGTCGTAGCCGATCTGCCGACCGACACGGGCATCCCGCTGCTGCTGCCGTTTAGCGACCGCCGCTTTTCCCTGGACCTGTGGAAGAACACCGGCTACTGGGGCCGCTCGATGTACGCGGGCTACTACCGGCAGCCGTGGGCATGGATCCTTGAAGGTGCGGTGTTCGCAGTCGTGGCGTGGCGCTACGCGGAGCTACTCGCGTGAAGCTCGTGGCTTTCTTCGTGCTCGCGCTATTCGTGCATGGCCCGCTCTCGCCGCTGTTGCCGACGGCGTTCGAAGCGACCCTCCTCTACTATGCCCGCTTCTACCCGGCGTGGGTGTTGGCGCTCGTAGGGACGGCGGCCGCGTCGCTTGCCGAGACGATCAACTACTGGCTCGTCGATTGGGCGGCCGAGCTGCCGAAAGTCTCCGCGCTAAAGGCTGGGAAGACCGTACGGTGGAGTATCGACGCCTTCTCGCGTGCGCCCTTTTGGACGACGGCGATCGTGATCTTCTCGCCGATCCCTGACTCCGCCGTCAGGATTCTCGCGCCGCTCTCGCGCTACCCACTCGCCAAGTTCCTCGTAGCAGTGGCGTGCGGACGCTTCCCGCGCCTCCTGTTGATCGCGGGATTCGGCGTCTTGGTGCCCATGCCGACCTGGCTCCTGCTCGTCGGCACCGTCGCGCTCGTCGGGCTCACCGTCGTGCGCCTTCGCCTTCTCGCGGAGTGACCGATGTGGCTCCTCACCGTGCTGCTGCTCGCGGACACGTCGCGCGCCTTCTCAATGGCCCTCGCGCCGGCCGAGTCGCTATGGGTAACGGTCGAGGGAGCGGGCGACCCCGTCGTGCTTATTCCGGGGCTGTTCGGATCCGCGTTTGGCTACCGCCGTGTGCTCCCGGGGCTCGTCGACGCGGGGTACAGCACGATCGTGATCGAGCCGCTCGGCATCGGTAGCTCGGCCCGGCCCGAGCACGCCGACTATTCGCTCACCGCGCAGGCCGATCGAGTGGCCGCCGCGCTCGACCGCCTGGGCGTAGGCGACGCGATCGTCGTCGCGCACTCCGTCGGCGCGGCGATCGCCTACCGGCTCGCGTATCGGCGGCCCGATCTGGTTCGCGGGGTCGTGTCACTCGACGGCGGCCCTGCCGAGGCCGCGACGACCCGCGGCTTCCGTCGGGCGATCCAGCTCGCGCCGTGGATCAAGCTGTTCGGCGGCGAACGATTGGTCCGAGCCAAGGTCCGGCGCGGTCTGATCGCCGCATCGGGCGACACGACGTGGGTGACCGATCAGGTCGTCGACGGCTACACGGCCGGGGCCGCGCACGATCTCGCGGGAACGCTCAAGGCCTATGTGGCGATGGCGCAGGCGCGCGAGGGCGAGCGGCTCGCGCCGCACCTCGGGGAGATCCGCTGTCCGGTGCGCCTCGTTGTGGGCACCGTAGGGCGCGGGTCCGGCGTGAGCCCGGAGGAGGTGGCCACGCTCGCCGCTCGGCTCCGTTCGTTCGCCGTGGACACTGTGCCCGGCGCAGGCCACTTCGTCTATGAGGAGCGGCCCGACAGGGTGGTGGCGGCGGTCCAGCGGCTCCACGCAGGCGACGGGTCCCCGCTTGCTCGCTCCGCGGCTCCCTGAGCGGCCGGAGGCGGGTCGGTTGCCTCGGGTTGGCGGCCGCTATTACACTTCCCCGCCATGACGGGACGTCCCTTGCTGCCGCTCGCCCTGCTCCTCGCACTTGGTGCCGGTGACAGGCGCCACCCTAGGCCGCCGGGCGCCGTCGCTCGCATCTTCACTGACCCCGCGCGCCGCGCACTCGTCATTGACCTCGCGCCACTCGACCTGCCAGCCCACACGCCGCACCACCAGCTGGCGCAGCCGCCCGTCGCGATGCTCGAGATTCCGAGCGACGGGTACGTCCACGGGTTTCGCGTGGCGGTGGTGGACAGCGTCGGTCACGAGCTGCCCGACGAGATGATCCATCACTTCAATCTGATCGACCCGGACCACCGCGAGCTGTTTCTCCCGATCTCGCGTCGGTTGCTCGCGGCCGGGCACGAGACTGGTGCCGTACGGCTGCCGGGGCTGCTGTTCGGATTGCCGCTGCGGCGCGGCGAGCACGTCGTCGCGAGCGCGATGGTCGAGAACCTCACCGCGGTGACCTACCACGCGGCTCGGGTTCGACTGGTGATGGATTTTACGCCGGCAGGCCGGCCGTGGCCCTTCTTCCGGGCGTCGCCCTGGCAGATGGACGTGGCCTTCCCGGTGGGTGACAAGTCCTTCACGCTGCCGCCAGGGCGCTCGGAGCGTTCCTACGAGGGGAGCCCGGCGGTGCCGGGGAAAATCATCGGGTTGGGCGGCCACATGCACGACTACGGGCGGCTGATCGAGTTCGTCGACGTGACGACGGGCAAGCCGATCTACCGCGCCGCGCCGGTGACCGACGCGACGGGGCACATCCGATCCGTTCCCATCACCCGTCTCTACGGCTGGACCCGGCTCGGCGCCCACATCGTGCCGGATCACCGTTACCGCGTGACCGTTTATTACGACAATCCCACCGGCCAGGCGGTCCCGGACGGCGGGATGGGAGTCGTGGGCGGGCTGTTCGTGCCCGACCGTGGCGTGGAGTGGCCCTCCGCCGACCGCTCGGACTCGCTGTATCAGCAGGACTATCGCCACTACATGCGGCAGAGCGGCGGGCACGAGATGCGGATGGCGGAGACCATGCCGATGCAGCAGCCGGCGCACCCGCACGCAGGCCACCGGCATCACTAGCTCCACCGAGGTCGTCCTCTTCGACTTCGGCGGGACCCTCGATGCCGACGGCGTGCACTGGAGCCCGCGCTTCCACGCGGCGTACCGGGCGGCCGGGGGCGCGCTCGAGTACGCGGCGTTCGAGCCGCTCTACCAACGGGCCGACGAGACGCTGGCGCGGACGGCGGGCATCCGGCGGTTCGGCTTCCGGCAGATGATCGAGACGCAGACCCAGCTGTTGCTCGAGCTCGTGCCCGACCGGGCCAAGGTCGATGCGGGGCGGATGGCGGAGCAGTTTCACGCCCCAGCACGCGCCATCGTGACACGTAACCAGGGGGTGCTCGAGCGGCTGGCGCGCCGCTACCATCTGGGCATCGTCTCGAATTTCACGGGGAATCTGACGCATTGTCTGGACGAGCTGGGCCTGGCACGGCTGTTCACGGCGGTCTCCGACTCGGCCGTGGTGGGCGCGGCGAAACCCGATCCCCGGATCTTCCGCGAGACGCTGGGCGCGCTGGGCGGGGCGGCGGCGGAGCGCGCCTGGATGGTGGGCGACAACTTCGAGGCCGACATCGGCGGGGCCGCGGGGCTCGGTATCCGGACGTGCTGGCTGGCGCCCCCAGACCGGGAGCAGCCCCCGGGGCCCGACCCCACGGCGCGCATCGCCCGGCTTCCCGACATCGAAAGGATCCTCGGCTAGCGTGCACGGCTTGATCCTCGCGGGCGGGGAAGGCTCGCGACTCACGACCGCGGGAGAAGGATCGCTCCCCAAGCCCCTGGTGCAAGTGGCCGGGAGGCCGCAGGTCGTGCGCTTGCTCGAGACCTTCGAGGTCCTCGGCTGCATCAGTCTCACGTGTGCAGTTCGCGCGGATTTCCCGACCGTACGGCGCGTGCTTGACGGCACCCGGTTTGGGCGCCCCCTTAAGGTGATCGAGTGCCGCACCCCCTCGTCGCTGCATACGCTGGTCGAGGGGCTCCACGCGGTGGCGCCCGGCCCGGTGTTCTGCAGCATGGTGGACACGGTAATGCGGCCGCAGGACTGGCAAGCGGTCTACCACGGGACGGAGCGCCAGCTGGCGGAGGGCGCCGACATGGTGCTCGCTGTGACGCCGTACGTGGATGACGAGTCTCCAGTGTACGTGAGAACGGGAGAAGACGGGTTCGTGCGCTCCGTCAGCGACGAGCCGCTCCACCCGCGCTGCATCACGGGCGGCGTCTACGGCCTGAGCGCCGGCGCCCGCGACGCCGCGGCCGACGCGGTCGACCGTGGCGTGCACAAGATGCGCCGGTTCCTCGCCGGTGTGGTGGCGGACGGTGGACGGGTGGGGGTGGTCGAGGTGCCGCGCATCATCGATATCGATCGTCCATCAGATCTGCAAACGGCCAACGCGTGGCTGACAGCGCGCGAGGCCTCTAGTCCGGACCCCGGAGGAGCGAGGCCGCTGTGACGCAACTGGTCGCGATCTATCGCAGCCCGTCGTATTCGCCGATGCAGCATCGCGTGAACGACACCGCCATCCTGGACGCCACCGTCGCGGAGCTTGCGCGCAGCGGCTGGAGCGCCGTGAAGACCAGCGAGCGCGAGGTCGAGCAGGGGCGGTTGCCGGTCGCGGCGTTGTACCTGAACATGTGCCAGGGGGCGCTCGCCGCGGAGCAACTGATGCCGCTGGAGAGCGACGGCGCGGTGGTCGTGAACCGCCCGTCGAGCGCGCTCAACTGCCACCGCTACCGTCTCGTGAAGCGGCTGGGGGAGAGCACCCTGTCGTTCCCTCGCACGCTCATCCTCGCGAGCTCCGCGCCGCTGTCGCTCGAGCAGCTCGAGGCCTTCTGCCCGGACCATCAGAAGGTGTGGATCAAGCGGGGCGATGTGCACGCGGAGCGCCCGGAGGACGTCGTGGCGACCTCGCGCGGGGGCATCGCGGACGCGCTGCAGGCGTTCACGACGCGCGGCATCCCCTGGGTCGCGTTGCAGGAGCACGTGCCCGGCCCGATCGTGAAGTTCTACGGGGTGACCGACGGGCGCTTCTTCCGCTGGTACGGCTCGGACGCGGGGTTGGCGGGCGAGCGGCCCAAGATCGACGAGAACCGGCTGAAGGCCCTGGCGTTCGAAGCGGCGGCGATCCTGGGTCTCGATGTGTTCGGAGGCGATGTCGCGTTCCCCGAGCCCGATCGCCCTGTGCTCATCGACATCAACGACTGGCCGAGCTTCGCACCGTTCCGTGACGAGGCGGCGCGGGCCATCGCCGACTACGTCACTCATCGGTTCGCACACCGGAAACACGCGTGACCCATACACTTCGCAAGATTCAGGTTCCCGGTCCCAAGTCGAAGGCGCTGTTCGACCTCGAGGCGCTGTACCTCGCTCCCGGGACCCAGAGCGTGGCGCTGTTCAGCCAGCTCTCGATCGATCGCGGCGAGGGCGCCGTGCTGTACGACGTGGACGGCAACAGCTACATCGATCTGCTCGCAGGGGTCGGCGTTGCGAGTCTCGGGTACGCCCATCCCCGCTACGTGGCGGCGTTGCAGCGCCAGATCGCGCGGATTCACGTGGGCAGCTTCACGACCGAGCACCGCGCCGCGCTCGTCAAGCTGCTGGCGGAGCTCGCGCCCGGCGACTTGAACCGGACACAGTTCTATTCGAGCGGTGCGGAAGCGGTGGAGGCGGCGCTCCGCCTGGCGAAGTCGCGCACCGGGCACACCGAGGTCTTGGGGTTCTGGGGCGGCTTCCACGGCAAGACCGGCGGGGTGCTCCCGGTGCTCGGTTCGAGCTTCAAGCACGCGCTCGGGCCACTCATGCCGGGCGCCTACCTCTCGCCCTACGCGGCGTGCGCGCGCTGCGCCTTCGACAAGACGTTTCCGTCGTGCGAATGGCACTGCGTGGAGTTCCTCAAGCGGAAGGTGGAGCTCGAGACCACCAAGGACGTGGCGGCGATCATCGTCGAGCCGATTCAGGGGACGGCGGGCAACGTCGTGCCACCGCCCGGTTACCTCCAGGTGCTGCGTCGCCTCGCGGACGAGCTCGGCGCGCTGCTGATCTGTGACGAGATGATCACCGGGTTCGGGCGCACCGGGAAGATGTTCGCCATCGAGCACGAGGACGTGATTCCCGACGTGATCACGATCGGCAAGGGGTTCGGCGGCGGCTTCCCCATGAGCGGCATCATCGCGCGCGAGGCGGTCGCATTCGCCAAGCCGTTCGCCAATCCGAGCGGGAGCTCGTCGAGCTATGGCGGCAATCCGCTCGCCGCGGCCGCCGCCCGGATCACGGTCGAGACGATCATCGAGGAGGGCCTGGTGGAGCACTCCCGGCGACTGGGCGCGAAGATGCTGGCCGAGCTGCGGCGGTGGGAGGCGGAGCTGCCGATCGTCTCGGACGTGCGCGGCCGCGGCTTGCTGATCGGCCTGGACCTCGTCGTGCCGGGGACCCGGAAGCTGCTCGACAAGAAAACGACGCGATGGATCTTCGACACCTTGCTGTCGCGCGGTGTGCTCGCGATGATCTACAATCCCGAGGTGCGAATCAACCCACCCCTGGTCATCGAGGAGGACCAGGCGATGGGCGCCCTCGCCACCATGAAGGACGTACTCGGTGAAGCCGCGGAACGATTTGTCGGATAAGGGTCGCGCGGTCGAGGAATGGCTCGACCTGCATTTCTTCCGGCCCATCGGGATCCGGATCGCGCGGGCGCTGTACCCGACCGGAATCTCGCCCGACCAGGTCACGCTGTGGTCGCTGCTCATCGGCCTGGTCGCGGGGCATCTGTTCGTGTACCAGGACCGCTGGATCGATGTCATCGGGTTCCTGTTGTTCATCGTGTCGGACGTGTTCGACTCGGCGGACGGCCAGCTCGCGCGGTTGCGAGGCACCTCGACGCGGTTCGGGCGGGCGCTCGACGGCATCAACGACAACCTGAGATTCGTCAATCTGTACGTCCACTTGATGTACCGGCTGCTCCACGGCGGTGTGTGGTGGTTGGGGGTATTGCTGGTCGCGCTGGCCGGCCTCGCCCACACGTACCAGAGCGCCGCGGTGGATTTCATCCGCAATGCGTTCCTCTCTGTAGGCACCGGGAAGGCGGGCGAGCTCGATCTCCCGGAAGATCTGGAGGCCAAATCTGCCGGCACGGTGCTGGAGCGCTTCGGCGCGCGGGTGTACCGGGATTACGTCGTGAGGCAGGCGCAGCTGTTCCCGCGCTCGGTCAAGCTGATCCGGCTGCTGCGGGCCGGCGCAGCGGGAGGAGGGAGCGTGCCGCCGGCGTTCCGGGAGGAGTATCGCGAGCGGCAAGAGGTCCTGCTGCCGCTGTGCAGTTGGCTCGGCCAGAACATCCGTTTCCTGCTGCTCGGCGCCGCGGCGATCGCGGGCCATATCTCGGCGTTCCTGTGGGCCGAGGCGGTGCCGATGAGCCTGCTCCTCGTGGTGTTGCTGCTGATGCACGAGTGGAACGCCACGGCGCTCACCGACGCGCTCGAGCACGAGCGTAATGCCTACGCCCGCTTCACCTGACGTGCAGCGGTACCGTGGTGCCGTCATCGGGGCGGGCGGCACGGCGCGGCAGTCGCATCTCCCCGCGCTGCGGACGGTGGCCGGCGTGCGTGCGCGCGTCGACATCGTCGCCGTCGTGGATAGTGCCGCGGGGGTGCCGCCGATCGACGGCATCCCGTTGCTCACAGACCACGAGCAGCTCGCCCGAGTCGGTCCCCTCGACTTCATCGACATCTGCACACCGACGGCCTCGCACTTGGACCTCACCCTGTGGGGCCTCGAGCGGGGCTACCACGTCGTGTGTGAGAAGCCGGTCGCGCTCACCCGGGTCGAAGCGGACCGCATCGCCGCCGCGGCGCGCACCCACAACCGGATCGTGATGCCTTGTCACCAGTACCGCTTCAACCCCGTGTGGGTCAAGGTGAAGGACTGGCTACGCGAGGGGGCGATCGGGCGCTGGCACCTCGCGGAGCTCGCGGTCCATCGGCCGACGGCCGATCCCGGGCGTGAGGCTGGCGGGACGCCGTGGCGCGGGACCAGCGCGGCGGGGCGGGGCGGTGTGTTGCTCGACCACGGAACCCACCTCATCTACCAGCTGCTCGACGTCGCGGGGCCGCCGGCCGCGGTGAGCGCCTGGACCGGACGGCTGCGGCACCGCGCCTACGAGGTCGAGGACACGGCGTGGCTGCACTTCGAGTACCCCGAGCGGTTGGTGACGATGTTCTTCACGTGGGCCGCGCAGCGGCGTGAGAACCGCATCCGGTTCGTGGGCGAGCAGGGCGCCATCGAGTGGGTCGGCGGCGAGCTGCGGCTCGAGCGCGAGGGTGCCATCGAGCGACACGATTTCTCGGCCGAGCTCGACAAGGCGGCATATTACCGCTGGTTCGCCTGTCTGTTCGAGTCGTTCATCGCCTCCCTCGACCGGGGCGATCCCATCCGCGCCGCCGCGCCGTATTTGGACGACATCCGCCGCGTCGCGACCGTGGTCGAGCATGCCTACGAGGCCGCCAACACGGGCTGCAGGGTCGCCATCCCGGACCACGCGTGAGCCGCAAGCTGCAGGCGCTGCTGTTCGTCTGCGGCTCCGCGATCTTCGCCTATCTGGTGGCGCGTATCGGCGTGGGCAGGCTACTCGCCGACGCGGCGCATACGGGATGGATTTTCGTCCCGATCCTCATCCTGTACGGCGTAGTGTACGCCTGCAATACGGTGGCGTGGCGACTGATCATGGCCGACGAGCCGGTGCGCCCGCCCTTCTGGCGCGCCTACGCGATCACCGTCGCCGGGTTCTCGCTCAATTTCGTCACGCCGATGGTCAACGTCGGGGGTGAGCCGTTCAAGATTGCGGCGGCGGCGCGCTGGCTCGGGGTGCGACGCGCGGCGGGTTCGGTCGTGATCTACCAGATGCTGCACACGCTCGGCATGCTGCTGAGCTTTCTGACGGCGATCGTGCTCGGGGTCGTCCTCCTGCCGCCGCACCCGGCGCTGCTCGCCGGGTTGGTCGTCGCCTTTGTGGTGCTGGCGCTGCTATGCTGGCTGCTGCTGACGGGACACCGCCGCGGCGTGCTGGAGAGCGCGCTCGACTTGATCCACCGCCTCCCCTTGCTCCGCCATCTGGCGCGGCGCCTCGAGTCACAGCGGGCCACGCTCGCCCAGATGGACGCGCAGATCACGGAGTTCTATCACAAGCGACCGGGTCGCTTCTTTCAGGCGCTCCTGCTCGAGTACCTCAGTCGCTCGATCTTCATGCTCGAGTACGTGCTGATCGGTCTCGGCGTGGGCCTGCACATCACCTACCTTCAGGCGTACGCCATCGGCGGGCTCACCTCGCTGATTCAGAACACGATCTTCTTCATGCCCTTCGAAGTCGGGACGAAGGAAGGCTCGCTGTACCTCTTCTTCAAGCTCCTGGGCCTCGATCCCGCGCTGGGCGTCTACACCGCCATCGTGAGCCGGCTGCGCGACATGGCGTGGATCGGCGTCGGCCTGGGGCTCGTGTGGCTGGCGGGACGACAGCCGGCCCGGGAGGGCGCCACCGCGCCGTGACCGTCTTCACGCACATCCTCGCCACCACGCTCGGCGTGCAGGCGATGGAGTTACACGGGCGGGACGCCGCGCTCGCGTACGCTTTCGGGATCGGCGTGGACGTGGACCACGCGGTGAAGGCGCCGTTCTACCTGCGGGCCGTGGGGCTCGTGGACAAGCGGGGCTACTACTGGCGCTCCTCGTTGCAGGAGCCCGTAGCGCTGCTCTGGATCACGCCGCTGTGCTGGTTCCTGGGAACCGTCATCCCACTGCTGTTCTTCGCGATCCACGTGGCCATGGACTACAGCGTCCGATTCGAGAAGATGCCGCTCTACCCCTACTCTCCGTGGGTGACCCGCGGGTGGCTCACGGGGATTCCCGACAAGATCAAGGAAGGGGTCCTGTTCGCCGTCTTGCTATGTACGAATTTGCTCCTGTACTGGGCAAGGCATTAGACCGGGCGATCCGCCCGCTGCTGCGGTTCGCTCATCTGACGCTCGGGCTGTCGCCGGCGCAGGTGACGTGGGCCGCCTTCGGGGCGAGCGTCGGCGCGGGGGCGAGCGTCGCCGCCGGCCGCCTGGGGTGGGGCCTCGGCCTGATGGCGTTGGGGCAGTTGCTGGACGGGATCGACGGCGGGATCGCGCGTGAGTTCGGGCTCGCCTCCGACGCGGGACGGCGGCTCGACACGCGGCTCGACCGGGCGTCCGAAGCGGTCATCTTCGCCGGGTTCGCCGCCGCCGGGATGGTTCCCCTCAAGCTCGTCGTGCTCGCGCTGGCCGCGATTCTGTTGATGACGAGCATCGCGGATCGCTCGGGGCTCGACCCGGGGGTCAAGCGGTTCGCGCTCTACTTCGGAATCTGGGTGCCGTACCCGGTGCTCTTCCAGATCGTGTTCGTGGTGAATCTGGCCGCGTACGTCGTCGGATTGTTGTTGATCGACCTTCAGTTCCAACGCCGCATGGATGCCCTGGGGGGCGACCTGGACACCGTGGCGTCGCGGGCGGCGGCCAAGCCCGGCGCCTGACCGGTCGGGGGGCTCCCGGAGCGACTGCGTATTTTTGTCGCGGAGGGAGCCCCCCGACCGATCAGGCGCCCCGACGTCAGGCTTGCTCCAGGCTCCCCGCCGGCAGTCGGGCGCCGACCTTCTCCGGCTCCGCGCCGTACACGTACTGGGACGCGAGCACGGCACCGGCCACGAACAGGCCCGACACCGCATCCACCGCGTAGTGGAACTGTCCGTACACCACCGACAGGACCAGCCCGAGCGTCAGCGGCACGAGCGCGAGCCCGAGGGGCCGCCAGTAGCGCAGCGCGCAGATCGCCGCGACGACGGCGGCGGCCACGTGCGACGACGGGAACGCGGCGCCCCACGAGTCCCCGCGGTCGAGCAGCCACTGGGTGGCGCGCGCCGGCCAGATCTCGGTGGCGGCGTTGTGCGCGAGGTCGAAGGCATAGCGCGGCCCGGCGACCGGAAAGAAGAGGAACACGACGTAGCAGAGATAGAACGTGACCATCACGGCGAAGATCGTGCGCCGCGCCGCGTCGCGCCGCCCGCTGAGCCACAAACCGAGAGGCGAAGCGCACAAGATCGCGTAATAGGCGATGTAGCAAATGTGCATGATCCACGAGAACACCGGATTGGGCCATTCGCGGATCCAGCGGTACGACAGCTGTGAGCCGAACACCCACAACTCGAGGCGCTGAATCGCGACGTCGTGCTGGTAGCCGACGTCGACGTTGAGCACGCCCACTTCGGCGTACAGCCCGCCGAGCAGCAGCATGGGGTACCAGTCGCCCAGGAACCGGCCGACGCGCCCCGCCTCGCGCGCGCGCGGGGCGAGCAGGACGAGCGTGACCAGCAGCGCATGCGCCACCAGCAGCCAGTCCCATCCCTTGCGGTCGTCGGCGGTGAATGCCAGGACCGCTACGGTCGCGACGGCGACGTACAGCAGCGTGACGAGATCGACGGCGGTGAGGCGTTGCACGACGGCCCGACGGAACGTTATCAGCAGTTCCGTGCGCCGTGCCGTCGTGCCGTCGTGCGACGTATCGCTCACAGCCACCCCTCCCTGCGGTACCAGTCCGCCGTGCGCTGCAACCCGGCGTTCAGATCCGTGGCGGCGTGCCATCCCGTGTCCCGCATCAGCGCATCCGGGCGGCAGGTCCATGCCGGAGCGAGAAACTCGTCCGCCTTGTCGGCCGACAGAACGGTCGCCCGGCCCGCGACGTGAGCCAGCGATCCGATGGCCCAGAGGATCACGCGGGCCACGGGCACGGGCAGCGCTACGATGCGCGGCGCGCGTCCCACCGCGCGTCCCACGGCCCGGACCAGCTCGCCGCTCGTCGTGACCGCGGGGTGCGCCGCGTAGTATACCTTACGCGCTGCTCCGGGGGAGGTTGCGGCGGTCACCAGGGCGGTCGCCAGGTCCCCTGCGTAGATGACCGACAGCTCCTGGGAACCGTCACCGAACACGGGCGCGAGCCCCCGGCGCGCCAGCTTGAACACTTTGAGGATCTCGCGATCCCATTCGCCGTACACGGCGGGCGGGCGGACGATGGTCCACGGGAACGGAGCCGCCCGGACCAGGATCTCCGCCGCGAGCTTGCTCTGGCCGTAGGGCGTGACCGGCGCGGGGCGGCGGGCCTCGTCGATCGGATGTCCGGGCGTAGTGGGTCCGCCGGCGGCGAGCGAGGAGACGAGCACGAAGCGCTGCGGAGGCTGGAGTGCAGCGGCCTCGAGCACGTTGGCGGTGCCGTCGCGGTTCGTCCGCATGAATTCCCGCAGATCGCGGGCGCTGATGCGCCCGGCGACGTGAAACACCACGTCCGCTCCCGCGCAGCCCTCCGCCAGCGCACGGGCGTCGTCCAGATCGCCCCGGACGAGGCGGACATCCCGCCAGCCGAGCGCCAGAGCCTTGGCGGGGTTGCGCACCAGGCAGCGAACCTCCGCGCCACGCTCGAGCAGCGTCGGCACGAGATGCGCGCCGACGAACCCCGTCCCGCCGGTGACGAACGCCTTCACAGGGGCTTGTCGTAGATCCGGTAGGTGCGGTAGGGCCGAAAGCCGAGTTGCACGGCGGCGTTGTTCATCGCCGCGTTGTCCTCGAGGATCCAGCCCCCCTCGCCCCAGGTGAACCCGTGGGCGATCCCCTTGGTCCAGATCCAGTGGTACAGCAGGGCGTCGACGCCGCTCGAGCGGTAGTCTCGCAGCACGCCGAGCAGCAGGATGCGGAGGCGGTTGACCTTGCGCGCGTACCACAGGACCTTGAGGATGCCGGGAAACGCGCGGCCCGACGGGTTATGTTTGAGCGCCACGTTCAAGTCGGGGAGCGCCACGGCGAACCCGATGACCTTGCCCGCGCGCTCGGCGAAACACACCAGGTCGGGCACGACGATCGGCTTGAGCTGTTTGGCAAGATGGTCGATCTCCGCCTCGGTCAGCGGCACGAATCCCCAGTTCTTCTCCCACGCGTCGTTATAGAGCGCTTTGACGAGCTCGACCTCGGTCATGAAGCGCTTCATGTCGAGGGCCCTCAGGGTAATGCCCTTGCGCTGCGCGATCACGTTGGCGGCCCGCACGATCCGCTCGGGGAGTCGGGTGGTGGTGCTTTCGTATACCAGCAGGTCTTTGGCTTTGGCGAAGCCGTAGCGCTTGTGCAGGTCGACGTAGTACGCGGGGTTGTGCGACATCATCAGGGTGGGCGGGGTGTCGAACCCCTGCACCAGCAGGCCGCACTCGTCGTTGATGGAGGGGCTCATCGGGCCGCGGAGCACCGTGAGCCCCCGGGGCCGGAGCCAGGCCGCCGCCGCGTCGAACAGGGCGGTCGCCACCGCCTGGTCGTTGACGCTCTCGAAGAACCCATAAAACCCGACCCGGTCCCCGTGCTCCCGGGTGTGGGCGTCGTTCTGGATGGCGGCGATCCGCCCCACCGTCCGGCCGTTGGCGTGGGCGATGAAGCACTGGGCGTGGGCGTGCTGGAAGAACGGGTTCTTCGCGGGGGAGAGCAGGGTGCGCACGTCCATGCGCAGCTGCGGGACCCAGAGTGGGTCGCCCCGATAGTGCTCGTACGGAAAGGCGATGAAGCGCTCGAGATCGCGCCCGCCGGTGACGGGCGCGATCTCCACTGCGCTCAGATGACCCCCAGCTCTTTTCCCAGCCGGCCGAAGGTCTGCAGGGCGAAGTCCAACTGATCGGCGGTGTGGGTCGCCATCACGCTGGTCCGCAGCCGGCTCTGCGACGGCGGCACGGCAGGCGGCACCACGGGATTCGTGAAGACGCCGGCGTCGAACAGCTTGCGCCAGAACGTCAGCGTTTTCTCGAAGTCCCCGATGAGGAACGGGACGATCGGGGTCTCGGTGGGCCCGATCTCGAAGCCGAGCGACCGCAGCCCCTCTTGCAGGTGATGCGTGTTGGCCCACAAGTCCTCCCGGCGCTCGGGCTCGCGCCGCAGCACGTGCAGCGCGGCGAGCACCCCGGCGGTGTTCGCCGGCGGGAGCGCCGCCGTGAACATCAGGGGCCGCGAGTGGTGCCGCAGATAATCGATGATGTCTTCGGAAGCCGCCACGAAGCCGCCGATCGAGGCGAGCGACTTCGAGAACGTGCCCACGATGAGGTCCACGTCTTCGGCCACGCCGAAATGCGCCGCGGTCCCGTCCCCGTTGGGGCCGAGCACCCCCACGGCGTGCGCGTCGTCGATCGCGAGCGCGGCGCCGTATTTCTGGGCGACTTTGAGCAGGTTCGGCACGTCGGCGATGTCCCCCTCCATCGAGAACACCCCGTCGACGATGATCATGACGCCCGTCCCGACCGGCACCTTCTGGAGCTTGCGCTCGAGCCCCGCCATGTCCCCATGGTTGAAGCGCATGGTTTCGCCGTGGGACAGCTTCGCGCCGTCCACGATGGACGCGTGATCGAGCTTGTCGAGGAACACGACGTCGCCCCGACCCACGAGGCCGGAGATCAGGCCGAGGTTCGCTTGATAGCCGGTCGAGAAGACGAGGCATGCTTCTTTGCCGAAGAACTCCGCCAGCTCGGCCTCGAGCCGGCAGTGCAGCTCCAGTGTCCCGTTGAGAAACCGGCTGCCGGTGCAGCCGGACCCGAATTCGTCGAGCGCCTGTTTCGCCGCGGCGAGCACCTCGGGGTGATGCGTCAGCCCGAGATAGTTATTGGAGCCCATCATGATGCGCGGCTTGCCTTCGATCACCACGACCGTGTCTTCCGACTGCGAAATCGGCTTGAACCACGCGTACAAGCCGGCCGCTCGAACCTCGTCGGCCCGTGTGAAGTTCTTGCACTTGTCGAAGAGAGCGACGTGCTGCAGGGTCTCGGTACTCACGGGGCCCCCAGACTGGGGTGGAAAACAGCAGCCTTGAGAGTAGTGGCGGTGCCACAAAACCGCAAGGTCCCGCGCGGACGTAAGTTAGCACCGGTCGCCTGGACTACGTAACTTCCAAGCCTCCCGTTTCGAGCGAGAGTCCGCATGTTCCGGTCGGCGATCGTTTTCGTCTGGCTGTTCGCCGTCGCCCGGCCGACAGCGGGTCAGGCACCGTATCGTGTGACGTGGTGGGACGCCGGGTCGGTCGGCGCGGCGGGCGCGCTCGCACTCATCCCCGTTGCCCTCAATCTCCCGCACGGCCCGCTGCCGGGCATCGATCGCTCCGCGCTGCACAACGCTTCCGCCAGCGCGGCGACCGCAAGCAGTGTGGTGCTCGGAGGAGTCGTCGGCGCGGCGGCGTTCGTCTCACTGCATGGACTCGATCCCTCGCAGCGGCGCGGCAACGCGGTGGTGCTCCTCAACTCGCTCGCCTGGACGCAGGCGACCACCGCGTGGCTCAAGGTCCTGGTGCATCGCAGTCGCCCGGTCCTGTACACGGCGGATGCCCCGGCGGCGGCCTCGCGGCCGGAGAACCGCCAGTCGTTCCCCTCGGGGCACGCCTCGCTCGCGTTCGCCGCGGCGACGACCTATCTCGTCATCGCCCGGCGGCAGCAGCTGCCGCACCGCGCTCGGAACGCGATCCTGCTGTACGCGGGGGCGGTGGGCGTCGCCGCGCTGCGCGTGACCGGCGGCAAACATTTCCCCACGGACGTGGCGGGCGGCGCGGTGCTGGGCAGCGGCATCGGGTGGCTCACCGCCACGGTGCATGCCAGAGCCCCCTAGCCGGCTGCCCCGCGTCATGCGGCTCTCCGACGTCGTGCTGTTCAACATCACGGCGATCGTCGGGCTGCGCTGGCTGACCACGGCGGCGAGCCAGTTCGGACTCGCGAGCCTGGTGCTGTGGTTGGTCGCACTGGTCGTGTTTTTCCTGCCGTCGGCGGTGGCGGTGCGGGAGCTCGCCGACATCGATCCCGGTGCCGGTGGCATCTACCGCTGGGTGCGCCGGGCGTACGGTCCGTTGCACGGATTCGTGGCGGGCTGGGGGTACTGGGTCAACAACCTCTTCTACTTTCCTTCGCTGCTCGTGGCCACGGCGGCGATCGCCGCCTACGCGGGCGGGCCGCGCTTCGTGCGCTTGGGCGACGACAATGTGTTCATCGGCGCGCTGTCCCTGGCGGGGCTGTGGCTCGCCGTCGGTATGAACGTGGTCGGCCTCCGCATCGGGAAACGCCTCCAGAACCTCGGCGGGTACGGCACGTGGCTGCCCGCGCTCATCTTCGTGCTGCTCGCCGCGTGGTCGCTCGCGAGGCACGGCAGCGCGACGCCGTTCGCGCTCCGCGGGCTGGTGCCTGCGAAGCTCGATCTCCCGTCGATCAACCTGTTCGCCACCATGACATTCGCGTTCGCCGGGCTCGAGCTCGCCCCGACGCTGGGGGACGAGATCCATGATGCTGCGGTGACGTTGCGACGCGGCATCGTCATCTCGGGCTTCGGCATCGTCGCCCTGTACGTCCTCGGCACGGCGGCGATGCTGGTGGCCCTGCCGGCGGAGACGGTGAGCATCACGAACGGCATGCCGCAGGCGACGGCGGCGCTGACGCAGCGGATCGGCGCGCCGTGGCTCGCACCCGTCGCCGCTGTGGTCGCGATCCTGCTGGCGCTCGGCAACCTGGGCGGCGTGGGCGCCTGGCTCGCGGGATCGGCCCGCCTGCCGTTTGTGGCGGGACTGGACGGCGCGCTGCCGCCCGCGTTCGGTCGCATCCATCCGCGCTGGCACACGCCGCACGTCGGGCTGCTGGTGCAGGGCGCGCTCGCCACGGTGTTCGTGGTCGCGAGCCTCGTCGGCGCCAGCGTGAAGAACGCCTACCTGGCGCTCACCCAGACCACGCTCATCCTCTTCTTCATTCCCTATCTCTACCTCTTCGGGGCGTACCTGCGGCTGCGGCGCACGCGCACCGCCGCCACGTTGCTGGTCGGCTTCGTAGGCCTCGCGGCGGTGGCGTTCTCGATCGTGCTCGGATTCGTGCCGCCCGCGGACGAAGCGCACCCCTGGCTCTACGAGGCGAAGGTCGTGGGTGGCGTGGTCGGGTTCATGGGACTGGGGCTGCTGCTGGCACG
>WNGH01008493.1_pt1 | contig 16877 bp, 14 predicted proteins | sample 5400631 | NCBI WGS metagenome assembly WNGH01 (sample SAMN13153373, study PRJNA577476) | soil metagenome | isolation source: 115 cm soil or saprolite under Garry oak tree replicate 1 | place: USA:California | collected 2016-06-15
GGACATGCCGAGACGATCCTGAAAAAACTCGAGCTGCCGCACCGCGTGGTCACGCTGTGCACCGGTGACACCGGCTTCTCGTCGGCAAAAACCTACGACATCGAGGTCTGGCTTCCCGGGCAGAACGCATATCGCGAGATCTCCTCGTGCAGCAATTTCGAGGCGTTTCAGGCGCGGCGCATGCAGGCGCGCTTCCGAAACGAGAAGGGGAAGCCCGAGCTTTTGCACACGCTGAACGGATCCGCCCTTGCCGTTGGGCGCACGCTCATCGCGATCATGGAGAATTTTCAGCGCGCCGATGGCACAGTGGATATCCCGGCGGTATTGCAGCCGTATGTCGGCGAACTGAAGGCCATTGACCCGGGGCGTTGAACCTCCGCGCTGGTAAAATCCGCCCCAAACGGAGAGGTGACGGAGCGGTTGAACGTGCCGGTCTCGAAAACCGGAATACGCGCAAGCGTATCGTGGGTTCGAATCCCACCCTCTCCGCCAGCCTGTCCTCACGACAACCCAGCGCGTCGCCCGGGTCGGACTTAGCGGGGACGTCAGGCGGTTGGTTTTTCCCCTCGTTGCCGAAGAAACGACAACGAACGCAGGCGGGCGGGCCGCGGCAGGCGATTTCGCTCCCGGCACGTGTCCGCTAGGCTGTTCTGCGAGACCCTGGATATCTCAGTAAGCAATTGAATATTATATATAAAACATACGTGTGTACGCTATCGCACATACCTAGCGGGCGCCTGACATTGGCCGTCGAAGAATCGAGCTTGGCATGATCCCCGCGCTTGGAATTGGAGTTCGCAGGTTTCCTGTCAAACGGGACCAGGATCGGCGTTTCGCCAAGGCGTTGCGACCTAGCGCAGGCCGAAAACGCAATGTGATGATCTATTGCGGAGAAGCACTGGATCGCCTAGCATAGACACCCCCCGTAAAGCCGGTAGAAGGGCACAAGAGAACCGATCCAAACGGACTATAGGATCGGTAATAAGACGTTCGGCAGGGGCAGTTAGATTGCTGGCAAAAGCAGTAAATAGATGGGAGGGGTAGTGAGCGTTCGGATTTTCGGCCATTACGTTTCGCTGCCGCTGGTGCTACTCATGCTGGTAGAGGCGGCAGCGCACGTGGGCGCGGTCTATCTTGCGGGGACGGTTCGCTTCCTCGACATTCGCTTCCACGTTCAATCCCAGACTGGTGAATACCTGTGGCTATTTCCGCGCGCGTTGTTGTACGCGCTTGTGATGCTAGGCATCATGACGGCGTTTGGCCTATACGGGTCGGAATTGCACAAGAAGGATCGCGAGTACCAGGTACGCTTCCTTGCGAGCTTCCCGGTAGTAGCTGTGGTGTTGGCGATCGTGTATTACGCCATACCGGAAACCGCCTTGGGTCGCGGCATCATGGCTCTGGGCCTGCTGTTCTCATTCATCTCCACGGCGTCGGCGCGTGCGCTCTTCTTCCGGCTCGTCGGTCACGACGCGCTGAAGCGCCGGGTCCTTGTAATCGGGAGCGGATCCCGCGCGGCGGAGGTCGAGGCCTTGCTGAACCGGCTCGGTCCGAGCGCGGGCTTCAATCTCGTGGGCTTCGTACAGTGTGGGGATGGGGAGCCGCACCACCCAGACAAGTCCAAGTTGCTCGGCGAGTCCAGAGCGCTGCGGTCTCTTGTCGAACAGCACCGCGTTGACGAGATTGTGGTTGGGGTGAGAGACAGGCGCAATGGACACTTGTCGATGTCGGAACTTCTCGAGTGCAAACTTGATGGTATCAGCATCGTGGATTTGCCGACTTTCTTCGAACGCGAGAGCGGCCACGTTCAGCTGAAATCACTGAACCCGAGCTGGATGATCTATTCCATGGGATTTGGCAGAGGGGGCTTTCAGCAGATCTTGAAGCGAGCATTCGATGTTTGGGTGAGCGGGGCTATGCTGATCGCCACCCTGCCGGTGATGCTGTTTGCGACCTTGGCGATCTGGCTGGAGACCGGCCGACCAATTCTGTATCGCCAGAAGCGGGTGGGCGAGTGCGGAGAGGTATTCGAGATGCTGAAGTTTCGCAGTATGCGGGCCGACGCGGAGAAAGACGGGGTCGCGCGATGGGCGAAGAAGAACGACGATCGCGTTACGCGGGTGGGGAAACTACTCAGGTTGACGCGCATCGACGAGTTGCCGCAGCTCCTCAACGTCTTGCGCGGCGATATGAGCTTCGTCGGGCCGCGTCCAGAGCGACCGCCCTTCGTGAACGAACTCAGCCGGAAAGTGCCCTTCTACGCGAGCAGGCACTCGGTGAAGCCGGGTATTACGGGCTGGGCGCAGATTCGCTATCCCTATGGCGCGTCGGTGGACGATGCCGTGCATAAGCTGCAATTCGATCTTTACTACGTGAAGAATCACTCCTTGTTCTTGGATCTGGTCATTCTGTTTCAAACTGCGCAGGTTGTCTTGTTTGGCCAGGGTGCGCGCTAGGTGCTAAAGTCGCGTCACCGTGGCGGGCACCATTATTGCTTCGTTGTCGACCTGCCGGGGACAGGCGACGAGTCTTGGACCAAGACAACGGGATCACGCGGGGGTGTTTAGATGAAACAGTGGTGCTGGGCTGGTGCGCTCGTGGCGACATTCATCGTGGCCGGTTGCGAGGATATACCCCGGGTCCCGGGTTCCGCTGATGATACGGCTCAACGGTTCGCCAGCTTCGAAGGGAATTATCGTATCGGCGTAGACGATCGGGTGCAGATCGTGGTGTGGCGCAACCCGGAATTGTCGGTGACCGCACCGGTGCGGCCGGACGGAAAGATCTCGGTGCCGATCATCGGTGATGTCGAAGCCGGCGGCCGCACTCCCAGCGAGGTCGCTGAAATCATCAAGAAGCGGCTTTCGGAATATGTCCGCGATCCCAATGTCGTGGTTATCCTAACAGAACTTCGTTCGCACGAGTTCCTGTCGCGAGTGCGTGTCACCGGCGCGGTTCGTACACCGCGCTCTATGCCCCATCGCCAGGGTATGACCGTACTCGACGCGGTACTCGAGGCCGGCGGAGTCAATGACTTCGCCTCCCCCAATCGCACCAAGCTGTACCGCAAGGTCAAGGACAAAACGGACGTTTTCGAGGTCGACCTTGGCGACATACTCAAGAAGGGCCGGCTCGAGACAAATTACCCGCTCAAGCCGGGAGATGTGGTCACGGTTCCCGAGCGACTGTTCTAGAGTTCCAGGCCAAGATCACCTGCCAACGTTTTCCCAGAAGGGCGCACGCCATGCAAATGTATCCAGAACAGATCGCCAATGCGCTCGTCAACGAGTCGTTCTATTCGCGTCGGCTGGTTGTGGGGATATTTGTGATGGTGAACGTTGTCATGCTTATCGCAGGGTTGCTGTGGCCGAAGAGCTATACGGGGTCGACGAGCATCGTCGTGGACGAAAAGAGCATCATGGAGCCCTTGATGAAGGGTGCCGCCGTGGCGACTGAAACGGCTGACCGCAACAGAAACGTCCGGGACGTGATCCTCGGGCGCAGGATCTTGGGCCAGGTTCTTGAGCGTGCTGGATGGTTAGCCGGTCATCCGACGGCGTTGGAGCAGGAAGGCCTCATCGAGCAAATCAAGGCGCGGACAACGGTCACCCCCGTCGGAAGGGATGTCATCAAGATCGAATACCGCGATAACAATCAGGAGCGAACCTTGTTCGTGACCAAAACCTTCGCCGACCTGTTCATCCAGGAAATGATCGCCGAAAAGGAATCGGAGACACGTTCGGCATTCGATTTCATCGACAAGCAGGCCCAGGAATACCAACAAAAGCTGACTACTGCCGAAGAGGAGCTCAGGCAGCTGCGTTCTTCGAATCTGGACGCGCGCCCTGGCAGCGACATTGAACTGAGTGCGCGGTTGATCGCGCTCAATACGCGCATCGAAAACACAACCATGGAATTACGAGAGGCCGAGATGAAGCATGCGTCGCTCGAGCGGCAGGTGAACGGTGAAGCCGAGGTGACCGTTCTCGCTACCCGTGAAGGGCAGTTCCGAACACGGATCGCCGAACTGCAGGCGAAGCTCGATACGCTGCGGCTGAGTTTCCTCGATACCCATCCGGACGTCGTCCAACTCAAGCACCAGATTCAGGATCTCAGGGCTGAAGCCAGTGCCCAGCGTGAGCGCCGCGATAAAGCCAAACCGTCCGACCGCATGGAGACGGACGAAACGGTCGTGAACAACCCCGTCTATCAGCAGCTGCGCCGCGACCTGTCGCAGAGTCAACTTACGATAGATGCATTAAAAGCGCGCATTGCAGAGGCGCAGCGGTTGTTACGTGACGAGGTGGACAGAGGCAAGGGCCTGCACAGCGGGGATGCACGCCTGGTCGAGCTCACCCGCGACTATCAGATCAACCGGGAGATTTATCAGGACCTCCTACACCGGCGAGAGCGGGCGCGAGTTTCAATAAATATGGACAGCGATCGGCAAGGGTCGAATTTCAAAATTCTGGAACCCGCCAAGTCATCGCTCTCCCCGAACTCACCGCGATTCTGGCAATTCATGCTCGGGGGTGCCGTGCTCGGGGTTTTGATTCCCCTCGGGCTCCTTTTCACCAGGCTGCAATTCGATCCGCGTGTACGTCTCGCGAACGCGATATCCGAGGAACACAAAGTTCCGGTGGCGGCGATCGTGCCGCACCTGTGGAGTCCGGGGGAGCTGAGAGGTTTGCGTAAGGAACTGGCGATACTAGCGCTGGTTGTTGCGGCTACGCTCGCCCTTTCTGCGTCGCTCTCCGTGGTGCGTTTTCTGGGAGTGCTGTGACTATGAGCAAGATCGAGAAGGCGCTGAAAAAAGCCGGGGAGGACCGGGGAAATCTGCAGCTCGTGGCTGCCGCGGCTGCGCGAGGAAGGAGCGCGCCGTGGACTGCCCTCCTGGGGCAGAAAATCGAGCCTCCGAGGCAGCAAAGCGAGCCTCCGAGGCAGCAAAGCGAGCCTCCGAGGCAGCAAAGCGAGCCTCCGAGGCAGCAAATCAAGCCCCTGGGGCAGCAAATCGAGCCTCCGGAAACCATCTCTCGCATGGCCGATAACGAGCACAAGCTGCTGAGCGCAGACGAGCTCCGGGAGCGAGGCATCATCCACCCCAAGCAGACTAGAGAACCCGCGGTCCAGGTGTTCCGCGAGCTGCGAACCAAGATCAATCAACAGAGCCGGGGACAAAACGCCGTTATTCTGGTTGCCGCAGTGAGCAGAGGGAACGGCGCCAGTTTCATCGCGCGGAACCTCGCGGCGGCGTTTGCCTTCGATTCCGCGAAGACGGCCCTGCTCGTCGACTGCAATCTCAGAAATCCGAGTGTTCACCAACTCCTTCCCGACGCGTCGCTGCCCGGACTGGCCGATTACTTTGAAAATCCGGAGATCGCCGTATCCAAGATCATCCACCCGGTAGGTATCGCGCGCCTTCGCGCAATTACCACCGGTGGATTGCGCGAGATTCCCGCGGAGTATTTCGTTTCCATGAAAATGCGGCGGCTGATAGAATCCTTGCGCGAGCGCTACCGCGAGCGCTTCATCGTCCTCGACGGTCCCCCGATGTCGGACATCGCCGATGCCCGGATCCTCTCCGAACTGTCCGACTACGTGCTCATCGTTGCGCGCCACGGACGCGCCACGAACGCGCAGATCGAAAGCGGCCTGAGCGCAATCAGCAGCAGTAAACTGCTTGGCATTGTCTTCAACGACGAACCACGGATTCCCTCGCTTCGCTGATCCCCAAGCCCCCGGCGGCCGGAAACCGCGCACGTGGCGACCGATTCCGGCGCTGGCGTCGGCAGCCCGCGGGGACTCTCGGGCGAGCGATGCGCGGCGCGCAAGCCTCTACGGGCTGGGGGCGTGCTGCTTCGCAGTGCTTTCCTGTGCCTATCCCGGATGCGCCCCAGCCCTAGCCGGGCAGTACGACTATGGAGCGGGGTTTGCGCTGGCCCACGACAGCAATATCACGCGCAGCTCCACGGATCCGCACGCCGATTGGACGGAGACCTTGTTCGGTGGTATTGCCTACGTAGAACGCACCGTTGACTTTACGGCGCGACTTTTTGCGCAGGTGGAAAGGCGCAACTTCGTCCGGAACGCCTACCAAGACGACACGTTTTTTTTCCTGAACGGGGCGGCCGTGTGGGCCATAGTGCCGCAGCAGTTTTCCTGGACTGTGGAGGACATCGCGACCGAGTCGTTCCTCACTCTTACGGCCCCGGACACACCGGCCAACCGCACCAAGACCAATTTCCTGAGTACCGGACCCGAATTCACCTTTCGGGTCAATCCCACGAACATGCCGGTGATCGGCGCCAGATACGGTCGCTACGATATCGAAGGCCCCGGAGACAACCAGCGCTACACGGGGTACGCGCGCTGGTTGCACCAATTGTCGGAGCCGGAAAAACTGTCTCTCAACTACGAGATGACACGCGCGGATTTCACGCCCCCCGCGCTCTACCCGAATTTTCTCCGGCAGGATCGATTCCTGCGCTACGAAAGGCTTTCGCCGCTCAACAGCTTGATTCTCGACGGTGGTACCACGCATATACGGCGATATGGGGGGGATGAAACGAATGGACGACTCGCCCGCGTAACGGCACTGCATACGCTCACGTCCGAGTCGGCGGTGCGCCTCTTGCTCTCGGACCAAATCTCGGATGCCGCGACCGATCTCATCCGTGGGGTAACCAACGCGGCCACGACGATGATACCAGCGACTTCAGTAGAGACCGCGGCCGCGGCACCGCTCACAGGATCTAACGTGACCACGGGAGACGTGTATCGCAGCCGGCGCGGCGAGCTGACCTACGTGGCGCAGAGCGGACGCATCGCGTACAACCTTCAGGGATACACGCGCCGCGTCGATTACGCCACTCTGGATCAGGACGACTACCACGAAGCGGGCGGGAGGCTGACCCTGACCTGGATCCAAACCGGTGCACTGCGCATTTACGCCTATGCGGATTACGTGAAGCGCGCATTCCCGAATCTCGACGAACGGGACACGGACCGCACCAGCACCCTGGGCGTGACTTACCGACTTGCGCCCAGCCTGTTCGTTTCGGCCGAGAGCGGACGCATAGAACGCGAAAGCAATTTTCCACAGCTGAGTTTCCTGGACAGGCGTGTTTCGCTGCTTTTAGGCTATAGTACTGGCTTGCCCTACAGCCCATACAGGCGGTAAACCGACATGTATCTCAAGCATTTCGGCCTGACGACACAACCGTTCCAGCTGACGCCCGACATCGGGTTTCTCTTCATGAGCGAGGCTCACACCCGCGCCAAGGCCTACATGGATTATACCGTGTGGAATCGCGAAGGCTTCGTGGTGATTACGGGAGAAATCGGCTGCGGCAAGACCACGCTTATCCAGAAGCTCCTGTCGGAACTTGACGAGAACGTGGTTGTCGCGAAGATATTCCAGACGCAGCTCGACGAAGTAGAGTTTTTGCAAGCGGTTCTGGTGGAGTTCGGACTCAATCCATTCAATGCGAAGAAAGTGGAGCTGCTCGACATGCTCAACACTTTCCTAATAGAGCAGTTCGTGCATGGCAAACAAATCGTGCTGATCGTCGATGACGCGCACAATCTCAGCACGAAAGTGCTAGAGGAAATACGTATGCTCGCAGGGCTGGAAACGCGCAAGGAGAAAATCCTGCACGTGATCCTTGTCGGACAGCCGCAGCTCAACGAGGCCCTCGACCATCCAGACCTGGAACAGCTGATCCAGCGCGTGAAGCTGCGCTATAACATCCCCCCCCTGAGCGAACAGGAGGTCAGTCAATACATCCTCTTTAGGTTGAGCATTGCAGGGGCGTCGGACCGTGCGCTGTTCCTGCTGGAGACGTTTTCCGTCATCTACAAGTATGCCGGGGGTACCCCGCGCCTGATCAACACCCTGTGCGACGCGGCACTGACCTGCGGTTATGCCGACAACCTCCTGAGAATCACGGCGAAGGTGGTCGAGGCAGCCGCGAGCGAACTTCAATGGCCGTCCTACTCCGAGCGCGTCGGCAAACGTCGCCAGAAGTTGGCTGCAAGCCCCCTTGATAGCAGGCTGCACAACGTCCTGAGCGAACAGTCGCGGTCGCTCGCGACGATTGCAGAACAGGTCGGCAAGCTCGAGGGTCTGTCGCCGATGCTCACATCCATCAGAATGAGCCTGGCGGCAATCGAAACGTCCCTGCGAGACCTCGTCCAAAGCCAGGCTGGGGATCCGAATTCGGGATCGGCTTCCAACCGTCGGAAAAGCAGCGGCTGACACGAGCCGTCCTGCGGACTCCGATATGCGGGAGGGCCGGAATCAGCGGCCTGTCACCGAAGAGCGACACCGCAGCGCATCAGGTGACAATCGGCCGGGCGCGTTTGACGGTGCCAGGGTACCGGCTCTCAGATCCACCTGATTCCCGCGCGAAGCGCTATCCGCGGTGAATCCCGCCCCGGGTGAGCGCTGCGTCCAGTCTCTCGGACCCTGCGTCTTGCCCGGGGTCCCGGTCGACAATTTCACATGAAATGTGTAATTCTCCCGCCCAACGAATGCCGTGGAGTATGACGCATGCATAAAGCGTGCTCCAATTGCGGTTCGGGTGATGCCCAACACCGCTACGCCGACGTGGGATGCCGTGATCGCTCCAAATCTTGGCGGTTACAAGGTCTAGCCATTCTCATGAATCAAGGATGGAGTCCTAAATGAACCCAAAGCCAACCTCGTATGTCCTCGCAGCACTTGGCTTTCTGCCAGTTTTTGCGTTTGCTGTCACGCCGATACTCACCAGCGTTTTAGGAACAGTGCAACAGGGACAAACCGTAACTATCACGGGAACGTCGATGGTCCAAGAGGACACGTCTGGTTGGGTGTCGTTTTTCCAGAACCATACGGATGCCAGCGGATTTGAGGGGGCCGGTAATTTATCTTCAATGGGCTACGACACAGCCCATGATGCAGATTGGACCATCGACACGTCCGTAAAGTTGATGGGAACGAACTCCCGTAGGAATCACTCAAGCGGACAAGCCATACACGATGCCAGCCTTGCTCAGCATGGCGCTGAATTCGATATATTCGGCACAACGGACATGGGGTCAGCGTCAGCCACGACTGATGTGTGGTTCAGGATATATGCGCGTTTCGCTGTCGGAGCGAACAAAGAGTGGCCGAATACATTTGGTGGCGGAAGTAATGACTTCAAGTTAATAGGAAAGTGGCCGCAGTTAGGGTTCTGGATGTCTCTGGATGTTCCAAGCTCCATCGGTGTGGCCCCGTCGGGGATAAGACTCACGCCCAATAATTTAAACAATTCTTATTCTAACGGACCGACAATTCTAGAAAATAGGTGGTACTGCATTGAGCTTAAAGCGCCAATCGATTCGAATAATCATGTTTGGCAGATATATGTAGACAATGCGCTTGTCTTTAGCAAGGACTTAGGTCAGGGAATAAATTTTGGCGCTGGCAATCAGTGGTATGGATTCTTCACCAATTGGTATTCCACATCGTCCGCGTTTGATCAATTCATCTGGACCGATGGGTTGGGGGTAAAGAATAATGGCCGAATCGGCCCGGCTTCGCTGATCGAAATCGGCAATTCATCGAACTATGCAACCGCTACGAAGGTTTATCAGGCTCCAGAATTTCTATCTGATACATCGTTGCAGATCAAAGTCAATCTGACTGGATTGGGCGCCGGCCCGTATTTCCTGTGGGTGACCAATAACCGGGGAGAGCGGAGTCTTGCTTTGGGACTTCCACCATGGATAGGACCGTTTCTCCGCGTCGACTTCTTCTAGGCCTTTCTTTGGTCACGGCAACGATCTTCGCGGCGCTTCCGACCATAGGCAGGGCCCAGACCACCTTTTTCACGGAGAACTTTGATGATGCGAATTTTGCCGCGCGCGGCTGGTATGACGTTACTACAGGAACGATAGATGCTAGTGTTTATAGTCCCGCTGGCGGAAATTCTTCACTTAACGTTCACTGGTCAGCAGGGGCTAATGCACCTACAGCACCGAGGCGGCATTTATTTACAGCTTCGGACACTGTGTATTTGAGTGTTTGGATGAAGTTCGGAACTGCAAGCGTTACATGGGTTGGATCGGGTTTACCGTATCATCCCCACATTTTCCAGTTGTTAACTGATGCGGATAGTGATTGGATCGGTCCGTCCATCACACACCTCTCTATGAGAGTAGAAACATCGTTGTTTACGCCGAACATCAATTTTCAGGACGCACTTAGACTCAATACGGCGCAGATAAATGTGAATTTGTTGGGAACTGCAACAACCCATGCGATTGCCGGGGGTAACGGTGTTCAGACTGGTTCGGCCGCGACGAGTTGGTTTGATGGTACCGATTGGTGGAATGATGCCAACTACAAGGCGGCATCCGCTGTGTTTAGGAATAATACGTGGCACCACGTAGAATTTTATGTGGCGATGAACTCCATTTCCGGTGGAATTCCACAAGCTAATGGCATCTTGAAATATTGGGTGGATGGCAATCTGGTAATTAATAGAGCCAATATGTACTTGCGAACCGCGCAATATGCCACACAGAAATTCAATAAATTACTGCTCGTTCCCTATATTGGCCCTCCGGGTTCCCCCATCGCGCAGGATTTGTGGATTGATAACCTAATCGTGGCGAATCAACCGATCGCCTCGCAGACCAGTGTACCGGCGCCGACGAATCTGAGAGTGATCCCGTAGCAGCGCGCTTCCTGGCTCAGCGGGCTACGGAAGCATTGGCAAGGGAAAGAAACAACTGCTCATACTCATGTACACATCGCTGAAGTGAGTATTTCTGCACTACCTTTTTATGACCCGCGCGGCCAAGATCGTTTCTCCATTGTTCGTCCCCGATCAAACCAATCAGCGCAATCTTCAATGCGGTAACGTCGCCGAGTTCCACCAAGATGCCGTCCACGTTCGGCGTTATCACGTCGCGGATGCCCTGCACATTCGTTCCAACTACTGGCAAACTTGCGGCCATCGCTTCCATAAGACTGATTGGCAGGCCTTCTCTCAGCGAAGTAAGGCAAAAAATATCCATCACCTGCAGCAGCCCCGCAATATCCGTTCGATAACCCAGGAACGACACTCGTTCGGCCAAACGATGTTTGTCGACAAACAGGCGAAGATCGTCTTCCGTATCGTCGGATTCCAGCATGGACCCCCGTCCCACGATTAGAAGCTTGACGCTCTCGAGTTCCTCAGACACCTTGGCAAAGGCCTGCAGAAGAAGCAGATGGTTTTTCACCCTCTTCAAATTCCCCACAGTCCCGATCACGATATCGCGGTTGGTCAGACCTAGGCTGCGTCTCAGGCCCTGGACTTCTTTTTCTCGCCCAAACAAGTCAGTATCCACGCCATTTTCGATCGTCACAGTTTGAGATGCTTTGGTCTTGAATACGCTTTGGATGGCATTGGAAACGTCCGGTGATACCCCTACTGACGCATCTATGCGCCTGAGTAGATATCCTCCAGCCACCCGCCACTTCAAAGACGTATCTTCTATTTCCCATCTCGAGTGGGCCGTGAAGACCAGCGCCGTCTTGGCTCCTAACTTGCAACCGTAGTAAGAGTAAATTGTAGGCATGAAATGCTGTGCATTGACGATATCTATACTCTCGCTATCAATGATTCTCGCGAGTCGCCGCATCGTGGAAAAATCAACTCGTTAAGATCCTCATACTCCTTTAGCGCTTCGGAACCCACAAGCCATGCCACCGACGCATTGAATCGACTTCGATCCAGCCTGAGAGCGAGATTGTGTACGAGACGCTCCGATCCGCCCATTCCCATCTGGGTAATGACAAACAGAATATTCACTTTTCTCATTTATTTTTCTGGTTCATCCTAGATCGCGTGGGTAACCGGAGAGGAGCCGCAGCCCTGCGCGGTGGAAGAAGATGGTGGTCTTGAAGTTCTCGAAGCGGCGCAATCTGCAAGCTGCCTTCTTGACGGTCTGGATCTTCGAGTTGAGCCCCTCGGCAACGGCATTCATGACGCGGTGAACGACAAGTAGGTCAGCTCGTTGTGCAGCTGCCGTCGAATGTTCTTTGCGGTCTTGGTCACCGTTTCGTGAGAAGATGATATCCGAAATGTCGGATGGAATGCAGGAGATTCGCGACGAAATTCAAGCGCGAGGACGTAGGATTGACGACGGAAGCAGAGTCGCTGAATTGCAATTCTTCGCTGACGAGCCGAACCGGAAGTGAGTGGCGAACTTTACACACGCGCCGCCGGCAGGAGGCTCGCGCTACGTTGCTGTGGTAGATTGGTCGGTGATTGACCGCTATTCCCACTCAAAACCCGCTCGGATTGCGATCATCTCCGGGGGGAAGCGAACGTGAACATAAGGCCCGTGATGCGCAGTCCGGAACCTCCTGTATACCCGCCTCCCCGCGCCTCGGCTCGGCGCGACGGGATTGCGGCTGGATTGAATTTCCCAGTTTTGTATGGATGACGCGCAATGACCGCAAGCGGCGCGCCTGCGATAGGGCAGCGCGAACGGCTTCCGATGCTCGACCTGCTGCGCTTCTTTGCGGCGTTGTCGGTCGTCTTCTACCACCTTACTTACCGGCCCAACGAGCCCGCTCTGTTCACATGGTTGCAGCCATTCACGAAGTTTGGCTATCTGGGCGTCGATGTGTTCTTTATCATCAGCGGCTTCGTAATCCTTTGGAGCGCCTTGGGGCGCAGCGTGCCCCAATACCTGATCTCTCGTGTTTCACGTCTCTACCCATCGTTTTGGGTCGCTATCCTCGTCACCAGCGCAACCTTGTTGGTGCTTCGCCCAGACCGGCTTCAGCCCCTGTGGGCCATTGCCGTGAACTTCACAATGATGCCAAGCTATTTCGGCGGGGCAGACCACTACGTCGATAGCGTTTACTGGACGCTTGCCATCGAGCTGAAGTTCTATTTTCTGATCTTGTTAGTGCTGCTATTTCGTCAGAGTGCTCACATCGAACGCTGGGCCTGGGTCTGGCTCGTAGTTACGGCGGCCTGCTACCTGCCGCAAATGCCACACGTTGTGCAATCTCTTAGCATCTTTCCTTATGGCGCCTATTTCATTGCCGGCAGCACGTTCTATTTAATGTGGCGGCACGGCCCTTCCCCCTCGCGGGCAATGGCACTGTGCATTTGCTACTTGCTTATCTGCCTCACAACTTTGCACAAGCGGTCTGATTTCATCCACGAGGTCACGCCCGACACCGCATGGGTAGTGGTCGGCGTTGTGACGTTGGGGTTTGCCACGTTCACGGCGATCGCCCTGCGTTTGTTACCCGAATTGAAGTCGCACTTTTGGTTGTCTCTGGGCGCGTTCACGTATCCGGTTTACCTCATTCACAATGAAGTCGGCAAGGCGGTTTTCGTACTTGAAGGACCAGCCACGAATGAATGGTTGCGCGCAGCGGGCGCACTTACAGTCGTCGCCGCGATCACCTGCCTGATGACGACCTTCGTCGAGCAACGTGCGTCGCCAAGGACGCGACGATGGCTTACGGACTTGGTGCACAAAACCGTTCGGACAGCAGAAAGTGCTAAATCTTTTCCCTGACTTCGGGAACAAGTCTCTTCTCGTCGCCAAGAATTGATGACCGAACTTCGACAGTCCATTACTCCGATCAATACCATCGCCGGCCGCAAAGTACCTTCTGAGGCTGGGGTGCCTGAGCAGCTGAAGATATTGTTCCTGACGAATCGAAGTCCGTATCCGATCGAGGACGGTCAGTCACGGAGGACCTATAACATCCTGAAGGGTCTCGCGTGTCGGCATGAGGTATATTTGCTGTCGCTTTATGAGTCGGCCGACGAGGTCATGACGGAGAGCATTGGGCACCTGAAGAGTTTCTGCAAGCAAGTCGAAATGCTTCCCGCGCCTCGCAAGACATTGAGCTTGGAGATGGTCGCGCGTCTGATGCGGAGCCTGTTCTCCAAAGAACCTTATACGGTTTGGAGGCACTACTCAAGACCATACGTCAAACGGGTAAGGCTGTGGCTGGATACGACGCCGTTTGATGTTGTTCATTGCGACATTCTGCCTTTAGCGTACTGCATTCGCGGGGTACGCCGTCCATTTCGAACATTGACCGATCATGATGTGAGCTATCTGAAGGTGAAGAGGCTCGCCGCTCAGGCGCGGAATCCGCTCCTCAAGCTTTTCCTTCATCTTGAAGCGCTGAAACTGAAACTCTTGGAGAGCAGGATTTTCTCGAAACTGGATTTGGGTATCGCCGTATCGGAACTGGACCGGCAACATCTGGAACGTCTCTGCCCCGAGGGCCGCTTCGTCGTGGTTGAGAATGGGGTTGATGTTCGAGCTTTCATTCCGGACCCGGGCGCGGTCGAGCGGAATGCACTGGTCTGGGTGGGCGGGTTTCATCATCATCCAAATTGCGAGGCGGTTCGATTTTTTCTTGCGGAGATCTTTCCCCGGATTAAACAGGAAAAAGGCGAGACCAAGGTTTATGTCGTGGGCGGTGGCGTTCCGGACTGGTTAAGAAACCTTGCGACTGGCGATCCGTCCATCGTCTTGACCGGATATGTGGATGATCCACTCCCTTACATCCAGCGGGCGGCTGTGTTTGTTGCACCGATTTTGAGCGGGGGAGGGACAAAGCTCAAGGTTCTGGAAGCGATGGCAGTCGGGAAGGCTATTGTCTCAACCTCTATTGGTATTGAAGGGATTGAAGGAAAAGATCAGGAGCATTTTATAGTTGCGGACGGTCCAGTGATCTTCTCGTCCATGGTGGTCTCCCTATTGAATGACCATGCCTTCCGAGAGCGCCTCGGCGCAAACGCCAGAAAGCGGGCAATGGCGAAATACGACTGGGAGGCGATCTGCGAGGCGATCAGTAGGATTTATCAAGGTGCTAGGGAAAAAGTTCGTGATCCAAAGTAAGCAGGCTGCGCCGTCACACGCCGCGCACGACCGCCGGCTAAATCAACCCGCGCACACCAGATTTGACGAAAGCCCGCGGCACAGCCGCGTTTCCCTATGGGGACTCGGCAAATATCTGCTGCGCCAGAGCGAGGTCCAGCGTGGCGAGTAATGTGTCGTAGTGGGACCTTACGCCTTGGTAGTGTTCATCCAGAAGGCGGACCACAGTTGCCGCGTCGAACAGATCGCTCTCTGTCACCAGGCGCGAACGAAGGCTATCGTTCACGAACTCTCGCAATGCACTATCAAACCACTCCCGCCACGGCCTGATCTCGTGCACTCCGTCAACACCCAGGGCGCGAAGACCTTTCCGCATGTAACTCGACTGTGAGTGCCAGCGAGACGACGCCGCGTCGGCGAGCGCCAGGCTACCCCACGCGAGTCCTCGAAGCGAGATTCCGCCTCCGGCACGCCACCCCCAATTGATCGGATAATTGGCGACGACTCCGCCGGTTGCGGCGATAACCTTTCGCTGGAACGACTGTGCAAGTGGCTCGCCAAAAAACCGGTGATGAAGATCTCGAAGCCTAGCGCGGTTCGGCGAAAAAGGGTCGCTCTCACCGCTGCTGAAAGTCGCTCCCAACGCGTTTTCGATCAATTGCCGGTTGGCATACGGGTGTTGCTGGGTCATGAAGTGATGGCCAATGCTGTAATTCCCGAGGAGCGAAAAGAGGTTCTCACACTGGATCAGTGATCGGAGCAGGGTGTGCCCCGGACGCCGAGAAACCAAGGAAAGCCAGTGTTCGTCCCGTTCGATCCTTCCAGCTCGCCTGAGCGTGTGGGCCAGCACTGAAAGCTCCCCGTTTCTCGCAGATATTCCCTCCACCCCCCGTCGTCCAACCTGATTTCCAAGGATGCCTGATAAGCGCCTGGACCCGAGTCCTTTCAGCTGTCGGTAAAAATAGACCTCATGCGCTTGGCCTAGACTCGCGAGCCCACCCGAGAGCCGCGACGCCTCCACTACGTAGGTCGGCAGATCTCTCAGGAATTGCTCATCAAGAGAAACGACGACGTGCGGCAATCCATAGGCTCTGCACAGGTCCCGGGCTTGGCGCGCGTCCAGGCAGAGAGTTCGGCCACCGGTGATTGTGCAGGCGGTCAACTTGACACCCGCCCCTGAGAGAGCTGCAAGAATTGCTCGCGTATCAAGCCCGCCTGTCAGTGAAAAGAGACTGCGCGATAATCGAAGCTTGCTCACCGCCTGCCGGAAAGCCTCTACTTGAAGATCGATGTATGAGGAAAGGTCTGTTTCCGGTTGTGGTTCCGGGGGCTCCCAACATGAGCTCAGGTCGGCAAGCCCGAGACCGTTAGCCCGGAAGGAGTGGCCGCCAGGCATGAGCGTGATGTCCTCGAAGAGACTGCGGTGCTCAAGAGGATAGCCGACCGTGAACAGCTCCACGACTGCCTGCGGGTTCACGGCGACTCGCAACCCCACAAGGGCGCGGAAGAGGCGCAGTTCCGAGGCCACAGCAACCGCACCCGGTATGCGACGAATATAGATCGGCGGCAGGCCCACAATGCTGCCAAGGACGCGCACGGAGCTCCTCGCCGGATCCCATTCGACGCACACTGCACCCGCCATACAGGACCGGCCTTGCGTCTCTTCCCATTCGGCATCGTCGCCCAATAAGAGAGTAAGTCCTCCTACTGCAGGAACGGGCTCGCCCTCGGAAGACGTCTCAGCGTCAACAAACGCCAGCTCGGCCCTTCGGTCGGCGCTGATCAGATGGGTCGGCCGCCAGTCGGGCAAAGGCTGAAGTCTGGATCTTGCGGGGGGCGGGCAGCCGGGATCGGTCGAGAGGACCGCGATGAAAGAACGCACCAACTTAACTGTACCGTCGGGCAAGCTCATATCCCGATAGATCGCGGCGGCGGGGGCGCACAGTGCTTCGCGTCACCCCTTCGATCTTCTCCAAGATCGGAAGGCCCATCTGTTA
>WNGH01006796.1_pt1 | contig 16875 bp, 15 predicted proteins | sample 5400631 | NCBI WGS metagenome assembly WNGH01 (sample SAMN13153373, study PRJNA577476) | soil metagenome | isolation source: 115 cm soil or saprolite under Garry oak tree replicate 1 | place: USA:California | collected 2016-06-15
GCTTGCAGACCGGCGGCACGCGGCCGCATCCAGCGCCGATGGGGGTCCACAGCTGCTGTCACAGAGCCTGGAGAAGAGAATACCGCCATTCGACTCGGGCCGGCAGAAGGGCAGGGGCCGCCACGGCCACGCGCGGCATGGCGTGGTGCTGACCAGGAGCTCGGCACGTGCCGGCCGGGTGATGCGGCCTGGCGGACCCTGCGCGGCGGGCGGTAGACGAGCCGAGCCGCGGCCTTCAGGCCTGCCCGCCAGGATCGTGCAGGATGCGGGCGAACAGGTGGGTGCCGCCGCCACTTTTTTGGCCATTGACAGCACGGACCGCTGGGATGAGTATCTGCACCAGGACCCGGCGCCGAGTTGCCGCCGGGAATAGTGCTCACCCAGCGGAGGTGGGGCCTATTACTAGCCACGTCAGCGATGCCAGCCGTGCGGTCGGCAGCCCCCGCGCCCTCCCCGCATCAGGCACCGGGCAAGTTAGCCGGGCTCGGCGTGGCAGGTGCTAACAGGCGACCGCTGAGTTCCTGGCAGGACTGCTCCCATGTCACATCATGTTCTTCGCACTGCTCTCGAGGAGAGAATCGATGTCCGTCGAAGACAACAAGAAGCTTGTGCTGCGCTGGCGCGATGAGATCTGGGGCAAGCGGAACGTGAACGCCCTGGATGATCTTGCCGCTCCCGATTACGTCGCCCATATCGCCGGCTTTCCCGGGCCGGTCCGGGGCCGCGAAGCGGGCAAGCAGATGTTCGCCGCCTGGCTCGCGTCCTTCGAGATCCGCTTGACAGCCGAGTTCCTTATCGCGGAGGGCGACATGGTGGCCGTCCGCGACAGCAACTGGGCCAAGAGCGTGGGCGAGTTCCAGGGGGTCCCGGCTACCGGGAAGGAGGGCACCCTGACCAGCACGGACATCTACCGGATCGTCGATGGCAGGGTTGCTGAGCAGTGGTTCGAAGCTGACTACACCGGCTTCATGCAGCAACTCGGCGTCCACCCGCACTAGGACCAGGGTCCATGGCCGTGCGGGAGGCATCATGTCCGCAGAAGACAACAAGGCAATCGTGACTGCTTCTTTTGAGGCGATCTTCAACCAGCATCAGGTCGACCGGGCCGCCGAATTCTACGCGCCGGACTATCTCGACCATGCCGCAGCGCCCGGAACGGCGCCCGGACTGGAGGGGGCTAAGCAGAAGTGGTCGGCGTACATCGCCGCCCTCCCGGACATGCGCGCCACGATCCTGGACCTGGTCGCAGAGGGAGAGAAGGTCGCGGTGGCCTGGACGGTCGAGGGCACGCACCGAGGGGTGCTGCTGGGTATCGCGGCCACCGGGAGGTATGTCCGGCTCAGCGGCATGGCCTTGTACCGCCTGGCTGACGGGAAGATCACCGAGGCAAGCGAGGAGTTCGACAAGCTCAATCTGATGCAGCAGCTCGGCGTCCTTCCCGCGTCAACGGCGCCCGCGCCTGCGACCGGCTGAGCAAAGACCCGCACGTGATGATCCAACATCGCCGCCTCCCGGATATCGACGCGCTCGGCGCCGGCTCGGGGAGATGAGTTTCTGATGACGCCGGTGCTCGGTCCGGCCCTCGAGTTCAGCCAGTCAGCAGGGAGGTACCACCGATGCGCATGTTGCTTGCCGGAGGAGCGAGCACGATCGCCGTCGCGCCGCTGCTCCTGGCCGGCCTGCCCGCCGTGGCCGGGTCGGCCCGGGCGGCTTCGGCCTGTCAGTCCTGGACCGGCGTCCAGCCGCCTGACCCCGGCGGTCCCTCCGCTGCTAACGCGCTCGACGGGGTGGCCGTGCTGTCCTCCTGCGACGCCTGGGCCGTGGGCAGTTACTCGAACGGCGCCGCCCGCCAGGCGCTCGTCGTGCGCTGGAGAGGGTCGGCGTGGAAGAAGGTGGCCAGCCCGGACCCGGGCGGCCCGTCTCATGACAACGATCTCAGCGGCGTCGCTGCGACCTCGGCGAGCGCCGCCTGGGCTGTCGGCGGCTATGTCAGCGGCACCGCGTTCAAGACGCTGATCCTGCGCTGGAACGGCACCGCATGGAAGCAGGTCGCGAGCCAGAACCCGGGCGGCTCGTCCCACGACAACGTCCTGGCCGCGGTGGCCGCCACCTCATCCGGCAACGCCTGGGCAGTAGGCGCTTACTCCGACGGCACCGCCGATCAGACCCTGATCCTGCACTGGAACGGCACCGCCTGGAAGAAGGTGGCCAGCCCCGACCCGGGCGGCACGGCACGCAACAACTTCCTCAACGGCGTGACCGCGACCTCCGCCGGCAACGCCTGGGCGGTGGGCAGATACTTCAACGGAACCGCCTACCGGACCCTGATCCTGCACTGGAACGGCACGGCCTGGAAGCAGGTGGCCAGCCCGAACGCGGGAAGCCCGGCCGACAATCAGGTACTCGCCAGCGTGACCGCGACCTCCGCCGGCAACGGCTGGGCAGTGGGCAGCTACAACATCGGCGCCATCGCCCAGACCCTGATCCTGCACTGGAACGGCACGGCCTGGAAGAAAGTGGCCAGCCCTGACCCGGGCGGCCCCTCGCATAGCCACTTCCTCTTCGGCGTGGCCGCCACGTCCGCGGGCAACGCCTGGGCAGTCGGCGGCTACGTTAAGACCGGCCCGGAGCAAACCCTGATCCTGCACTGGAACGGCACTGCCTGGAAGGCGGTGGCCAGCCCCGACCCGGGCGGCTCAACCCAGTTCAACGATCTCGCAGGCGTCGCCGCCACATCGGCCCGCAATGCCTGGGCGGTGGGCGTCTACTCCAATGGCACCGCCATCCAGACCCTCGCCCTGCACTGCTGCTGACCCGCGCCAAGCACCGAACGCTGCGCGAGGCGGCCCGGGTCCTGCGGCCCGGCGGGTTCGTGCAGTGACCCGGCGCTGGTCGAACTGGCGCACCGCGGTGGAACGCTGGCCTGCTGGCAGGTCGGTTCGCTGGATGAGGCCAAGGCCGAGGCTGACGCCGGCTGCGACCTTGTTGCCATGCACGGCATTGAAGCGGGCGGGCATATCCGAGGCCACAGTCCGCTGCTGCCCCTGCTGGAGTCGGTGCTCGGCCAGCTTGACCTGCCGGTACTGGCGGCGGGCGGGATCGGCGACGGCCGCACATTCGCAGCGGTGCTTGGCATGGGCGCGGGCGGCGCCCGGGTGGGAACCCGGGTCGTGGCCACCAGTGAGTCGGGCGCCCATGCCGCCTACAAACTGGCCATAGCCGGCGCGACCGATGGCTCAACGGAGATCACCGGCGCGTTCGCGGTCTGCCCGCTCTGCGCGACCAGCCCGCGGGCCCGGGTCTTGCGATCATGCATCCACGAGCTGCACAACCTCACCGGCGCCACGTCGGGCGAAACGACAGTGGGCGGGCAGCGGATCCTGCCCAAAGGGCACGGGCTCCCGCCGGGAGCGGCCGCCACCGGCCACATCGGCGCCATGGCCATGTACGCGGGCGAATCCGCCGCCGTCGCCACCGTCTAACCAGTGGCACGAGTCATCCAGTCCTGGTGCGCAGGCCTCAGCGAGCCTGGCTGAGACGGGGCAACGACAACGCGATACCACTGCGCTGCCGAGATCGTGACCTGAATCAGCCATACCGACGGCAAGGCGGTTCCCGCAAACGCCATAACGACCATTCGGACGCTAACCGGAGTCCCACCTGCCCTTCTCGACAGCCGCGCCGAACGAGCCGGATGGGCGCTGCGACGCCTCGGTATGTCCAGACGCGGCTGCAACATCAGCTGGAACCGGGCTGCTACGTCCGGGGTCTGGTCGAGCGGCGGCGACGTCGCCGGATCCGGTCTCTCGACGAGCGAGCCCTCGGTCCGCCAAGCTGCCCTGCCCGGCGACGTCCTGGCCCGTAGCCGACGATGGCGCGGCGGTGCTCGGCCTGGGCGGCGAGCTGGCCGAGGCGAGCGGCAACGCCGGGATCATGTCGGCCGCCGGGCATGTGGCTGGGCCTGGTCCGCCGCTCGGCGACTGCTTTCCTTGCGCAGGCGTCATCGATCCTTCTCGCCGTATGTCAGGAGTCCTGCGCCCGCGTGCGCGCCGCATTCACCGGCCACCCGCCTTCGCACCTCTGCACCGCCCGCTGCGCCCGCTGCCACCGCCGGTACGTCCGGACCTGGCAGCTGGACCTGCGCGCCGGGGTCTGACCGGCACGGCAGAAGGGGGGAAAGTTCAATCGGTACCGGGCCGAGGATGAGCTGGGCGCCGAAGGCTGACAGGCCACCAGGGTGGATGCCATCCCGGGAGTGATTAGCTGACGCCTACCATATGCCAGGAATCAGGCGATAACGAACTGTCGCGGCGTAATCCGGATAGTCGGGCAGTTCATCGCGCAGCATCCGGTCCTCGATGGCGGTTACGCGGACAGTAATCACCACATAGATCGCCGCCACGATCATGGACAGCAGCGAATTGAGCGCCAGCCCGGTGGCGATAAAATACAGCAGGCTCGATGAGTAAGCCGGATGCCGCACGATGGTGTACGGGCCCTTGCTGATCACCCGCTGTCCGCGATCGGCCTGGATGCGCACCTCGGGAGAAAAGAACGGATTGACGATCGCCGCCCAGGTAAACAGCCCCCAGCCGATCGCGAAGATTGCCAGTCCGGCCCCTATCCATGCTGGCGGGAAGATATCGGACCAGTGAAAGCGCTGATCGAGCCCGGCGATGATCCACTGCACGATCGTCAGCGGGATAGAGACGCGGGCGGTCGTCCACCGGACGCGCCCGCCAGACTCCAGCCGCATGCGATCCTTCAATACGTCCGGTTCCTGGCGGTAGATCGTCACGGTCTGGAGGGTGAGCCAGCAGACGAAGATCCCGGCAGCCGCCCAGACGTTCCACAAGTCCCAGCGCCCGGCCATGGCGAGCAGAAGCACGGCAGGAACCAGGCCGAAAGCCAGAACTGCGGCAAAATTCAGAAACAGGTACTTGATAGCGCTCTGACCGTCGGACGCCACGCTCCGCCGGTTGCGTGCGCCCCCGGTCTCGACCATTCGTCACCTTCTATACGGATTCGTGAACTAGAAAGCCTACTTTCCAGTTAAGCACCGATCCGCGATGCATGCCGTACTTCGCCATGTGCTGCCTGAGCCAAGAGCCCGCAAGATCTGTCCGCCGGAGGGTTATTGAGCAAATGGCTCCTGATGCGGCTGATTGTCCTCTCTTTCTGCGGGACTGGCTATGCCAAAGCGGCGCGGAGGGTTGGATGCCAGCGCTTTCATGCTGCGCTACCACAACGTGCCCATCTCGGCAGGAGGCGTCTTCTGGGCGCCTCGCCGGCGAGCAGCACACCCGCGAGGCGCTGCTGCTTCCCCTGGAGCCAGGCAGCGCGGTCATCGCCTTCTCCAGCGGAGCCGCGGTCAACGGCTCGCCAATTTCCGGCGGCTACGCCGGAGCCAAGGCCACCATGCGGTTCATCGCCTCCTATGCCGCCTCGGAGTCCGGCCGCAACGCGCTCGGCATCAGGTTCACCTCCGTGCTGCCTCAGCTCACCCGGAAACAGACCTGGGCGCGGCCGGAGTCGCCGCCTACGCCGCCAGGCAGGGCGTCGACATCCCCGCCTTCCTAGACGGTTTCGGCCCGGCGCTCACCCCCGAGCAGGTGGGCACCGCGATCGCCGACATCGCCACCGGCCCCGGCGAAGACCAGAACTCCTACCTGCTCACCTCCGTCGGCCTCAGCCCGGTGCAGTGACGTTCTTTGTCACCCCCACCCTGCTGAACAAGGAGCTCGGCTGCGGTCACGGAGAGCGACAAGGTGCTGCGGCAGGTCCGGTTCACCGCTTGGCGGCGGGCGATGCCGGCCCTCCGGCGAGCTGATCACCGTCAGGCGGCGCGGGTCTGAGCCCAGTCGCCTCCGACACCACGGTCGCGGTGGCGGAGCCCGAGCTTGCCCGGCGACGTCATGGCCCGTCCCGCACGTTGTGAACGTCGAACCCCAGGTTCCGGATCACCGTGGCCGCGCCGTAGATGCCTCCGCTGAAGTCATGCGGACCGATCTTGCGCCCCGTGGCGAACAAGTAGACGACGCCCAAGATCGCCTTCGAATCGTAACTGCGGCCGTTGTGCACCAGCAGGTATGCCGTCGCCTTGCCGAATCCGTACTGCGCGAGGAAGGCCTCCTGGCCGAGCCGGTCGTACTCGTCGGTCGCGCGGACGATGTCCGCTCGAGTGACTGGGGACCAGAAGGACATACCGGAAACTCTACCGATGCGGGCAGTGCCCCTCCAGGTGTCCATCGGCGAGTATTCTGCGTGCGGCGGGCGCAAAAGCCCGTTCGGCTCCACCTCAGGTTGCTGGCATCCTGCTGAAGCGCTCCGGGTGGTCATAGGGTATGGAATGCGGTGCCGGGCCAGCAGCCTGGCCCGGAGAATAGCCGGAGAAAGCGGGAGGGCCTGTACATAGTCGCCGGTCAGCGGCCTATTGCAGATGCCTGTAAAACCGTCGGCTCACTCAAGGCGGTGGACGACCCGCTCTTGCCTAGATCGGCACCTGCGCTGATGTGACGGCGGCCGACGCTTCTGGCAGGTCCCGGCGGCCAAGGAAGTGGGGCGTAAGCAACACCGTGGCGGACACCGCGAGGATGCCGAGCATGATCCACAGGGCGTTCCGCGAGCCTAGCCAGGTAGCGAGCGCTCCGCCGGCAAGCGCCCCGAGTGGGCTGGTGCCGAAAGTGACAAACCGCATCGTCGCGGTGACACGACCGAGTATGCCCGGAGCGCAATAGGTCTGCCGGAATGTCGCCTGGATGACGTTGGCTACTCCGACGCCGGTCGCGGCGACCAGGATGCCGGCCACGTAAAAAGCCAGCCTGGGGCCTGCCGCAGCCAGCGGCGCGAGCAGCGCGAAGGGCAGCGTACACAGCGTGCTGGCCAGCATCGTCCGAGCGGTACCGAGCCGGGCGGCAACCCGGCGGGCTGCCAGCGCTCCGGCCAGGCCGCCGACGCCCGGCACTGCCAGGAGCACGCCGACCGGGCCCGCGCTCAGCCCGACGACCCGCACCAGGAACACCACCATGACCGCTGCGTAGCCGTCGAGCGCGAAGTTGGCCAGTCCCCCGAACAGGCTGAGCTGCCGCAGGTACGGGTCGCTGAACACCAGCCGGATGCCTTCGCCGATGTCACGGCGCAGCCGGAACGGCGGGCACCCCGATTCCTGCCGTGGTTCGGCGGAGTGGATGGCGATCAGGCACGACGCCGATACCAGGTAGCTGACCGCGTTGAACAGCAGCGCGGTCGCCGCGCCCAGCGCCTGGGCGATCACCCCTGCAAGCCCTGGGCCGCCGAGCGATGCGGCCGACGCGCTGCCCTGCAGCTTGGCATTCCCCTCGACCAGCTCCGCCGCCGATACCAGCGACGGCAGATTCACCTGGTAGGCGGTGTAGAAGAAGACAGCGGCCCCGCCCGCGAGCAGCTCCACGACCAATAGCTGAGCGATCGTCAGCACGTGCAGCCAGTACGCCGGAACACTGGCATACAGCACAGCCGAGATGACATCACAGATGATCATCAGCGGCCGGGACGGCAGCCGGTCCACCCATGCGCCCGCCGGCAGGCCGATGACCAGCCACGGCAGCCACGCGGCAGCAACCAGGGCGCCCACCTCGAACGGGCTCGCGCGCAGGCCGATGACCGCCAGCAGCGGCACGCCGACGACCGCCATCGCGCTGCCGAACTGATTCACGGTCTCGCCGAACCAGAACAGCCGGAAATTCCGGTGCCACAGCAGGCCGCCAGGCCGCCGCTTGCCAGCCAAGGGCTCGCCCACCGGCCCGCCTCTCCGCAAGATCCTCTGAGGCAGTGTCACCCTGGCGAGACCGGCAGGTCGAGAGATTCCGCGACCGGCGGAAGAGCGCTGAAGGTAGGGCCAAGCGGGTAGGCGACAGCACCAGCCAGTAGACGGATTTGTAAACGCGACGCGGCGGAACCGGCGGCGCCGGAGGAGACGGGACAGGTCTGCAGAGACGAACAATTGGCACATGCCGACGTCAGCCAGATCGGGCGAGACGGCTGAGACGAGTGTCGCACTGCTCATAACCCAGCGACAGCAATTGCCAAGCTCGGCTGTCAGACAGCCGCGCCATCGGTGCTACTTTCGTAGGCCATCGCGCCGCATGTGAAGCTTCCGCCATGCGGTGGCGAAGGCTTGCTGGTGCGTAGTGGTGCCCGAGCATCCTTCGACGATGGCGAGGAGCTTGTCGAAGCTTGGCGGCGATGTGGCGTTGAGCGCGCTGTGCAGGGTGGAAGGCGAGTAACGGCGGCCGATGTGCCGGGCCATGCTCCGGTAGGACGGACGGCCAGACCAGATCCAGAACTGACGCAAGACCGCTTGGAGTTCCTCGGCTGTGGCAGCGGTGAGCGGGTCCGGGCATAGTTCCTGGCCCGCCACATCGGGAATGATCGGCCCCAGAGTCCGGGCACGGTTCCTGGTGATCGTGTCCTGGTGGTCCTGGTTCGGGGTCGCGGGCTCGGGGGCCGGGACGGGGATGACGGCGAAGACGGTGCGGAGGCCGCGGTGGTCGTCGAGGGTGACGCACATCGAGGTCATTGCCTCGACGACCTGCAGGCCGCGACCGGATTCGGCGTCACGCTGGGCAGTGCGGACCGTGGGGATGGTGGGTCCGCCCTGATCGGTGACCAGGATAGTGATGTGCTCGTCAGTGATATCGGCGACGCGAACCAAGAACATGCCGCCCGGTGTTCCGCTGCTGCTGTGGGCGGTTGCGTTGGCAGCCAGTTCGGATGCGACGAGCACGGCGTCATCGCGGGCTGGGGTGATCACCGGCCGCTGCCCGGATGAATCGGCGGACCGCGCCGACAGGCCGAACCCGATGAGACGGCAAGCGACCCCGCAGACGCGCTGTGGCTCGCATTACGCGACGCGCCGGACGAGGGATCGGACATCGGCGAACTGATGCAGCTCACCCGCATGAGCCGGACCACCCTGTATCGGCGTCTTCGCGACTACGCGGAAGCAGGCCGCGCGGTGCAAGTCAGTCGTGGTCGCTGGCGCGCCAGTACGGCCGAGGAGTCATCACCGTGAGTGATCGTCTCACCTGTCGTCTCGTCTCAGCGTCCGGCGCGCGTGTCTGCACGTACTGCGCGGACACGGGCCATGGGACGAACGCAGAGACAAGTACGGATCGTAACCATGAGGGGAGGTGAGGCTCATAGCGGCCAAGAACATCAACCGGCGAATCGCGGCTGAAATCTCGTGGAGTCGCACAACCGACCGAAGCGCCCGCACCAGACCAGCACGCCAGAAGTTCTTACAGCGATTCGAACAGGAGGTTGACCCAGATGGCGTCTTACCGCCCGAGGAGCGCCTACGTCGCGCCGAGCATGCCAAGCGCGCTTACATGCTCCGCCTGGCCAAGAGGGCCGTAGCTGCCCGCAAGGCCGACTAGCTGCCCAGACAGGACGAACCCCCGAGCCTGATGCTCGGGGGTTCGTCGCTGCTTGCGGCGCGCTATCCGGCCGACACCATACTTGCCGCAGCGAACCGCCGCGCGACGACGACCTGCCAGGTCAGCGCTCCCGGCAGCCTGTCCGTTAGTGGCCGTGAATCCCCGCAGTTTCCCACCCGACCGGCGCACGGGAACGGCACGGTGAGCTGTGCGCGATAGATGGCTTGCCATCGGCGTGTCATGTCCCTGATGTCGGCTCCACGACCTACTCTCGACTTGAACATGAATTCGATCTTGCGTATGGAGCCAGGCATGAGGATCAAGTGGGACGCAAATGGCCAGAAGCGGCTGGAGAGGGAGGCCGCCCAGCAGGCGGCCAAGCAGATGCAAGCAGTGATGGATCGAGTCCTGCGGGCAGGACGAGGCAGGTCGGTCCCAGAGGTGAAGCGGGTGCTACGCCGGGAGTGGCGCTCGGTCCTGGGTGGTGACATCACCGACCCAGAACTAACTCAGTGGGCAGAGCTAATGGCTGCGGGCAAGCGGGTCGTGCCGACGCCGAAGGTCTGATTGGTGCACCTTCACGGCACGCTATCCGGCCGACACCATCCCCGCCGCAGCGAACCGCCGCTCAACCGCTTCGAACTCGTCGGCCGTGATCCCCGGCTGGCCTTCAACGATGAAGTCGCGCTCAGCCTCTGCCCACTCGCGCCAGCGCTCGTATGCGACCTGGACGCTGTCACCGAGAGCACCGGCCACCGCTTCCGGCCTGGCGCCGGCGAGCATTGCGCCGTGGATCGCGATCGGCTCCCACCGCAGGAGCCAGGTCGCCAGGGCGGACATGGTGGCCAATTCAGCAAGTTCGTCATACGCCGTCCGGTCATCGATCGGCCAGGCGGTGCGATCTGACCACAGTTGCGCCAACTCGAACGCGCCGATGCTGTCGGCAGCGGCGAAAGTGACCGGCCGAAGCGGAGTATCCGCTTGCCGCTTGGATCGGATCATGATGTCTGAGACCTCCGCACAGGATCTGCGGACAACCTCAGAACCAGGCTCGCGAGCGCCAATCTAGGGCGTCTGATTCGGTGCACACCGGATGTTGGCTAGCTGCGTTTTCCCTGGTCAGCACAGCGGGGAACGCGATTCGATCCGTAGTCAGATGCTCTATCCGTTGAGCTACGAGCGCATGTGCCGGAACAGTCTACGGCACGCCACGCCCCCGCGCTGACCAGGTCCGCGGCGAGGTCGTATCATCGATCTGCCGTTGGGTTCTTCGTACCGATCTGTCATTTTCCTCTGCACGCGGGGCTTCGCCCGGCGCTCGGACCTGATGGTCGCCCGCGGTTAGCCGCTCGCGCCGTGATCCGGTGGTGCACCGCCACCCAGGGGATGTGGCGGCCCCGATACGGCCGCCGATGACGGCGGCGCCGTGCCGCACCCGCCGACCCGGTGGCGCGCAGCCTGCCGACCGGTACGTCAGGCAGCTCTGACGCGCACCCCAGCGGCATGCATCCGCCCAACCCGGCGCTTGTTCAGCTCGGCCACCTGCTCGAAGGTCATCCCGAGCTTGGCGAGCAGGGCTGCCCCGTCCGGCGTCGGCTGCGGGACCCCGGCGAATCCCAGCGTCGGGCAGACCGCGGTCCCCGCCTCCGCCAGCCGGGCAAGGTCCTCCTCGGACTGCGACGGCCCCTTGTCCGTCAGGAACGAGCAGTGCTCGATACCGTCGACGCCCGCCGCCATCGCCATGTGCACCGCGGGCAGGCCGTGCGCGTGCGCGGTAACCGGCATGCCGGCGGCGTGAGCCTCGTCGACGACACCCCGCAGCTCCTCCAGGAGGAACTGGCAGCGCAGCACCTGCGTGCCCGTCGTCGCGAACCCGCCGCTGGTCATGACCTTAACGATGTCGACTCCGCGCTCGCCGCGCACTTGCACGGCGCCCCGTAGCTGATCCTCGCCAGCGACTTCGCCGCCCATGTTGGCACAGTGGCCGCCAACGCTGGTGATGGGCGGTCCCGCGGTCACGACGGTCGGGTACACACCGTCGCCGCTCTGGGTAGACGAGCGCCAATCGAGCACGGCGAAGCGCCGATCCCCCAGGTCGCGGACGGTCGTCACCCCGGCCGCCAGGTGGCGCCGCAGGCTCTCGCCGATGACGGCCGTCATGCCGTCCTGGTTCGGCTCCTCGATCCGGTCCAGAGTCCCGTCCGTGCCGTCGCCGCACAGGTGCACGTGCGCGTCGACCAGCCCCGGCAATACCGTGCCCCCGGGCACCTCCAGCACGTCGCAGCCGTCCGGCGCCGGTGCGGCGCCCGGCTCCACCCCTGCGATGCGGCCGTCATCGAGCAAGACCAGCGCGCCGCCCGGCACGACCCGCTCTCCATCGAACGCCCTGCCCGCCCGGACCCCAAACATCAACCCTCCCGGAATGCCGCTCTGGCCGCACTGCCATCATCCGCCCTGCCGCGGACGGTCGTCCACGCCCGCCAAACAAAAACCGGGCCCAGCAGGCGAGACCGCTGTAGGGCTCGCGCCCAGATGCGCAATTCGCGGGCGATTTACGCAATCGGACTCCCAGGAGTCTCCGGCAAGACCCACGGGCCATGGTCATGACGTCCACGGCCACGTCGTCCCGGCCGGCTGGCCGCCCAGTGGTGGGCCGCGACCTGGATCGGCTCACTTGCGGGCCACCCAGCCGGCGAAAACCCGCAGTCCCTCGCCGAACTCGGCCCGGAAGTCCCGCTGATCAGCCGCAGTGTCCGCGCTGCTCCAGGACGGCAGCCGCATCGCGCGGATCGCGGCGAACGAGGCCGCGAAAAACAGCGCGTCGACGATCAGGGCCCACTGGACACCGGCGGCGAAAAGAACGGAACCCGGCCAGCGGCGGCCCGATCACGCTCGCCAGGCTGCCGGTCTCCTGAATCTGGCGGCTGGCCCGCTGAAGTTCCGGTCCTGACACCACCAGGCAAGCAGCGCCAGCCGGCTGGGTTAAGGAACTGGGCGAAGCAGCCCTCCGCCGCCACCATGGCGTAGACCCGACTTGGCTCAAATTAGTGCACACCCGCGGGGCGGCGGATGCGGTCGAGGGCCTCGCTGAGGTCGTCGGGTAGGCGTCGGCGGCGGTGATGGTGCGGGGGCCGCTGGCGCGAGGAATGAAGGTGCTGACCTCACCCGAGCAAGCCGTGGGCGGCCGGCGAGGTGTTGCTGGGCGTTGATGTTGTCGCTGCGCGCCAGCTCTCGACGTTCGCCGGAAATCAGGTGTTCGAGCTGCGCATTCGCGACCGCGTGGCCTACAAGCTCGCTCGGAACCCCGACGCGCACCGCAACATCCGACGCGAGTCGCCGCTCTCGAATTTGTCCGGGCGCGCCGCGTCCCCGTGCCGACAGTCGAGGCCTACGACCGGAGCGGCGACGTGGCCGGCGTGCCGTGCGACGTCCTCGCCGACATTGGCGGGGATCCGCTCACCGGGACGGATCCGGTGTTGCGCCAGGTCGGCGCCTACCTACGCTCCCTGCATCAATCCTTGGCACGCGGGTTCGGTGCGATCAGCGCGGAGACGACCTCGTCGGCGACGACGCGTCATGGAGGCAGACCCTCGATCGGCCGGCAATTGCCTTCCTGCTCGCCGTCGATGCGGGCTCGTCGACGTCGGGCTGCTCACGCGAGCGAGGAACGCAATCGATCGCTTCGCTCCCGTCCTCGGAGGCCATGACTGTGCGCGCCTCATCCATGGCGAATTCTGCCCGCGACACGTGTACGCGGACGACTCCGGAATCACCGGCATCATCGACTGGGGGACGCGATGTCCGGTCAGAACCCTGCCAAGTGCTTGCCAGAGGAGAGGATGGCTTCCATGGCCGGATCCCGGTTCTGGGTGTACGTCTCGAAGGTGGGCGGCGCGTAGAGTTCCGGCGCGATCCACGGCCGGTGGTCCATCGCCAGGAGGTCTGCCAGTACAAGTCCGCTACGTTCACCAGGGCCTTGCGGTAGGGCAGCATGAACGGGATGGTCTCGCCGATGACGTTCGGTCGAGACCCCGAGGGTTCCCCGACGAAGATCGCGTTCGTCTCACGCTCGATTGCCGTCGCGGTGTTCTGGGCGGCAGAGAACGTTCCTCGCCCGATGATCACGTACAGGCAGCCTCGCTGGTTGATCTTCGTCCAGCCGATCAGGCTGTGCAGCAGCGGCTGGACCAGGTAGGTGTTCCCGCCGCCGTTCCAGCGCAGGTCGATGACCAGCTTGCTGACCTGATGGTTGTCGATGAAAGTGAACAGGCGCTCGCAGAACGCGGCGATCGCCTCGAGTGGCTGATCGCCGACTCCGTTGAGCTGGAGGTAGACGACCGCTGTCCGGCAGGTACTCGAACCAGTACGGGGCGTCGCTGTTGCGCAGGTAGAGCGGCATCGGGGCGCCGACCGTGTCGGGCAGCGAGATCCACCCTGCCGGACGCGGGCCCGTCAGTACCTGCGGGCCGACCGCGACCGACTCGACCGCGACCGACTCGACCGCTACCGTCACGGTCGTCTGGTCAGGAAACCGCACGGCCAGCGTGGCCTGGCCGGGATCACTGATCAGGCCGAGAGCGTGGATCAGCGGCGTCCAGGCGAGCACCTCCGGTCCTAGCCACGTGACCCGCTGGTCATTGTCACGGCTGATGAGCGGCTCGACCGCGGCGAGCACCCCGTCGACCGGGTGCCCGTCCACGCTCAGCACCTGCGCTCCGATCAGCTGGCGGGCGACCGCGGCGTCGAACTCGGGCTCCGATATCTCGAGGAACGGCACATACGCCCGGCGCTTGATCTCACGGGCCAGGAACGCCAGGTCGGCGCGCCAGCCCTCGTCGCGTGTCAGGTTCCGGTCGGCTACTCGAGGGGGCGGCGACCGATCGCACTCGGCTCGCGCCCGGCGAGCAGCCAGCCACCGATCACTGCAACGAGCGGCATACCGAAGAGGATGAGTAACAGGTTGGCCACCGGGATGCTGGTCAGCGAGGACAGCGTGTCCAGCTGGCTGGTCCGGAAGAAGCCGATCGCTGCGATGTACCCGGCCACGATGCCGACGACCGCGCCGATGAGTGCCAGCGCGCCGGCCGTGGTCGCAGAGATCGCCCGGCGGGCTGTGCTACCAGCTCCGGTAGCGGTGAGCATGCGCAGATCGCTCGCCGTCTCGCTGCGGAGCAGGCCGACACTCATGGCGAGGATGCCGAGCGCGAGCAGGATGCCGAAAACCGTAGCGACGTCGAGGATCTCGGCGGACGTCGGGATGCTATTGCGCCTCTCCACGGTCAGCCCAGCCGCCGCTGCGGCGTGCTGGGCAGCGCTGATCTGACCTGCCGTCAGCGAGTCCGGGGTCTGGATGAGCCAGCCGACCGTGCTGGTCGTCAGGTGCAGCTGGCGCACGGCGTGCTCGGTGATCACGGTGTTCGGCGCCGACGTACCGGACGGCAACGCGCTGACCTCCTGGATCTTCGGATTCGCCAGGCAGTAGCTCGGCGGGCAGGGCGGGTTGCTGCCCGGCGAGCCGAATCGGGCTCGGCGTCAGCATCGCCGCAACCGGACGCAAAGACCTATCCGGGAACGCCGTGCCCGAGCGCATCCTGCATGCGCGGGTCAGTCAGCGGCTGCGTCTGTTTGCGGTGTGATCTACTGCCGGTCGTTGAGGCAGCCGAGCACCCGCTCGGGCGTCATCGGCAGGCTGGCGGGCCTGACTCCAAGGGCGTCCTGGATCGCGCTGGCCACGGCCGCGGCTGGCGGTCCGATCGGCGGCTCGCCGATGCCGCGAGCCCCGAACGGCCCCATCCCCTCACCCGACTCGAGCACCACGGCGTCGATCTCGGGCACGTCCGTAGCCGTCGGTATCAGGTACTGGAAGAAGCCAGGAGTGAGGTTCACCCCGTCGGCGATGACGACCTCCTCGAGCAGCGCCATGCCGAGCCCCTGGGCGACGGCGCCGGTGATCTGGCCCTGCACGGATCGCGGATTGATGGCCCGGCCGACGTCGTGCGCGGCCACATAGCCGAGCAGCTCCACCTGGCCTGTGTCGAGATCCACCTCCAGGTCACATAGGTGCGTGCCAAAGGTGAAGTCGGGAAACACCCGGTCCGCCCGCAGGTTCTTGACCACGGGATTGCCCTTGGGGCCGAAAAACGTGCCAAGCGCCTCGATCGGCACATTGCGCTTGCGGCAGGTCACCAGCGCATCCTGCAGGCACATGCCGCTCGCTTCCCCGCTGACCATGCCGTCTTCCAGCCGCAGGCTGTCCGCCGGCTCGCCGGTGGCCTCTGCAACGGCCGCCAAGACGCCGTCGCGCAGCAGAACGCAGGCCTCGTAGACGGCGTTGCCCGACATCAGCAGCTGCCGGGTAGCTGTTGTGGTTCCGGCCAGCGGGTTAAGGGCGGAGTCGCCGAAGTGAACCGTTATCCGGGCCATCGGCACGCCGAGGATCTCGGCAGCGATCTGAGCGAGCGATGACGCCTGGCCGCCGCCGACGTCAGGGACCGCGCACCGCACCGAGAGGCTGCCGTCGAGCTGGAAGCCCACCCAGGCTGCGGCCGAGTCATTCAGCCAGACCAGCCTGCCGTAGGACTGGAGATTGCAGGCGATGCCCCGGCCCACGGCCTTGCGCGGCCCCGAAGCCTGCGGCTTGCCGCCCGCCCTGCCAAGCACCGCGTCCATGGTTTCTGCCAGCAGTACCTCTGTCTCGATGGTCTGGCCGGCAGGCAGGACGTCACCGCGAGCTAGCGCGTTGCGCTTTCTGATCTCCTCCGGAGCCAGCCCGAGTTCGCCGGCGAGCAGGTCCATCTGCGCCTCGTAGCCGAACACCACCTGCATGCCGCCGAAGCCGCGGAAGGCAGACGTGGGGGGATTGTTGGTGTAGGCGCACCTGGCCCGCAGCCGGACGTTGCTCACCTTGTACGGGCCGCAGGCATGGACGGCTGAGTACAGCAGCACGAGGGCGGAGAGATAGGCGTAAGCGCCGGAGTCCGCGGTGATGTCGATCTGCTGGCCGAGGAGCTTCCCGCCGGAGGTGGCAGCCGTCCGGTACCGCAGCCGCATCCGGTGCCGCTTCGGCCTGGCGAGCAGTGACTCCTGGCGGGTCCACTGCATCCGCACCGGGCGCCGGGTCCGCCACACGGCGAGTCCCAGATATGGCTCGACCGTCATGTCCTCCTTGCCGCCGAACCCGCCGCCGAGGTAGGGAGCGATCACCCGAACCCGCGCCTCGGGGAGGCCAAGGATCCGTGCCACGTCCCGGTAATGCTCAACGACTTGCGTGGCCACCCGCAGATTCAGCACGCCGTCGTCGTCCAGCCAGCCCACGCCGGCCTCGGGTTCGAGGTAGGCATGATCGACGGTCTGGGTCTGGTAGCTGCCCTCGACCACCACATCGGCTGCCGCGAAGGCCGCGTCCACGTCGCCCCGGTCGATGTCCCACTCGCCGAGCAGGTTGCCCTCCGCATGCACG
>WNGH01002684.1_pt1 | contig 16874 bp, 13 predicted proteins | sample 5400631 | NCBI WGS metagenome assembly WNGH01 (sample SAMN13153373, study PRJNA577476) | soil metagenome | isolation source: 115 cm soil or saprolite under Garry oak tree replicate 1 | place: USA:California | collected 2016-06-15
CGAACGAACGCCTTGTACGTTTTATCCACGCGGTGCAGCACATCTTGAAGTACCTGCGAATACACGCCTCGCATGGCTGCATCGGCTGCTTTGCAGGCAGGCAACTGTGCCGACTGCATCGCGAATGGGATTGACTTTCGGCGAAGCTTCCAAGCCTCGCGGCGCTCCTGTAGGGTATCGTTGTACAAATCGCGACACACCTCTAACGTGGCAAGCAGGGATTCCCGCTGCTTGCGGTTGGGATATAGGCGGTACTTAAACGTCTTTCTGATTTTCAACATATTGCTTTATGACCGCCAGTGGTGCCCCGCCAACCGTGGATACGAAATAGCTATTCCTCCAAAGTGTGGGTAGCCGTGATTTCAATGTGCGAAACTCTTGCCGCAATGTGTGCGATGAAACTCCCTTGAGATTCTTGACCAATCTGTGGATGCCGAACTGCGGGTCCACTTCGACGAGCACAGGCACGTGGTCGGGCATGATTTCCAAGGCGATGATTTCAGCAGCCCGATATTTTTCAGCGGTCTGTCTCATCACCTGTTCACAGCGTTTTGCAATCGGACCAACAAGCACACTGCGCCGATACTTGGGCGTACACACGCAAGGATATTTGCTGGAATACACCACATTCTTGTTCGATTTGTACCCTTCTCGTGCCATGCTTGAACAGGAATCTATCTAATACAAGCGAAATCGGTTTTGCTTCGCAAAATACGCCTTATATCCCCAGCCATAAAGGGCGAGGGCTTTACGGCGCCTTTTCGGTAAACAGATATTTCTGCCCTCGAGCGATGACTTCTCGTGAACTGAGAACCGAAAACTGAGAACCGGAAACTGTATCTACCGCTGCCGAAACCCCCGCAGGACTTCCCGCAGTCCTTCCATAAGAGAAGGCAGGGTTTCCTTAAAAGATGAATGTGCGAACGGTGCCGGCATCATGGTGAGCCCAAGCATCAGCAAGGCAAAAATAGCCAGCCCGGTACGCAGCCCCGAGACCCGCGGCCATTCCGCCACCTGGGGATGCCGCAAGCTGCTTAACTGCAGCAGGATTGCCCAAACCAGCCATCCCGTCCACAAGTAATACGCCATGGGCAGCAAGATCAGAATCGTCAGCCGCGACACGAACTTGTGTATTCGCGGTGCCAGTGAAAAAACGATGTGTCCGCCATCAAGCTGCCCACCCGGCAGCAAGTTGAGCGTGGTGGCAAACATTCCCACCCAGGCGGCTATGGCGGTGGGGTGCAGCAATAATTGATTCAACGGCAGCAGGGCTGCTCCGTGCAGCACGCCGATTGAGCTGAGCAAGCGCTGGGTCAAAGCAAAAATGCGCGGATAGGCCAGTTCATAGCCGGTCGCGGCGGCATTCAGCGGCAGAGCCCTCGATAGTCCCAACGAAAACGCGAGAACAAATGCAGCCACTACGAACCCGGCGATGGGGCCAGCTACGGCGATATCAAACAGCGCCGTCCGCGAGCGAATGGGAGAACGAATCAGGATGACCGCGCCCATCGTACCGATAGGGGATATCGGCATCGGAATAAAAAAAGGCAGCGTCGAATGGATCCAGTAACGGCGGCAGCACAGATAGTGCCCCATCTCGTGGGCCAGAAAAAAAAGCATAACCGTGGCAGCAAACGGAATACCCCCTAGAAGCCGCGCTGGATGAGAGAACATCCACGATGCGGGAAAGTATGGGATCAACTCATCCCCGATTGGCTCATCGCTGAAAGACAGCGCCGATTGCCCGTGCACGAAGTTGTACTGCATTCGTGCGCCCATGACCAGAGTGGTGAAGCAAGTCGCCACCAGCAGCAGGGCATGGAACCAGTATCGTGGCCGAGGCAGCCGGGCGGCATACACCGGTACCGGACGGTAATACTGCGTTGTCGAAGAAAGAATTGGAGGAGTCGGATCCGACATGCGATATAGGTCTGCGGTTTATCCGATCCTACTACGGTCGGAACAGGCTCGGCTGCGTTCCACTCGGAATATCGAAGGAGCAGGCTGCTGCAGGGTCAGATCCGTGCGGTGCGCGGCGGCGATCTCGAAGAAAACCCCTAAATCCCAGGAGGCGATAGCCACAGGGACAAGGCGGGAAATCAATCAATCAATCGACTGTAATTCTTTACCAGGTTTGAACCTGACCGCTTTGCCTGGGGGGATCGAGACCTCTGCTCCGGTTCGCGGATTGCGGCCGATGCCGGTCTTTCGCGGTCGCACGTTGAACACGCCAAATCCTCGCAGCTCAATACGATTGCCGCGAGCCAGGGCCTTCTTCATGCTCTCGAAGACTGTCTCGACAGCCATCTCGGCTTTGGTCTTAGTAATACCGGTTTTTGCCACCACTTCATTAATGATATCGAGCTTAATCACGAGCGGCTCCCGGATGCGGCGTCAGAATGGTGCCTCAAGTGCTTGATGCTAAGGGAGATATTCGAGATTGTCAACGGGAGCATCCGTCCCGTAAACTGGCAGCACCCTCCGTTTCAGCGAATTGCTCCAGCCCAGCCGAAACATCATCGAGTAATTGTGTCATCGGGTAATTTTGCAATTTTCGCGACCGCGCCGGATTTCGGGGCTATTGCGATTGTGTTTCAATTGCGCAATTACAAAATTACCCAATTGTCAATTCTCAATTCCGAGGAGCTCATGTTAAAGAGTGACCGCTGGATCCGTAAGAACGCGCAGCAACACGACATGATTAACCCCTTTTCCGAAAAGCAGGTACGCGAGGGCGTCATTTCTTATGGATTGTCGTCCTATGGCTATGACTTGCGCGTGGCGGATGAGTTCAAAATCTTCACCAACGTAAATTGCACCGTGGTCGATCCGAAGAATTTCGACGAACGCTCGTTTGTTACCATGCGCTCGGACGTCTGCATCGTCCCACCCAACTCATTCGCATTGGCCCGCTCGGTGGAATACTTCAAGATTCCCCGCGACGTTCTGACCATTTGCGTGGGCAAGAGTACCTATGCCCGCTGCGGCATCATCGTGAACGTCACCCCGTTTGAGCCGGAGTGGGAGGGCTTTGTCACGCTCGAAATCTCCAACACGACACCGCTTCCGGCGCGCATCTACGCCAACGAAGGACTCTGCCAGATTCTGTTCTTCCAGTCCGACGAGGTGTGCGAAACCAGCTACGCCGACCGCAAGGGCAAATACCAGTCGCAGAAGGGGATTGTGCTGCCCAAGTTGTAGGAAGTCGAGAGGGAAATTGGTTCGAATCAGCTGTCGAGGAAAACGTCGAAGGCTTAGCTATTGCGATCCGCTTCGAACCCTCACGGTACCACGACTAACGGCCTTCGCCTTCTTTGTACATGTACTTGATCGCCGGCTTGTAGATCATCAGATTCGCCTTGCCGCCGTCTCGTACAACCTTGAGGCAGTTCTTGTCGTACCACTCGATGACGCCGTGAATTTGCTCGCCGTCGCGGAGCACGATGACCAATGGCGTTTGCGACTGCATCTGTTTCTGATAATAGAAATTCTCCGCGTTGGTCTGCTCCGGGGGCGCGAGTTTCTTGCCGCCGAAGCCTTGCCGCTCTCCGCCCGCGCGCTCGGGACGCTCGTGTGAGGCGCGCTCCTGTCCTGGGCGGTCTTCGAAGGGTCGATCATGCATCGGACGGTCGCGCATCGGACGGTCGTGCGAAGGACGATCGTGGCGCTCCGGCCGTTCCCGCGCCTGCAGTTGAGTCGAAGCGTGGTTGCCGTGATTATGGTCTGTTCGTGGTAGTGTCGGCCGGATCAGCTTACGGTTCGAGAAGCTCTCCTTCTCGACCGGCTCACCGGCGGGAGCGGAATCCGTGGTGTCATTCATAGTGGCGCCACCTTAGCACCCGCATTCGCGCAAAGAGTAAAATCCGCTTGCCGTGATTGTGCATCCCAAGGCGTGAGATTTTCACTAACCGTACCACAGCGAGGCGTGCAAGACAATCGTCAAGCAGTGGTGGGTCACGACCGATCCGGTTCCTCAGTACTCTCAGCCCCGCTGCTGGAACCCCGTTAATTCAATTGCACTTGGTGACACCCCCGGCTCGACGTGGCACTCAAGGCCGAAGTGCCGGTCTTTCGCCTAGGCATCGCGCTGTAGTACGCTGCCCATGGCGACGTCGCCGGACGGCGAGTTGCCGCGAGTTAGACGCGACCGGCCGCAGGTGTTCATTTCACCCATGCCTGAACTCGAATCCCCCCAGCGCCAGATGCCCGATTCGCTCATGCTCACCGGCTTCTGGTACCGCGCTCTGCCAACCGACCGCGTTCATCGCAACCAGCTTCAGAAAGCAATGCTGCTGGAAATCCCTCTCGTACTGGGTCGCGACCGTCAGGGACAGCCCTTCGCCCTGCGTGACGCCTGCCCGCACCGCGGCATGCCCTTGCATTGCGGGCGATTCGATGGAGAGCAGGTGGAGTGCGGATACCACGGCTGGAGGTTCGACGCCCACACCGGTCAGTGCCAACTCATTCCCTCCCTGACCGCGGAGCAGACTTTGAAAGTCGATCGCATTTATGCCGGAAGCTACGCCTGCGAAGAGCATGATCAGTTCATCTGGGTCCACGTCCCAGAACCGCCGGCCGCAGGTGCCGGCTTTACGAAGCAGGGCGAGCCCCCAACGGCTGCGCCCCAAATCCAGAAGTTCACCGAAACATACCAGCTCGCCTACCTCACCGCCGACATGCCGGTAAGTGTCGACCACGGCATTATTGGCCTGATGGACCCGGCCCACGGACCCTTTGTCCATCAGGCCTGGTGGTGGCGCAAGCGCGCGAGCATCCACGAGAAGCGGAAAAATTTCGAGCCCATCCCCAACGGCTTCCGCATGAGCGCGCACACTCCCAGTTCGAACTCTGCGCCTTACAAATTGCTGCGCTTGTACGCCGATGCTGACTCCATCACCACCACCATCGACTTTACCTTGCCCAACCTGCGCACGGAAACGGTCAGAGCGGGGAAATACTGGTTCTCGAGCCTGACCACCGTGACTCCGATTACGCGCAACCACTGCCGCATCGATGTAGTCGCCGCCTGGAACCTCTTTCGCTGGATGCCCTTCGGTCCGGAGCTGCTGAAATTCGTGTTCGCGAAATTCGTCGAGCAGGACCGGCGCACAATGGAACTGCAATCCCAAGGCCTGAAACACAATCCTCATCTCATGCTGATCGACGACGCCGACCGGCCTGCCAAATGGTATTTCGAATTAAAAGCCGCGTACCTAGAAGCAAAACGTACCGGCAGTGCGATGAAGCACCCGATTCCAGAACCCGTGACCCTGAAGTGGAGAAGTTAATGGTAATCGACCGGATGCCTCGACCACCGTCCAGTCGGGTGTAATCCTTATAAGTACTGCTAGCAAGAAGATTGCCGATGTCGCTTCAGCAAGAAGTAGGCCACGGTCAACCCCAGGAGGAAAACCAATCCACTTACCAGATTGGTGCGCGACTGCCGTAGCGTCTGGAGGATGGCCGCTGAGACCAGCACAAAGCCCAGCATCGAGCCCCCCATTCCGAGTGGCGAGCGCATGGGTAGAGCGGCTACTTGCTGCGGGGTGAGCCCGCGACGGAAGTTCACGTGCGCGGCGAGCGATACCACCCAGGAGAGGATCAGACCGGAGAATGCCGCTCCCATGATGTAGAGAAAGGCTTGTTGGGGAGCCCAATACTCGATGATGAGTGCGCTCACGATTCCATAGGAAGAGACCAATAGCGCCAGGCGGGGCGAACCAGCCGCATTCAATTTTCCTAATCGTGCGGGAGCCCATCCTGATCGGCCCATAGAAAACAGCAGGCGGGAGGCGACGTAGAGCTTGGCGTTAGCTCCGGAAAGGGCAGCCGTCAGGACCACGAAATTCATGACATAGGCAGCGGCCGGGATTCGGGCCAGACGCAGCACGCTAACGAAAGGACTCTCGGCGACTCCAGCGTGGTTCCAGGGCATCACCCCAGCCAGCACGGTAATCGCCCCGAGGTAAAGGCTGGCGAGCATGAAGAAGGTGAGGCGCGAGGCGCGGGGAATTTCTTGCGCTGAGCGAGATTCGCCGGTGGTAACGGCCAACATTTCCACGCCGCCGAAGGCGTAGATGGCAAGAAATACCGCCAGCAAGGGCGCTATCGGACCTTTGGGCAGGAAGCCTCCTTGTGCCGTGTATTGAGGGACCATGCGGCCGCTCAGCATCAGTGCCGTGCCAGCCAGAATGAAGGCCACAATGGTGGCGAACTTGATCATGGCGAACCAAAACTCGAATCGTCCAAAGGAGCGAACGCTGCGCAGGTTCACAAGCATTAGAACGGCAGAGAACAGGACTACCCAAAGTTGCGCTGGCACAGAGGGAAGCCAGTAAGTCATATACGTAGCGGAGGCCACGAGTTCGGCTCCGATAGAAAAGGCGATGGCGGCCCAGTATCCGGCACGTGTGAGAAAACCCAGATATTCATTCAGATAGAGTTCGCCGTAAACTGCGAATGATGCTTCCGAGGGATGCGTGCACGCGAGTTCTCCGAGCGCCATGGAGACAGTCCAGGCGATTAAGGCGGCGATGACGTAGCTGCCGATGACGCCGGGGCCGGCCACTTCCAGCGCCGCGGCTGAACCCAAAAGAAGTCCGGTACCTATGGAGCCGCCCACCGCTACCATGGCCATTTGTCCGGCGGTCAGTTGGTGGCGAAGACCTTCTTCATGAGACGAGGCTCGCTGCGACGAGGTAGCAGTGAACTGGGCCGTCGATGTTTCGCCCGGAGGCATGCCGCAACATAACAGAAACCATTGTTCGCCCAAAATGCGAGGCGGAAGAGTGACCTTAGTAATCGCGCGGGAGCGCTAACCGATTGCTGCTGCTGGAGGCGGCTCCTAGAATCGAGAGGTCGGAACTGGTTTGAAAATCAATCTTCTTCCGGGACGGAATGGCCTCAGGAGCTAAAGCCCCAGGTCTTCTCCATCCTCGGCGGCGGCACGGCTGAAGCTGTGTCCTTGGCGCAATTGAGTTTTAAACCATGATTCCATCTACCCATGTCCGAAATCACCAGACGTGCAGACCGAGCCGAGGTGACCCGGCGCGTAGAACGCGCCGAGAAGCTGCTGCAAAAGGGCAAGACTGTTGAGGCTCTGCAGGAGTATCTGCAGGTGCTGCGTGATGATCCGGAAAACGACGTTATGCGGCAGCTGGCTGCCGACCTTTGTCTGTCCTTGAGCCGCAATCAGGAAGCCGTCGCGCTGCTGGGAGAGGTGTTCGAACGGCAAGTGAAGGCCGGCGACGCCACGCGCGCGAGCCTCACTTACAAGAAGTTGGCGCGGTATGGAAGTCCGACATGGGAACAGAAATTCCAGTTTGGACAACTTCTCGAAGGGTCGAACAAGAAACTCGCTATTGGCACATATGAGGCGGCTCTAGAAGAACTGGCGAACCTGAACAAGAAGCAAGAATCGCTGCAAGTGTTAGACCGTATCGTTACTCTGGACCCGAGTCTGGCGAATTTTCTGCGCTTGGCGGAGGTGTCGTCGGAGACAGCACACGGCAAAGCTTCGGCTGTAGCGTTTCAGCGCGTTGCGCAATTGACAGCAGCCGAGGGCGGCGATGCGGCGAAGTGGTACGAGCGCGCCTACCAGGAACATTCCTCCGATCCGGAAATTTCGCTGGCGTACGGTAAGAGCCTTCTGGCGCAAGGACAAGTTGGGGCAGCGATCTTCATTCTCGAGCCCCAAGTGAACGCTAAAAAGGCGACACTGGAGCTGCGAGATACCTATTCGCAAGTGCTGATGGCCGCGGGCCGTTATGCCGAAGCCGAGCCCTTGGTATGGCAATTATTTGAGCAGAATCCGACGCGGATAGATCAGGTGATTAGCGTGATCGGACAATTGCTGGATGGCGAGCAGCAGGCGGCTGCGGTTGCACTGGCGCGCAAGCTGGAGCAATTCCAGAGGCGCCGTGGAGAACGCCGGCAATTCCTGACCATCATGCAGGACATCATTGGGGCCCATCGGGCTTCGGCAGAGATGCTGGAGTTTTTGAGCGAACTCTACAACGCTTCCAACCGGGAGAATGACTATTGCCAGACTCTGCTGAAACTATTTGATCTTTACTGTAGTACGGCTGACTTTGCCAAGGCGGCCGAGTGCTTGGACCGTGCCGCGGAAGTGGACCCCTACGAGCCCGGACACGCGAAGCGGCTGGGAATGCTGGACGGCAAAATTGACAGCAATCGCTTCAAAGTAATTGCCTCGCGGTTTACCAGTGTGGCCAAGCTGGCAGGCGACTCTCATGGTGCGGGGGAGCCGACGCTGGGGGCGTCGACGCTTCAGGACTTGATGTTGCAAGCGGAAATCCTGGTGCAGTACGGGATGCGCAACAAAGCGGTGGAACGTCTGCAGCGGATTCAGGAACTGTTTCCGCGAGAGGAAGAGCGCAACGAGGATTTGCAAAGACTGTACCTGGCCGCCGGAGTCACACCCCGTTATGCCGGAGCAGCGCTCCTGCCGCCGGAAGCTGCATCGGTCCCGCCTTCGGCTGGCGCACCGGGGGCTGCCGGGGCTTCCTCGACCCACGCCGAAGGGGTGGCCGACGTTCGCAGCTTTACTCGCGTAGCTGAAATTACGCGCAAACTTTACAACCAGAGCACGGCAACCGAGGTGCTGACGACTGCGGTCAACGAGATTGGCAGACATTGGGAACTGGCGCGTTGCGTAGCCGCAATGCGCAAGCCCGGCTTGCCTCCGACGGCGGTGCAGCAGTCTTGTGCGGATGGCCTCAAGCCAGCCGGTTCTTCGGTTCTGGCCGAGGTGATCTGCTGCTTGTACGATGCCACCGTAGGCCACGAGCCGATGACTATTCACGATGCGCAGAAAGCTGCGGAACTGCAACCGGTGCGCAAGGCGATTGTTGAGCTGGGCGCAACGTCAGTGCTGGCAATTCCTCTCAAGGATGGGGAAGAGGCCGTGGGCCTCCTGTTGCTGATGCACAATAAGCATAGCCAGTGGCAGCCGAACGACGTGGTCGTGCTCAGGACGCTGGGCGAGCAGATGGTGACCGCGCTTAACAATGCGGGCCTGCGCCGCCTGGTTAAGAATCTTTCGGTTACGGATGAGAAGTCCGGACTGCTGAAGCGGGCATCGTACATCGATTTGCTGTTGGCAGAGAGCAAACGGGCCTTGCAGAATGCATCGCCGCTTTCGCTGTTGCTGTTGCAGTTCGGCAGGAGCGCCGCCATGGTGAAGGAGCACGGAGACGCAGCCGTGGAAGCGGCCATGGAAAAAATAGGAAAGCTTGCCGCCGGAAACATCCGCTCCAACGACCTTGCTTTCCGCTATGACACGACCACGATCGCGATCATTCTGGGCGATACGGCGGAAAAAGAAGGAATGATGGCAGTGGAGAAGCTGCGCAAGTTAATTGCGGAAGTCAGGCTGCCCACGAAAGACGGAGCGGAAAAAGGTCAGCCGCTGCCTTTCTCAGGAGGGCTGGCCGAAGCGGTAGTTAAGGAAAATTACGATCCCGTGGACATCGTCACCGAAGTCATTAATCGGGCAGAGCATGCTTTGTCGGTGGCCCTCACGCACGGGCCTGGGAAAGTCACAGCTCTGGGGGCTGCGCTGGCCGCGGGAGCCGTGGCTTAGAAACTATCAATGAGTCAATGAAATCGGCTCTCGTCATCGCGTTGGGTGGCGGACTGTTGAATTCTTAGGTGCGGCTGAGAATACCCTTCGAAATCACAATTCTTGACGACGCCACCAGTTTCGCGGCCTTCTCCGGACCACAACCGTTTCTCCGTCGGAGATCAAGTCAGTGCGGGCAAAGCGGTGTGCACTTGGGTTGGTGGATGTTTGGCAGAGCAGAGGAACCGTTCATCTTCTAAATCAGATGGACGGCTCTCGTGATTTTGTCTCCACAAGCAAGTCATTGAATCCAGCAACCAAGATTGAAGGCTGTTGAGAACCGTGCTTGGTTTTATCCCTCTCCGCTGACCTTCTGCCGGCTAAAGCGGCCGAAGCTTCCTGTGGTCAAATCCTCTCCCGCGCTGCTACACTAACCAGTTTGCTTGTCATTTTTGATCCGCTCTGAGCACGCGATCTAGCAGGAAAATCATGCTGAAACCGGGTGATATCGCGATTGTGAGCGGGGCACGCACGCCCTTTGGACGCTATTGCGGCAAGTTGAAAGATTTTACGGCGCAGGAATTGGGGGCCATCGCGGGCAAGGGAGCGATCGCGCGCGCGGGCCTGGAGGTGCAGGAGTTTGATCATGCCGTGTTCGGCAATGCGCAGCAGACTTCGGGGGATGCTCTCTATGGCGCGCGGCATGTGGGGCTGCGCGCGGGATTGCCGATTGAGACTCCGGCGCTGACCGTGAACCGACTGTGCGGTTCGGGCATGCAGGCGATCGTAAATGCCGCTCAGATGATTCAGTTGGGCGAGGCGAGCGTGGTGCTGGCCGGCGGCATGGAGGCCATGTCGCAGGCTCCGTTCGTAATTCGCGGGCGCGATGGATTTACTTTGGCTCCGGGCGGGAAATTGGAAGACTCTTTGATGGTGGCGCTGCTCGACAGTTACTGTGGTTTGTACATGGCGAATACTGCGGAGCTTTATGGCGAGCAGCAAGCAATTACGCGGCCGGCGCAGGATGAGTTTGCCTTGCGCTCACAACAGAAGGCGGATGCGGCCTATAAAGACGGACGGCTTCGGGAAGAACTGGTTCCGGTGCCACTGAGGAATTCAAAGGGCGGGGCGAACGGGGAATCGTTGACCGAGGATGATCACCGGCGTCCGCAGACCACGATGGAAGGTTTGGCGAAGTTGAAACCTGCGTTTGGCAAGCAGGGAACGGTGACCGCGGGGAATGCGAGCGGCATTGTCGATGGCGGCGCGGCGGTCGTGGTGATGTCGCTCGACAATGCGCTGAAGCGTGGGTTGAAACCGCTGGGGCGGATTGTGAGCTGGGGCATTGCGGGAGTGGATCCCAAGCTGATGGGGCGGGGCCCGGTGCCGGCGACGAAGGTGGCGCTCGAGAAGGCTAGGTTGTCGCTCGACTATATCGATCTGATTGAAGTGAATGAGGCGTTCGCGGCGCAGTATTTGGCGGTGGAGAAAGAGTTGGGCCTCGATCGCGAGAAGGTGAACGTGAACGGCGGAGCGATCGCGCTTGGGCATCCGCTGGGGGCGACTGGGACGAGGTTGGTGATTACCCTGCTGTATGAGCTGCGGCGGCGGAAGAAGAAGTATGGTCTGGCTACGGCTTGCATCGGAGGCGGGCAAGGCATTGCGATGGTGGTGGAGAGCTTACACTAGTCTTGCCTGCAGCCTGAGGCGAACCAAACCATTGTCATCCTGAGCAAAACGAAGGACCTGTGGGTTCCGCGGGTGCGACCAAATTGCATGGGTTGTTTGCTTCGCTCGGAATGACAATGCAGGTTGAAACCTGCAGGTCGAAACATTCAAGGAAACACTATGGACGTCAAGAAGGTGGGTGTACTCGGTTGTGGGCTGATGGGGTCCGGTATTGCACAGGTTTGCGCTACGGCTGGATTGGCTGTCACGGTGCTCGAAGTGGAACAGAAGTTTCTGGACAGGGGCTTTGCCGGAATCGAGAAATCCTTGGCAAAGTTCGCGGAGCGACCTCCGGAGAAGGGCGGGATCACGGCGCAGCAGAAGGACGCGATCCGCGCCAGGCTCAAAGGCACGACCAACAAGGCGGACCTGGCCGATAGCGACATTGTTATTGAGGCCATCATCGAGAACGTCGAGGAAAAGAAGAAGATGTATGCGTCGCTCGATGGCGTGGTGAAGAAAGATGCCATCTTTGCCTCGAATACCTCGTCGATCTCGATTACCGAGCTTTTGACGGCGACCAGACGGCCGGAGCGGTTCGTGGGGCTGCATTTTTTTAATCCTGTGCCCCTAATGAAGCTGGTGGAGGTTGTGCGGACAATAGCCACCGCCAACGACGTTTACGACATGGCTTACGAGTTTGCGAAGAAGCTGGGCAAAGTTCCGGTGCGCACGTCCGACAAAACTGGATTCATTGTGAACCGGCTGCTGGTGCCGTATCTGCTCGATGCCGTCCGCGCTTATGAAGAGGGCGCGGGATCGATCGAGGATATTGATAACGCCATGAAACTGGGATGTGGATATCCCATGGGGCCGTTCACTTTGCTCGATTTCGTTGGGCTCGATACGACTTATTACATTACTCACGTGATGTATGACGAGTTTAAGGAGCGGCGGTTTGCTTCCCCTCCGCTGCTGAGGCGGCTGGTGATGGCGGGGTGGTACGGGCGAAAGTCGGGCAAAGGGTTCTACGATTATGCGGATCCCGACAATCCGAGGGCGAATCAGCTGTAACATAGGCACGGATTTCGACGGGGTCAACACGGGTTCGAGCTGTGAACAGAAACAAGGTGTTGAAAGCTAGTGACCCTTAAGCCCCATGAGACTTGTCAGGACAGCGTAGAGGTCAGCTACCGATACGATGTGTGTCGTCCCCGCCCCTATAGCGCGCAGCTAGAGCCAGGTCTGCCCTTGGAACGGGCCAAGGCGTTGTGAAATCGAATGCCATCACAGCGACCATAACTCCATAACGCTGGCGACCCGAATTATGAACTTCGAAAACATCCTCGTCGAAAAGAAAAACTCTATTGCCTACGTCACCGTGAACCGGCCGAAAGTGCTCAACGCGCTCAACCTGGCGACCATGGAAGAGCTGCGGGCGACGTTCCACGATATCAAGAACGATAAAGGCATCCGCGTGGTCATATTTACCGGGAAGGGCGACAAGGCGTTCATTGCGGGAGCGGACATTGGCGAGTTGGCCAACCATGACGCGGTGATGGGCAAGGAGTATACCCATCGCGGCCAGAATGTCCTCAACCTGATTGAGAATTTGGGTAAGCCGGTGATAGCGTCGATCAACGGCTTCGCGCTCGGCGGCGGATGCGAGATGGCTATGGCCTGCACCATGCGGTTGGCCAGCGAAAACGCCAAGCTGGGACAGCCGGAGGTGAAGCTGGGAATTATCCCAGGCTATGGTGGGACGCAGCGGCTGCCGCGGTTGGTTGGCAAGGGTGTCGCCATGCAGATGGTGTTGGCCGGCGAGATGATTACGGCGCAGGAGGCGCTGCGCATTGGGCTAGTGAACGAAGTCACAGCGCCCGCCGACTTGATTCCGCGGGCGGAGGCGATTGCGGCTAAGATTATCGCGAACGCTCCGCTGGCCGTGCAGTATGCGATGGAAGCGGTTAACAAAGGCATGGAGATGACTTTGGCGGAGGGCCTTTATCTTGAAGCGGTGCTGTTTGGCGTGTGTTGCGCGACCGAAGACAAGAAGGAAGGCACGACGGCGTTTCTGGAGAAGCGGGCGGCGCAATTCAAAGGTAAATAATTTAGTCGCGGCGGATTAGGCGGAATTTCAAGGAGGGAAGATATTCCACCACAGAAACACCCTTCGGCTTCGCTCCGGGCAGGCTCCGCCCCAGAGAAAGACACCGCAGAGAAAATTCGGAAGCAGACTGTTGCCGGAAAGCTGAACGGGTCAGGTTTTCGCTTCGCTATCGTAGTCTCTCGTTTCAATGAGTTCATCACAGAGCGCCTGCTTCGAAGTGCCTATGATGGTCTTTTGCGTTCCGGGGTGACAGAGAAAGCCATCCACATCGTCCGTGTGCCAGGCTCCTTTGAAATCCCATCGGCTGCCCGCACTCTCGCCGAAACCAAAAAATATGACGCGATCATCTGTCTCGGCTGTCTGCTGCGCGGGGACACAGCGCACTACGACGTGATCGTCAATGAAGTTACGCGCGGGATTGGACAGTCGACGCAGGAAACGGGGGTGCCGCATGCCTTCGGGGTGCTTACCTGTGACACGCTGGAGCAGGCCATTGATCGCGCCGGGTTGAAGATGGGGAACAAAGGGTTTGAGGCGGCGCTGGCGGCGGTGGAGATGGCGTCGCTAAGGGCAGCCATCGGGCTTCAAGCTTCAGGCGTCAGCAAAGCACTGAGCACTCGGCATGCAGCATTCAGCAAAAAGCAGATTCCTCCTTCCGGTAGGAATGACAAAAGCATCGGTCGGAATCGTGCAGATTACGGAAACGGGACGAACAGAGTCACGAAGCCAGCCAAGGCTTCGCGGGCGAAGCGGCATAAATAATCTTCCTACAGTAAACTGGCTACTAACCACTGACTATTGACCGCTCGTCACTGACTTCTCTTATGGGTACCCGACGTAAATCTCGCGAGATGGCTCTGCAGATGTTGTTTCAGGCGGACATGGGCAAGCAGAGTGCGGACCAGGTTCGACGCACGTTTTGGGCCGAGCATGGAGCTGCGAGCCACCATGTGCGCGGATTTGCCGACGATCTTTTTCGCGTGGCGATGGACCGCGCTGGCGATATCGATGGACTGATCGAGAAGCACGCTGAGCATTGGCGTATGGAGCGCATGGCGGTGGTTGATCGCAATCTGCTGCGCGCGGCCGTCGCGGAATTGTTAGGCTATCCGGAAACTCCTCGAGCGGTGGTGATTAATGAAGCGCTCGAGATAGCGCGGAAATTCTCCAGTCCCGAGTCGGTGCAGTTTCTTAATGGGGTTCTGGATAGCGTGGGGAAAGAGTTAGAGAAGACGGCTTAGCAACGAACTCCCTCGTGCCGCAGCGATCCGACGAATACCTCCCGTCAAGTTTACTTTTCATTTCAGCTCCTGCCTACGGCACGGTATGCAATTCCAACGCTGGGACCCGCCACTGCAATGGCGGGCTATTTTCAATGGTCCCTCCGCCACCAGTTTTAGGGATGACTGCCGTGCGCACCTCCGGCGCGGTTTAAGGGAACATTTCACCCCAGCGCCCGAGATCGAGACGAGCTGAAAAGCTTGAAGATTCCAAAACGAAGCAAAACGTTCTCAAGGTTTTACCGCGACCACATCCAGCTTGCAGGGCCCGGAAGTCGGGTCGAGGGAACAGAACGAAGTACTGAACCGGGACGGAATCGTGAATGAGATCTGCAACAGGTCGGCGGCGGACGTGGTGCTGACTTCGTGCAACATGCCGTCACTGCCGGCCACGTAGATGAGCGTGCCGTCCACGGTGATGTCCGCGCTGACCGGGCTTGCGTTGTTGGCGAAGGAAATTCCGGCGACAGAATTCGTATTGAAGTCGTACACCAAGACGCTGCTGCGATCGCTGGCAACAATGTAGGCATGGGTGCCATCGGGTGAGATGAAGAAGTTGATGGGATTGAAGGTTCCCTGGCCCAACGGTATGCGCTGTGAACTGGCGCTGATGAATTGAGGGCAGAGGGTCTGAGAGGCAGCAGCGGTGATCGCCGTGGTGATGTAGTCGAGGCCAGTGTTGTCCAGGGCGATGATGTGGATTCCATCCGGCAGAACTTTCACAAAACTGGGCTGCGACGGCAGAGATATTGTCTGCACAACACTACTCACATCGGTAGAGGGCGCGTTATTGCACGTGTTGTAGATTGCCAGGGAGGAGCCAGAGCCGGAGGCTTCGGAGATGAAGGCGAAGGCTGCGTTGGAGGAGAATGCAACCGAGGTCGCGGACACGGCAGAAGTCGACAAGGGTATGGTCTGAAGTGCTTGCAGCGGGGAAAAAACGTAGAGTGTGTCGCCTCCGTTCAAACACTGACCTGCGCCGGCTTTACATCCAATGATGAAGGCTTTCAGTCCATCAGGCGAGAAGGCAGCCGCATTCGCTCCCGAGATGTTCAACGGGGTAACCGCTGCGGACGAGGACGAAGCCGCGCTTACGACATAGACTTGATGGGGCGTGGATTGCGTGTCGGACAATACAGCCAGATCGCCATTCTCCGAGACCGCCAACACCTTACCCCGAGCCGTGTTGAAGGTGGAAAAAGGGCTGGCAGACGTGCTTCCCAGATTGGCGACCGTGGTGAGCATCGCGCCGAAGGCGCTGCCCGCATACGCTTTGTCGCCTGCAAGGTCGAAAAGAAGAGAGTTGGGCGGTTCCGGAAATGTAATGGGATTGCCCGCAAGATTGTTGGAGGTCGAAATGTCGTAGAGGGCCACGCTACAGGAAAAGTCGGCGCTGCAGTCTTTGCTGGTAGCCAATACGCTGGTCGAGGGAATGGTCCCGTTGACTACCCCAGAAATTGGAGTCACGGGATAGACCGGAAGGGGCTGGACGAATCCGGCGATATTCAACGGGAAACCGATGTTGCACGTGGGCGGAGAGCATGATGCGGTTACCGAGCCCGAGCCCGGCTGAGATGCGCTGAGCGAGCAAGTCCCCGCCGCACAACCGGTCGGCGCCGAAATTGAGGCGGGCTGTGAAGAACTCCACGTCAATCGAGCCCTGGGTACGACGCAACCTTGAATGTCCACGGCTGTCGCCGTTACCGGTTCCGAAGTTCCCTTAGTGGTGGCGAAGCTGGTTTGACCACTATTTTGCGAGCCGCTGCTTCCCAGTTCCAGGGCGATACATCGCACAGGGCAAGTCTCGGCATAGTAAGGCAGGCTGGAAACGCCAGCGGCAGTGGCGACGATCGGGGTAAGTCCGGGTGCGCCTGGCGCTACGACGGCTTGGTTGGTGGGAACGTTATCCGACGAACTCCTGACGGGGGTTAGCTTAAATACCGTCGAACTGCTTGCTGACCAGGCAAAAGGACCGACCACACCCGTGATATCGACCCCCTTGCTGAAGGCGGTGGCTTGCAACGTCATCTGCTGATTCGACGACAGGCAGCTGTTGTTTGCGGTAAAAGGCAGTGCGCACGCGGCAGGAACAACCTGTTGCCCGGGGCAGGCTGGAGGCGGCGAGTTCACCGGTACGACTTGGCTGATCTGGATGTTATCGATGGGTGGGTGAACGAAGATCAAGGTGGGGGCGCTGGTGGCGCCCAGGGCGGAGGCCGTCACTTGGGCCACG
>WNGH01003010.1_pt1 | contig 16874 bp, 12 predicted proteins | sample 5400631 | NCBI WGS metagenome assembly WNGH01 (sample SAMN13153373, study PRJNA577476) | soil metagenome | isolation source: 115 cm soil or saprolite under Garry oak tree replicate 1 | place: USA:California | collected 2016-06-15
ATGTTCTATAGGACGCGTTGATGCGTACATACTCCGCGGTGAAGTCGCAGGTCCAGTAGCGGGCCATGGCTTTGCCTGCGTGCAAGTCCACAACAAGCGGAACGTGTTCGGCTAGAAGCTTGTTGCTGGCGGCGCGCTCGTTGAAATCGAGCGGCTGACCGCGCCGCAGGACGGGAATGCCAGCCATCTTGATATCCACAAGGGCGGTATCAAATTTTATTCCGGAGCGTCCGGCCGCCGCGAAGATGCGTCCCCAGTTTGGATCGCCCCCCGCGAAAGCTGTTTTCACCAGCGGAGAAGTCGCGATGGTTTCCGCGATGCGCTTGGCCCCTGCTTCGGTCTTCGCGCCGCGCACTTCGATTTCGATCACGCGCTGCGCGCCTTCGCCATCCGCGACGATTTGCAGCGCAAGCGAGCGGCACACTTCTTCGAGCGCTGCCGTGAACTTGTGATGCGCCGGCGTGTCGCCTTTGATCGAAGGAGCGCCCGCTTCGCCGTTCGCCAACACCAGCAGCGTATCGTTGGTCGAAGTATCGCCGTCGACGCTGATGGCGTTGAATGTGCGCGAAGTCACGTCGCGCAAAGTTTTTTGCAGCAGGGAAGGGCCATGTTGGGATGGATCATTCCCGCGCCTTTGGCGCAGCCCACGAAGTGAATTCGCTTCCCGACCATTTTGAACGAAGCTGCCGCAGTTTTCGGGCGAGTGTCCGTCGTGCAGATGGCGAGCGAAGTCTCCGCGAAGGAGCGCGCCGACGGCCGACGAAAACGCGCGATCACAGGCAGCGCGCGAAGAATTTTCTCCAGCGGAAGCGCAACGCCGATGACGCCTGTGGAACAGACAAACAATTCCTGAGGCGTGCACACAAGCCGTTTCGCGGCTTCCGCGACCGTCCGCAGCGCCGCAGCGTGGCCCGCAGCGCCGGTGGCGCAGTTGGCGTTCCCGGCATTCACCACCACGGCGCGCATGCGGCCCTTCGACGCGCGCAAGTGCTCTTTGGAAATGAGAACGGGTGCGGCAACGACCAGGTTTTGCGTGAAGACCGCGGCGGCCGAGGCCGGCACGTCGCTGTGCGAGAGAGGATTGCTGTTTGGTAGCTTGGCTTGCATTCATGGCTTGGCTCCTGTTTTGCTGGTTTTCTTGTTGAGACGTGCTTCCAAATCCGCGATGGCGGCGCGCACGCTTTCGGGCGCGGTGCCGCCGGCAACTTTCTTCGACGCGAGCGCCGCTTCCACGCTGAGGCTTTTCGCGAAATCGGCTTCAAACTCCGGCGATATTTTTTTCAGGGTGTCGAGAGGCAGCGCGGGCCACGAAATATTTTGTTTCTCGGCTTCGCGCAAAACTTTGCCGATGATGTCGTGCGCCTGGCGGAAAGGAATTCCTTTGTGCACCAGATAGTCCGCCGCTTCGGTGGCGAGCAGCGCGGGATTGGACGCCGCCGATTTCAATCGGTCGGCGTTGAATTTTGTGGAAGCAACGGCGCCCGCCGCAACCGCGAGCATGCTCGCGACCTGATCGTGCGCGCCGAAAAGCGCTTCCTTGTCTTCTTGCAAATCGCGCTGGTAGCTAGTCGGCAAGCCCTTCAGCGTGGTGAGAAGACCGAGCAGCGCCCCGGTGATGCGGCCTGTCTTGCCACGAATCAGCTCCCAGCAATCGGGATTTTTCTTTTGCGGCATCAAACTGCTGCCCGTGGAATATTCGTCGGGGAGAATGGCATAGGAAAATTCCTGCGAAGCGAAAATGACGAAATCCTCGGCGAGTCGCGAAAGATGCGTCGCGATGCCCATAAGCGCGAAAAGATAATCGAGCGCAAAGTCGCGGTCGCCGACGGCATCGAGGCTGTTCGCGGTTATTTTAGAGAAGCCAAGTTCGCGCGCGATGGCGTGGCGATCGATGGCAAAAGAATTTCCGGCGAGCGCACCAGAACCCATGGGACAGGCGTCTGCGCTCTCTCTGGCATGTTGCAGGCGTGTCATGTCGCGACTAAAGGCTTCGGCGTGCGCGAGGAGGAAATGCGAAAGCAAAATCGGCTGCGCGTGCTGCATGTGCGTCATGCCCGCCATGGGCATGCCGAGGTTTGCTCTAGCTTGAAGTAAAAATGAATTCAGCAAGGCTTCGATTCCGCGCTGAACTTCGACGGCAGCGTTGATGACGAACAACCGAAAATCAGTCGCGACAAGCTCGTTGCGGCTGCGGCCGGTGTGTAACTTGTGGCCCAAGTCGCCGAGTTCGCGCACGAGCTCGCGTTCAACAAAGTGGTGAACATCTTCCGCGCATGCGCTGGCTTTCTCGATCCAGTCAGGATCGGCAGCGGCGCGTTCGTTGATGCGATCGAGCGCGGCGAGGAGTTGGTTCAGTTCGTCCGCGGTGATGATGTCGATGGGCACGAGGGCTTTGGCCCATGCGCGATCGGCGGCAATCTCGTAGGGGAGGAGACGGCGATCGAACGCAAAGGAGCGCTGGAACGCGTCAAACTGTTCGTTCGGTGGGCGTTCGAAGCGTCCTCCCCACAGCCGGTCGTCTTTGCGTTCGGTCATTTCGTACTCGTGGGACGGGCATTCTTGCCTGTCCCGGTTTTGTCGCCGTGTACAAAAGCAGACAGACAAGAATGTCTGTCCTACTTATTTCCTTCGGCTTTCGCCTTTGGGCGCACGGTGACGGGCAGCGCGAAAAGATTGATGAAGCCTTCGGCATCTTTGGGGTTGTAGCGGCCCATGGTGAAGCTGGCCAGGTCGGCGCGGTAAAGCGAAAAAGGAGAAACGCGCTTGGTGACGTTGAGCGTGCCTTTCCAAAGTTTCAGGCCAACCGCGCCGGTAACGCGCTGCTGCGCTACGCTGAAAAATCCGTCGAGCGCTTCGCGGAGCGGCGCGAACCACAAACCGTAGTAAACAAGTTCGGCGTAGCGCAGCGAGAGCGCTTGCTGGAAATGCGCGGTTTCGCGGTCAACGGTAAGGCGCTCGAGTTCCTGATGCGCTTTCACGAGGAGCGTTCCGCCGGGAGTTTCGTAGGCGCCGCGCGATTTCATGCCGACGAGGCGGTTTTCGACGAGGTCGGTGCGGCCGATGCCATGCTTTGCGGCGATTTCGTTCAGCGAGTTGAGCAGGTCGACGGGGCCAAGTTTTGAGCCGTTCACCGATACTGGCGTGCCGGATTCGAATCCGATTTCGACTTCTTCGCCTTTGTCCGGAGCTTTTTCCGGTGAGACCACCCACTGCCACATGGCTTCGTTCGGTGCGTTGGCGGGATCCTCGAGCTCGCCGCCCTCGTGACTGAGGTGCCAGATGTTGCGGTCGCGGCTGTAGATGTTTTTCTTGCTCTGTTCGACGGGAACGTTGTGCTTCTGCGCGTAGGCGATGGCGTCTTCGCGGGAATCGATGTCCCACTCGCGCCAGGGAGCGATGATTTGCACGTTGGGCGCGATGGCTTTGTAGGCCAGTTCGAATCGCACCTGGTCGTTGCCTTTGCCGGTGCAGCCGTGGGAGAGGCCGTCGGCGCCGAGCTTTAGCGCAATTTCGGCCTGGCGCTTGGCGATGACGGGCCGGGCCATGGAAGTGCCGAGGAGATAGGTGTGCTCGTAGATGGCGCCGGCACGGAGTGTCGGCCAGATGTAGTCGCGGACAAATTCTTCGCGCAGATCTTCGACGACCGCGGAAGAAGCGCCGGTGGCGAGCGCTTTTTTTCGCGCGGCTTCCAGATCTTCCTGCTGGCCGACGTCACCGATGACGGCGATAACTTCGCAGCCGTAATTCTCCTTGAGCCAGGGAATGATGATGGAGGTGTCAAGACCGCCGGAGTAAGCGAGAACAACTTTTTTTGGTTTAGGCAATTGTGCTTTCACGGTTCCTCACTTGCGTATGAACGTTGCCAAGCTCGGCGCAGCAAGCTACGCCCCTACAAAAACGAGACGGCCCGCCTCGGAAGGCGGCCCCTACAAAGAAACCTTCTTGCGATCCGAAAGTGAACATCGATGGATCAGAACAAAGTATGCAGGATGGCCTTCTGCACATACATGCGGTTTTCGGATTGATCGAGGACGACCGACTGCGGTCCGTCGAGGATTTCCGGAGTGACTTCCAGGCCGCGGTGGGCCGGAAGGCAGTGCATGAACACGGCGTCCGGCGCGGCGAGCGACATCAGATCCGCGTTGACTTGGTACGGCAGGAACGCCGTGTTGCGCACTTGCCCCTCGTCTTCAAAGCCCATGCTGGTCCAGGAATCCGTGTAGACACCCATGGCGCCGGTGACGGCTTCGCGCGCGTCGGTCATCAATTCGATTTTGGCTTTCGTTTCGCGGGCGACGCGCTTGCTATCGGCGACAACTTCGGGCAAGGGAGCGTATTCCGCAGGGGTAGCGACGCGCAAGTGCACGCCCAGGCGAGCGGCCAGGTAGATCAGAGAATGGCAAACGTTGTTGCCATCGCCGACGTAGGCGAGCTTGAAGCCGCGCAACGCGCCAAATTTTTCCTCGAGGGTGAAGAAATCCGCGAGCGCTTGACAGGGATGGAATTTATCGGAGAGCGCGTTAATCACCGGGATGCTGGCATTGGCGGCCATTTCCTCGAGGACGCGCTGCTGGTAGACGCGCGCGACGATGCCCTGCACCCAGCGCTCGAGATTGCGCGCGACATCGGCGATGGACTCGCGAGCGCCGAGCGATGCGGACGCCTGGGTGTGGTCGAGAAAGACCACTGAACCACCCATGCTTTGGATGCCGACCTCGAAAGTGACCCGCGTACGGAGCGAGGGCTTCTCAAAAATCAGGGCGATAAATTTGCCCTGCAGCGTGGAGGCGTAGCGGCCAGGGCGGGTCTTGATGTCCGCCGAGAGCTGGAGCAATTCGCGCGTGTGCGCGGGGCTCCATTCCGCCCCGGTGAGGAGATCATTCGACAAGGAAATAGGCGCAACAAGAGTCGTCGTAGTCATTTTTTCACCTTGCCGCGGCATGGCCGACGCGACCGGAATTCCCGGACTTGCCAGAATCCGGAGCGACGGCCTGCTGCGGGGTTGCTGCCAGAACGAGTTCAAAGAGCCTGAGAAATTCGCGCACCTGCGCGGAAGTGATGATAAAGGGGGGCAGAAAACGCAACGTAAAATCGTGAGTGCAATTGATGAGCAGGCCGCGCTGCATGGCTTCGCTGACAAACGGCGCACCCTCGATGGAAAGTTCGACACCGATGATTAGGCCTTCGCCGCGGATCTCGCGGACGAAGCCGAATTTTGCGGAGAGCTTTGCGAGGCCTTCGCGAAGCTCGGCGCCGCGAAGGCGGATATTTTCGAGGAGTTTTTCGTCCTCGATGATGCTGAGAAACTCGAGGGCAGCGGCGCAAGCTAACGGGCCGCCGCCAAACGTGGTGCCATGCATCCCCGGAGAGACGCGCGAAGCAACCGCTTCGGTGGTGAGAATGGCGCCGAGCGGGAGACCGGCGGCGAGCGGCTTGGCAACCAGCACGATGTCCGGTTTCGAGGAAAACTTCTGATAGGCAAAGAAGCGGCCGGTGCGGCCGAGGCCGCATTGAATCTCGTCGGCGATGAGGAGGGCGCCGTGCTGGGTGGCGAGGGAGCGAGCGCGATTCCAGAAAGCCTCGCTGACAGGATAGATGCCGCCTTCACCCTGGATTGTTTCCAGGAGGATAGCGCAGACGGTATCGTCGAATTTCGCGTCGAGATCAGCGAGGTCGTTGAAACGCACGAATTCCGCGCCGGGTACGACGGGCGCGAAGGGCAAGCGATACTTTTCCGTGGAGGTAACGCTGACGGCGCCGAAAGTGCGGCCATGAAAAGAATTCTCGAGCGCCAGGAAGCGATGCTTCTTCGCGGACGTCCCGGCGGGCTCGTCCGGACCACGCCCATAGAGCCGCGCCAGCTTCATCGCGCCGTCGATGGCTTCCGTGCCGCTGTTGGTGAAGAACGTGCGATCAAGGCCGGACCATGCGGCGAGCTTGCGCGCGAGCGGGCCTTGATAAGCGTTGTGATAGAGATTCGAGAGGTGAATGGCGCGCGCCGCTTCGCGACGGATCACTCTTACGATTCGCGGGTGCGCGTGACCGAGCGCGTTGACGGCAATGCCGCCCAAGAAATCGAGATATTTCTTGCCGGTGGCGTCGTAGACATAAGGGCCCTGGCCATGGGTCATGACCGCGGGCTGGCGTTTGTAGGTGGGCAGAAGAAATTGTTCGGCATCGAGCAGGCGCGCGTCGGGTTTGGCGGATGGCACAACCGCATGTTTGGACTTGCGCGCTGACCGCACCGGAGACTTCTTTTGGGAAGAAGTGCGCATCATGCCGCCGAGAGAGCCACTTGCCCAGCGGACATGGGCTCGCGCAGAACCCGCGTACCCGGGACAAACGAAGCGTTGTCAAGGGCCGCCTCTTCTGTGGCATGGGAAGCAAGCAGCAAAGCATCCGGAGACGCACCGCCAACGATGCGAACCTGATGAACGCCGCCTTCGATGGCGCGCTTGGCGGCTTCCAGCTTCAGGATCATGCCGCCGGAAACGACACGGCACTGTACGAGGCGTTCGATTTCCTGGCAAGTGACTGCGGAGAGAACTCTCTCGCCATCGAGCACGCCGGCGACATCGGTGAGATAAATTAACTGATCGGCGTCGAGAAATTCCGCGCAAGCGGCAGCCATGTGGTCGGCATTGATATTGTAGAGTTCGTTGTCCGAGCCAATGCCGAGGCAAGGCGCAACGGGCACGAGCCCTTGACGCCAGAGGGAACCGATAAACTCGGCATTCAGCCCCGTGAGATAGCCGACGAAGCCAAGACTGCCTTCAACTTCATTGTGCACCATGGGCTCGGCAACGAAACACTGAGCGTCCGCGGCAGAGATACCGACGGCAGGCTGGCCTTCCGCGGAGATCGCGGCGGCCAGTCTCTTGTTCAGCAGACCCGCGAAGACCATAACGGCCACATCTCGCGTCTCGCGATCGGTGACGCGCAGGCCGGCGATGAACTTGCTTTCGATGGCCATGCGCTTGAGGGTGGCGGTAAAAAGGCGGCCACCACCGTGGACAACGAGGATTTCGTGGCCCTCTTGCGCAAGCCCCGCGACCTGCCGCGCGAGCGAACGTACAGTAGCGCCGTCTTCCAGCAATGCTCCTGCAAATTTGATCACGATTTTCATTGAAGTGAGATTTGCTCCTCTATACCCAGCATGTGGTTGAAATTCTGCACGGCCTGGCCGGCAGCGCCTTTTCCAAGATTGTCGAGGCACGAGACGAGGACCAGGCGGCGTCCAGACTTGTCCAGTGCGAATCCGATGTCGCAAAAATTAGTGTGCGCGACGTGCTGCAGTTCGGGCAGCGTGCCAGCGGGCCAGATGCGGACCATGGAACGCCCGGCGTAGAACCTACGGTAGAGGGCCTCGATGTCCGCGGGGGTTTGCGGCTCGCCGAGGGAAACGTAAATGGTGGAAAGAATCCCACGAGCAAGCGGCAGCAAGTGGGTCGAGAAAACAACCTGCGACTCGCTCAGACCCGTGTGTTCGAGAATTTCCGGTGTGTGACGGTGGGTGAAAAGCCCGTAGGCCTTGAAATTTTCATCCACTTCGACGAAGTGGAGATCGCGACGGGGATCCTTGCCTGCGCCGCTGGCGCCAGACTTGCAGTCGCAAACGACGCCGGCATCGGGAGCCAGCAAATTTGCCTGAGTGAGAGGCCGAAGAGCAAGGATCACGCTGGTGGCATAACACCCAGGATTGGCAACCAAACGAGCCGTGGCGATCTCGCTCGAATAAAGTTCGGGAATACCGTAAACAGCTTCCGCAAGCCAATCAGCATGGGGCGCGGCCAGCTTGTACCAGGATGAAAAAGTTTCGGCTTCACGAAAACGAAACGCGCCGCTCAAATCAACAACACGGAGGCCGGCCTGGATCAAGGCGGGAGCCAATTCCGCAGAAACTTCGTGGGGAGTGGCGAGGAACGCGGCGCCGGCGTTGCTTGAAGTGATGGCGTCCAGGGAAAGAGGCCGGAGCGGCGCTTCACCCCAGCCGCGGAACTGAGGGAAGAGTTCGGCGAGGCATTTCGCACCGTTCGTTTCGCGAACGTAGAAGACCGGTGGCTGAAGAGCGGGATGGCGCAGAAGAATGCGCGCGAGCTCGAGACCGGTATAACCGGTGACGCCTACAACGGCGACGTGGCGCGGATTTCTCATTTCACCAGAGCTTCGATCTTTTTCTGGAGGGATTCGCGCGACTTTTTGTTGGGGGTGATGATGAGGACGGTGTCGTCGCCGGCAATGGTTCCGGAAGTCTCCGGAAACTTAGCGCCATCAACCGCGGCGGCCAGAGGTTGCGCGCCGCTGGGAGGCGTTTTAAGAACGAGAAGATTCTCGGCAGGGCGGATGTCGAGAAGAAACTCGCCAAGAGCGCGAGCGAGAGGAGGAAGAGGCGCGGGCTCCTCGGGCAACGCGGCGGCGGGGCGGTAGCCATCCTGAGTCTTGATGAGGCGGAGCTCCTGGAGGTCGCGGGAAAGGGTAGCCTGAGTAACGCGAAGTTTTTGGGCCGCGAGGCGGTGGCGCAGCTCTTCCTGATTGGAGATGCGCTGGTCTGACACCAAGCGGAGGATCTGGCCGTGGCGAAATGTTTTGTGCGCGCCCATGGGGTACGAGGTTACAAGCCTCTGTATTTTTATACATCGATGTGAATACTCATGTCAAATGGTTTTCACAAATATTTACACCGAACTGCTCTTCCGGGGAAGCGCGACGGCGGGGATGGGTCATGTAAGATTCGCAGCAGCGGCGCGATGGACACTGGATTTTTCGCGAGGGGGATGTACCCTATGGTAGCGCCACTGTCCCATGGGAATTTCCTGCCAAATCTCGGGATGCAAGAACGATGCGCCCCAGGCGCTCGCCGAGCAGCAGCTTTGCGTGCTGCACTTCACGCTTTCGGTAGAGGCCAGCTGTTCGGAGATGCGGCGGGAAACCGCGCTGGGCAACGCGCCGCATGAGCGCCAGGGTGAAATCATGAAGTTCATAACGGAGCACGGGGAACGCCTGGCGCGCGTGGCGACGAGCGGGTTGCATCTCACGGACGACCTGAAGGCACGAATCCTGAGCACGTTTCTGACGCTGATGAACCTGCGCGAAAATCTTGACCGTTCGAACATGCGCAGCTCGTTTGGACGCTCGGGGCACCTTCCTCGCTGAACGCAATTCCCGAAGAGAGATAGAAAAAGGATCAAGCGCCGATGTAACGTGAGTAGAGAGAGCGCGCCACGGTGGGATCCGTGGTGCCCTTGAGAATGGCGCGTCCGTCGGCGAAGACGGTCATTTCATAAGGGGCAATGCGAAAACGAAGCAGAAAGTCGTTCTGACGTATATCGTCGACGAGAGGCTTCAATCGAATTCCAAGAGTGCCGAGGTCAAGAGCCCGGGAGCGTTCGTGAATCTGCACGGAATCACGACCGCACATGGTGATGTGGGGCTGGGCTTCTCCTTCAAGGTAAGTGAATTCACGGCGGACACAGGCGCGGCATTGGGGATGGCGCGCCACTTGGATGGATTGCATGCGGCCGGTCCAGACGTCGCAAGAAAGCAAGCGGCCATGAAGAGCCTCGGTGCGGCCGGCGAGAACCTTCAAGGCTTCGGCGGCTTCGAGGGAGGCGATCAAATTGACGACTGGCCCGAGGACACCGACGGTGTCGCAGGTCTCTTCGAAACCTTGGGTGGGGGTGCCGGCTTCGAGAAGACAGGCGAGGCAAGGAGTGGCGCCGGGACGAATGGTCATGGTCAGCCCGTAACTGGCGACGGCGGCGGCGTAGATCCAAGGGAGGGCGGAGTTCACGGCGAAGTCGTTGATCAAGAAGCGTGTCTCGAAATTGTCGGTGCCATCGACGAGCAGATGGACTCCCGCGAGGAGGGCTTCGGCGTTGCGCGGGCTGAGATCGGCGACGATGCCTTCGACGGCAACGGTGGAATTGATCGACCGCAATTTGCGTTCGGCGGCGACGGCCTTGGGAAGGGCATTGAGAGCGTCGGATTCGTCGAAGAGCGTCTGCCGCTGTAAGTTCGATGGCTCCACGAAATCCCGATCGATGATTCTGAGATAGCCGACACCGGCACGGACGAGAAGATTTGCGGCGGCAGCGCCGATGGCGCCGCAGCCGACAATGGCTGCGCGCGAGGCAAGCAGCCGCTGCTGGCCTTCCGCGCCGATGCTGGCGAAGAGCACCTGGCGCGAGTATTTATCCCGGAGAGAATCGTTCACGAAAGGCCCCGGCAGGCCTGGGGAAGCGCCTGCTAAACTACATGATAGCTCCAAAGTGGACGGGGCAGGCAACGCTGCCGTGCTAGGCTTCGTCTGAGCGAAGAGAAACATGAAATCGAGCTGGGCCAATGGGTTGCGAGGAATTGCCGCACTCGCGCTCCTGATGGGAGCCGCGCCGACGCCTGCGCAAGTACCGCAAGACCCTTCGCTGGCTAGCAGTGCGAAGGAAGACCCGACGATCGTGGCGATCCGCATTGTCAAAGAAGATGGCCAGGTGCTGTCCAATTCCCCCTCCGGTCTCCCGGTGGAAACGGGCAAGACGCTGGACCGAGGCAAAATCGCGGAGAGTTTGCGCGCGCTTTACCGGCTGGGCGATTACGCGGATCTGCGAGCGGTTGTGACGCCAGAAGCGAATGGCGTGCGTTTGGATTTCGTGGTGCGGGAGAATCTGTTCTTCAACGAAGTGCGGATCGAGGGGCTCACGGCACCACCGAGCGACGTTTCTGCGGCTGCGGCGATGCAGCTCGCGCTGGGGCAAACCTACCGGGAGGGTGCCGTCAACGAAGCTCTGGAACGGCTGCGGGAGACGCTTCATGACGAGGGCTTATATCAGGCGGAAGTCTCCGCGGAAAGATTGCCACACCCTGTGACCCATCAGATGGACGTTGTGGTGCATGTAAGACCCGGCCCGCGCGCACGAGTTGGAGTCATCCAACTGAAGAACGGCACGGGATATCGCGATGCGGAGATCCTCTCGCGATTGAAGATGAAAGCGGGCAGTGAGATCACTTCGGCGCGGCTGCAGAAAGGGAAAGACCGCATCCGGAAATTTCTGGTGAAGAAGGGACACTTGAGCGCGCGAGCGGGAGTGCGCCGGGGCAACTACGATGCCGCGAAGAACGCGATTCCCCTGGACCTGGATGTAACGGAAGGACCACGCGTACAGATGACCGTGGCGGGGGCGAAGTTTTCCGCGGGCGAGCTGAAAAAACTGATCCCCATCTATCAGGAGGGGGCCGTCGACGCGGACTTGCTGGAGGAGGGAAAACGCAATATTCGAGAGCGGCTGGAACGGCAAGGGTACTTCGATGCTGAAGTGAATTACGCGACAGACATGCATGCGATGAAGTCCGAGGGGGGGACCGCACGGGGCACAGAAGAAATCATCACGTATACGGTTGAGCGGGGCGGGCGCCACAAACTGATGGGGATAGAAATCACAGGGAACAACTATTTCGACACGGAATTGCTTCGAAGCCGATTGCAGATCTTTGGCGGAGCTTTTGGTTCGGCGGGCCGCTTCAGCCGAAGGCTGGTGGATTCCGACGCGCAATCGATGCGCAGTCTTTATCAGGCGAACGGGTTTCTCGATGCCAAGGTGGAACAGCAGACGGAAGACAACTACAAGGGCAAAGAGGGCGATCTGTTTATTCGATTTGTGGTTCAGGAAGGTAAGCAGACGCTCGTGGCTTCCCTCTCCATCGAGGGAATTCACGCCTTCAAGGAAGAGGAACTTCTCGGTGATATCGGCTCGACTCGAGGGCAGCCGTATTCCGATTTCAACGTGACGACCGACCGGGACAATGTACTGGCGCGTTATTTTAACGAAGGATTTCCGGAGGCCCGCTTCACGGCAACCGCGGACCGCCTCTCAGCCGAACCAGCGGCGCAAAAAGGGGACGCGAGCGGGAAGCCGATTTCTTCCCCGGAAAATGAGAAAAAAGAGCAGAAGGAAAAGGAATCCAAACCGGCGATCGAGCAGGCCGACGCGGTTCGGCTGGTGTATCACATCCAAGAAGGTCCGCAAACGCGCGTGCGGCGACTTTTGATTGGCGGCTACCAGCACACGCGGCCGGGAGTGATCCATCGAGAGGTGCACATCAAAGTCAGAGAACCGTTGCGCCAAGGCGACGTGGTGGAATCGCAAAGGCGTTTGTACAACCTGGGCGTGTTCAATCGCGTGACCATCGAACCGCAGAATCCCACGGGCACGAATCCTGAGAAAGATATCGCGGTTCTTGTCGAAGAAGCCAAGCGCTATACGCTCGCCTACGGCGGGGGATTCGAAGTGCAGAGGCTCGCCAGTACCACGAGCCCGACGGGGTCGCAGATTGAAGCCGCGCCGCGCGGGATCCTCGAACTCAGCAAGCTGAATCTGACGGGACGCGGAGACGCGCTTTCCTTCAAACTGCGTGGCAGCACTTTGCAGGGCCGCGCTTTACTGGGGTATTCGGCGCCGAACACGTTCGCCAATTCCCACTTTAGTTTTCAAGCCACCGCATTTGCGGAAAAAACGCGCGACATTAATACCTTTACGGCGGAACGCTACGAGGGTTCGTTACAACTGACAGAACAAGTGACTTCGCGGACGACGCTGCTGTATCACTACGCCTTCCGTCAGGTCCGCGTCTTCAACCTCAATATTTTGAGCCAGGAAGTTCCGCTGTTCAATCAACCAACACTGGTTTCGCAATTCGGAGTGACCTGGCTCCGCGATTCGCGGGACAATCCCGTGGACGCTTCGAAAGGCAGCTTTAATAGCGCCGACTTCAGCGACGCGGATACGAATATCGGTTCCAGCGCGAGTTTCCTGCGGCTTTCCTTTCAGAATTCCACGTACTATCCGATCAAGCGACGGTTCAGTTTTGCGCGTTCCGTTCGCTTCGGAATTCTCGTGCCGTACCGCGACACTGTGTCGCTGACCTTCCCCGCTCCGACCTGCCCGGTGGGACCAACCACCTGCACGCTCCCAACGGTTATTCCACTCCCGGAGCGATTCTTCGCAGGTGGTGGCACTTCGCTGCGGGGATTTGCGCTGAACCAAGCGGGACCGCGCGACGCGGTAACAGGTTTCCCGGTGGGTGGCCAAGCTATGTTGGTACTTAATCAGGAATTTCGCTTCCCCATGCGCTTGCCGTTCATCGGGACGGCGCTTGGCGGCGCCATTTTCTACGACGGGGGCAACGTGTACAGTCGGCTTAGCCGAATCTCTTTCCGCTCGACGCTGCCAGCGCCAACTTTCAAACCCGTGCCCGTGGACCCGACAAATCCAACTGGTCCGATGATACCGGCGTGCCAGACCAACTGCTTTAACGAACTCAACTACTTTGCTCACACCGCCGGCTTGGGCTTTAGATATAAGACGCCGGTAGGACCGATTCGCATCGATCTCGGCTATCAGCTCAATCGGCCATCATTTGTTATTCCGATTCCATGTCCGAGCAGTGTCAAGACTTGTCAAGTTGGCTCACTGGGCCAGCAAGGCACGCGGCTACCCGGTTTTCAAATCTTTTTCAATCTGGGGTCGACCTTCTAATGCGTGGTGTTGCGATTTACGTTCTCCTGCTCTCACTGATCCCTGGGAATGCGGCGGGATCGGCGGCGCGGCAGGAGACCGTGGACCGCATAGCCGCGCGAGTTGAAAACGACATCATCCTCTTAAGCGACATCCGGGCTCTGAGCCGCTATCAGCAATTCGTGGACGGAAAATCGGAAAGCGACGCGCAAATTCTAGACCGGCTAATCGATCAGTGGATAGTGCGAATCGAGGCAGGCGTGGCGCGTTTCCCGCGCCCCTTCGATGCCGAGATTGAGCACAGCCTGGAGCGAGTGAGGACATCGTTTCCATCGACGGAGGAGTACGAAGCAAGGAAAAAACAAAGCGGTCTGAGCGACGCGGAAATGCGGGAAATGGTGTCGGCCCAACTTTACTTGAGCGATTACCTGGATTCGCGGTTTCGGGCCGGAGTGCAGATTGATCCCAAGACGATTGAGGACTTTTACCAGAAGTCGGTTGTGCCGATGGCGAAATCGCGCGGTCAAGAAGCGCCAACGCTGGAGGCCGCACGTGACTCCATCCAGGAAGCTCTGGTGCAGCGTGGAATCAATGACCAAGCCGATCGATGGCTCATAGAGAGCAAGGCCCGGCTTCACATCGAAAAGCTTCTCGACGAGGCGACGAAGTGAAGCGCGAGGCCCGCCACCCGATTTGGAGCTGGATCATTCACACGCCGTGGGTGCTGGCGGTAATCGCTCTTTTGGCGGTCGTAGTATTTTTCGGGAGCGGCGCGGGCAATCCGCTGTTGAGCCGGCTGTTCATAAGCCGCCTGGAACTGATGACCGGGGGCAAGGTGGAGTTCAGAGCTTTGTCGATTCGATGGTTCGCCATGAGGGCCACCATAAAAAACCTGGTGATCCACGGAAGAGAGCCCGCCGGCACGGAACCTCTTTTCACCGCAGAGGAAGTGCAGGCAGGTCTGCGCATCGATTCTATCTGGGGCCGCAAGATTTCACTGAATGAACTCGTGGTGCAGCAGCCGCACGTGCACATCCGCGTGCAAAAAGATGGTACAACCAACGTGCCCGCGCCTCCTCGACCTGCTTCCGCAAGCAAACCGTGGGGCGACAGGCTATTCGAATTGCACATCCGGCGCCTGCTACTCGCCGACGGATGGGTTCTCTACAACGACACAAAGACGCCGATCACCGTGCACGGAGGAGATCTGAAGTTCGGGCTCGATGCCGGGGGCACGCTGGACCACCCTCTGTATCTCGGCAACCTGGACTGGCAGAACCTGCAATTCACATCCAAGAAGTTCGTGCCCTTGCGGGTAGGGCTAGCGGCGAAGTTCACGATTTGGCGGGAGGGGTTCACGCTCGAACAAGGTGTGCTTACCGCCGGGCGCTCGCATCTCGATGCGCAGGCAGAAATGAATGGCTTTTTGAATCCACAGTGGAATTTCCGGTACCGCGGGTGGATCGATCTGCTGGATTTCAGGGAAACCCTGCGAGAGCCGACGGTGCCAACGGGTCAGGTGGATGTGCGGGGAGAAGGCCGGTTCGCGGGAGGCCATTTCAAAGGGAACGGAAGTTACGCCGGGCAGAACATCGCACTGCCGTACGAGAACTTTCATGCGACCGGGCTAACCAGCCGCGGCAGCTATCGAATCGACAACCGCGGCCTGGAGGTGCCCGATTTCTTTGCCGGGGCGTTCGGAGGGAAAGTCACCGGTCGCGTGACGATGCTTTTCGACGGGCAGCAATTCCGAGCGGAAACCCATGTGCAAGATGTACCCCTCGCCGCGGTCCTGCCTGCGATCGAGCATCACAACTTCCCGATCGACGAACTGCACTGGGATGCGCAAATCTCAGCGGACACGGTCGAAACCTGGAGCGGCCCGTTCCGGCACTTTGAAATATCAGCGAAGACCATCTGGGAGAATCCAGAAAAACCAGCGGAGCACCACGAGCCCGTGAGCGCGGCCTGGAAGTTTCGCTATCGTTACGATTCCAACGTCCTGACCATCGATTCTGGCGAGTTCGAAACGCCTTCTTCGCGCGGCAACATCGAAGGGGTTCTTGGACCTCGCAACTCCGCGATGGGAGTACGGTTCGAAACGGGAGCACTGGAATCCTACAAGGATTTCATCGACGCGGTGCGGGGCGCGAAGCCTGGCTCCCGGGAAGCGGCAAAGAAAATCTCGGGCAGCGCACGATGGGACGGCAAGATCGCCGGCCCCTCCGCGGGTCCCACGTTCCAAGGCCACCTCCGCGGAGAGCATGCGCGGTACGACGGCGTCTTCATGGACTACTTCGACGGAGACCTCACCTACTCGCCGGTGGAGTTCGTTTTTTTGCGCGGCCGCGCCCGGCAGGGAGAAATGGAAACGGGTATAGAGGCCAATCTTTCCCTGAAGGAGTGGAATTTTCTTCCGGAGAACGAATGGACAGCTGAATTCAATCTCGAAAGAGTTCCCGTGGGAAGTATCGATAAGTTGCTTGGGCTGTCGTATCCAGTGAATGGAACTTTGACGGGCCAATTCCACGGGCGAGGCACGCGGGAAAAACCCAGCATCACGGGCCTGTTTGATCTTGCCGATGGCAAGGCGTACGGACTTTCCTTCAATCGTCTTCGCGGGCAGCTTAACATCTCGCCGGAAGAAGTGCGCATCGGTGACGCGGAGCTGCGGTTTTTTCCGCCGGGGAAAGAATCTGGGCGCGGCGCGGGGATTATCACCGGTACGGCTGGTTACCGGTACGCGGATCAGACGATTATCGCAAACCTCGTGGGGGCGGCGCTGCCACTGGAAAATTTTGAAAAATTGCAGTCAACGCACTTCCCCGTGGGTGGGCAAGTCAGTTTCCGGCTGAAGGCCAACGGCCCGGCGAGAGCACCGCTCGGCGATGGGACATTTCGAGTGGTGGACCTCCGAATTGGCCAAGTGGTTGTGGGCAGCTTCGACGGGAAACTAACGTCGGACGGAAACACGGCACGTCTTGAATTGGACTCCGCGATGACTACGGGAGAAGTTTCCGGGGGTTACACACTCGGACTTGCGGACCCCTACCCATTGAGCGGGAAGGTTTCGATCAAGAACATCGACCTGGATCCATTTCTACTTACCGCCCTGCACTTGAAGGAATTCAGCGGCCACGCGAACGCAGATGGAGATATTTCGGTGAATGGATTGCTGAAACAGCCGGAAAAAATCATCGTGGATGCGAATTTTTCGCGCCTGACCATGAATTACGCGAACGTGCGGCTTGAAAACGTGAGTCCGGTCCATTTCCGGTCGACAAAGGACAGCTTGGAGATCGACCCGGTCACAATGCAGGGAAAAGACACCAATTTGCAGATTGCCGGTTCCGTGCAGTTTGCGGG